>Ga0209415_10015383_pt1 | contig 12401 bp, 8 predicted proteins | sample PeaSoiSIISIP2007_FD_187696 | JGI IMG/M metagenome (GOLD analysis project Ga0209415, IMG submission 187696) | Peat soil microbial communities from Weissenstadt, Germany - SII-SIP-2007 (SPAdes) (version 2) | ecosystem: Environmental > Terrestrial > Soil > Wetlands > Peat | place: Germany... | reverse complement strand
AACATGGAGGACCGGATCTACGAGGTCGTGATCCCCATGGAGGACGTCGTCGAGTTCAAGAACGGCAAGAAGGTCGTCGTCCAGAAAAAGGTGTTCCCGGGCTACCTGCTCACCCGGTGCGACCTGGACGACGACTCGTGGTCCGTGATCCGCAACACACCCGGAGTGACCGGGTTCGTCGGCCCCGGTACCAAGCCGACCCCGCTCTCGCGCCGTGAGGTCGAGAGCATCCTCCAGGTGCCCGTGGCCGGGGCCGGTGGGGTGGAGCAGACCAAGAAGACCCGGCCGCGGCTCGAATACGAGGAGGGTGAGACGGTCCGGGTGAAGGAAGGGCCATTCGCCGACTTCTCGGGGCAGATCGACGAGATCAACGAGGACCAGCTCAAGCTGAAGGTCCTGGTCAACATCTTCGGGCGGGAGACCCCCGTCGAGCTCGAATTCAGCCAGGTCGCCAAGCTCTAGATCCAGGAGACTCACCGTGCCCCCGAAGAAGAAGAAGAAGATCCTCGCCGTCGTCAAGATCCAGCTCCCCGCCGGGGGCGCCACGCCCGCGCCTCCCGTCGGGACGGCGCTCGGACCGCACGGCGTCCAGACGATGGAGTTCTGCAAGCAGTACAACGCCGCCACCGAGAACCAGCGGGGGACGGTCGTCCCGGTGGAGATCAGCATCTACGAGGACCGGTCGTTCTCGTTCGTGCTCAAGACCCCCCCGGCGGCGATCCTCATCCGGCAGGCGGCCGGGCTGGAGAAGGGGGCCACGGCGGCGGGCCGGGAGCAGGCCGGGTCGATCACGGACGCCCAGGTCACCGAGATCGCCCGCGTCAAGCTGCCCGATCTGAACACCGACGACATCGAGTCGGCCAAGCGCCAGGTGATCGGGACGGCCCGGTCGATGGGCGTCGCCGTCAACGGCTGATCCGCGTCGGACCAGGGACACTGAGAGGAACCTGTCGTGCACAAGGGCAAGAAGTACATCGCGGCGCTGGAACGGTTCGACCGGGAGGAGCTGTACTCCCCAGGCGACGCCGTGGGGCTGGTGAAGGACATGGCCAGCGCCAATTTCGACGAGACGGTCGAGCTGGCCGTCCGTCTGGCCGTCGACCCCCGCAAGGCCGACCAGATCGTGCGGGGGACGCTGAGCCTTCCTTCCGGGACGGGCCGCACTGCCCGCGTCGTCGTGTTCGCCGCCGGTGACGGGGCGGCCGAGGCACGCGAGGCGGGGGCCGACGACGTGGGGGCGGACGACCTCGTGGCCAGGGTCGAGGCGGGCTTCCTCGACTTCGACGTGGCCATCGCCACCCCGGACCTCATGGGCCAGGTGGGCAAGCTCGGGCGTGTCCTCGGTCCCCGCGGGCTCATGCCCAACCCGAAGACGGGCACCGTGACGACCGACGTGGGCAAGGCCGTGGCCGAGTTCAAGGGCGGCCGCGTCGAGTACCGGACGGACAAGGTGGGCAACGTCCATGTCCGGGTGGGAAAGGTCTCGTTCACCCGGGAGCAGCTGCTGGCCAACGTCCACGCCGTGATCGACGAGCTCGTCAGGGCCAAGCCGGCGGCGGCCAAGGGCCGGTACCTGCGGTCGGTCTCGGTCTCCTCGACGATGGGCCCGGGCGTCCACATCGACCCGGCCCAGGCACGGTTCGTCCCCGAGGAGCTGGTGGCCTCGGCGTAGTAGGTTCTTCCCGGCGGTCCCTGAACGACCGCCCGACACGAGACATGCCGTTGCCGTAGACCTCCGGTTGCGCCTCCCGGCGCCGAAGGGGCCCCCAGGGCCCGCCCGACAAGGTGACGACCAGGATCCGCTCGAGAGGACCCCTCCGGTCCCTGCTCGGTGGCTGCGGTCACGGCCAAATGGGGTGCGACAGGCACCTTCCGAGTAGAGGAGCGACGATGGAGAACCCGAGGCCCGAGAAGGTGGCCGTGGTCAACGAGGTGCGCGAGCGCCTCGACGGGGCCCAGGCCGCCATCCTCACCGAGTACCGGGGCCTCACGGTCCGCGAGATGGCGGCACTGCGCCAGGCGCTCGTGGCCGCCGGCGGCGACTACAAGGTCTATAAGAACACCCTGGTGAAGCTGGCGATCGCCGGGAACCGCCACGAACCGCTGGACGCCCTCCTCGAGGGACCGACGGCCATCGCCTTCGTCTCGGACGAGATCAGCGCCGTGGCCAAGGCCCTGCGCGACTACGCCCGGGCCAATCCGGCCCTCGTCGTCAAGGGCGGCCTGCACGGCGAGGGCTTCCTGTCGGCTCAGGATCTCGGCGTCCTCGCCGACCTTCCGCCGCGCGACGTCCTGCTGGCCCGGCTGGCCGGTGCCATCGCCGCCCCGATGCAGCAGCTCGCCGGTCTTCTGCAGGCCCTTCCCCGGAGTCTCGCCTACGGCCTGTCGGCCCTGGTCGACCAGCTCGGAGGGGCTCCCGCCGAAGCCGAAGCGCCGGCGGAGGCACCCGCCGAGGCACCGGCTGAGGTGTCCGCCGAGGTGTCGGCGGAGGCGCCCACCGACGAGGCGCCGGCCGCGGCACCCGTCGACGCCGAGCCGCCCGCTGCCGAGGCGTCGGGCGAGGCCGAGGCACCACCGGCCGAGGCCAGCGCCGCAGCCGAGGAGCCGCCCGCCGCCGGTCCGCCCGAGGCGGCCCAGGCACCGGTCGAGGGCGAAGGCCCGTAAGCCCCCGCCGGCCACGGACGGCATCCCTCCGACCGAAAAATCGAGAAACCACAAGGAGCACAACGACAATGGCTGACAAGACCCTCACCAAGGACCAGATCCTCGACGGGATCGCCAACCTCTCGGTCCTCGAGCTCTCGGAGCTCCTCAAGGAGTTCGAGGAGAAGTTCGGAGTGACCGCCGCGGCTCCCGTCGCTGTGGCCGCCGCCCCGGCCGCTGGTGGTGGCGGCGACGCCGGTGGAGGCGAGGAGGAGAAGACCGAGTTCGACGTCGTCCTCACCGCCGCCGGGGACAAGAAGATCCAGGTCATCAAGGAGGTGCGGGCTCTCACCAGCCTGGGCCTCAAAGAGGCGAAGGACCTGGTCGACAGCGCGCCGAAGCCGGTGCTGGAGCGGGTCTCGAAGGACGAGGCCGAGAAGGCGAAAGCCCAGATCGAGGGGGCCGGAGGAACCGTCGAGGTCAAGTAGGGCCGGGGAAATGGCCTTGACGGCATCCCGGCGCGTCCGTACCCTGTCGGGGGCGACAGAACGAGGGTTGCCCCCCGCGGTGCCTGCGCGTATACTGTCCGGTTGCCGTGCCCCGTCTTCGCGCCACTCTTGAAATCTGACCCCTGAACGACGCGCGCCCAGGCGTCTGACGCCCAGGTGCGTGGCGTTCGGCCGCCCGCCCGAGTCACCGTTCCGCCCGCCCGAGTTCCCCGTAGTACCGATTCCACCCTCCGCCCTACACGGGATCTATTGCCTCACCCCGCTTCACCCCCGTCCTGTCACACATCGCCCCTGCACCTGGGAGGAGTAGGCCGTTGCCTGCACGGTCCAAGAGTCCCGAACGTTTCTCCTTTGCCAATCTCGACGAGGTCCTGCCTCTCCCGGACCTCATCGCCATTCAGCGTGACTCCTTTCGGTGGTTTCTCGACAAGGGTCTGGCCGAGGCCTTCGCCGACATCAGCCCCATCGAGGATTTCACCGGCCAACTGAACCTGGAACTGGAGTTCGACCCCACCGATCCCGACCTGCGCCCACCTCCGAAGTTCCGCGAGGAGGAGTGCAAAGAGAAGGACATGACCTACGCCGCCCCCGTCTTCGTCCGGGCGCGGTTCATGAACGCCCAAACCGGTGAGATCAAGGAGCAGACCGTCTTCATGGGGGACTTCCCGATGATGACGGACAAGGGGACCTTCATCATCAACGGGACCGAGCGGGTGGTCGTGAGCCAGCTGGTCCGTTCCCCCGGTGTGATCTTCCAGCCCGGCCGCGATGCGAAGACCATCGTCACGGGGACGGTGCATCCCTACCGTGGCGAGTGGATCGAGTTCGACGTCGAGGCAAAGCCCTCCAAGGACGTCACCGCCGGCGCCCGCGTGGCCCGCAAGCGGCGGCTGTCGCTGTTCGTCCTGTTGCGGGCGCTGGGCTACGAGGACGAGGGGTTCTTGAACCGGTTCGTCCGGCACTTCGACTTCCTCGAGGGCCAGTGGGAGAAGGAGCGCGATCTCGCCCCCACCCGGGAAGAGGCCCTTCTCGAGATCTACAAGCGGGCCCGGCCCGGTGAGCCGCTGTCGACCGAGGCCGCCCGTGGGTACTTCGAGAACGCCTTCTTCAACCCGAAGCGCTACGACCTGACCCGGGTGGGCCGCTACAAGCTGAACCGGAAGCTCGGACCCGAGATCGAGCGGGTGGCCTCCATTCTCGACATCGATCTGGAGCGCCCGGCCCCCGACCAGGGCGTGCTCAGCCCGTCGGAGATCCTGGCCACCGCCACCTACATGCTCCACCTGGCCGACGGTGAGTCCGGCTACCGGATCGACGACCAGGACCACTTCGCCAACCGGCGGATCCGGTCCGTGGGTGAGCTCATCCAGAACCAGGTCCGGGTGGGCCTGTCGCGGATGGAGAGGGTGGTCCGCGAGCGCATGACCACCCAGGACGTCGAGGCCATCACGCCCCAGACGCTGATCAACATCCGGCCCGTGGTGGCGGCCATCAAGGAGTTCTTCGGCACCAGCCAGCTGAGCCAGTTCATGGACCAGAACAACCCGTTGTCGGGTCTGGCCCACAAGCGCCGTCTGTCGGCCCTCGGCCCCGGTGGCCTGTCCCGTGAGCGGGCCGGCTTCGAGGTCCGAGACGTCCACAGCTCCCACTACGGACGGATGTGCCCGATCGAGACGCCCGAGGGCCCGAACATCGGCCTCATCGGCGCCCTGGCCACCTACGCCCGGGTCAACGAGTACGGGTTCATCGAGACCCCCTACCGCAAGGTGGTCGACGGGCGGGTACGCGACGAGATCATGTACCTGGCCGCCGACGAGGAGGAGGAGCACGTCATCGCCCAGGCCAACGCCAAGCTCGACGGCAGCGGACGCTTCGTCGACGAGCGGGTGCTCGTCCGCCGCGGCCCTCAGGGCGCCGGCGTGCGGGTAGGGGCCACCTCCACGTCCTACGGGACGACGAGCGAGATCGACTACGTGCCACCGGCCGAGGTCGACCTGATGGACGTCTCCCCCAAGCAGATCGTGTCCGTCTCCACCGCTCTGATCCCCTTCGTCGAGCACGACGACGCCAACAGGGCCCTGATGGGGGCCAACATGCAGAAGCAGGCCGTTCCCCTCGTCGTCCCCGAGGCCCCGTACATCGGCACCGGCGTCGAGGCCCGCGCCGCCCGTGACGCCGGAGACGTGCTCCTGGCCGAGGGCGACGGCAACGTGGTCGAGGTGTCGGGGGAGAGCGTGGTCGTCGAGTACCGGTCGGGCCAGCGTGACCGGCTGGGACTCGAGCTCGGCCGCCGGACGTACCGGCTGGCGAAGTTCCGCCGGTCAAACCAGAACACCTGCATCAACGCCAAGGTCGTCGTGGACGAGGGCCGGAAGGTGTCGGCCGGCGACGTGCTGGCCGACGGGGCCGCCACCCAGAACGGCGAGCTCGCCCTGGGCAAGAACCTCCTGGTGGCCTTCATGCCCTGGGAGGGCTACAACTTCGAGGACGCCATCATCCTCTCGGAGCGCCTCGTGCGCGACGACGTCCTCACGTCGATCCACATCGAGGAGCACGAGGTCGACGCCCGCGACACCAAGCTGGGGGCCGAGGAGATCACCCGGGACATCCCGAACCTCTCCGAGGAGATCCTGGCCGATCTCGACGAGCGGGGGATCATCCGGATCGGTGCCGAGGTCGGCCCCGGAGACGTCCTGGTGGGGAAGGTCACCCCCAAGGGTGAGACCGAGCAGACCCCGGAGGAGCGGCTGCTGCGGGCCATCTTCGGTGAGAAGGCGCGCGAAGTGCGTGACACCTCGCTCAAGGTGCCCCACGGCGAGTCGGGCAAGGTCATCGACGTCCGGGTGTTCTCCCGGGAGGACTCCCACGAGCTGCCGCCGGGCGTGAACCAGCTGGTGCGGGTGTACGTGGCCCAGAAGCGCAAGATCTCGGAGGGCGACAAGCTGGCCGGCCGCCACGGCAACAAGGGGGTCATCTCCCGGATCCTCCCCATCGAGGACATGCCGTTCCTGGCCGACGGCACCCACGTGGACATCATCCTGAACCCCCTCGGCGTGCCCAGCCGGATGAACGTCGGCCAGGTGCTCGAGTCGCACCTCGGCTACGCGGCGCGGTGGGGATGGGAGGGCGTCGACGGTCTCGAGCCGCTGACGGGGGTCCTGGACGCCAAGACCCGGCCCAAGACCGACCCGGCCGTCTGGGTGTCGACCCCCGCCTTCGACGGGGCCCACTGGGACGAAGAGGACGATGCCGGCAAGCACCCGACCATCCGGAAGCTCTTCGAGAGGCTTCATCCGGACTCCCAGGACGGGACCCGGCTCATCGGGACCGACGGGAAGGCCACCCTCTACAACGGTCGGACCGGTGAGGTCTACGACAACCAGATCTCCGTCGGCTACGTCTATATCCTGAAGCTGGCCCACCTGGTGGACGACAAGATCCACGCCCGGTCGACGGGGCCCTACTCGATGATCACCCAGCAGCCCCTCGGCGGGAAGGCGCAGTTCGGTGGTCAGCGGTTCGGTGAGATGGAGGTGTGGGCTCTCGAGGCCTACGGCGCCGCCTACGCCCTGCAGGAGCTGCTCACCATCAAGTCCGACGACGTCCTCGGTCGCGTGAAGGTCTACGAAGCGATCGTGAAGGGCGAGAACATCCCCGAACCGGGGATCCCCGAGAGCTTCAAGGTGCTGATCAAGGAGATGCAGTCGCTGTGCCTCAACGTCGAGGTGCTCTCGCTCACCGGCGAGGAGATCGAGATGCGTGAGCTCGACGAGGACGTCTTCCGCACCGCCGAGGAACTCGGCATCGACATCAGCCGGCCCGAGCGTGGGTCGGACGAGGAAGACGAGCGCCGCGCTGCGGAGAGGAGCTTCTAGCCGTGCTGGACGTCAACAACTTCGACCAGCTTCGTATCGGCCTGGCCACGGCCGAATCGATCCGTTCGTGGTCGAACGGTGAGGTGAAGAAGCCCGAGACGATCAACTACCGGACGTTGCGTCCGGAAAAGGACGGCCTCTTCTGCGAGAAGATCTTCGGGCCCACGAAGGACTGGGAGTGCTACTGCGGGAAGTACAAGCGCGTCCGGTTCCGGGGGATCATCTGTGAGCGCTGCGGCGTGGAGGTCACCCGGTCCAAGGTGCGGCGCGAGCGGATGGGGCACATCGAGCTGGCCGCCCCCGTCGTCCACATCTGGTACCTGCGCGGGACCCGGAGCTGGCTGGCCTATCTCCTCATGGGGACCGAGGCCCGCGAGGAGCTGAAGGCCAAGCAGCTGGAGAAGGTCATCTACTTCGCCGCCAACCTCGTCACCTGGGTCGACGACGAGCGGCGGCATGAGGACCTTCCCGTCCTCGAGGCCGAGCTGGCCGACGAGATCACCCAGCTCGAGCACCAGCGCGACCTCGACATCGACCGGCGGTTCAAGGCGCTCGAGGCGGAGCTGGCCGAGCTCGAGAAGGACGGGGCCAAGGAGACCGAGATCAAAGCCCGCCAGCGGCTCTCCGAGAAGGAGATCGGGTCGGTACGCGAGCGGTTCGAAGGCGACATCGACCTGGCCAAGCGCGCCCTCGACGAATTCCGCGACCTCTTCCCCCGGAAGATCATCGAAGACGAATTGCTGTGGCGGGAACTCAAGATCCGCTACGAGGACTACTTCGAGGGCGGGATGGGGGCGGAGGCCATCTCGCGCCTCATCGACCGGATCGATCTCGACGTCGAGGAGGTCAAGCTCCGGGAGGCGATCGACGCCGCCGACGGCCGCCGGCCGCTGTCGGCGCAACGGCGCCAGAAGGCCATCAAGCGGCTGAAGATCGTGACCGCCTTCAACCGGCGCGACGACCACGGCCGGCGGATCAACGACCCCCGGGCCATGATCCTCGGTGTCGTCCCCGTCATCCCGCCCGACCTGCGGCCGATGGTCCAGCTCGACGGTGGCCGGTTCGCCACCTCGGACCTGAACGACCTCTACCGCCGGGTCATCAACAGGAACAACCGGCTGAAGCGACTCCTCGATCTGGGTGCCCCCGAGATCATCATCAACAACGAGAAGCGGATGCTCCAGGAGGCGGTCGACGCCCTGTTCGACAACGGCCGACGTGGGCGTCCGGTCACGGGACCGGGAAACCGGCCCCTGAAGAGCCTGTCGGACATGTTGAAGGGCAAGCAGGGCCGGTTCCGTCAGAACCTGCTGGGCAAGCGCGTCGACTACTCGGGACGATCGGTGATCGTGATCGGGCCGACCCTTCTTCTCCACCAGTGCGGGCTGCCCAAGCTGATGGCGCTCGAGCTGTTCAAGCCCTTCGTGATGAAGCGGCTCGTCGACCTGGAGCTGGCCCAGAACATCAAGTCGGCCAAGCGGATGGTCGAGCGTCGGCGCCCGCAGGTGTGGGACGTCCTCGAGGGCGTGATCAAGGAGCACCCCGTTCTGCTGAACCGGGCCCCCACCCTCCACCGGCTGGGTATCCAGGCCTTCGAGCCCGTCCTCGTGGAGGGCAAGGCCATCCAGGTCCATCCGCTCGTGTGCACCGCCTTCAACGCCGACTTCGACGGCGACCAGATGGCCGTCCACCTGCCACTGTCGGCCGAGGCCCAGTCCGAGGCCCGCGTCCTCATGCTCTCGGCCAACAACATCCTGTCCCCGGCGACGGGGCGGCCCATCACGGTGCCCACGCAGGACATGGTCTTCGGCGGGTACTACCTGACCCTGGACGTCGACGACGCCAAGGGCCAGGGCCGTTCCTTCCGGCACGCTTTCGAGGTCGAGAGCGCCTTCGAGGAGGGGGCGGTGGCGCTGCACGCCAAGATCAAGCTCCGGCCCTTCCCCGGGTCGTCGCTCCACACGGCCGTGGCCAAGTGCCTGGGCCAGGATCCCGAGACCGATGAGCAGCTCGTCCTGGAGACGACCCCGGGCCGCGTGTTCTTCAACAGCGCGCTGCCCAAGGGCTTCCGGTTCGTGAACGACGTGGTGGGGAAGCGCAACACCCCCATCGGCGGGATCGTCGAGGAGATCGCCGCCACCGAGCCCAAGCACGTCGTGGCGGCCAGCCTCGACCTCATCAAGGCGCTCGGGTTCCGGTACGCGGCCCAGTCCGGTCTCACGATCTCGATCGACGACGTCCGGACCCCGCCGGACAAGCGGGCCATCCTCGACCGTTACGAGCGCGAGGCGGAGAAGGCGGAGACGCAGTTCAAGAGGGGAATCATCACCGACGACGAGCGGCGCCAGAAGGAGATCGAGATCTGGACCTCGGCCACGTCCGAGGTGGGACGGGCCATGGAGAAGACGCTGTCGGAGATGGCCTTCAACCCGCTCGACATGATGGTCGACTCCGGGGCGAGGGGGAACTCCCAGCAGATCCGCCAGATCGCCGGCATGAAGGGTCTCGTGTCCAATCCGCGCGGCGAGATGATCCCGCGGCCGATCAAGTCCTCCTTCCGCGAGGGCCTGTCCGTCCTCGAATACTTCATCTCGACCCACGGCGCCCGCAAGGGACTGGCCGACACCGCCCTGCGGACGGCCGACTCCGGGTACCTGACCCGGCGCTTGGTCGACGTGGCCCAGGAGCTGATCGTCCGGATCGACGACTGCGAGACAGCCCGCAGCGTCTGGCTCGACGGCTTCTTCCCCGATGAGGCGGGACGCCGGTCGTACCTCGAGACCCGTGCCTACGGGCGGGTCCTGGCCGAGGACACGACGTTGTCCGACGGGACCGTGCTCACCAGCGGGACCGTCCTCGACGACGACCTGGTGGGGCTCCTGCGCGACGACCCGCAGATCACGCGGGCCCGGGTCCGGTCCGTCCTCACCTGCGAATCCGAACACGGTGTGTGTGCCACCTGCTACGGCCAGTCGCTGGCGACCGGGCGGATCATCGAGCTCGGGGAGGCCGTCGGCGTCATCGCCGCCCAGTCGATCGGGGAACCGGGGACACAGCTCACCATGCGGACCTTCCACACCGGTGGGGTCGTGGGTGAGGACATCACCCACGGTCTCCCCCGCGTGGTCGAGTTGTTCGAGGCCCGTACCCCGAAGGGGGCGGCGGTCCTGGCCCATCACTCGGGGGTCGTCCGGATCGACGACGAGGAGGGCGGGCGGCGGATCACCGTCGTGGCCGACGACGGCACCGAGGAGTCGGTCCTGGTGAACGCCCGGGCCCACCTCGAGGTGAAGGCCGGCCAGGAGGTGGCGGCCGGCGACGCCCTGGTCGAAGGGCCGAAGGACCCGAAGGAGCTCCTCGAGGTCAAGGGGATCCGCGAGACCCAGCAGTACCTCGTGGAGGAGGTCCAGAAGGTCTACCGGGACCAGGGTGTGTCCATCCACGACAAGCACATCGAGCTGATCGTCCGCCAGATGCTCCGGCGGGTGCTCGTGGCCGAGCCCGGTGAGGCGCCGTTCCTCCCCGGTGAGCGGGTCGACGCCCAGATCTACGCCGAGGTCAACCGGGGCCTCGTCCAGGAGTCCAAGCGCCCGGCCGAGGGCCGGCCCGAGCTCATGGGGATCACGAAGGCGTCGCTGGCCACCGATTCGTGGCTGTCGGCGGCCTCCTTCCAGGAGACGACGCGGGTCCTCACCGAAGCGGCCATCGAGGGCAAGTCCGACCACCTCTTCGGGCTGAAGGAGAACATCATCATCGGGAAGCTGATCCCGGCCGGGACGGGAATGGAGCGCTACCGCGACATCGCCGTCGACCTGCCTGACGCCGCCGGTGTCTCGTTGCGGACGTACGGATTCGACGAGGAGACCGAGGACCTCGCCGCCTGGCTCCGTGACGTCGGCGGCCCCGTGGCCGGTGCTCCGGCATTCGGGGACCCGGAGGAGCTCCAGCCCTCGGCGGCACCGTGGGGATCCCTCGATCCCGGGGTCGAGAGCCTCGGGGCCACGCCCAACGGCGACGGTCACGGGTTCGGGGCCGAGGGCAACGGCCATCTCGACACCGGCGCCTGAGAAGCCCGTCCCCGAGTGGTCCCGGAACGGGCGGTCCCCGGCGGTCCGGGACCACCACGGGCGACTCGGGAAAGAGCTGTTGCCCAGGAGCAACGGGAGCCTCTACACTGATGAGTTCGCGCTGTGGAGCGCCTTCTGGACGCGCCACAAGTCTGGTTCCGCGAGTCAAGTCCCGTTCCACCGCCGAGAGGTCACGCGTGCCCACGATCGAACAGCTCGTCCGTAAGGGCCGGCAGTCCAAGCAGTCCAAGACGAAGACCCCGGCGCTGAAGGGCGCGCCCCAGCGGCGCGGCGTCTGCACCCGGGTGTTCACCACCACGCCCAAGAAGCCCAACTCGGCTCTGCGCAAGGTGGCCCGCGTCAGGCTGACGAGCGGCATCGAGGTGAGCGCCTACATCCCCGGGGTGGGCCACAACCTCCAGGAGCACTCCATCGTCCTCGTCCGCGGGGGCCGGGTGAAAGACCTTCCCGGCGTGCGCTACAAGGTCATCCGCGGCGCCCTGGACGCCGCCGGCGTGCGCGAGCGCAACCAGGCCCGTTCCCGCTACGGCGCCAAGAAGGAGTCCTGAGATGCCCCGGAACGGACCGGCGGCACGCCGTGAGATGACTCCCGACCCCGTCTACCGGTCGGTCCTGGTCACCCAGGTCGTGAACAAGGTCCTGTCGCGGGGCAAGAGGACCTTGTCGGAGCGGATCGTCTACGGCGCCCTCGAGACGGTGCGCGACAAGACCGGGGGTGACCCCGTCTCGATCCTGAAGAAGGCCGTCGAGAACACCCGCCCCGAGCTCGAGGTGAAGAGCCGCCGGGTCGGTGGCGCCACCTACCAGGTCCCCGTGGAGGTCCGCCCCCGGAGGGCCACCACGCTGGCCATCCGGTGGCTCGTCGGGTTCTCCCGCCAGCGGCGGGAGAAGACGATGGCCGAGCGCCTGGCCAACGAGGTGCTCGATGCGGCCAACGGTACAGGCGCGGCGGTAAAACGCCGAGAAGATATGCACAAGATGGCCGAGTCCAACAAGGCCTTCGCCCACTACCGCTGGTAGCGGGCACGCCGGCCCCGGTGCGGGTGCATGGGGGCCATCGAGTAGCCACCTGAGAGCAGAAAAAAGAGCATGGCTGACGCACGTCCCATCCGCGAATTCCCGATAGCCAGGACCCGCAACATCGGGATCATGGCCCACATCGACGCGGGCAAGACCACCACGACCGAGCGGATCCTCTACTACACGGGGAAGAACTACAAGATCGGTGAGGTCCACGAGGGCGCCGCCACCATGGACTGGATGGTCCAGGAGCAGGAGCGCGGCAT
>Ga0209415_10015381_pt1 | contig 12402 bp, 9 predicted proteins | sample PeaSoiSIISIP2007_FD_187696 | JGI IMG/M metagenome (GOLD analysis project Ga0209415, IMG submission 187696) | Peat soil microbial communities from Weissenstadt, Germany - SII-SIP-2007 (SPAdes) (version 2) | ecosystem: Environmental > Terrestrial > Soil > Wetlands > Peat | place: Germany... | reverse complement strand
CGAGTATTCGCGATCCACTTTGGGCAGATAGTTGAACGCCCAGCCGTTCTGTTTCTGTGCCGCGTCGCCGTACATCGCCTTCAGGAGCGAAACCGCGAACCTGGGCGTGTTTGACCAATAGTTGAAGGAATCCCACTCCCCGGGTTTCGACGGCTTCGGTGTGATCCGGGCCATCCAGCCATCGAAGTCCTTGTCGGTCGGATTAGGGACCTTCAAATATCCCGGCAAATTGTCGAAGATGCCGGCGACATCGGTCGCGCCCTGGATGTTTGAATGTCCGCGCAGCGCGTTGACTCCGCCGCCGGCGCGCCCCACGTTGCCGAGCAGCAACTGCAGCATGGCCGCCGTGCGAATAATCTGCGTCCCGAAAGTGTGCTGGGTCCAACCGACGGCGTAGATGATCGTAGCGACCTGCTTCGTACCACCGTCCTTCCGGACGGACGTGAACAGTTCGGCGGCCTTGAGAAACTGGTCTTTCGGAATGCCCGTGATGCGCTCCACTATCTCGGGCGTGTAGCGCGAGTACTGCCTCCTGAGCAGTTGATAGACGCAGCGCGGATGCTCCAGGGAAGGATCGTAGGCCACGTCCGCGGGCAATGCCGCCGGCGCGCCAGCCACGGGAGCCGCGCCTCCACCCTTCGCTTCGTAATTCCAAGTGGACCGGTCGTAAACCTTCGTCGCTTCATCGAAGCCGGAGTAAAGTCCGTCTTCGGGAAGCTTGAATCCCTCGCGCACCAGGAAAGGCGCGTTGGTGAAATTCACCAGATATTCCCTGGCGAAGCGCCGGTTCTCCAGAGCGTAGTGAATCACCCCGCCCAGGAACGCAATATCCGTGCCCGCGCGGATCTGCAAAAAGAGATCCGCGGTAGCGGCGGTGCGGGTGAACCTGGGGTCCACCACAATCATTTTGGCGTTGCGCTGGCGCTTGGCTTCAATCGGCCATTTGAAGCCGCACGGATGGTTCTCGGCCGGATTGCCACCCATGATCAACATCATGTCGGTGTTCTTGATGTCGACCCAGCCATTGGTCATGGCACCGCGTCCAAACGTCGCCCCCAGACTGGAGACCGTTGGACCGTGTCAAACACGCGCTTGGTTTTCGATGTAGCAGACCCCCAGGCTGCGCATCGTTTTCACGGCGAGATAATTGAATTCGTTCGTGTCGGTGCAGCCGCCGTTCCACGCGATGCTCTCGCATCGGTTGACGACGCGGCCCTGGGCGTCCGTTGTGACAAACGTCTCGTCGCGGGTCTTCTTGATGTGGGTGCGATCTCGTCCACCGCCTGGTCCCAACCGATGTCTTCCCAATGATCGGATCCGGGACGCCGGACCTGCGGCTTCACCAGGCGACGATCGTTGAGAATGTCCTGATACAGCGACGATCCCTTGGGGCAGAGAGTCCCGCGGTTGATGGGATGATCGGGATCACCCTCGACGTGAACCACCTGGGGAGTCACGTTCTTGGCTTTGTCGCCAATGGTGTGGATGATGACCCCGCAGCTCACCGAACAATACGGGCAGGTGGATCGCGTCTCCGTGGTCCGCGCGATCTTGAGCTCTCTCGATTGGGCGTAGGCCGTTTGAACATCGAAGCCGAGCGCGGAAGCAACGACTACGCCGCTCCCAGCCCTGAGAAACATTCGCCGCGTGACGTCCATGTGATCACCTCCTGGTGTCAGCAAAGATCCTTGTCAGCACAGATGGTTTTAAGATTCGCTCTCGAAATCGTAACATCCGAGGAGAGTGGAGTAAAGCAAAATTGAAACGCTTTCCGTAACGCCGTTGTAACTTTGCCCGCGCATGCGTTTCGAGTAAAATTGAGGGTCCCTCGAATGACCCACGCTGTTCGATTGACAAACCTGGCGCACGGAGGCGGCTGCGGCTGCAAGCTGGCTCCTTCGGTGCTCTCTCAGATCCTCGCCAAGATGCCTGCGGCCGGCGTGTTCGGGCATCTTCTGGTGGGAACCGAGACCGCGGACGACGCCGCTGTCTACCAGATCAACGACCGGCAGGCGATCATCGCGACGACGGACTTCTTCATGCCGATTGTCGATGACCCTTTCGATTTTGGGTGCATCGCTGCTACCAACGCATTGTCCGATGTATACGCGATGGGCGGGACTCCGATCCTGGCGCTCGCAATCGTGGGCATGCCGGTCGACAAGCTGCCGGTGGATATGATCCAGAACATCCTAGCCGGCGGCGCGTCCGTCTGTGCCGCGGCTGGAATCCCGGTGGCCGGTGGACACTCGATCGACTCGCTCGAGCCAATCTACGGATTGGTCGCGATTGGCGTCGTAGATCCCGCCCGCATCATGCGAAATAGCGCGGCCCAGTCAGGCGATCATTTGGTTCTGACCAAGCGATTGGGCGTCGGAATTTACAGCGCCGCCCTCAAGCGCCAGCAGTTGGACCAGGTGTCCTACCGCGAGCTGATCGCTACCACCACACATCTCAACGCCGTCGGAGCGGAGCTGCCCGGCATCGCAGGCGTCCACGCGGTGACCGATGTGACCGGCTTCGGATTGCTGGGCCATCTTCTTGAAATGTGCCGGGGAGCGCGGCTCGGCGCCGAGATCGAGATGGAACGCGTGCCGGTGCTGCAGAATGCCCGGGCGCTCGCCGATCTCGGGATAGGCACGGGAGCGGCGGCGCGGAATTGGTCAAGCTATGGAGAGGACGTCGAACTCGGGGACGGGCCGGCCGATTGGCAGCGGGCCATACTTTGCGATCCGCAGACCAGCGGCGGCCTGCTCATCGCGTGTTGCGAAGACGCGTTGCCTGCCGTGCTCGATCTGCTCTCGCGCCGGGGGTTCGATCATGCCCAGGCCATCGGCAGGTTCACTTCCGTGTCCACGGGAGAGCAGCCGCGCGTTCTCGTGCGGTAGGCCGTATTCGTGTTTGTGCGTCACACGCTTTGACATGATGCCGGCCGTTATGGCGCGCGCTTGAGCGTGCTGCGCCGGCACTCGTGACGGGACCGGCGTTTGTCTTCACCCTGCGAAGTGTCGAGAGGAGTCTCGACACGGCACGTAAGAGTACGTGCGCCACAACGCCCAGTCGAAGTTGCCGGCTATGATTTCGGACGCACTACATCAGATAACGTAAATTGGCGGAAAAGAGTGGGAGTCGAACCCACCAGAAGCGTCTTACGCCTCTCGCCGGATTTGAAGTCCGGGCGCCCCACCGGGTTGCGTTTCTTTTCCCCGCCGAAAGAAGGTTGGTCAAAAGCTGCACTATTGTAGCGAACGGCGTTCTTCACTCGTCGAATTCGATGCCTGCCGCACCACCTCATGCGCATCGCCCACGCGGCGTGTAAATTTGATCCGGTCAAAGAACTCCAGGATCTCGATCGCGACCGTGCGACCGATTTGAATGCGATCCCGCAGTTGAGCGGCCGTCACCATGTGGTCCCCGTTTCCAGTCGCGAGTTCCGCGATGATCTTGCTCAGGCGGCGCAAGGCATCCGGCCGGAAGAAGCGATTGTCCGTCAACCTCACCAGCATGCCGAGGCGCATGGCGCGCACCAAGAAGGATTCGATCTTTTTCGGGTCTTCGCGGACCGCGACGGCGATATCGTGCACCGTTGGCGGGCGCATCGGACTCTCATCGAAAAGGGCCGCCACTCGCTTCCACAGCGCCGCGTCGGCGGCCGTGAGTTTTGGCTGGTGGGAAGGTAGCCGTACGCCGGCGGCTTCCTTTATGATCACGCCTTCGCGGACCATCTCCGCCACCAGCGCGGCGGCCGCCTCGCGCGGCAGACGAACGCCGGATCCCTCGAAAATACGATCCTCGGTTGGACCCAAGGAGTTCGGGGCGCGCCGATGCCAGGCCGCGAGGGTCTCCAAAGCCACCGCCTTCAGCTTCTCCCAGCGCGCCTGCGTGAAACCGAGCATCCCGATCGACGTCGCGACTACTTTCGTCCCGGATAGGGCGATGAGCTGGTCCGTCTCAGAAGTCGTCAAGTTGCGATTTGCCGCAAAGTTCGACAAGTTGAGCCCGTTCGATGCGTCATCGAGAAGCGCCTTCAGGACCTTCAGGTGATCGCCGCCTTCCATGACGGCGAGATACGCCAGCCGTTCGGGTCTCGCTCGCCCGCGTGCAGGTGGGAAGACATCGATCACCCGCCCGCCGCCGATGGTTCGCTGCGCGGACTGATCCCGGATGATGAAACCATCGCCGCGCAGCGCGCCTAGCGGCCGGTCGAGCACCAACTGAACCAAGGCGTCCGCGCCCGGGGCAATCCTCGGCGACTCGAGGACAGCAACTCGTCCGGTCACACCGGAGGCGCCCAGGTGGACATGCGCCGGTGTCCAATGTTCCAGCGGACGCTGTTCGGTTTTCAGGATTTGAAGCCGGGCGTCGAACTTCGACACCGGAGCGGGCACATCCCCGGTCACGATCCAGTCGCCGCGGCTGATGAGTTCATGCTTCAGCCCAGGGCCGGCAAGATTCAGCGCGCACCTTTGACCCGCTCTTCCGGATTCTACCGGCGCGTTCTGGGCATGAATGCTCCGAACTCTTACCGATAGGCCCGCAGGTAGTATCCGAACCTGATCTCCGACGGCGACCGAACCCGAAATGGCGGTTCCCGTGACCACCAGGCCAGCCCCGGCGACGGCAAAGCACCGATCGATGGCCAAGCGAAAATTGCCGCTGCCCGTTTTGATCCGGCAGTCGCGATCCGCGCGCACGAGATGATCCTTCAGCGCCTGGATGCCTTCGCCCGTAGTCGCGGAGACAGGGAAAACCGTTGCGGCCGCAAGCGTGGTCCCGGCAGTCAGCGCCTCGATTTCGTCTCGAACCTCAGCGATGCGGGAGGGGGCAACGCGATCTACTTTTGTCAGGGCGACCGCCCCTTGGCCCACATCGAGAAGGTCGAGGATCGCCAGATGTTCTTCGGTCTGGGGCATGACGCCGTCGTCGGCCGCGACGATCAGAAGTACGAAGTCGATTCCGGCGACTCCGCAAAGCATATTGTGGATGAATCGTGCGTGACCGGGAACGTCGATGAACCCGAGGCTTTCCGCCGATTCGACCGGCAAGTAGGCGAATCCGAGGTCGATCGTCATCCCGCGCCGCTTTTCCTCGGGCAGGCGGTCCGCGTCGATGCCGGTGAGCGCTTTGACCAGAAGCGTCTTGCCGTGATCGACGTGCCCCGCGGTAGCGATGATCATCTCTCGGGTGCCGCGGGCAGTACGAGTTCGGGGAGCTGGGCCACAAAAGACGCCTCATCCTCTAGACATCGCATATCCAGAATTAGCGCGCCATCCTGGAGGCGGCCAATCACGGGGACGGGCAGAGCGCGGAAGGCGCGAGCGAGCCACTGCAACGCGGTCCCGGCGCCCCGTTTCCCGCTGATCGGACGGATGGTCACGCCGGCGCTGGGAATTCGCTGCTCGGGCAGCGCGCCACTTCCAATCTGGCTTTCGCAGCCGGTCATTTCGACCAGGGCAACACCATGCAGCCTGGCGGCAAGGGCAGGGCGCAATCTCTCCGCGAGGTTCCGGATATCTCCTGCCGGGCGGGCAAGAAAACGCAGTGTGGGCACGCGCTCGATCACGCGATCTGGATCGGCATACAGTCTCAGAAGGGCCGATAGCGCCGCGATGGTCAGCTTATCCACTCGCAACGCGCGCTTCATGGGATTGCGTTTGATCTTTTGTATGAGGTCCGCGCGGCCGGCGATGATTCCGGCCTGGGGACCGCCCAGCAGCTTGTCGCCGCTGAACGTAACAAGATCGGCGCCGCTCGCCAGGGACTCCGCGGGCATCGGTTCATGCGGTAGTCCAAGCTTGCGCAGGTCGATGAACGCGCCGCTTCCCAGATCGACGGCGAGCGGCACGCCACGGCCGCGGCACAGGCGGGCTAGTTCCGTCTCCGATACAGAAGCAGTGAAGCCTTCGATCGAATAGTTGCTGGTGTGAATCTTCATCACCAGTCCGGTTTTTGGACCGATCGCCGCCTCATAATCGGTCAGGTGCGTCCGGTTCGTGGTTCCCACCTCGCGCAGCTTGCATCCGGAGCGGGTCATTATGTCGGGCATCCGGAACGATCCGCCGATTTCGATCAGCTCCCCGCGCGATGTGGGGACCTCCTTGTGGAACGCCAACGTGTTCAGCACCAGCAACACCGCGGCGGCGTTGTTATTTACGACGGTCGCGGCCTCGGCTCCGGTCAATGCGCACAGTTGCTTCTCCAGATGGTCGTCGCGATCGCCGCGGTGGCCGTCGTCCAGGTCATATTCCAGATTCGTTGCGCCCGCTGCCGCCATCGCAACCGCATCGATCGCTTCCTGAGGGAGCGCGGCACGGCCAAGATTCGTGTGCAGTACCGTGCCGGTAAGATTAAAGACTGGCCGAAGGGAGGGCCGTGATCCCTCTCGAAGCTGGACCGACACACCTTCCAGGATCGAGGCTTCGGTGATTTTCGCAGATTTCTTCTTCGCGCTCAGCGTTGCACGAAACCCGGCCAGGACCTTGCGGATAGCCGCCGTTACTGCTGGCCGGCCAAATTCCGCGATCAGGTTCTCCGCTTCGTCGCAGCGCAGTAAACGCTCGACGGACGGAAGCGAAGCGAAGGACGATGCGGCTTGATCCGGGATCATGTGCAAAACAGCTCAGTGACTACCAGGTTGCTCTCCTAAGTAACAGCCCGCAAAACGGAGCGCGGCGGCAGCGTTACTTGGCTTGTAATCAGGGCGCCGCCGCACCCATTGCGGGCTACAGCGTCAACGCCGCGCTGAGTTTGCTCATATCGGAAAGGCTCTCGATCGACTTCACCATCGAAATCACAGCCTCGGCTTTTTCCCTGGGCCACTTCGCGAATTCCGCGCAGCCCCGGAACTTGTCCGCCACTTCGTCAAAGCTCATCGGATTGGACGGGCTGCCCTTGGCAAACTCGGCGCGCCCGGAAAGAACTTTGCCGCTCTTGAGATGGATTCTCAAAATACTGGTCATTTTGTCCAAGCCGGCTTTTTCGGCTTCCGCATCCAGGTAGAAGTTGATGCGCGGCATCAGGTCCCGCACGTCGCGGCGCGCGACGACAGCGTCCTGATATTCGTTCAGTCCCGCCTTGCGCTCCAGCAGCAGAATGCTCATGCAGTATTCCATGCTGAACTTGCCCTGGAGTCCCGTCGTGGGGCGGTGCTGGAACAGGGAAGTCGTCATGCCGTGGTTTCCCCCCACGTCCACCTTCTCGACGTCCGCTACCTTGATATCGTACTCGCGGATCAGGCGCAACATTTCGCCCATGGCGGGGTGCGACAGCGATCCAGACGGATGGGGCTTGATGGAGACTCCAGGCGTCGTGAGCGACCAGGGTTTGCCCAGGCGTCCGACGATGAGGCCGGGATCGAATCCGCCGCCTTCTGCTTGGAAAAAGCCGAGCGGCGCTTCCAGGATGTCGTCGGCCGCGGTCCAGCCGAGAGCGGCGAGATCGGCGGCCACCGTCCCATTTTCGGCCGCGTGGCCGGCATGGAACGGCTTCGTCATGGACCCGAAGTTGTGGCGAAAACCTCCGCCTTCGGCCGCTGCGATGCCGAGCGCGTATGCGGTCTGCGCCGTGTTGAGGCCGCCCAGCCGCGCGCACGCCGCGGCGCTGCCCAGCGATCCGACCGTGCCGGTGGTGTGGAAGCCATCGTTGTAATGGCGCGGCCAGATCGCTTCCGCGATCTTGCATTCGGCTTCGACGCCAATGTGGTAGGCGAGCATCAGATCTTTTCCGGAACGCCTCCCCAATTCACACAGGGCAAACGCGGGAGGTAGCACGGCTACGGTCGGATGCGTGAGCAGCCCGTAGATGCGGTCCGGCGCGTCCGAAAGCTGCGTGTCGTCGAAGTCGTCGGCATGGATCGAGACGCCGTTGGCAAATGCTGCAAAGCGCGCAGGCGCCTTCATTCCTGTCCCGATGACGCTGGCTTTTCCACCGGAGAATCCGAGGCCTTGAACGTACTTCCGCACCAACGGCCCCATGCTCGATGCCGACCCTGCCAGCGACAATCCAAACCCGTCCAGGATCGATTTCTTGCCCAGAGCCAGGACGTCTTCCGGAAGATCGGTGTATCTCGTGTTTACGATGAACTCGCTGACGTATTTGGTGAGGCCGGGCGCTTTCGGAAATTCTCCCGCCGGGGCCGAGGCAGCGGCTGCTTGGCGACTGCCTGTGGCCAAGGCGGACAATGCCAGGGAGCTCTTGAAAAAATCACGCCGAATCATGGGAGCACGCCTCCACTTCAAGTCAATATCTTAGACCATTTTTGGATTAGCAAAGACCACTTTCACACGGCAAGTAACGGTGTTCTCAAAGGCTTAACGCATCGAAGACTCTTACGTTATTCCTGAAACTGGTCTAGCGGGAATGTCCGCCCGAGTAGCTCGGCGTCTCCGTCAGTAGAGCCCAGCGGTTTTCGACGAGTTCCTCGAAGACGTTAGCGTTCCCAACAGCTACTTGCGCGCCGGCGCCGCCGGTCCGCCGGAGGCCGTGGAAAATATATGCCGGGCGTTTTCCGACCCGATCTTGCTCCTCAAGTCCGGCGGAAGCTGGTTGAGAATCAGAACATCCGACTGCCATCGTCCGGGTTCATCGTGACCCGAGTAGTGCTGATCGCTGCCGATCACGATGCGGTCCGGGAACTCGTGAAAGAGTTTCAACCATTCCGGTTTCACCACGCCATCCACCAGAACCGGGTTCTTTCCCGGCGACTTGGGATCGTGCTTGATTTCAACGTAAAGGTTGGGATGTGCATGGAGCAACTGCCGGTAAAGCTCTGGGGTCCTGAAACCCGTGTTATCCACTCCCAAGTGCGCCCACAGAATCTTCGTCCGGGGGTTGTGCGACAACAGCCGCTCAAAGCCCGCAATATTTTCGTGGAGCTCTGCGCCGTTGGGGGGCGACTTCAAAGGCGCTGGAAGCGCCATGGCGTGTGGAACGGCTTCCATGTGAATGTCGATCGGCACGCCATGCTCGGCGGCGATGTCGGCGAGCAACAAATAGAGCGGGTGGTCCGGCGGCGCGTATTCATAGCCGGTGGAGCCCACGAAGTGCTCCGCGGCCATCTCGCCGAATCCTGAAACGCCTTCGCGAAGCAACTCCTCGGCGCGTTCCCGGAATTTCTTCCGGACCTCGGGGCCCGCGTTGCCGGTGCTCACGGCCTCCATGATCATGGAATTCAATAATCCGCCGCCGCCCAGCACGCCGATTTTGTCGGGATATTTCTTGGCTGCCGGCAGAATCACCTCCGCGTCGAAGCGATCCGCATCCGTGAAGCTGAACGGCGGAATCTGGAGATAGATCTTGGCGGCATTCTCGCGCGCAGCGTCCCGCAGCACGGCCTGAACCGTGAGGCCCGGATGTTTCTCGTCGAAGTGGGTGTGCGTATCGACATAGGGGACGACCGCGGCCACCGGCGACGGCCCGGTGTCATCGGGCGTCGGCTGGTCCGGTGATTGTCCGGAAAGCGCACGGTTCCCGGTGAGCCCCGCCACGATTCCGAGCGCGGGAACAATCAGCCATGCCGCCGATTTGACCGGAGAAATTCGCATCGCGGGTCCGGCTCGCTCTCAGTGAGATCGCGAATCGGCGGGCGAGCCGGCCTATTCCCCCATGTGGACGTAACCGTGAAGCTCCAGGTTGAGCATGGTGGTCATGGCCCACAGGTCCAGCTCGATCTCCGGCAGGATGGTCTTCGGGTCCATCTTGTGCCCCAATACCGACTGGCCGCAAACCCGAAAATCGACGCCTGCCTTCTTCATGGTTTGGATCATCGCGATATTGGGATTGTCGTGGCCCTCATGCAGCGCCTTAAACGCTTCGTTGTTCAGAATGATGTCGGTCGCCTCGCGATTGATCACCACGGCGATCTTTCTATGATCGGCTGGCACGCCGTTCTTGGCGAGCGTGTTGAGAAGCCGGACGATATTGGCGAAACCCGGATTCACCTGATCGATCTTGGGAGCTGCCTTCGAAATGTTGAACACAACCTTGTAGGTCAGGTTCGGATCAGGCAGTTCCTTCGCGCCCGCGATGTCGCGCGCGACCGCGCCGCTTGGGATCGGCAATGCTTGTTCCGATTGCGCAAACGCCGCACCAGAAAGTCCAATCAAAACGGCCAAAACGGCCGTACGACTCATCCACGATCTTTTCATCGAAGCCTCCCTCAAAACGATTTGTCCCGGCCGCCCGGCCGAGGGTCACGGACGCTCTGTCTTTTGTACCACGCGGAATTACTCCGCGGTAGCGAGCAGGACGCACAAGGCCACGCCTTCGGCCGCTTGCGCGACTTCCGGCAGTTCCGGAAACGTGGGGGCAATGCGAATCGTACGATCCTCGGGATCTTTCCCATACGGATGGGTGGCTCCGGCAGGCGTCAGTTCGATGCCCGCTTCCTTGGCCAGAGCGACTACCCGCCGGGCAAAGCCCTGAGGAACATCGAGGCTTATGAAGTAACCGCCCTTCGGCTTGGTCCAGGTCACATGAGGGAGATGCGCCAGCTTTGCACCGAAGACTTCGAGCACCTTCTGAAATTTAGGTACGATCAAAGCCTTGTGCCGGTCCATCAGCCCGGCAATTCCCGCTTCATCCTTCAGGAATCGAACATGACGCAACTGGTTGATCTTGTCCGGACCGATGGTGCGCTGCGTCAATCTTGCGAGCAGCCATTTTACGTTCTCCTTCGAAGAGGCGAACATGGCCAATCCGGCGCCGGGGAGTGTGACCTTGGAGGTGGAGGCGAACACAAACGGGCGGTTCGGATGTCCGTGGCGCGCGCACAACTCCACGATGTTGGCGATCTCGATGTGTTCGTCCGTCAGGTGATGCACGGTGTAGGCGTTGTCCCAGTACAACCGGAAGTCTGGGGCTGCGGTCTTCATCGACGCCAAGCGCTCGACCACCGCGTCCGAATAAACCGCGCCCGTTGGATTGCTGTACTTGGGAACGCACCACATACCCCTGATCGATGCGTCCTGGGACACCAGCCGCGCGACCGCGCTCATATCGGGGCCATCGCCGTTGAGCGGCACCGGGATCATCCGGATCCCGTGCTCCTCGCAGATGCTGAAGTGCCGGTCATAACCGGGAACAGGGCACAAGAACGAACTCTCCCCCTGCTTGGACCAGGGACTTGCGCTGTCGCACGTTCCCTTAAGCAGCGCGTAGACTACGGTGTCGTGCATCAAGGCGAGACTGGAATTATTGGCGACCACTATTTGTTCGGGCGCTGTCCCCATGATTCCCGAGAACAATCTGCGCGCTTCGGCCAAGCCCTGAAGCCCGCCATAGTTGCGGCAGTCCGTAGCGCCTTCGGCAGTGTAGTCCGCTGAACCGGGAAGGGACAGCAGCGCGGAGCTCAAATCGAGCTGGGCCGAGGACGGTTTCCCTCGCGTCAGGTTGAGCTTGAGGCCTTTCGCTTTGAAGGCATCGTAGGCTTCGCGGATTTGCCGATTGGCTCGGCTGACGTCCTCTGAGCTGCGCTGGGCTACGTTCGTCATTTTGAAAACGATATCCTTTATGGGGTTGTATGACGGGCCAGAGGCGTGCTGAAAACAGGCCTGCCCGGCTGCCTCTATTATCGTAGATTTTGCTATCGGCCGAGGTCCCAAAGAGAGAGGAAGTGTGGAGCTACTTCTTAGCCGGCGCCTGCTGCCGCCACTCTTTCGCGGCGTCTCGCGCCGCGCTGGCCGCGCCTTCGAAATCGTGATCGGCCATAAGTATACGGACCTCTTCGATCGCGAATGTAGTCTGCTGCGCCCGTTGCATTTCGAAGCTGGCGGGGTCTGCCCCGGATCGCATAAGCCCCTCCAAGTGCCCCGTGACGTCCACGACGATGGTCTCTGCCTGTGTGCCGTTGCCCCGATGCAGGTGCACGATGAGATCCCGGAGACTGGCGATCAGGTCCAAAGAGTTCACCAAACCCGCACCTCCGATTTTCTTGTTGGTAGGGATGGACATAGATGTAAGGGGGCCCGTTCTACCTGGAAGGAGGAGGAACGCCATGCGCTTGCGACACAACGAAGCTCTCGGATCGAGGCGTCTCAAGTATCGCAGGAAATCGGGGTAGCGCGCAAATGCGGCTCCCTCGGCCAAGCGCCGCCGCCTTCCTTTGAGGAACACGCGCAAAACGGAGTGCGGCGCGTAACAGTTCCTGATCTCCTTGGCGCGGTGCGCGCCGCACCCTTTGCGCTCCCAAGTAACAGCCCGCAAAACCCGGAGCGGGTAAACTCCGCGCGGCGGCAGCGCTACTTGGCTTGTAGTGAGGGCGCCGGCTAGTGATCGCGGCGAGGCGGATCGCTCGCATGACGAGCTAGTTGCGACTGGAGTATGGATGCGCGGCGCCGGCATTCGGCGGCTTCGTCGGAAGCAAGTTTGCGATTTGACAGATAGTCATCCAGGCTTATGTTTTTT
>Ga0209415_10015380_pt1 | contig 12402 bp, 11 predicted proteins | sample PeaSoiSIISIP2007_FD_187696 | JGI IMG/M metagenome (GOLD analysis project Ga0209415, IMG submission 187696) | Peat soil microbial communities from Weissenstadt, Germany - SII-SIP-2007 (SPAdes) (version 2) | ecosystem: Environmental > Terrestrial > Soil > Wetlands > Peat | place: Germany... | reverse complement strand
GTCGCAAAATAGTCCCGTTGCTTTGCGAAGCTGATATCAAAGAAGGCCATCCCGCCGTGTAGAAATACAATCGGCGGTCCACGGCCATAGATTTGCGTGTAAAGTTTGGCGCCCCTTACTTCGACGTAACGCTGGGTGCCGGCAGGGCCATCCGCATACGCAGCCGCGGGAACGAGCGCAAGGGCAGCGATGAGAATGGCGCCTCTTAAATCATTCATGGTGTCTCTCTTGGCGATCTGGTCAGTGCAGTTCTGTTTCGTCTTTGGTCGGGGTGTCCATGGATTGGCAATGATCGCTTTGCGGCAAGCATTTTAGCTGTTCAAATGACTCAAAGTGGCCGCGTGGCGCCGGTCACGCCCTCGGTGCCGAGGCGTCGGTGCATTCGACGCCGGTCCAGCGGCCAAAGGTCGCTTCGTGACCCTCAGGCGCCGGCCGCGACCGGCCGCTTCTGGGTATCCAAGGTTGTCGCGGGCCCTGCGGCTGGTAGATACGGCGCGCTGCTGTTAGCCCTCTTCTCTTCCCCGGATACTACGTTTCATCCAACTATGCGAAACTCCATTTCCTAAGCCTATTGTCCGCTCCGCGGATTGAGAGGAATATGTCTCCCAACCTGAACCGCAGGCAAGAACCGACTCACGCAGGCATGTTGATCGCTGCGGATAGAGGCCACCTCGAACGGCCGGCCGGGAGACTGCGGCGAGGGCTGGCTTTGTCGCGCTGGTGCGTCTCCCTGCTTGAAGCCTTTGCGATACCTGCCGCTACTGGGCGCCGTTATCGCGTGCTGAAGAGCTGCCCCGGACTGGGGATCTTAGTCTCAGCGGCGTTATTGAGCGGTTGCTCGATCGCTTACCCGCTCAAGCACTACGAGGCGGTGTATACGAAAATGGTCCCCGAAACGCCTGCTCCCGATCCCACGGCGCTCTCGCACCTTGACGCCGCGCGAGTAAATCATGGCCGCTATTTGGTCGAGATTGCCGGCTGTGGGGCCTGCCACACCGATGGGGCTCTCATTGGCGAACCAAGTGCGGCAAGGCTTCTTGCTGGTTCGCAGCTTGGCATCGCAATTACAGATCCCTTCCGCGGCACGCCGCCAGGGGTCGCCTATCCATCGAATCTCACGCCTGATCCACGGACCGGACTCGGAAACTGGAGCGACGCTCAGATAGCGGCGGCAATTCGCTCGGGCGACCTCACTTCCGGCCCCGGGCACTTAATTGTGATGTCATGGCCTCTTTACCAGCACATGTCCGACGACGACGTGAATGCGATCGTCATGTACCTGCGAAGCATTCCGGCGATCGAGCATCAAGTGCCCAAACGAGTAGCGCCGGGCACCAGGGCGATAACGCCATACGTATATTTTGGCGTATATCGGTCAGGTCCCGAGCTGGGGATCCACTGAATACGGCGGCAGCGGCTAGCGCAAATCGGCCGTACTCTGGATGCCCTTTCCGCTCAGCCGATCCAGGACCTCAGCTTCAACACCCGCGCAGACTTCCCCCCAACAGTCTTTAGCCCGAAGCCGCTGGTCGCGCCGGCCGCGTTCGGGGAACGCAGTGGCGCAGAAGAAGTCGAGCAGCCTTAGGTCGCATCGCCCTGAACATGCGGCCATCGACACACGCTAACCGACCCCGGATCCCGCAATACCCGTTAGGATTCTTCGTCAGATACTGCTGGTGATAGTCGGCGCGGAAGATGGATTTCCTTTGGACGCCATGGAGCTACGGCTACGGCGTCGCTGGCGCTCGATCGGTCGACTGTCGCGGTAGGGACGACGGTTAACCCGTCGCCCCCTGCGCAGATCCGTGCGTGCAGATTGCCCGCATACGGCTCCTACCTTGAGTGGGTGGCGCGAAAGCGGGCGTCGGGATAGGGACCTGTCCACGGGTTGCTTGGTTGCATCAACGCCGCTTCGACATGCGCTATGACCCGGCGCATGTCAGTCGCCTACTGCACGGCTTGCGCTGATAATCGTTCCTGCGAATGACTGCAAACCGCAAGGCATTCTGGCACAGCGAATTACCGGTTTTGGCCGATTCCGGCGGTACGGAGTGGCAGGCGGCGACGTGCTGAAGCCAGCCGCTCAACCTGCGCGGCCGAATGCTATTTCAACTCCAAATACACTGCACTTTGACGCTCTGTCGCAAGTCCCTCGGAATGAGTGAGACCGCGCTTGAAGAATTGGATGTCGCCGGCATTCTTGGGCTTAATTTCGCTGGCGCCGTCCGGGGTGAAGATTATCTGTGAACTGTCGTAACGAAATGCCACGACAAAATCCTTGTCGTGAAAATGCATGCCAGTCGGGGCACCCTGCGTCCATCTGTAGTTCCAGGCAGTGACGCGGGCATTGTCCAGAACCTTGGTCGAGCCTAAACGCGGAAAAGCGGTTGGATACCCGGACGTGTTGGCAATCGCGGGTACTGGATGATCTTTAAGCCAGATAACGACCTCGTGCGCCGGTCCACCGGAGACCAGCGTGTCGATGGTATCGGTGCCCTTGGGGACAAACACGACGTCACCGAAATTGCGCATGACGCTGCTCGCTTTGCCGTTCCCGTCGAGGGTGCGAATCTGCCCTCCTTCCACGAAAAGAATGGCAGCATCGTAGTTGTGGGGCGTCACCGGGCTCGATACGCCTTCAGTTAGCGTAACGTCCCACACCGTCACCCGCTCATTGTCTATCAACGGCGCGGAATGTGATTGAGCGGCGAGCACAACCCCCAATGTGGACGTGACCAGCCATCGTCCAACGAGGTGTTTTGAGTCCCGCGGGTAAGCTCTTTCGCGCGCCTGAAACGGCATTCCCCGGCTCCTGCTAGCAACGCGACATAGAGCTAACTGTATCAATTCGTTGGCTCATGTTCATCGAAACCCTGAGAACGCCCGTGGGCGCCCTTGGCGAGTTCTCAATGCGCCGTAAATTCGGCACGATTTACGGGTCGCCACTGGTCGTGGCAGCCGGCACTTTGTGAATGGCGGTTTTCGGCGGACATTCTGCGACCCCGAATGACCGTAACTGGGCCGGCTGCTGTCGGTCAACTTACAGTACGCCGTCAAATCCCGCAAAACGCAGCGTAACCTGTGCGATCTAAGCGGTCGCGTCCGATATGGGACTGAGTGTCTGTGCGCTACGCGCACCGGAGCGAGCCGATCAGCTCGATGAGACCGTTTGAGAAGCCCGTGCGTTCTGCTTCGACGTGAAGGAGGCACATTTCAACGTACCAATCAACAAAGTACCCCAACTCGGAAAATCAGCGGCTCGCGTGAATCGGGGTCCTTGCGCGCAAATAGTACTTAACCAATGTCACCGGTGATGTAGTGTTGGAGCTGTTGAATTGTGAATTTATGCTCGGAAATTACGTCTTTTACCAGGTCGCCGATGGAAATGAGGCCGATGAGCTTGCCCTTGTCGATCACGGGAAAGTGCCGCAGCCGGTGTTCTGTCATCAGCGCCATGCACTCCTCGCTCGTTTGATGGGGAAGCACAAACATCACTGGGGTCGTCATAATGTCGCGCACGGCCGTTGTTTTCGATGACCGCGCCATCAGCACGATTGCCCGTGCGTAATCGCGCTCGGTGATCATCCCTACGATTTTTTCGCCTTCTAGGACCACCAATGCACCGATATTTTTCTCTGCCATCAGCTTGACGGCCTCGAACACCGACGCCATAGACGTGATCGTATAGACCGTGTGGTCAGGCTTCGAATTGAGAATGTGGGCTATGAATGACATCGCGCTTGGTGCCGTCAAGACACCCCTCCATGCACGCCCTTGGCTGATCGCTTTGCCGAGAGCCGGTTTGATTCGGGGGCCCGTCTAATTCAGCACAAAGCGCACATCTGATCGATGATGCAAGCATAGACACCCCAGGCGGCGTGCCCGACCCCAGGATCATACGCTCCCATACGCACTGCGCAATTCGGACTTGTACCTACAAGCCGCTCGGAAATAGTTAGGCATTGCAGCCAAAGCTCGGACCGGGCCGCCTCTGTCAATCGGGGCAACGCCTAACCTGGCGGCATGCTAGGCGCCGCCGCTATCTTGGTGCAATCCGTTACAGATCCGCATTGCGCGTGCTTGGTTCTGGTTCGCTGGCTGCGCCGCTGCGCACCAGTCACCCATCAGGATCAAGGCCGGGCGTATCGAGCGCTTAGCGTCTCGCCACGCATGCCCCTGGCCGGCAACACCGGCCCCAGAAAACACTCTGTTCCTCGCCCTGTCCAATGGTGGATGCGAGCTGCGTTGCAACCAAAGGGCGACAGACTGTCTGTCAGCCGATGAGGAAGCAGAGCGCAGGTCTGCGGAAGTAGGGTTCTCCCGGTCCCAGAACGGGCGCAGACATTCGGCGCTAAAGCCATACCTCAGGATAACGCCGCGACTTTGGCAGATTGTTCACGACCAACGCCACCGCGAGCAGTATCAGCGATCCGAGGGTGACGGGCACCAGTACGTAAAAGAATCCTAGGTCGTGAATCTGCGGTGAGCCGATGACCGCAATGAGGGCCGTCGCGCCTCCTGGAGGGTGCAGGGTACGTGTCGCGTGCATGATCGCGATGGCGGTGGCGACGGCCATCGCCCCGGCGAGCCACGGGGCGTGGTGCATCAGTTTCCGGCACGTGACGCCCACAACCGCGGACAGGACGTGACCACCGATCAGGTTCCGCGGCTGCGCCAACGGTGACCGGACGGCGCCGTACAGCAACACGGCGGAGGCACCGAAGGATCCGACCATCAGGGTGAGGTCGTATCTTTGAATGGATGCTAGGTTTGCCCATGAGACCGCCGATATGCCGACAAATCCACCCACCCAGGACCAGAAGATCTCTGCGTGCCCGACCCGCGGCGGGCTGCCCCGCGTCGCGCCGCGCATCTTGGCGAAATAGGCGCGCGTTTTCATATCGCGCTCGGCAGCTTGCAGGCGCCAATAAAATCTCGTCGCAGCAGCAGACCCCGCAACCGCCTAGCGCCGTCCACCACCGGCGTGGCACGCCCCTCATGCTGGTGGAACGCGGCGGCGATCTCCCGGAAGCTCGCGTCTTCGGGCACGGTGACGGCAGGACTCGTCATCGCCTCGCGAACCGTCGTCTCGTGGAAGCGGTGAGTGAATCCGGAGGGATCTTCCAGCAAGCGGAGGATCAATTCGAGGAAGCTGTCGACGTGAAGTCGGCGAAAGAAATCGGCCTCCGTAAGCATGCCAAGGACGCGTCCGTCGGCATCGGCCACCGGCACCGCCATGATTCCACCGCGTACCAGCAATCGCGCCGCCTCGTCCAGAGGAAGATCCGGCGCCAGTGGATCGACCCCCCACCGCATCAGCCGGTCGGCGCGGATATGGGCGAACATGCGCGCCACCGCCCGTTGGTGGGCTAGGTGATAGAGGGCGCGAAAATCCTCTGTGGTGATATCGAGATAGCCTGAGATGCTCGCCATCGCGGCGAGGATGTCCTCGTCCGATAGTTCCATTTCGTGAGGCTCGCTGGAGACTTCCTCGAGCGGTCGTTGCTGTCGGTCCGTCATACGCGCGGTCCAAGTGTCGCCACAGCGTCATGGCGTGCCCGATTATGCCCAAATGTGCGTCGGTATTCGTCGCGCTTGGCACAAGCCAGGCATAGGTTCGTGCAAGACAGCCGGCCATCACGCCCTGAAGCGCCCTTCGCCTCGCCCCACACACCGCCAGCCGGTCCGACACCAACGTGGAAGCGAGGCGGCGCTCAGGTGAGCAGGCCTACGACGCCGAGCACGGTCCCGATCAGCGCGGCGGCCCCACCCAGGCCGACAAAGAAGCGACGCTGCGCCAGGAAGTACAGGGAGGACATGACCAGGCCTAGTTCCAGGAACCCTTCCGCCAGATCGAAGCGCAGTGCTCGGGCTTCACTGTGCAAGGATTCGGCTTCCCGCTTCTGCGCCTCGTCCTTGACGGTGTCCGAATCCTTCCCGTAGCGCGCGGCATCGGCATGGAATTTGTCCATTTGCTCCGCCACCTTGGCCGGGTCGCTCGCGAGAGAAGTCAGCAACGTGGCGGCGATCTCTTCGTTGTCTTTTTTTATTCTTTTGGCTTCATAGAGATTCCACTCATCGTTGGCTTCGGTTTTATGCACCACCGCGGCGGTGTGCTCGCGGTGCGCGAGGATGGTGACCAGGACGAGCACAATGCCGATGATGCCCACGAACATGGCGACGCGATGCCCAAACGGGTCCAAGGGGTGATGATGGGTATGCATCTCAAGCTCTGACATGGGGGGCTCCACGGATCTGAGTGGGCACTGTACCAAACGAACTACATTGGCGAGCATAGTCGCGACTGAACCACCGGCTCGGGCATTGTAGCGATCATCAACCGCATCGCGCGGCGGGTTGCAGTTGGCGGCAGTCAATCCAGTGTTCGCCGTGAGCGCATCTTGCGGACCTGTCAAGACTGGACCTGGGGTCATCGCCGGCAGTCATTTCGGCGGCGGTCCGGGCGCTAGGCAACTGTCTCCCCCCGCATCTTTGCATTCCCTATATTGGCGAGCCCGCATGTTGTAGTTGGCGATGGCTTTGGCACGCTCTTGCTCGTTAAATTCCCCCCTGACAAAGGCCAGACGCTCCGCTAGGTGGTGGAAAGTGACGCCCGACGGCGGGGTGAAGGGCATCGTCCTGCCGATCAGCGACCCCAGCAGGGCGCGCTCATCATCATCGCGGCTGCTGCCATCGAAACCGTGGTTGTCGCGCAGGTACTTGGAAAAGTATGCCGCCTGAGCGTGACCTTGGGCCGCGGCCTTATCGTACCAATAGATTGCAGATTGCAGGTTGAGTGGCACGCCGATTCCATACTGGTAAGCGCGGCCCATGCTAAATTCGCCGACCGATAATCCTTGCGATGCGCTGGCTTGCCACAGTTTCGCAGCCAAGTCCCAATCGTCCGCGGTGCCGTAGCCTGCGTAGCGGCCGGAGCGGCCATATTCATAGACGAACCCGAGCTCGTTATCGGCGATGGGCTCGTTCTGCGCAGCCGCGGCTTGCATCCAATGCAGCGCGGCGGCGGCATTCACCGGCACGCCGTCACCTTGGGCATACATCGTTGCCAAACGCGATTGCGCGATGGCGTTGCCGGCTTCGGCGGCCTGCAGTGTCAGGCGCGCCGCGGCGGCATGATCGCCGGCCTGGAAGCGCTGGCCCGCCTGTTCATACAGGCTCCAGCCGGGCAGCTGCCGGCAGGAAGGCATGGTCCCCGGAGATGGGCCAACCTGATGCTTCGGCTCCTGGCGTGGCACAATGCCGAGGCAACTCTGAAGCAGAGTCTGCGCGCATGCTACGCTCGCAACAGAAATAAAAAACGCGATAGACAAAATGAGAACAGCAGCCCGCCGCCCCATAGCGGTAGCCGGTCCACCGATGCGCTGAACTCTGAGCGTCATCCTCTGTCCCCGGGTCGCTCGCGCAACAGGCGCTGAACCCTGCTGTCGAGCAGCGCGAAAGCCGCGCACGAATGAGGCTGATATGGAAGTTTACGCCGTGTTCGACTGGCGCCACAACAACCGCGTGCTCGCGATGATGGATCGGGAAACGCTCAGCGTGGCGCATTGCCCTGAGACCCGGCGATCTTCGTTACAACCTCGAGCAATACCGACAGGGGTCCCTGCAAATGGATCGCGGGTAGTATGCTGGCGAGCGGACCGAACGTGGATCCGAAGATCTGGCTCGCCGATCGCCAATCGAATGGCACGACGCGCATCTGTTGACACGCGTCAAACAGCCGCGAGAACTGCGCCATGACGTTCAGATCCACCGCGCCCTCCATCGAAGCGCGTTCGGCGGCGGGCTTGGGCAGCAAGGCATGCTCAAACAGACGCGCTTGCTCCATCACGCGGCGGCGATACAGCCGCCGCGCACTGCGTTTGGTGCGGTAGAGCTGCCGAGTAAACATGAACAGTGGCAATAGGAACAGGATCGGCGCGCCGACCATGAATCCGAGGATGGGTCCCCACACCGGCGGCGCCGACAGGTCGGCGCCCTCAAAGGCCATTTTGTATCCTACCGTCGCCGCGACGTTCGTGATGCCGTAGGCAAGAATGATCCAGGCGAAGTGACCCTGAACTTGGCTGATGAAGCCGATGCCGCCGGTGTTGTCCGGATGCGTGGCCACGAGATCCAACCGAAAACGCGACAGCACGCGCAGATACAGCCACCAGACGAGTACCTTCCAAATGTGGCGCAGCCACCAGTAATTCAATACCGGCAATGCCACGAAGAATTCCCAGATCCCCGGTGCGGTGAGGCGTCGCTGACCGTCACTGACGAAGGTATGCCAGGTGGTATGCGCCGGCGCATGGTGAAATTCCGTCCAGATGGTCGCGATAGAGAATGCACAGCCCAATCCGAAGCAGATCAGGTCGCTCCAGCCTTGGCGCTGCAGCCGATTAAAACGCCGATGGAGCGCGTCAAGTCGAGGTAGATCGCGCGTGCGCACGACGCCGGATGCGGCGAATTCCAGACCGGCCGAACGCGTCGCTATGGAAACGATCGCCTCGGCCAAGATGAACAGCGGCAGCCCAATCCAGAATTGCGCATAAGCGGCGAAATCAGCAAAGAAATTGGCCGCCTCGATCCGCTTGCTGTACAGCGCTGGAGTGCAGACAACAGCCATTAGCGCCATCGGCAGCCACGTGATCAGCAGCAGCAAGGCGGCGCGCGCGGCCAAATGCGCGGGCCTTCGCGCCCCCAGGCCGATTCTCGACAGCAGGCGGTTGAGAAGATCGCCCTCGTAGAGGCAGAGCGCAGCGACGCCCGGCACGGGTCGCGGGATCTCCGCCGCCGCGTGTGGCGGCGCCGCGCTCGGAGGCCGGGCCGGCGATGAATTCTCCGCAGCGGGCGTCGGCGCGTCAGTCATTGACGCACCGGCAGGAATTGGATCGGGTTGGGATGGGATCAACGCGCAGTGCCCTTCGGCTCACAGCACAGGTCCGCGAGCATGGCGAGTTCGCGGCGTCCGACGCAGTTCCCTTTGAGTTTGCGCCACTGAGCCGACTGCAGCGGGCGCGGCCGGCCCGAGCGCTCCAATTCGCGCAAGCCCTCCAGTCCGCTCTCGTCAAATCGACTGACCCAGCGCTGCATCGTCGTCGGATTTTCGCCGAACAGAAGACCGACCTGCCGACACGATTGACCGGCTGCGACCAAGAGCAGTCCGTCCAACGATGATCGTAGCGGGACTCATCGTTGCGGTTGATCTCCTGCTGGATCGCCAATCGCATCACCTCAGCATTCTCAATTTGCAGCTTGCGCATCGTCATCCTGCGAGGGAAAGACGATGCAATGTTAGCGCTATGACGCACTACTTATGTCGTGGTGTTTAGTAATAGTCCGCGAGCGTGAGTTGCCGTGTCGACCCATCAGCTAATGTTAGGATGACAACTGTTCCCGATCGTTGCTGCGACCACTGCGACAGGGGTGATCCACTGTAGCTCGCATCGATCTTGCGTCCATCGACGGCCACAATTTCGGCGCCTTCTTGCCAGCCGGCGTTTTCGGCGGGACTTCCAGGCGCGACCATCAGCACCTTCAAACGGTCGGCCGCTCGCTCCGTAGTGAGTCCCGACCGATCCTTGGCAAAGGGCTTGGCGAGAACCTTGGCATCGGCAATCAGCCACAACGCATCATGCGGATAATCCGTGATCAGGCGAAAGCGACTGAGGACTGGCAGACCAATATTGCCGGCGGTTCGATCAGAATTGACGGCATTGTCCGCCGCATCGGGAAACTCCGTCGGTATATCGGCAATCCGGATGCCGGCAATCGTAATGGATGCGAGCGTAGCGACCTTTGACTTGAAAGTACCGCCGACACCTGCACCCAGATCGAGAGAGTGCCGCTTGTTGTCGAGAAGATGGGTGCTGTCACGGTACGAGGAATACACGATCAGCGGACCATTGTTGCCCAAGTCGAAGTCGAACGGCACGGGTGTCCCGCCCTCCACCGACACAGGAATGGAACGGTGACTATTGTGTCGGCCGAGCGCCACACGCACGGCATCGCCCGGGCTTGAAAAGCCGCCCGGATCACGGAATGCGATCTCGTGATGCGAGAAGTCGATATCGATGATTAGTTGATTAAATACTTCGCTGCCCAGGATGAGCGGCATCGGATGACCGAGCTGCGCGCCGACTTCCGACAGATCAATGACGCCGGCCGTGATGCGCCGCAGGGTGAGGCCTCCAAGTCTGATCTGCACTTCTGGCGCGAGCTGCATTGTCGCCTGACCGCCGGTGCCAGACACAGGCAGCGTGCCGCTGGACTTGACTCCGATCCGCTTGGCAAAGCCGCTGTCCAGCACAGTGATTCCAGCGCCACTGTCGAGTAGGAGCTCGACCGCTCGGTGATTGATCGTCGCCGGTATGAAAATCTCGTTGTCATGGAAGAACTCGAAATCGATCCAACCGGTAGAATGGTGGCCGGATGCGAAACTCCAGGTTTTCGGTGCCGCAGGACGCACGAAGAGCTGGGCCGGCGTCGGAGCATTGATCTCGATCGCGGCGACGTGCTGGTACTGATGATCGGCCTCATTGGTACCCGTCTCTTGCTCGTCGAAAGGCATGCGCACGCCCGTGACCATTCGCCAGTCGGCATAGCGCACGAATCTGGTCCGGCGATCCTCGGTAATGCGTTCGCCGAGAAGTTCGCCGGTCTCGGGAGCCAGAAACAGATCGTACGTATCGTGCCCTGAGAATCGCACTCGCACCACGTCCCAAACTCGGCCATCGCGTTGTTCGGGATCGAGCAGCGAGTAGCTGGCGCCGTAGCGTTCGACTTCTCCAGCAAATGCCAGAAAGACGCCGCGACGATCGCCCTCGCCACCGTCTGCGAGATCTTCGATTTGGCCGCTGGCGTTCGTCGTCCACCCCGCATCCGGCGTGCTAGCTTCCGCACTCGTAATGCGCCCTAAGGTGCCATTGCGGCGCAGACGTCCATCGCGTGCCAGCCACTGCTCGAACGTGCCATGCAGACCTCCAAGACGGATCTCGCCTTTTTCATGAATCGATTGCATGGTCTCGAACGCCGCGCCGCCGCGCCATGCGATGTATTTGGCGATGATGGTTTGCAGATCGTCGGCGCATGCGGGCGACAGGGCAGCAAGCAAGATGACTGCGAGAACCAGGCGACCCATCATGCGGTCTCCGCAGCGGAAAGCCGCTGTCTCCTTCGCTGGGTGTTGGCGTTTCGCAATTCAGGTTTCAAGGGCAACAAGTGGTCCCTCCAGCCCTACAGGTCGACTTCCCTCATGGCGCCATACGTCCGCTTGACAAAGAGCCTTGCTGGCAAGGCTATTTCCCTACTTCCATTCCCACAAGACCGCTCCGATTCTGCATCCCTTTATCGGGGGTTCGCAACGCCGCATTGGGCCGCGCTGCTCAATAGATGTTGACCTTGGGCGACTTCGCGGCAGGGTCCATTTGGCTCTACAATCGGCGCTTCACGTGAACGGCACTACTCGTGGGGACTAGACATGACCAAGCTAGTCAATGCGCTGATCACCCGTCGAACGATGGTCGAGACGGGGCTGCTTGTCGGCGCGGGTGCACCTCGGCGGACTTTGCAGTGATGTTACGACTACTCGCGGAAGTACCGCCCGCCAACATTCTGCCAACAGCTACGAATACATCCGGCATAATTGAGCTGCTGGCTCGGAAGTGGCAGAGAAAGGCCAAGCGTGGTGAAAGTGACGATTGACTTACCTTCAACAGTTGACGGGCTGCCGAATATTTGCGGTGCGGAAAGCGTCATAGAGAACGCTATCAGGAGCGCAATCGACTGCCCAGTGGCTCTTGGCGCGAGCAAAACTGACCTTTCACGTATCCGGAGCCAGTTCGCGATCGCGCTCCACATGCACCAACCGCTTATCCCGGCTGGCGGGGCGGATCCTCACGACGCCGAACTAATCAGTAATCTGAGACAGATGATGGAAAGTTCAAGTGACGAGCAGCGCCACAACGCCGGTATCTTCCGCTGGTGCTACCAACGGATGGGAGAGTTTATCCCGCAACTCGTCGGAGAAGGAAAACGGCCACGCGTGATGTTGGACTACTCGGGCACGCTGCTTTGGGGCCTTCAGCAGATGGGGTTCGATGAGGTACTGGGTGACCTGCGCACCATTACTTGTGAGCCTCGCTACCGCGGCTGCGTCGAGTGGCTCGGCTCCGCCTGGGGCCATCCTGTGGCACCGTCGACCCCGGTCCAAGATTACCGGTTGCACGTGCGTGCCTGGCAGCAGCATTTCGCCGCACTCTTCGGTGTAGCCGCACTCACGCGCGTGCGGGGCTTTTCTCCCGCCGAGATGGCGCTCCCGAATCATCCGGACGTGGCCTATGAGTTCGTTAGGACGCTGAAAGAATGCGGCTACCGTTGGGTGCTTGTGCAGGAACATAC
>Ga0209415_10015378_pt1 | contig 12403 bp, 6 predicted proteins | sample PeaSoiSIISIP2007_FD_187696 | JGI IMG/M metagenome (GOLD analysis project Ga0209415, IMG submission 187696) | Peat soil microbial communities from Weissenstadt, Germany - SII-SIP-2007 (SPAdes) (version 2) | ecosystem: Environmental > Terrestrial > Soil > Wetlands > Peat | place: Germany... | reverse complement strand
CGGCTGAAAAAGAGAAAGAGATGGTGGTGCTGTCGACCGAGAAGCCGCTGGCCGCGGGCCCGGCGACCATCCACATTACTTACACCGGAATTCTCAATGACGAAATGCGCGGCTTGTATCTGGGCAAGGACGATCAGGGGCGCAAGTATGCGGCTTCACAATTCGAAGCCACCGACGCGCGGCGCGCGTATCCGTCATTTGACGAGCCGGACTACAAAGCTACGTTCGACATTACCGCCGTCGCAGACAAGGGCCAGGTAGCGATCTCGAATCAGAAAGTCGTATCCGATACGCCGGGCCCCGGCGACAAACATACCGTGCGTTTTGCCACGACGGCGAAAATGTCCTCTTACCTGGCTGCGCTGGTTGTCGGCAACTTCGAGTACATCGAAGGCCAAGCCGACGGCATTCCGATTCGCGTGTACTCGACTCCCGGAAAGAAAGACATGGGCAAGTTCGCCCTGGACGCTGCCTCGTACATTCTCAGCTACTACGACAAATATTTTGGGATTAAATATCCCTACGGGAAGCTGGACCTGATCGGCCTGCCGGACTTCTCCGCGGGTGCGATGGAAAATACGGGCTGCATCACCTTCCGCGAAGTGATTCTTCTGGTTGACGAGAAGCAGGGTTCGGTCGGTCTCAAAAAAGAAATTGCCAGCGTCATCGCGCACGAAATGGCGCATCAGTGGTTTGGCGACCTGGTCACGATGAAGTGGTGGGATGACATCTGGCTCAACGAAGGTTTTGCCACATGGATGGAAAACAAGCCCGTCGCCAAGTGGAAGCCCGAGTGGAATTACGATCTGGACGACGTCAGCGGAACCGGCCAAACGCTCAACGTGGATGCACTGGAGAATACGCGTCCGATTCACCAGGCAGCCGAAACTCCCGCGCAAATCCAGGAGTTGTTCGACGGGATCGCGTACGGCAAGGCGGCATCGGTGCTGCGCATGCTGGAATCCTATCTCGGCGAAGAGACTTTCCGCGCGGGCGTGAACGCGTACCTGCAACAGCACCAGTATGCCAACGCAACGGCCAGCGATTTCTGGGATGCCCAGGCAAGAACCTCGAAGAAGCCGGTTGACCAGATCATGCCCACATGGGTAAAGCAGGCGGGCGCTCCTATTCTCAATGTTAAGGCGCAATGCTCCGGGAATTCCACCAGCGTCACGCTCACCCAGCAACGGTATTACGGCAACCGCGCCAAGTTCGAAGAGCCCAACGATCAGCTGTGGCAGATTCCGTTGTGCATGCGGGGTTCGGCAAGCGGCAACAGCGCGAAGTGCGAGTTGATGACCAAGAAAGAAGAGACCTTCACGCTATCGGGTTGCTCGACGTGGGTGCTGGCCAACGCGGGTGCGACCGGCTATTACCGCACTGGCTACTCTCCCGATGCAGTTCGTGCCCTCGCCACCGATGCCGAAATCAAGCTGACTCCGGCCGAGCGCATCTCATTGCAGGCCGACATTGCGGGTTCGATACGAGTGGGGCGCGAACCCGTGGGCGACTACCTTACTTTTGCCCAAGGCCTGCAATCTGACCGCAACCGCGCCGTAGTCGACGACATTCTAGGACAGCTTGGGCACATTGGCCGTTACCTGGTAAGCGACCACGATCGCGACGCTTATCGCCAGTGGATGCGCCAATATCTGGCTCCAACCATGGCGGAAATGGGCTACGAACCCAAGCCGGGCGAAGGCGATGAGCAGAGAGCGCTGCGCTCTCGCGTATTCGGGGCGCTGGGTTATTATGCCCGCGATCCTCAGGCTCTGGAGCAAGCGCGCAAAATCGCGGACAAAGCGCTGGCCGATCCGTCCTCCGTGGATAGCGAATTGGCGGGCGCGGCCTTCGCGCTTGCGGCGGTGAATGGAGACTCAGCGTATTACGACCGGCTGATGGCAGCGTCAAAGAGTCCAAAATCGCCGGAGCAGTATTACACCTACGTCTTCACGCTAGCCCGGTTCGACGATCCGAAGTTGCTAGAGCGCACGTTGGAGTTTGCCGTCTCGCCCGACGTGAGATCGCAGGATGCGCTGCAGTTAGTGGGATCGGTGATGAACAACCAGGCAGGCGAAAAACTGGCGTGGGAGTTCATTCAGTCGCACTGGGACGCGATTGCCAAGGCAGGCGGTCCATTTGCCAGCGCCGAGGTTGTGCAATCAACCGGCGGTTTCTGCGACGCCGGAATGCGCGATCAGGTGACGGAATTCTTTTCCGCGCACAAGATCGCAGCGGCGGAGCGCAGCTATAAACAGGCAATTGAAAACATCAACAACTGCATCGATCTAAAGGCGCAACAGGAACCCAAGCTGGCGGCGTGGCTGGGCCAGCACGGAACCGCCGGCGGAAAATAGCACACGAGGCCGGAATACGGCCCAGGACAGCAGGTCCCTCGACTGCGCAAAATCCTTCGCTTCGCGAACGATTTTGCTCCGCTCGGGATGACAACCCATGTCCTGGGCCCTTTTTGTCTTATGGCATGACTGGCACGACCGGCAACACGAGATGCGAAGGCAGATCGGGAGAGCAGTAGATGCGCTGCGTCGCGGGCACAAAATCAGAGGCTGTGGCCTGATAGATGCTGGGCACAAACTTCTGCGGGTTGCGATCGATTACCGGAAACCATGTGGATTGAACCTGCACCATGATGCGATGTCCCTTCAGAAAGACGTGATCGTGATCGCGCAGAGGGACGTTCCACTCGGTTGGTTTGTTGGGCGTCAGCGGAGACGGCTTCTCGTAGCTCGTGAGATAGCGGCCGCGGCGCACCTCCATGGCGATCGGCAGTTCGTACCCATTCAGCGAGGCCGCGTACTGGCCGGGCTTCGGGCCTTCGTCCGGATTCCAGGCGTTTTTCTGCGCGTCCTGCGGATAGACGTCGATCAGCTTCACTACGAAATCGCTGTCGGTTCCGGAAGTGGACGCAAAAAGATTCGCGGCCAGCGAACCGGTGATGGTGAGATCGTGATCGAGCGGTTCGCTGACGAAGGAGAGAACGTCGGGCCGGTGATCGACAAAGCGCTGGTCGGCAACTTCCCATGTGCGCCAGTCCCCTGCGGGATAGGTGGGCGTGATAGGACGCTGGCGGTAGGGCACGGGATTGGCGGGATCGGAGACGTACTCGCGGTAAGCGTGAGCAGTCTTGCCCGCTTCTGGCGCAGTGAACGAGAGCGTGCCGTCGGTGTGAAGATACAGTTTCGTCGGCTTGGCTTCCTTCGGAGGCCAGGCAGTGTAGGTGTGCCAGGTATTCGATCCGCTCTGAAACGTGCTGGCCTGCCACGCCGGCTTCTCGCCCTGACCGTGCAGGTAGAAGCGGAAGAATGGCGCCTGGATGGTCTCGCGGAACTCGCGCGAAGTCTCGTGCCCTCCGAACGGAATCAAGCCAATGCTGTCGCCCTTGGGGCTCTGCCACTCCCCGTGGTACCAGGGACCGGCAACAATAAAATTTGTGTGCTGCGGATCGTTTTCTTCGGCGTGGCGGAAAATCTGCCACGGTCCCCACGGATCTTCCTGATCCCAGAATCCAGCAACATTCAGGTTGGGCACGGTCGAGGCATGGAGCTGGCTGACCCACGCTTCCTTCTTCCAGAAATCGTCGTAGTCCGGATGCTCGACCGTGGAATTCCAATAAGGAATGGAACCGTGCAAGTATTTCGCGTTGATGTTGGACAGCGGCCCCAGATCCAGGTACCACTGATAAGTGTCGTAGGTCTCAAAATCGAAATGGGTGTTCTTGTTTTTGTCCGACTGCTCCATCACGGCGTATTCGAAGTCATAGCTCTCGCGCAGAGCGCCGAAGCGGTGATCGTCATCGTTCATCCACTGATCGACGGGCGAGGCCTGCTCGCTGATGGCCATGAGCGCCGGATGCGGATGAAGCAGTGCAAGCGCGGTAGTCAGACCATCGTAGGAAACGCCGAACATTCCGACCTTGCCATTGTTGTTGGGGATATTTTTTACCAACCATTCGATCGAGTCGTAGGCGTCGGTGGTCTCGTTGGTGGCCTTGGGATCGCTGAGGTCGACCCAGGAAGAAAGATTGAACGCGCCCTCGGACTTGAATCGCCCGCGCAGATTCTGGAAAACGAAAATATAGCCGTCCTGTGCGAGTTCCTTGAGCGAGGTGGGTATCTGCTCGGGCGCCTTTTCCGGAACGCCGTAAGGTGTGCGGCGAAACAGAATCGGCAGCGGACCTGTCTGGTCGACCGGAGTAAGGATTGCAGTCTGCAGGTGAACTCCGTCGCGCACCGGAATCATGACTTCCTGCAGCTTGAACACGGCCTTCGGCGCGGGCTGCGGCGGGGCCTGTTGCGCAACTGCAGAAATCGCAAACGATATCGCGAACAACGAACACGGAACAAAACGCAGGATGAATGAACGCACCAGTTTTCCTCCAGGCGCTGTTGAGATGAACCGAAGGGCGCAGTATATCAATCCCACGGCAGGTCAGAACAGGCGTCCAATCGAGAAATTCACACGGCTTTGGCCGGTGGGACTCACGCTGCCCGCCAGTGTGATGGGGCCGATAATCGTGTCGGCGATGACTCCGAGATTGAAAGTGCCGCGCACGGCAACTGGTCCGGGATCGAGCAGCGCCGTGCCGAACGCGGTGCCGGCTTCAAACCATCCGCCCCAGTAGATTTTTCCGCCGGCCAGCGATGGCAAGCGATAAAATTCGCGCCGGAATCCGAGGGAAGAATACGCGTAGTGGTTGCCCAGAAATTCCTGCGGAAGATACGCTCCCAGGCGAAAGGGTCCGCCCAGCGCGAACACCTGAAACGGTCCAGCAGAGCCACGGAAGGTGGTCCCGCCTGAGAGATCGAGGAAGAGAGAAGTCTTCGGCCCTACGGGGACAACGTTGGAAGTCTGCACGTCAAGCTGTCCAATGGGATGCGCCAACCCCGGGCTTTGCAAAACGCGCGAAAGCGTGGCGACCACGCGCGTGCCACGGCTGGGCACGGCGGGGCTGTCCTGACCGTCCCAGACATAGCGTGCGCGGAACTCGCCAGTGCTGCCGTGAACAATGGGCAAGCCTGCGGCGCCAATCAGCGGACTCAACTTGGCATCGAAGAGTTCGTAACCCACGCGGAATTCGCTGAGGCGCCCGGAGTTGTAGCCAATATCGAAACCGCCGCCGGCGCGCTCGTCCCCGAACACGGCAACGCGAGTGAGGCCAGTAAACGAATTGCGGGCGAACTTGGAGGCAAATGCGTATGGGGCAACAAAAAAACGCGACTGGCCCAAGGGCTGGTAAAACTCGCTGGCCGCCAAATTACTCGATCCGAAAAGCAGATCGTTGCGCCACTCGCCGCCGCCGTGGGCAACGTCCATAAAAGTCACGCGCGCACCGGCGGAAAAATCAAAGGCCGCCACGCCCGAACCGTCCACGTTGACGGCAAAGTCCACGAACGGCGGGCCATACGATTTGTCGTGGGTGGTCACGCGCAGGGCGGGAACTCCATTCTGGGTAAATCCCTCATAACCCACGCGGTCGAACTGACCTTCCCCGGCGATGCGGGTCAGTTGGATATCGACTTTGGAGAGATCGAGCGGGCCACGCAACGACTTGCTGAGCCGGTGTTGCAGGCGGCTGTCGGTGTCGGAATCGGCGCCGGTGACTTCGACCGTCTCTACTTTCTCAGGCTGACGATGGCGGCGGGCCGCGCGAGCCGTCAAATATTCCTGCCACTCGGCCGGATCCTGGACGGCGAAAGGCAGAATCGCGTTCGCCTGGCTGGCCGCGGCCTTGTAACCAAGCTGGATGAGTTCCCTGACGCGCGAGTAGTCATTCACCGAGAAGCCGCTCATGTCCACGCTGACCTTGGCCTTGGCCAGGGCCAGCGAGCGGCGCTCGTTCTGCGTAATCATGACGTCGACGGCGCGGCTGAGCACGCCCGTGAGCGTCTCGAGTTGAGCGGGCTCGCCTGGGGGAAGGCGCAGTTCCACCGCGATCACAGCGTCCGCATCCATGGCGAGAACGGTTTCCACGGGAATGTTCTGGATCATGCCGCCATCGGCCAACACGCGGCCATTAACGTCGACTGGAGTAAATACGCCGGGGATGGCCATGGAAGCGCGCACCGCCAGCGCCAACGGGCCGTCGCGCAGGACGACGCCTTCTCCGGTCAACATGTCGGTGGCGACGCAGCGGAATGGAATGGGCAAATCGTCAAAGTTGGTAACGCCGGACTCGGGGAACGCGATGCGATCCAGCAACAGGCCCACGCCTTGGCCAGGATTAAAGCCGTTGGGGCCGCTCAGACCGTGCTTCAATCCGAGAGGAGTATCGATGAGGAAATCTCGCCGGTCTTGCTTCCGGCGATAAGAAAGTTGGGAATAAACCGGCTCGGGAAGAAAAGCTGCGTCCCAGTCAATCTTTTCGGCGAAGGCTCGAATTTCATCCGGGGACATGCCGGTGGCATACATGGCGGCGATGATGCTGCCCATGCTGGTCCCGGCTATGCGGTCGACGGGGATATGGTTTTCTTCCATCCATTGGATGACGCCGATTTCGGCCAGTCCCATTGCGCCTCCGCCGCTGAGGGCCAAACCAATTCGCGGGCGATGAGCGGTAGGCGAAGCGGGCGCGGCGGGAGGCGCGGGTGCAGTTTCCTGCGCGAGCGAGAAGCTCGGCATAGCCACGCTACATAAGAAGATAAGAGCGATCGGGAGTAGGGCAGTCCGATTCGTCGATTTCATCCATGTGCTCCTGAAGTGCGGAAGCAAAAACATTGTCCAGAACGTTGTTCAGAACGTGGTACAGAGCGCGTATTTCGAGGTGAGTGAAAAAGGTTAGCAGGTTTGAGCGAGGTGAGTCAGCCAGGTTGCGAGCAGCCGATCAGTTCGATTTGGATGTTGCATTGGAGGACGTTTTGGATTGCACCGCGGGTTGCCCCCCACGCGCCTGCTCGACGACTCCGCGGACGGCTTCGATGACCACGTCGGGCCGGTCGATCTGAATGTAGTGTGAACTGTTCCTGGCAATCCCCTGCGTCCCTCGCGTGGAGAGATGCGCCAGTTCCTCCTGCATTTTTTCCCAGGCGTCGTTGACCGGCTTGGCGAGATCGGCAGGAAGCTCGGCGGAAGGCTTTTCGGGATCATGCGAGAGGACAGCCAGCGGCATGTCGCCCAGCGAACCGGTCGCCGCCGTCTGCGCAGCGCTTGCAGGAAACGCTTTCAGCTCGGCCACGCCCTCGGCCGCGCTGTGCCAGTTGCACTCGGCAGCGCGCGGCACGGGATCGTCCTCGCACAGACTGAGCAGCCGGGGCAAGCCGAAGGGCATGGTGTATTCCATGAACTCGGATTCACGCAGCCAGCTGCCTTCCATATTCTTGAGCTCCTGCGGGAAACGATTCTCCTGGTCGGGGTGAGAAGCATCGACCAGCACCATGCCCGCGACTTCATTGCGATAGAGGCTGGCATAAAGGCGCACGTCGTATCCACCCATGGAATGCCCGACCAGAACATACGGCGGCGCAATGCCCGCCGCATGCAGCAAGGCGTGTAATTCACCGGCGAACACTTTGCTGGTGCGAGGTTGCGAGCTGGAGTCGCTGTAGCCGAGTCCCGCGCGGTCGTAGGAACATACGCGGGTGAACTTCGCGATCTGCAGCTGCACCTTGCGCCAGGAAATGAATGTGTCGCCCAGGCCGGAGTCGAGAATCACCGCGGGACTTCCCTCGCCCGTACAGTCGATGTGCATACGGTATCCGCCCACGTCGAACAGCCTGCCCGTCATGGCATTAAAGCGGCGGTCGCGGGCCTCGGAGATGTTCTCGTAGATCATTCCCACGACGGCGAGAAATGCCACGAACAAAAGCAGGCCGAGCACGATGCGGCGCAGCAGCGGGGGACGCGGACCGGACATGGACGCATCGTTCTGCATGAAAGAGTCGTGCGGCCCGACCGTCGCGCCACACTGGCAGGCATTTTACATGACCGATGGCACAGTAATACCCAGAACCGCCAGACAGCGAATGATTTCGCGGCGCACCACCGCAACCGTGGCCAGCAGGAAATGTTTCCGCTGCTCACCGGGCTCGCTGAGGATGGGATAGGAATGATAGAAGGTGTTGAAAAACTGCCCGAGTTGGAAAACATGTTTCGCCAGATAGGCGGGTTCGGTCGTGGCAATGCACTTGTCGATGACGTAGGAGGTCTGGGACGCCGCCAGCCAGAGTTCCCAGATGTCGTCGGCGGCTTCGCCGGTGAGCGCCGTGGCCAGATCGGCGGCCGAGATGTTGCCGCCTTCAAGGAAAGTTTCGGGATCGACTCCGGCTTTACGGAAAATGCTGGTCGCCCGCACCACCGCATACTGCGCGTAGGGGCCGGTCTCGCCTTCGAAGCTGAGCGCCTCTTTGAAATCGAACGCGATCACCGACTGCTTGGTGTATTTCAGCATGAAGTAACGCAAAGCGCCGATGGCGATCTGGGTGGCGATTTGCCGGCGCTCCGGCTCGCTGAGCTGAGGATGGCGAGAGTCGACTTCCTTCTTCGCGGAAGCAATCAACTGGTCGAGCAGATCGTCGGCCTTCACGCCGAAACCTTTGCGGCCGCTGACTTCGATGTAGGAGCGCGCTTTGTCCTCGTCACTCAGGTTGTAGCCGAGTTCCGCGGCACAGCGCGGAGTGAGCGCGACCATCTCGTAGGAGAAGTGCGTGTAATGCGCGGCGGCTTCGCCATGGCCCAGCCCGCGCAAGGCTTCAATGACCGTGTGCTGCGCTTCGGACTGGCGGGCGTCGATGACGTTGTAGATTTCGGCAACGTCGCCGAAGTGCGGATGATCTTTCTCGCCATCCTCCGCAGAAATCCAGCAATCGTGCTGGTTGGGATAGCGGTAGAACTTGCGATAGCCGAAGTCGCGTCCCAGCAATCCAAACTTCCACATGTGGTAGGCGATGTCCTTGCCGACGTAACCAACGGTGCCGTTGGAGCGGACGATCACTTTCTGGTCTTCCTCAGTGATCTTGTCTTCCTCTGTGATTTTCTCTTCCTCTGTGGCCTCTGTGGTTGAATTTGATTTCGCAGTCCCGGCGCGCCGCATCACCCAGCAGCCTCTATTTTTTCCCTCGCTCTCGAAGGTCAGCACGCCGCTTTCCTTCAGCTTGAGGAAAGCCGCATCCCAAAAATGCAGGTGGAGGATTTCGCTCTCGCGCGGAAGGAAATCGTATTCGATGTCAAGCCGGTCCATGGTCTCCAGATGGCGGCGCAACACCGCCACCGAGATCAGATCGGCAACCGCTGCGGTTTCCGTTGAGGCATCTTCAATAGCGTGCAGCGTCTGCAGGCGCACTTGCAGATTCTGTTTGTCGGCCTCGTACCACTGTGAGACCCGGGCATACAAATCCCAGCAGTAGTAGTCGAAGCGCGGCTGGCGGGTCAGGGCTTCGATCTCGGCACGAGATTTTTTCTCGATCTGCGTGAAGCCGACGACCACGTCGGCCACCTGCACACCCGTGTTATCGATGTAGTTCTGAATGTCGACTTCCCTGCCCGCATAACGCAGCAGCCGGACGAAGGTGTCGCCGAGAATGGCGTTGCGCAGGTGTCCGATGTGCGCGGCCTTATTGGGATTGATGCTGGAGTGCTCGACCAGAATTTTTCCAGCAGGAATCGGCGCGGGCGGCTTCTGGCCAGCGGCGAGAGCAGCGGCCATCCACGCCCGGTCGATGCGGACGTTCAGATAGCCGGGAGGCGCAACTTGCATTTCGGCGATGCCCTCAATCGCACCGATCTCCGTGCGGATGGCTTCGGCGATCTTCAGCGGAGCCGAGCGCAAAGGCTTGGCGAATGGAAAAATCGGAATTGCGAAGTCTCCGAGCTCGACCTTCGGCGGCTGTTCGACGACCACGCCGGGCAGGGCGACCCCGGGATATCGGCGCTGCAAACACTCCAGCACACGCTGCGCAAGACGTTGTTCCAGATAACGATACAAGAAGGTCCTCTAAACTGTTGAAGAAACAGTGATTTTACCAGAGCGCGCGGCAGCAGCGGGTTTGACGGAGGTGGATTGCTTCCCTATGATGAAAGTTCCGTCGTTGGCCGTCAGTCTTTGGTCGTTGGTCCCAACGACAAACGACTAACGGCCAACGACGATTTTCTTATGCGCATTGCCTATCTAGAATGTTTTTCCGGCGTGAGTGGCGACATGTTCATGGGCGCGCTCATTGATGCCGGAGTTTCGCCGCGCGTGTTGGAGGAAACCGTGGCGGCACTGGGCGTAGGTGCGCGGCTGGAGATTTCGAGGGTCGTCCGCAGCGGGATTTCGGCAACCAAGGTCGATGTTTGGGTGGACGGCGAGAAAGATCTGCCGCGGGAAGAATACTGGGCCAGGCAGGATGTGGCGCGGGCGCTCCCGACCGCGAAAACGGACCACGAGCACGAGCATCACAACGATCATCATCACGAACATGGGCACGAGCAGGATCACGACCACAATCACGGCCATGAGCATGCTTCCGATGCCAGCATTTCGCGGGCGGGGGCGCCCGCGCCACATGAACATTCCCACTCGCATAGCCGTGGATTAACTGAGATTCGCGAGATCATCGGCAAGGCTGGAATCAGCGACCGCGCCAAGAGAACAGCGATCGCGATCTTTGACGCTCTGGGAGCGGCGGAGGCGAAGATTCACGCGACGTCGATCGAGAAGGTTCACTTCCACGAAGTGGGCGCCGTGGATGCCATGGTCGACATCGTTTGTGCCGCGGTAGGTGCAGAGGCTCTCGGCGTGGATGAGATCGTCTGCTCTCCGCTTAACGTTGGCGGAGGCACGGTGAAATGCGCGCACGGAACGTTTCCGGTACCGGCTCCGGCGACGGTCGAACTGCTGAAAGACGCGCCCGTATACTCGTCGGGCGCGCAAGCGGAGTTGGTGACGCCCACAGGAGCCGCGATTGTGAAGACGCTCGCGACGCGATTTGGCGCGTTCCCGGAGATGAGAATTGAAAAGTCGGGCTACGGGGCGGGCACGCGCGATTTCCCGGGACATCCTAACGTCGCGCGATTGACCATCGGGGAGGCCGCCTCAACACTGGCCGCGAAGACAGCCTCAGAAACTGTGACCGTGCTGGAAGCGAATCTCGATGACTTGAATCCGCAGGTGTTCGGATACGTGATGGACCGACTGCTCGAAGAAGGCGCGCTCGATGCGTTCGGCATGCCGGTACAGATGAAGAAGAATCGTCCTGGGACGCTACTCACGGTGCTGTGCAAGCCCGAAGATGCGAGCAAGCTGACGCAGTTGGTTTTCACCGAGACCACAACGCTGGGCGTTCGCCGGCGCGATGAAGTTCGCCAGACGCTAGCCCGCCGCTGGGAAAGCGTGGGCACCCAATGGGGCGACGTGCGCATCAAGATAGCCAGCATGAATGGAACCATCACCAATTACGCGCCGGAGTATGAAGACTGCCGGCGCATCGCCAGCGAACAGCATGTGCCGCTAAAGACGGTGATGCAGGAAGCGGCGCGAGCGTATTTAGGGAAAGGCGAAAAACGATAACCACGCAGGGCACAGAGCCGCACAGGGGATTTCCTCTGTGATCCCTGTGTTAACTGTGGTTAAGAAATATATGACCAGGAAGTTTTACATTACGACTCCGATTTACTACGTGAACGCGCGGCCGCACATCGGCCATGCCTACACCACCATCGCCTGCGATACGATCGCGCGGCGGCAGCGACTGCTGGGCGCCGACACGTTTTTCCTCACCGGGACTGACGAGCATGGACAGAAGATCGAGCGCGCCGCGCAGGCTGCCGGCAAAACTCCGCAGCAGTACGCTGACCAGATTTCGTCGGAGTTTCGCAACCTGTGGAAGCGGATGGGCATTTCGAACGACGACTTCATCCGCACCACCGAAGAGCGGCACACGAAGCGCGCGCAGGAACTGTTTCGCCGCATTCGCGATAACGGCTACATCTACAAGGGCACGTACACCGGGCAGTATTGCGTGTCCGACGAACTCTATGTGGATGGCGTGCAGCCCGGCGATCCCTGCCCAACTTGTGGGCGCATCACTGAGACGGTGCATGAAGAGAATTACTTCTTTAAGCTGTCGGCGTTTCAGGACAAGTTGCTGGAGCTATATGCAAACCCGGAATTCATTTGGCCCGAGGCGCGCCGCAATGAAGTGATTTCGTTCGTCCGCTCTGGACTGCGCGACCAGTCGATCAGCAGGTCAGTGTTTTCCTGGGGCATTCCGGTGCCCGATGACCCCAAGCATGTGATTTATGTTTGGTTCGACGCGCTGGCCAACTACATTACCGCTATCGGCTACGGCTCGAAACACGCCGGCGCGCAGGCGGCATTCAAGAAGTATTGGCCGGCCGACGTGCAGATGATTGCAAAAGAAATCGTCCGCTTCCATTGCGTGTACTGGCCAGCGTTTCTGATGGCGGC
>Ga0209415_10015376_pt1 | contig 12403 bp, 8 predicted proteins | sample PeaSoiSIISIP2007_FD_187696 | JGI IMG/M metagenome (GOLD analysis project Ga0209415, IMG submission 187696) | Peat soil microbial communities from Weissenstadt, Germany - SII-SIP-2007 (SPAdes) (version 2) | ecosystem: Environmental > Terrestrial > Soil > Wetlands > Peat | place: Germany... | reverse complement strand
TAACCCAAGCGCCGGATCTGGAAAGTTACTTTCTTCCGCCCGCCCCCGCCAGGGGGTAGATTTGCTGAATAGTTACTCCTTTTCTGAACCTGCGGACCGGCAGGGCCAATTCATGAAAGGGGCGGGGATCCCGATTCGGAATCGGGACTTCTTCGGGGCCTGCAGGAAGAGGGACCGGGGACGACGCGGTGGACTCGCGCGACCCGCCGCGCCGGAGCGCGAGGGAGGCGGGCAGCGCGGCGAGCCGTCCGAGCGCCGAAAGCTTTTGGGGCTTCCTGCCTCCGAGGCAAACCGTTGAAACGGTTGGAGCGCCCCGGGCGCCTCTTTGCACCGGGCTGAAGCCACGGTGTTAATGAAAACGTCTCACCGGAGCATGAATTGGCCAGGCCCGAGGGCCATTTTGACCCACAGATTCTGCCACAGAGCCGAAAGCTCTTTCGCATCGCTTGACGCTGCTTAAGTTTTGCCATAGCTTCCGGGATATGAAAACTCAAACCCAGTTCATTGCGTTCCCCATAGCTGCGGCAGCGTCTCTGCTCATGACCTTCGCCGCTCACGCCCAGTTCGCCAGCGAACCGGACAAGTTCCTCGCCCAGGCCAAGGTTAAGCAGGAGGCGGCGCAGAAGCTCCGCGCCGAGGCCAACGCCAAGCTGCAGGCCGCGGCCGACCAAGACGCCGAGGCGCTGTCCAACGAGTGCGAGGCACAGGTGATGACCGCGCACGCCATGCAGCTCATGAAGGCCGACGGCACGAAGCAGCGGGCGTTCCACATAGGCGTTCTGGCGCAGCAATCCTTTGCGCAGGCGAACCGCAAATCGGTCGAGGCCAGGAACGCCGAGCTCAAGGCCGCCCAGGAAAGGCACGATGCCGGCGAGCTGAGCAAGGCCGCCGCGGCTTTGAAGGACCAGTCCGGGATCGCCGCGGCGCTCGAAGCGGATGCCAAGATACTGCTGGCACAGGCTCAGCAGGATGAGCAGGCCGCAACCGCCGCCAAGGCCGAGGCGCAGCGCCTCAGCCAGGACGGCGATGGCCAGTGGGCCAACGCAGCGCGCCTCGATCCGCAAACGCATCAGAAGATGGCGGCCAAGCCGGTGAAGCCCGCGCTAATCGGGACGACCCCCAAGTGAGGGTGAGCTCGGCCCGCCTCGGCGGGGAGGCGGGCGGTGATAAAAGGCCGGCGGCGAACGGCCGCGGGCGTTGTTGTATCCGGACAGATACACGGCTGTGATCCTGTCCCGGAGGGACAGCGACCGCCGATCGGGGCAAGGGAATTTCCGAAAGGCATTGCGTTTAGCCGGGGCTCGCCGCCTACGTACACCGCGCTGAAGGGGCGGCGTTAATGACCGGCGGCGGGCCGGTGAAATGTCCGGGCCAGAGGCGGCGCCGCGGGAGCAGTTGCAACCAGCCATTATCGGACGGTCGCGAGTCTGGAGAAGAATCCCGACGCGGAGCCGCCGCCGGTGCCATCCGGTGTGGTGTGGATGCCCGGTCCGGGAGGAGCGCCTTCGGGGTCGAAGCCCCGGCCGCCGTCGCGCACGCTGAGGCGTAGCCGGCCTTCGCGATGGCGGTCCAACCGCACGATGACCTGGCTGGGCTTGGCCTGGTCGAAGACGCTGGCCAGGGCCTGTTCAGCGATGCGGTACGCGGCCAGCCGCACCTGCTCGGGAGCGGGGCTGCGTCCGGCCCTTTCCGCTCGCAGCCGCTCTTCATGCAGCTCGATCTCAAGACTGATGGATTCGAATGCCATGGACTCTCCGGTACGCAATTGCTGTGCCAGGACCGGGCCGGCGGTTAGGAGCCGTTTAGTCGGGGTATGAGAAGTATCCCGGCTACCGAATCCATTGCCCAGTCAGATCTTGAGGGCGCGCTGCCGGTAGGCCTCGTCGGGGCGGCCATCGATGCGCTGCACGTCGTGCGGGGTGAAGAAGACCGGGCCGCCGAGGGCGGCGGCGCCCACGAAGATTCTGGCGGCTTTTTCGGCCATCAGGAGGGCTGAAATGACCGCTTGCCAGGTGGCGCCCAGGGCAATGATGCCGTGATTCTGGATCAGGATGACGCGCGGCTGCCGTTGGTGCCGCTGTACGAAGGCCTCGGTCTCGTGCCGAATCGCATGGGAGAGCTTCAAGCCCGGATCGGTGTAGGGCACAAATACGGAGGCGGCCCCGCAGCAGACGATCTCGTCGGGAAACATGCGATGCACGGCAAAATCGCGGGCGCGCAAGGAACAGAGGATTTGGTTGACGTTGGTGGCGTGGCAGTGGCCGACGAAGCGGATGCCGGGCAGGGACAGGAGATACGCATGGAAGATTGCCTCGACGGAGGGTTTTTTCGCTGCTGAGTCCACGCGCGAGGCCAGGAGGGCGCCGTCCACCTCGGCGTCAGTCATGCTCTCGCGTTCGAGCAGGGGGAGCAGGGCCGAGGCGCGGCACTCGACCAGGTGCTCCGCTTCGAGCGTGCCCAGGCAGGTGCCGCTGGCCTTGACCAGAAAGGCCTCATCGCTTAGCCGCGCCGAGGCGTTGCCTTCGCCGAGGATGGCCAAACCGCGATCTTCGCGGCCGATTTCGTGGGATAGAGTCAGGAGGTCGGTGAGTATAGAGTTATGCATAATTCCAATGAGCTTTCAAGATGAGACTAATTCGCTTGTCTTTTGGACCTCTGGCGTCGTTGCTCGCTCGTTGCAGATCGCTGCGGATATGCGCCTCGCTCGCGCCTCGCCAGCGGTCCAAAATCCGGCGCGCCTTAGTCTCATCTTGAAAGCTCATTGGAATAAAGGGAAAAATTCAGTTCATTTCCTGCCCGCCGCTGACGCTCAGGGCGATACCGGTAATGTAGGCGGACTGGCTCGAGGCCAGGAAGACCACGGCGTTGCAGACGTCCTCGAAGGCGCAGCCCCTTTTCATGGGCACCTGGTTCATGTACGCGCGGCGGACATCCTCGACGTTCCTGGCGTCCGGGACTTTGCCGGCGCGCAAGTATTGGACCAACAGGCCTTTCTGGGGATCGGTCCAGAGGGGTGAATCCAGGAGGTTGCCGGGGCAGACGGCGTTGCAGCGGACGTTCAAGGGGGCCATTTCCAGGGCCACACTCTGCGTGAGGCCGATGCCGCCGAATTTCGTGGCCGCGTAGGCGGAGTTGGCTGCGCTGCCTCGCTTGCCGGACTTGGAATTGATATTGATGATCGAGCCGTGGCGCTGCGGCTTCATCACGCGGCAGGCGTGCTTGGCGGTCAGAAAAAAGCCGAAAAGGTTGACGTTCATCACCGCCCGCCATTTTTCGGCGTCCGCGTCGGCGATGGGCTCCGCGATCAGAATGGCCGCGTTGGCGACCACGACGTCCACCCGCCCGAACTCGCGCACGGCGCGCTCGAAAAGAGCTTCCACGTCCGCTTCCTGAGTCACGTCCACCTTCAGGCCCAGGACGCGCCGGCCCGTTTCCTGGGCGATGCCGGCGGCGGCGGCGTTGACCCCCGGTTCGTTGACGTCGGCGATGAGCACGTGGCAGCCCTCGCAAGCGAGGCGTTGGGAGATGGCCTGGCCAAGTCCTTGCGCCCCTCCGGTAACCACCGCGATTTGGTCCTCGAGAGTGCGGCTCATGTCTTCGAGGCGGCCTTGACGAGGGCGTCTTCGGCCTCCCGGTTCCACACTCCTGCCGCCAGCGGGAGCTTGCCGCTCAACTCCGGCAAGGGGGTCAGCTTCAGGCCATGGCAAGAGGGATAGACGAGGATCTTGCCAGGCACCAGGTTCTTCTCGACCGCCCGGATGCCGTCGATGGCGCCGTCCAGCCCGGCTACGGCCGCAACCGAGAGATTGGTGTCGAGTTGCCGGGCCACCACTTTGGCCAGCACCAATTTCATATCCTCGAGCGTCGAACCGCTCGTGCCGATGAAATAAAGTTCTTTGGCGGCGTAGGCATCGAGGTCGAGTTCGGCGGTGACGTTTCCGGGAATGCCGGCGAAAATATTCACGATGGCGCGCGGGGCGGCGGCGGCCACCGCCTGGACCACGAGCGCCGGAATGGGAGCCATCAACACGATGTAGTCGAACTGCCCGGCGAGTTTCTCTTTTGCGGGATTGTAGGGGTGGAAGGTGAGCTGGTTCTTTTGGGCCAGCGGCGCGGCGAGCTTTTCCAGCATCGCCAGCCGTTCGTCACTCAAGTCGCTCGCAAAGACGGCCACGTTGGGCACGCCCTGACAGAGGTCGCGCAGCACATGCATCGTTCCCATCGGGCCGGCGGCGCCGATGATGTTGATGCGGTCCTTGGGCCGGATCTCGGCGGTGGCCGGAATGGAGGCCATCGAGGCGGCCGGGTCGGAGCCGGTGGTGGCAACGACGCGGATGCCGCTGTAGTGAACCCGGCCCACCTGGGAAACGACCGGCCGGCCGAAGCGGCCCCCGCACTGGACCAGGTTCAAGAGGCCCTTCACGCCCACCTTGGGGAAGAGCCGGGCCACCGTCTCGGCGGAGGCGCCTAAATAGACCACGTCATCAAAACCCGCGTCCGCAAGTTCCGCAATCTGCCCGGGCACCGCCCAGGTGATGTCGGTGGGCCTGCCATAGCGCTCGAAGAGATGGGCGAGCTGCGCGGGGCCACCCGCGGTTTCAGTGACGACCAGCATCTTGCCGCCGGTCTTGAGCGCGCAGCGCTGTTTCTCGACATACGCGTTCTCGACGCACGCCCAGGGCTCGCACAGCGCCAAGGCCGAGGCGGACAGATCCTCGGGCACGGGAATGAGCATCGATTCGCCCTCGGGTGAGGTGATCACCCGTTCATCGAGCAAAACGTACTCCTGGAGCGCCCCTTCAAAATTATAACCGAACGCCGAATTGGAACCGGCCGTGGGGGCCCACCGGTAATCGGTCTGCACCAGGTAGCGCTCGCCGACGTGGTAGCGCGTTACGCCGGGGCCGGCCTGGGCGATGCGGATGACCGTTTCATGACCCGGCACCGTGGGTTTGTCCCCAGGCACGTAATGGGGCATCTGGGCCAGGGCTTGCGGCTCCACTCCGCTGGCCACGGCCGACTTGCGCGCATGGCCCGAAAACTGTTTCAGCAGCTTCAGGTCCGAAAAGCAGAGGCCCGTCACCTCGACCCGCCCCAAAATCTGGTGCGGCCCGGGGCGCAAGACCGGTTTGGTCCGGTTGAGTCGCAATTGGTCCGGTCCGACTAACTGCACCGCTTCCTGGGTCTGTGGGATTTCGCTGGTCATGGGCTTCTGGCCTTTCGCACAAGTTATTTCTGCCGCCGCCACGTTGTCAAACATCTTTCAATAGGCCAAAACCAGCGCGGTGGAGCTTTTGGTTTCTTTGACTACGTCCTCGAGTTTCCGCTCCTTGGGCGGGTAAGGCTCCTTGAGCTTAGAGGAGACCTCGGGCAGGCTTTCGAGCAACACGCTCAGCACGGAGCTTTTCAGAGCGTAATTGGCGGTCCGGGAAGGGATGGGAGGAGGCTTGGGCGTGGCGGGGTCCGCCGGCCTGGCCTGGATGAGGCCCACGACGTTGCCGTACTGGTTGACGAGCGGGCCGCCGGAATTGCGGGGCTGAACGGGGGCGCTGATTTGGAATGTGCGCGGGTCGTCTTGCGCACCGGTCAAGCCGGTGATCTCGCCTTGGGCGGCCTTCGGGGCAAACCCTTGGAGGTCGAGGGTCGGAAACCCGATCGTGAACACGGTTTCGCCCAGTTTCGTGGCCCGGCTCGGGGCGATTGGCAGGGCGGAGAACCTTCCGTTCACTTTGAGGAGCGCCACATCATTGGCCTTGTCGGCGTTGAGGAGCGTGGCCTGGAGGGAGCCTTTCTCGGTTCGGATCACGATGCGGGAAGCGCCGGCGATGACGTGGAAGCAGGTTGCCAGGCAACCATCCTCGGTGACGAAGAAGCCGCTGCCGCTGGACCGAGGGGCGGGTTCGTTCGGGGAGGTTGGCGAGGCGTTGGCGGCGCGCGGGTTGTCGGGAGTTTCGCTCTTGGGGACGAACAGGGCAGCCCGCCGCAGGGCCTCGGCGATTTGGTCTTTGGTCATTTGGGCAGCGAGCAGGTCCCGCCACCGAGCACCGCCGGCGCCGCCCTGTGCGGCCGCCAGGTCGAACCATTTGTAGGCCTCGACGTCGTCCTTGGGCACGGAAATGCCATCCTCGTAGCAGAAGGCAAGGCTTACCTGGGCGTGAGCGTTTCCCTGATCGGCTGCCTTGCGATACCACTTGACCGCCTCATCGAAGTCCCGTTCAACGCCTTGTCCCTCAGAGTAGCAAACGCCGAGGCTGTACTGGGCCAGCGAATTTCCCTGCTCGGCCGCCTTGCGATACCACGTGGCGGCCTCGGCGTAGTCCCTGGCCACGCCGTTGCCTTCCTCATGGCAGATAGCCAGGCTCACTTGGCCAAACGCGTTTCCTTGCTCGGCGGCCTTGCGGAACCATTTGGCGGCTTCGACGTAGTCCTTGGTCATGCCTTCCCCAAGGTAACAGCAGACGGCCAGGCTGCACTGGGCCTGGGCGTCGCCCTGCGCGGCGGCCTTGCGCCACCACCTCACCGCCTCGGTATAGTCCTTTCCAACGCCTTGTCCCTCAGCGCAGCAGACGCCGAGGTTGTACTGGGCCAACGGACTCCCCTGCTCGGCCGCCCGGCGATACCACCTCGCAGCCTCAGCCTGGTCCTTGCCGACGCCTTGTCCCCGGGCGTAGCAGACGCCGAGGTTGTACTGGGCGGAAGGACTCCCCTGGTCCGCCGCCTTGCGGTACCATTTGACGGCTTCGGCGAGGTCGGTATCGACGCCTTGTCCTTCGGCGTAGCAGACGCCGAGGTTGTACTGGGCCAAAGAATTCCCCTGCTCGGCGGCCTTGCGATACCAGGTGGCGGCCTCAGCCTGGTCTATGCCCACGCCATATCCGACCCCGTAGCAGACGCCCAGGCTGCACTGCGCGTCAGCATTTCCCTGCTCGGCGGCCTTGCGATACCACTTGGCGGCCTCGGCGTAGTCCTGGGGAACGCTGGTCCCCCAGTAGTAACAGAGCCCGAGGCTGAACTGGGCGCGGGCGTTCCCCTGCTCGGCGCGCTTTTTCAGCGAGCTAAACGGCTCCACTTCCTCCTTTGTCTGGGGGAGGGTGGGCGCGATGCCGGGCCGGCTGTTGGTCCGGGCCTTCGACGTGAAATCGATCGGTGGACCCGGGTTCGTTCCGACTTGGGCGTTCGGGACGGGCGAACTGGTCTTGGCTGGCTGCGCCGAGGCGACGGCAAGGGGGGCAAGAATTATGCAGATCAGGAGAGCGCCCGGAAAGGCGCGGTGCCGGATGTGCCATGGTCTTTGCATCGGGCGGAGTCTAATTCCGCGCCGCCGCGTGGCAAGGCGGAACTGGCGGAGGTTAAACCGCTAATCTGCGGGTAGGTGGCTTGTCAACGGGAAAGCGTGGGAATCTTGCTTTTTCATGTGGCGTGAACTTGGCTGGGGCTAGCCTGGCAGACCTGCGTCCCTGCCGCGCACAGGGTGATGGCCTGTCCGGCCTGAGGGCTCGAGGCTGCCTGGACCTTCGATCTGGGGGGTCGTTCCGAGCTGGGAGGCTGGCAGGACGTAGGGGCCTGCCAGGTCAGTTACAACATGGACTTGATTTTGCGCTCGAGGTCCCGGCGGTGAATCAGGTCCACGATTTCGAGCCGCGCCGGGTGCAAGCGGAAGAGCAAGCGGTAGTGCTCGCCGATGCGCTGGCGATAAACGTCCGCGAGCGCTTTGAGGCGTTTGACCCCGATGAAAGCCGAGGCCTCGCCTGCTGCCAAACGTCCGCTCATGCTCAGGCAGGAGCGGGCGGCGGCCGAGGGCAAGCCGGCCAGCAGGTCGTCAAAACGGCGCGGGAAATCCGGCAGCCGGAGGGGTTGTTTCGTCTGGAGTTCCGCCGAGTCCAGCAAGTGCTCCTCCGCTTCCTCAGGGTTGGGAATTGAGGCTGGGGCTGCGGGCGCCTGCCGCAGGCTCTGGATCTGAGCCTGGGCAGATTCGAGTTCGCGCCGGAGCACGTTGCGTTCGTTGTGGCGCTCCTTAAGCAGCGTTTTCAGCGACCCGATCCGCTCACGCAGAGCCCTCGCTTCGGATTCCGGCAGACCGGGGGGGCTGGGGGGAGCGGCGGCGACGACAGGCGGCGGCGCGGGTTGCGGCCGGCGAGAGGAACTGGGGCGGGGCGGGGCGGGCCGCGGTTGGGCGCGGTTCTCTCGCTTTTCCAGTTCGTGGCTCAAGTTGTTGAGTTCGGCTTGGAGCTTGCGCACCTCCCGGACCTTGGCCTGGAGCTCGCGCCGGGCTTGGGCGAGTTCTGCGGAATCCTCCTCCGCCGGATCGTCCGGGGGGAATAACTTGTCATCGATGAAATCGCACATCGGATCGTCAGGCGGCAGTTTGAGCTTGTCCCGGGCCTTCAAAAGCTCTTCCAACAGGGTTTCGGCCTCGATCGGGTGGACGGTCGGCATCGCGCAACGGGCGGCGATAATCCCCAGCGCGGGACGCCAATCCAGGAGCGAATAGGCCAACTCGGCCATCGCCAGCGTCCCTTCATCGGCGCTCAACGCGCGGAGCGCCGCGGCCTCGACCAAATCCAACTGTTGGCGTCCTTCCTCGCCCGCCAACAACAGCTCCGCGGCCAGCCGGTCGTGCATCGGCGATTCAAGCCCTCGGGGGTTCAAACGCAGCAGCCGTTCGAGCAGCGGTTTGCTGCCGCGCCGGGTGACTTCAACGGCCAGCATTTCCCAGACCCATTGCGCCTGGCCTTCCCAAGGCCACTTTTCCAGCGCGCTGACCGCCTGCTCGAGCAGGCCGAAGGTCATCAACCGATCGCCGTAGGCCAGACGCAGGCCCGGCGGCACTTTCGCGGGGTCCACTTTGCACAGCTCGTAGGAGCGCATCACCTCGAGGCGCTCCTCGGTCAAGCCCAACTCGGGTTGTTGCCGCAGTTCGGCTTGGGTCAGGCCGGGCACCGCCGAGGAGTCCAGCAGGCGGGCCCGGTCTTTCTCGAAACAGCATTTCTTGTACTTCTTGCCGCTCCCGCAAGGGCACGGTTCGTTGCGCCCAATCCGCTCGACCGCCCGATGCACCGTGAAACCCTCGAGGGTCACCGGTGGCGGGCTTTCCGGCACTCGCTCGAGCGGCGAGCGGTCCGGTTGCGGAAGCAAGTGCTCCAGAAACGGCTTCTCCAAAGGGGGATGCTCCGGCACCCCATAGCCCCTGAGCACCGACTTGAGGCCCTCGTCGCCTACCAGGTTCGCCAGCACCATGAGGGTGTGCATGACCAATGGGGTGTAGGAGGCGCCTCGGGCCAGCAGCCGGGCTTGGGTGATCAGGTCGGCCGGCATCGGAACACCAGAATGGGCTTTGGTCCAAGCCGCCGCCCCCGCCAAGGCCGTCGCTTCCCGTTCCACGCCCATCAGTCCGCCTTTGACGGCGCCAACCAACGCTTCACCCACGGCTCCAGCGCAGTGCCAGGAGGCGCTCAACATCTCCTCCGGGCCGGGAAACAGCGCCGCCCCCTCCACCAAATGGCGCGCCTCCACGCGCCGTCCCGCGCCGAGCGCCGCAAAGACTATCGAGGTGAAGGCCAGCTCATTGCGGGCGGCCACTAAGCCGGCGAGCAGGCAGTCCAAATCGGCCTCCGCCGGCGGCAGACGCCGGCCCAGGCCCACAATGGCTCCGCGATAGAACTTGATCGTCTCCGCCTCGCGGATCAGCTCGGTATGTGGTCCATTAACGTCCATCGCTCTGAGTGGCATCAGTCAGTCATTCTTCCGACCTGCCCTCAACAGTTTTCCGCGGAACCACCTCTTGTCAAGGTCAGGCAGATGGGCGATGATTCAGCGCATGGAAGCCGTTCGACAGGCCGCAGGGATGAGCGTCGAGGATTACTTGGCGGCGGAAGAGCGCAGCGAAGTGCGCCACGAGTACCTCGGGGGCGCGGTTTACGCCATGGCCGGCGCCAGCGATGAGCACATCGCGCTGTCCATGAACCTTGCCTTTGCCCTGCGCCATGATTTGCAGAATTCACCTTGCCGGGTCCAAATGAGCGACGGCCGAATCCGTTTGCGCCTTGCGGGCGAGGATGTCTTCTACTACCCGGACGTAATGGTGGTCTGCGACCCCCGAGATCGGGACCGCTACTTCAAGCGTTTTCCCAAGGTCGTGATCGAGGTGCTGTCTGAAAGCACCGAGGCGATCGACCGCCGCGAGAAGTTCCTTAGCTACCGGCAAATCGAAACGCTCGAGGACTACGTCCTGGTGGCCCAGGATAAAATGGAGGTGACCGGCTTCGCGCGCGCGAACGGTTGGCAGCCGGTGATCTTAAGACGACCGGATGAAGTGCTGCGCTTAGCATCCTTGGATTTCAGTATATCCCTCCGGGCTATTTATGACCGCGTTGCGGCACTCCCATAGGCCCAAAGCCCCGTCCTTGTCTCTGATTGGAACTGGAACGTGTCAACCTGCTCAAGCTCGCAGTTCTTTGGCTGACTTGGCGCCCCGGCCGCGCAGCCACTGGATCAACTTTGGAAGGGCTAAATACTTTGGCCCAATTCTTAATCAACGACGAACGGTTCGTTGATTCCATCCAAGCTACTCTACGAGGGCAAAATCACAAGGGAGGGATTTTACCACCCACCACCAAACGCTTCCAGCCGCCACCGCGAGTACGAGGATTGCCAGCGCAGCAGTGGATTGGCTCAGCCCTGGGCAGCCGCTGCTTGACGGGTGTGTTTGAGCGCTGGAGGTTCCCAACATGCTTGGGTGCCGGTACCACCAACCATGAATTGCCGCCAGGCGGGTCTGGTAAGTGATGCCTTGGCGAGTCAACAGTCCCAGCGTGGATTCGCCGGCGGAGGCGATGAAGTCGGGAGAGCGAAGGTCGGAGATCCACAGTTTTCTGGAGCCATCCCTGTATTCAAACACCTCGAATCGGGCATGTTTGTGCTGAGCGATGATGCCCGGGACCTGGTCAGCGGCGACCTGGCGAACCTTCCAGTCGGTGGTCAGGCCCAGCAAGACGGCCAGGGCAGCCATTCCGCACGCGGCCAATGCGGCAAAGGCCTTGTCCACGCGGCGTTCGTTCCTTGCGGCAGCGATGGGGCGCGGCTCGGATTGCTGGTGGTCGCGTCTGCGCAGCAAGGTCACCGCGCCCGCGACGACGATGAAGAAACAGAAGGCAGGCATCAACCGATGGAATGCCCAATTGCCGAGCGACCACATCACTGCCCGGATGCCAAGGGTAAAGTCCCGGTTTTCAATTCTCGTTTTATAGTTGATGCCTTTTTCAGCCAACAGCGCCAAGGTGCTATTCTCTGCCGGTGAGTGAACAACATACTCCGCGCCGTTTTCGCGCACCTCGGCATCGAGATGGCGGAACCCGTTTCGAAGTTGTGTCAGGGAGAATTCGAGGTCGCGCCCCTTGGAATTGGCGATCAGGTTTTGAACTTCAGCGGTGGACAGGTACTGGGTTTCGCCCAGGTGAAGGTGGGAGTTTTCACTGGCGACCAAGAAGAAAAATGCCAGGCAAGCGAGCGCCCCGGTCATTGCCAGCACCACCCAAATGGCAATGGATTTTCCAGCCTGACTGGAGATTTGCGCGCCGCCAGCCGTCTCCGGACCGATTGGCCGCCGTCGCTGCCAAACCCAAATGACAAGCGACAGGGGTGCCACTGTATAGATGAAGACAGGAATCGGGAAGTTGACCACAATTTCCCCTAAGGGCCTGATTTTTGCGAGGGACAAGTTAAAGGTTTTCCAGATCAAGGCCAAGAGCAGCGGAGGCAGAAAGACAAAGAAGAGCATGCTGGCTCCCATAATGCGCCAAAAGGTAGCCACGGACCGGCGCGCCCGCTCACTGTGCTGACGATCGCCTCCCATCTTGTACCCAATGTACCCGCCCAGCGGCAAAACCGGCGCCATCCAGTAAACGAAACCCAGAAGGATTTGGGAACTGGCCTGAAGGAATCCGCCCAAGGTCGTTGTCTTGGCTGCCACGCCGGTCTGGCTCGCCAGGGCCGTGCCGACCGTCGCCGCCTTGGCGGTGGTGGCCAGCAGCGGCAGGGCGGCAATCACGCCGAGCGTGAAGGCCTTGCCCGGGCTGGTTTGTTTGAGCGCGCCGGCGACAAAGGCGAGGAATCGCTCCTGCAACAGCTTCCGCCCGCGCGACAGCCGTTGCTTCACCGCATCCTCGCTGAGACCTAAATCCTGTGCGACGGCCTCGATGGATTGGTGTTCGCGATAAAACAACACCAACGGTTCGCGATAGATTTCCGGGAGGCGTTCGAGCGAGCGCCAGAGAATCGCCTTTTCCTCGTCGCTGATGACTTGTTCCGGAGGCAGCGGTTCTGGGGAAGCCCATTCGTCCACCGCCTCCAGCGATTCGGCGGCATGATCCGGCTCACGTCCCTGGCGCCGGAACTCCTTGCTGAT
>Ga0209415_10015374_pt1 | contig 12404 bp, 9 predicted proteins | sample PeaSoiSIISIP2007_FD_187696 | JGI IMG/M metagenome (GOLD analysis project Ga0209415, IMG submission 187696) | Peat soil microbial communities from Weissenstadt, Germany - SII-SIP-2007 (SPAdes) (version 2) | ecosystem: Environmental > Terrestrial > Soil > Wetlands > Peat | place: Germany... | reverse complement strand
AGAGGTGGGGGAGCTCTTCGCCCGCAACAAGATGCTCGTCGCCGGCTACCACAACGACGCCGAGGCCACCCGCTCGAGCATGCGCGACGGCTTCTTCAGCGTGGGCGACCTGGCGCGCCGCGACGGCGCCGGACGGTTCTTCATCGAGGGTCGCAAGAGGGACATGATCATCTCCGGCGGGGTCAACGTGTACCCGGCTGAGGTGGAGGCCGCGATCGAGGATCACCCGGAGGTCGCGGAGGTCGCCGTCGTGGGCGTCGAGGACGCGGAGTGGGGCGAGCGCGTGAAGGCCTTCGTCGTTCGCCGCCCGGGCACGACGGTCGACGAAGGGCTCCTCAAGGGCTGGTGCCGCGAGCGTCTCGGGGGGGCCAAGGTGCCGCGCGAGTTCGTGTTCCTGGACAGCCTGCCGAGGAACCCCACGGGCAAGGTCCTCAAGAGAGAGCTTCGACTCCACAAGTGAACCCGCGGCGCCTCAGGCCTTGTCGTCCCAGTACGGCGCTCGGAGCTGTCGCTTCAGGATCTTGCCCACCGCGTTCTTGGGCAGCTCGCGGCGGATCTCGACCGACGAGATGCGCTGGACCTTGCCCACCCGCTCGTTGCAGAACTTCTGGAGATCGTCCGCCGTCACCGCGCTGCCTGGTCGGACGACCACCAGCCCGATCGGCGTCTCGCCCCAGCGAGCGCTCGGCACGCCGATGACGGCCGCTTCGACCACGTCCGGGTGCCGCAGCAGGACCGCTTCCAGATCCGTGGCGTAGACGTTGAATCCTCCGGAGATGATGACGTCCTTCTTCCGATCGAGCAGATAGAGAAAACCGTCGCCGTCGAAGCGTCCGAGATCCCCGGTCTTGAAGAACAGGGTCCCGTCGACCCAGGCGGTCATCGCGGCGGCCTCGTCCGGCCGATTCAGGTATCCGTCCATCATGTTCGGCGAGCGGCCGATGACCTCGCCCGCCGCTCCGATCGGGACGTCGCGACCGGCGTCGTCGACGATCCGGATCTCCGTTCCCGGAGCGGGCGTGCCCACGCTGGCCAGCTTGTCCGGGTGCTTTCTCGCATCGAGCACCGTCACCGGTCCTCCCTCGGTGAGGCCGTAGATCTCGATCAGAGCGGCCTTCGTCTCGTCGAGAATTCTGCGCTTGGTCTCCGCTCTGAGCGGCGCGCTCGTCGAGAACAGGTACCGGAGCGACGACAGGTCGGCGCGGGAGAATCTGGGAGATTCCAGGATGCGCTCGTACTGGACCGGAACCAGCATGGCGTGCGTGCCGCGGTGTCGCTCGGCGGCGGCCAGGAAACCCTCCGGAGTGAACTTGCCCAGGATGACGTTGGTGCCGCCCGTTGCCGTCGCGAGAAACCACGTGACGCAAGTCGTGTTGGAATAGAAGGGTGTGGCAACGAGGTTGACGGCGTCGCTGGGGAAGTACTGCGCGCGCGAGCCGCCGTAGCTGGCCTTCCGGGCCGAGTGGCTGTGCACGATTCCTTTCGGAACCCCCGTCGTTCCCGAGCTGTAGATGATGTCGAAGGCCTGCTCCCCCTGGACGGGGTCGAGAGCGACGGGCCTGCCCCGGCCGAGGAAGCTCTCGTAGGCTTCGAAGTCTTCGTCCGCGAAGTCGACTCCCACGAGCTCGATCGACCCGCGGCGCGCCGGGGCCAGCGCCGCGCTCCGGTGCTCCGATGAGGCGAAGACGACGGTCGCCCCGCAGTCGTCGAGCATCCGTCCGATGGTTTCCGTCGAGGCAAGCACGGGCAGCGGCACGACGCAGAGTCCCGCGCGCAGCGCTCCGAAGAAGGCTTCCACGTATTCGATCGAGTTGGCTGCGAGAATCGCCACGCGCTCTCCGCGCTCCCGCGGCCTCGCCCGGAGGGCGGCGGCGACCCGCTCCACGGTGGCAGCCAGCTGGGACCACGTCGCCCTTCGGTCGCCCTGGACGAGAGCGACCGCGTCCGGGCGGTCTCGACCCGCGCGAAGGATGATCGACGGCAGATCGTCTCCGCTCGAAAACGGCATTCGCGGGGTGTCGAGTGGCGCCAGGTTCATCGCCCGTCCATCTACCCCAGCACGTGCACGCGTATCGAGTTCGTGCTCCCGCTCACGCCAATCGGCGCGCCGAACACGATCACGATGCGCTCTCCGGGCGAAGCATACCCCCCGGCGAGCAGGTCCCCCGTGCACCAGTCGACCAGCTGATCGGTGTCGTGCATGGCCGGCATCTCGCGCGGCACGACGCCCCAGTAGAGTGACATCCGCCGCCGCGTCTTGATGTTCGGCGAGTACGCGATGATCGGAACCGGCGGCCGCGCGAGGCTCACGGTCATCGCGCTCGAGCCGCTCTCGGTGAAGGCCACGAGGAACTTGGCGCCGATGTCTCGCGCGGTGTTGCACGCGCCCCGGGCGATGGCCTCCGCCACGGTCGTGGCGCGCGAGGCGTAGGGCGCCTGCTCGAAGAACGGGCTCGTCTCCGCCTCCATCGCGATGCGGCTCATCATCGAGCACGCGAGGGCGGGGTAGTCGCCCGTGGCCGTCTCTCCCGAGAGCATGAGGCAGTCGGTGCCCGCGTAGACGGCGTTCGCGACGTCGCTCGCCTCGGCGCGGGTGGGCCGCGTCGACTTGGTCATCGACTGGAGCATCTCCGTCGCGACGATGACCGGACGCCTCACGCGCCGAGCGACGCCGAGGATCTGCCGCTGGATGACCGGGACGCGCTCGGGCTGAAACTCCACGCCCAGGTCTCCCCGGGCCACCATGACGCCGTCGCTCGCCGCGACGATGCTCTCGAGGTTCTCGACCGCGTCCAGGGTCTCGATCTTCGCCACGACCGGGGTCGGCGCTCCCCAGGCGTTGCAGATCTCGCGCAGCTGGAGGATGTCCTCCGGGCGCCTCACGAAGCTCATCGCGATGTAATCGACGCCGTTCGAGAGGCCGAAGGCGAGGTCCTGCTTGTCCTTCTCGGTGAGCGCGGAGATGCGCATCGTCTTGCTCGGGAGGTAGACCCCGACGTGGTCGCGCATGCCGCCCCCCTGCACGACGTGGCAGCTGACGCTGTCGCCCTCGACTTTTTGCACCGTGAGCACGAGCCGGCCGTCGTCGAAGAGGACGCGATCGCCCACGCGCACGTCGCGCGCCAGCCCCTCGTACTGGATCGGGATGGTGCGCTCGTCGCTGGAGACGCTGCCCTCTCGGAGCGTCACGTCCGTGCCGGAGGGCAGGTCGAAGGGGCGCGCGAACTTGCCCGTCCGGACCTTCGGCCCGCAGAGGTCCTGCAGCGCGGCCACCGACTTGTGCTCGAGCTCGGACGCCTGGCGCAGCCGATCGAGCCTCTGGGCGTGCTCCTCGTGGGTGCCGTGAGAGAAGTTGAATCGCGCGACGTCCATCCCTGCGGCGATGAGACCGCGCAGGCCCTCGAGGGAGTCGCACGCCGGGCCGAGCGTGCAGACGAGTTTTGCGCATCGCAGCGAGGCCATGTCGGTGGCAGGATAGTACCCGATGCGTCTCTTACGCGATTCTTCTCACGGCCTCCTCCTGGGGGGGGGCAGCTTGACCGCGCTGGTGCGCGACTGCGGGACGCCGACCTACGCGTACGACCTGGACGGGATGACGGCTGAGGCGAGCAGCCTCACGGAGGCGTTCGACGCTGCGCCTCACCGAATAGCGTACGCCGTGAAGGCGAACGCGGCGGGCGCGATCGTGCGGACGCTGGCGGCGGTGGGCTGCGGCGCCGATGTCGTGAGCGGCGCGGAGCTGATCCTCGCCCTCGCGTGCGGGATCGGCCCCGACAGGATCGTTTACAGCGGCGTCGCGAAGACCGACGAAGAGCTCGATCTCGCGATCGCGAAAGGCATCGCTGCGGTGCAGCTCGAGAGCCTGGAGGAGATAGCCCGCGTCGAGTCGCGGGCTCGCGCCGCGGGGCGCATCGCGCGCGTCAGCATCCGCGTCAACCCGGGTGTCGACGTCGAGAGGGCGACCCACGCGCACATCGCCACCGGTCACGATCGCGCGAAGTTCGGCGTGCCGCGTGCAGACCTCACCCGCGCCGTCGAGCTCGCGGAAGCGTCGCCCTGTCTCGAGCTCGTCGGGATGACGACGCACGTGGGCTCCCACTTGACCGAGATCGAGCCCTATCTGGAGTCGGCCCGCGTCCTGTTCCAGCGGGTCCGCGCCTTGCGCGACCAGGGGCGCGCGCGGGCGCTCCGCTTCGTGGACACGGGAGGAGGCTTCGGCGTCGACTACGACGGCTCCGACGCGCCGTTCCCCCGGCCGGCGGACTTCGTGCGGGCGGTCCGGGTCGAGCAGCGCGCGGCGCGCCTCGACGATCTCGCTCTCTTCGTCGAGCCGGGTCGGTCGATGGTGGCACCTCACGGCGTCCTCCTGGCGCGCGTCGTGCAGACCAAGGTCGCGGAGGCGATGCGCTGGCTCATGATCGACGCCGGGATGAACGATCTTCTCAGGCCGGCGCTCTACCAGGCGCGTCACCGCATCGTCCCGCTGCAAGCCGACGTCGACCGCGGCACGGCGATCCCGTGGCGCGTCGTGGGCCCCGTGTGCGAGAGCAGCGACGACTTCGGGGAACATCTGCTGCCGCGCGAGCCTCCCGCGGCGGTCGCCATCCTCGACGCGGGCGCGTACGGCTACTCGATGGCGAGCCGCTACAACGGTCGGCAGCTGCCCGTCGAGGCGTTCGTGAGGGGCGGGCGCCTGGTCGCACGGACGAGGCGTCTCACCGCGCAGGAGTGGGCCGACGAGCGCGCGAACGCGGGGTCCTGACTACTTGCCCTCTTTGGCCGTGCCCCGCGCCGGCGTGACCCTCGGGGGCGGGACCGACTTGCCGGGCGGCGGAGGCGGAACCGTCCGGGCGCGGACGACCTGACCGTCGGCCACGATCTCGACTCCGATGGTCCGGCAGCGGCGAGCGAGGCGATCGATCTCGACCCCCGCCGCGACCAATAACCCGCCCGGCGGCGAGGGATCGACGAACAGCTCCTGGGTCGCGCGCCGGGTGCGCAGCATCTCGCGGATGTTGCCGTCCTCGACCCAGAGAAAGCCCGCCGCCGCCGTCCACGTCACCCGGCCGACCACGACGCTCGCCTGCGCGAGCATCCGCGATAGCGACTCGGGCAGCTGCGCGAGCGCCTCGATGCGCGTCCGCAGGACATCCGCCTCCAGGCCGGCCGACAGCGCGCGGGCGAGGGTCTGCGGGGCGACGATGAGATCGAGAGTCTCCGCTGCGCGTCCGAGCTCGACGAACGGCGCAATCGCGAGGATGGCGCCCACGCGCGCCTGCGAGCCGAGCCGCAGGACATGCGTGTCGAGGAACTTCGACGCGGTGCCTTCCGCGGGGGGAATCTTGTCCGCCAGCAGGGCTCGCCCGCGAGTCGTCAGCCGCAGCGCGACCGGCGCGCCCTCGCCGTCGGTCGCCGGATCATGAGGGAGGTCTTCGTCCTCGCCCAGGTCGACGATCCCGAGCGCGGGGAGGCTCTCGTGCACGATGCGGCGCGCGACCTCGACGGGCTCGACTGGGTCGGAGCCGACGCGCTCGGCCCACCGGCGCAGAAGGCGCGCGAGCCCCGGCACGCGGTGGTCGCTCCTGAGCCATCCCGCCAGCGACGACCACGGTACCCACCGGCCCTCGCCGAGCTCTCGCAGCGCCTCGAGCACCATCTCGCGCACGACCCCCGCGGGGCTCGAGTCACGCGCCTCGGGGGCGAGGCGCAGCACCTCGGGGTCCGTCCGCGCTTCGTCCCAGGCGCCGCCGCGCTGCCAGGTCACGAAGAGGTGCTGCGTCAGCTCCTGCATGGTCAAACTGCCGGGGGGCGAAGAGGCGTTCGTCGCGGAGACGTCCCACAGGCCGACCGCGCGTGACAGGGCGATCGAGAGCGCGACGTGGGAGGGCTCGCGTCCCAGCCTCGTTGCCAGCTTCTGCACGAGCGATTTCGGCGTCCCGACTCCGGCCCGGACGTCCGCAAACGCGCCCGACGGCGACCGTCCCTCGGGGTTTCGGACCGACGACTCCCGCGCCACGACGGCGAGGCCCATGGCGAGCGGCGCCGGATCGAGCGAGAACCGAGCGCGGCGGGGCGCGTGGTCTCCCGAAGCCACGAACACCTTGACCTCTTCGCGCCGGGCCTCGCGCGCGCTGTGGTGCGCCGCGCCGATGATCGCGCTCACCTCGGTGGGGATGACGTGCCGGTTTGGGTGAACGGGCATCAGGAGCGCCCGTCGTTCGAGGGAGAAGCCGACGCCGCGCCGTGACGGCGTGGCCCCCGTCGCCGTTCGCAGCCTGAGCGGCTCGCGCTCGAGCTCGAGAAGCTCCTCGGTGTCGACCTCGCCGCCGTCTTCCTCGACGCCCTCGAGCACGCGCCGCTCCGTGGGCGAGAGCTTCGCGATCTCCGCCGCGAGCTGCTCGGGATCCCCGAGGACATCCCACGCCGCCTCGAGCGACAGGGCGATCGGCGGCGTCGCTGGGCGGCCCAGGTAGTGCGAAGCGACGGCGCTCATCGTCTCGAACGGCGCCTGCGACAGGAGCGCGCGCATCCCGCGCGGATCCTCGCCTTCCCACGACTTGAGTTGCACGAGGTATGCGCTCGGCAGGATGAGCTCCACGCCTCCTCCCCCTCCGGCGACGCGGGCGAACATGAGGCCGCGCCCGACCAGAGGCTCGAGCGCGGGGGGCACGGACGCCACGACGAGCGACCCGCGTGCCTCTGCGACGCGGTGCACCAGCTCGACGCACGCCGGATTGAGCCGCGTCGGGTCGCGAAGCTCGGGGAGGGACACCAGCGCCCGGGCCACCTGGGAGGGAGCGTCGATCCGCTTTGCGGCGTCGATCCGGATTCCGAGGCGATCGATGAGCCCGTCCAACTCGCCCTGCGGTAGAGCCCGCAGGATATCCGTAAGGCGATGCGTCGCTTCGGGCGAGCGTGACGAGGGCACGGGAGGGACCAAAAGACGAGACTAGCGCCAGAAAGGCAAGAATCCAAAGGACCACTCGCGTCCCTTAGTGCGCTAGTGCGCGACCGCCCGCGCACGGGTAATGTCCGCCACGAGAGCGCGATGGTCGTCCGCCAATCCCGCAGTCGACGCAATCCGGGCGAGAGGGGCGACCAGGGCGCGCACCTGCAGTGGCCGGGACGGAGGTGGGAGCCCGGCCTCGGGTCTTCCTCGATAGGCACCATCCGCTTGGTGACGATCGAAGAGGCACGGGGCCCCGCGGTCGCGCGTCCTTCCGCCTCCGGCGATGAGCTCGGAGGTCCAGCCCGCCTGGTGCACGGTGATGCGCTCGACACGGCCCGAGCCCTGGCGTTCGAGGGGCTCGCGGGGAAGGTGGACCTCGTCTACATCGATCCCCCGTTCGCCTCGCAGGCCGCCTACGTCCACGAAGCGCGCCTCGACGGGCCCGCGGATGGGCGGGTCGTCCGGGCGGCCGCCTACGACGATCGGTGGGGGGGGGAGGGGCTGGGCGGATACCTGGACATGCTGGCCCCTCGCCTCGAGGCGCTCGTGAGCCTTCTCGCCCCGACAGGGACCATCTGGGTGCACGTGGACTGGCGCGCCTCGTACCTCGTCCGCCTGATCTTGGACGAAATCGTCGGTCGCGACGCGTTCGCCAACGAGATCGTGTGGCGGCGCGCGCCGAACCTCGGACGGCAAGCCCAGAGCCACCAGTTCGGCCGCACGCTCGACACCATCCTGGTCTACGGCCGACAGGCGGGGGCGCGCCTCGAGCCGCCGACCCGCCTCGAGCGCATCGAGCCGGCGGCCATACGCTGGGACGGGGAGGGAAGGCCCTTCACCGCGGCCCCTCGCGGTGACTATACCGACCGCTCGATCGCCCGGCTCGAGAAGGAGGGACGCGTCCACCGCACCTCGAGCGGCAAGCCCTACGTGAAGTACTTCCTCGTCAAGAACGAGGAGGGCGCATGGTGCCGCGAGCGCCGGGTGGACGCCCTCTGGACGGATGTCCCGCCGCTCCGGCACGCATCGCCCGGTGAGCGCACCGGTTTTCCGACGCAGAAGCCGCGCGCTCTTCTCGACCGCATCGTGGCCTGCGCCTCCCCTCCAGGGGGGCTGGTCGTCGATCTGTTCGCCGGGAGCGGTACCACCGGCGAGAGCGCCTGGGCGCTCGGGCGTCGCTTCGTGCTCGGCGACGCCTCTCCGCTCGCGCTCGCGACCTCGCGCGCCCGGCTGCTGCGCGCCGGGGCGCCCGTCGTCGTCCAAGATTGCGGTTGCGCGGAGCCCCGCTCCCTTCGGGCAACCGAAATGCCGCGAGTCTCGGCGGGGCGGCAGGGAGGTCGCGTCCGAGTGGAGCTGCACGAGCCTCTCGAGCCGCTCGCCTGGGCCGTCGACCCCGCGTACGAGGCGTCGCGGCCGTTTCGAGCCGCGTGGCACTCGGAGCGCGTGCCGGGCGCGCGCGCGTGCCCGGCCGCGCGAGAGGCGCTGATCGAGCACATTTCCGGCCCCAGGGCGCGTCCCCTGGCGGTTCGCGTCTGGTACGACGACGGCGGTGTCGCGACGCGTCTCCTGGAGCGGCCATGATCCTGCGCGACCCGGTGCACGGACTGGTCGCCTTCGAGGGCGACGAGGAGCGGATCGTGGAACAGCTCGTGGATACGCCCGAGCTGCAGCGACTCCGCCGCGTCCGGCAGCTCGGTGTGACGTCCCTCGCGTTCCCGGGTGCCGAGCACTCGCGGTTCGCGCATGCCGTCGGGGCGGCGTTCGTGATGAAGCTGCTGCTGGCGCGCCTGCGCAGCATCGACGGGGTGCTGCCCGAAGCGCAGCGCGTGACGCCCCACCGGGCGAGGGAGGTCCTCGCCGCCGCGCTCCTGCACGATCTGGGGCACGGCCCGCTCTCGCACCTGTTCGAGGACGCCATCCCGGGCGCGCCTCCACACGAGACGTGGACGGAGCGCGTCGTGCTCGACTCCTCGACGGGCGTGAATCGCGTCCTGACGTCGGTCGACCCGACCCTGCCGGGCCGCGTGGTCGACCTAGTGCACGGGCGCCACGATCTGCCCTATCTCGCGAAGGCCGTGAGCGGCGAGTTCGACGTGGATCGATGCGATTACCTCCTGCGCGACGCGCACGCGACCGGCGTGCGCTACGGCGTATACGACCTCGACTGGCTCCTGCGCAGTCTGCGCTTTGCGCCGGTGTCCGGCAGTGGAGCGGCGCCCGCGCTTGCCATCGACGGAGCGAAGGGGCTGCCGGCCATCGAGGCGTTCATCATCGCGCGACTGTTCATGTTCCAGCAGGTGTACCTGCACAAGGCGACGCGAGCGGCGGAGTGGATGATAAGTACCATCCTCTCGCGGGCCGTCACCGTGCTCCGGGGCGGAGGCTCGCTCGCCGGGGTCCCCCCGGCGGTGAGGGCGATCGCGCGAGGCGAGGAGATCGCGCTCGGCGACTACCTCGAGCTCGACGACGGCGTCCTCTGGGGCGCCATGCACATGTGGGAAGGTGCGCACGATCGGCCTCTCGCGGACCTCGCGCGGCGGATTCGTGCTCGATCGCTCTTCAAGACCCTCGAGCTCTTCGGTGAGCACGCCAGCGCCGACGGTCGCGCGCGTGCTCTCGAAGTGGCGCGCGACGTCGCGCGCGCGCGCGGGTACGAGCCGGACGCGTACGTCGGCCTGGACGTCGCCAGCGACGAACCGTTCGGGGGACAGCACGATCCGCTCATCGTCGTCTATTCGAAGGGGCCCGCGCGTCCACTTCACGAGGTCTCGTTCTTGCTCGGTCGCCTGGCAGGGCAGGCGCTCTCCCGCCTTAGGCTCGTCCTCGCGCCCGAGCTCCGGGAGCCGGTCACGCATGCGTTGGGCCTCTGAAGGCCGCGCTGCAGCGGTCGCGTTCGCTGCCATCGCGCTGCGAGCGACCGACGCGCGCGCCGGCGACGATCCGAGCCACGGACGCGTGGACGGCGACCTCACCGTCGTCGCGGGTGCCGGCGCTTCGGTGGTCCCGGGCGGCGCGCGGGCCGACGCGGAACTCCGGCTGAGGTACCTCGAAACCGCCGGGATCTTCGCGACGTACGAGGACCGGTTGCTCGCCCGGTCAGAGGTGGAGCCGCTCCGGGTGCTGGCGACCGGGCTGGAGGTGCGCCCCTTGTTTCTGTTCCGGTGGTTGAAGGGGCTCGAGACGTCGAGCGCCCGCGGGGACCTCGCCATCGACTCCATAGGCCTCGAGATCGGCGCGGCCTTTTTGCAGCCCGCCGGAGCGGCGTTCGCGTCGATTGCAGGCCTCGAGGTGGGCCTGGGGTTCGAGCTGCCGGTCGTCGCGAGCGTCACCGGGCCGTGGCTCCGGTTCCAGGGCGGGATCCGCTGGAGCGACAGCGCGCTCGCGTCGGGACAAGTGCGGGGCCCGGACGATCGCTCTGCGTACCTCGCCATCACGCTCGCCTGGCACCAGGCAATCCTGGTGCATGCCGTGGACGCCGGCGACCGCGCGCCCGACTGAGACTACTGAGACGCGGACGCGCCCAGCGCAGCTTCCACCCGGCGTGCGAGCGCGCAGTTGTTCACCTGCCTCTGCATCGCGTCGCGCGTCTCGGGATCGGTGACGACTCGCTCGCCCGCCGGGACGACGCGCGCCTCGGCCGAGCGACGCAGCCGGAGAATCTCCTTATTGCTCTTGCCGAGCTCGAACAGAAATACCCTCGCCGGGTGGAGCGTGAGCTGCAGGGCCTCCTCGGTCATCGGCCCGCCGTCGGCGAACGCACGCGCTTCCGGCGCGTCCTCGTCGAGCACGAGAAGGAAGAACTGTGCGCGCTTCAGGATCTCGATGGCGAAGGGGATCTCCTGGTCGACGGCTTTCTTGTACTGCTCGGTGAAGACGCGCATCCGGAGATCGTCGTCGGCGTCCTTGACGCCCTGCACCCACTCGTCGGTGAGAATGCGTGTCGCCGCGTACGCCTGGCCCAGGTTCCACGGCTGATCGGCGAAGGCCCCGCCGTCGATTTCGCCGCGGGCGCCCCGCTCGTTGGGCTCGCGCATCAGGCAGCCGACGAAACCGTCCTTCTTGGCGTCTGCGGCCACCTTGCGAACCACGGACGGACCGGTGGCCTCCGCCACGCGCAGTCGAAGATAGAGCCCCGGCTCGCTGCGGAAAGCTCCCGTGCGGGCCTCGGGCTCGACATGGTCGCCCTTGTACTCCCCCGCCGCCCCGAGGATGTCGCCCTCGAGCCCGTCGCGCAGGGGGTACCACTCGGTCCCGAGCGTGGCGGCCACGGCGCGCTGCTTTGCGAGGAGCCCCTGCCTGTCGGCGTGGAGCTCGCGCTCCGTCACGACGCTGTGCGCGATCAGCCCGCAGAGTACCGCTGCCCCAGCGGCGAGGCCGGCCTGCATCGTCCACCTCGACCTGCCTCCCGCCCGGTCCTCACGAGCCTGCGTCACCGCCGCGAGGCCGCGAGAACGCCTCTTCTTCACCTCGGGCATGACGACGCGGTCTTCCCATCCCGCAGGCGAGACGCCTGCACCGCGTCAGCCGCCGGTTTTGGGGATGCTGTTGACCATGAAGCTCACGTTCGGAAACCCGGCGAACGCCGATGTCTGGAACACGCTCTTCACGACCACGGCCTTGATGTTCTGGTCGATCTCGAGCACCGCGACCCCGGGGAACTCCTTGGTCGGGTGCGTCTGCTTCCAGAGCTCGCGCTTCGACTTCAGGATGTTGAACAGCTCGTCGATGCGCTGCATGCGATCGGACTCTTCCACCGCGCGCGTGTTTCCGGCTTGCGACCCATCGACGAGGATCTGGCTGCCCACCACCGCGACGACGGGCGCGTCGATCATGTCGAGGGTGTTCTCGGCCTTCGGCAGGTTGAGGCCCTTGGCGATCGGCGTCTCGCCGCTCGCGCTGAACGTCATCAGGAGAAAGACGACGGTCACGACGAGAAAGTCGATCATGCTCGTCAGCGAAAGGCCTGCGTTCAGGGAGCGGTGCCCGCCTCCGCTGACCTTCTTGGCGACGAACTCGAGCCCCACGTGATGCATGAGGCGACGGGTGGGCTGCGTGAGCGGCATGGCTAGTTCACCGCGAACGTGAGGTTGAACGCGGGCGCCTTCTCGGTCTTCCCGGGCGTGAGCTGGATGTCGCGATGCGTCTGGTAAATCGCGTCGATGACGCCGACTATGTACTTGAACTCGGTCTTGTTGTCGGTGTGCAGAATCGCCTGATCGAGCTTCCTGTCCGTCGGGTTCGAGTGCTGCCCCTTGGCCTTCCACTCGGTCTCGATCTTCGCGGCGAGATCAGGGAACCGCACGACCTCGACGGGCCCCTCCTGCAGGATGACGTCCTTGCGAGGCACGTCGATCGAGTCGACCGTCGTGGCGCCTTGTTTCCACACCAGGACGAACTTGTCCTCGGCCCGCATCTCGACGTTCAGCTGCTTCTCGGGCTCCACCTGCTCCGGCGG
>Ga0209415_10015373_pt1 | contig 12405 bp, 9 predicted proteins | sample PeaSoiSIISIP2007_FD_187696 | JGI IMG/M metagenome (GOLD analysis project Ga0209415, IMG submission 187696) | Peat soil microbial communities from Weissenstadt, Germany - SII-SIP-2007 (SPAdes) (version 2) | ecosystem: Environmental > Terrestrial > Soil > Wetlands > Peat | place: Germany... | reverse complement strand
GAAGTACCCGGCGTCCCCGAAGGCGAAGACGCCACCGTCGGCACCTGCCAGCCAGTAGCCCATGCCGTCAGGAGTCGACGCCACGGCGGTGATGGGGCCTGCCGGGGTGATCCCCAGGCTCGGAAGGGATCCCAGGTAGGCGGCGTCGCCGTAACCGAACACACCGCCCCCTGCCTGTGCCAGCCAGTAGCCCCTCCCGTCGGGAGTGGCGGCCATCCCCACGAAGCGCGACGCAACGGGCCTCGTCCCGGTCACTTCGAAGTCGGCGATCCGGGCCGGCGCGTTGCAGGACGGCCCGCCGAATTGCCAGACACCGGGGGTCATGTCGGCACCGAGGCTCCCTTGGGTCATGGCCTGTCCGCCCACGAACGCAGGGATCACGAATGTGGCAGCCCAGGCGCCGTTCGCGGCGACGGGCACGTTGATCCACTCGTTGGGCTCACCTTGCCCAGATCCCTTCTGAAATTCGAGCCCCAACGTCCCCCCGTCGAACTGGGCCGCTTGCCCGGCGCACGTCGATCCGACGTCCCCGCTGAGCCGAACGACGGTTCCTACCGATCCCGAAGTCGGGGACATGTTCAGCGTGCCGGCCTGCGCAGCTGCGGGCGTCGCCGTGACCAGCAGGACGACCGCGCTGACTGCTACCAGGGCACCGGCCGTCCGGAGAGCCTTCGACATCAAGGGTGACGACGTCATCCTGGGACGATTCGACGCCTTCATGGTGCGGTCCTCTCCTTGGTGGCGGTCACGGCAACCCGTACGTGCCGGCGTTGGCGGCCCGCAGTGCGCTCACGTAACCGGTCCGCTCGTAGGCGGTGGCGTCCTCGCCGGGTGCCACGGCGAGCTTCCCGCGCAGGTCGCCGACCGTGGCGAACCCTTTGCGCTCCATCCATTCCGACAGGCCGTCCAGGAGCGTGGTGGCGTGTCCGGGGCCGTGTCGTAGCAGCGACGACGTGGTCATGACGACATCCGCGCCGGCGAGGAGGTACTTGGCCAGGTCCTCGGGACTCTCCACTCCCGTCGAGGCCGCCAACGAGGCGCGCAGACGTCCGTGCAGCAGTGCGATCCAGGTCCGTGGGAGCCGGGCATCGGCCGGGCTGGAGAGCCCGACGCCGGGCACGATCGCCAGCGACTCGGGGTCGATGTCGGGCTGCAGGATGCGGTTGAACAGCACCAGTGCGTCCGCTCCGACCGCGTCGAGCTGGCGGGCCATGTCCCCGATCGAGCTGAAGTGGGGGCTCAACTTGACCGCGACCGGCACGCTGACTGCGTCCTTGACGCGCTGGAGGATCTCGAGATGACGCATCTCGACCTCGCGTCCCGGAACACTGGGATCTCCCGGCAGGTAGTAGACGTTGAGCTCGATGGCGACCGCCCCGGCGTCCTGGACCGCCTGCGCAAAGGAGGTCCATCCGCCGGGTGTGACGCCGTTCAGGCTGGCGATCACCGGGATCTCGACCGCGGCCACGGCGCGCTCGACAAGGCTCAGGTACCGGCACGGACCAGACTCCTCGCCGGCCGACTCCGGAAAGTAGGTCAGAGACTCGGCGAAGCTCTCGCTACCGGCCTCGGCCAGGCGAGCGTTGCGCGCCGCCTCTTCGGCCAGCTCCTCTTCGAACAACGAATAGAGCACGACGGCGCCCACCCCGGCGTCGGCGAGCCGGCGCACCCCGTCCACGGTGTGCGACAGGGGGGAGGCCGAGGCCACGAGCGGATTGGACAGCGCCAGTCCCATGTACGTCGTGGACAGGTCCATCACTGTTCCCTGCGGGCGTCGGCCGGGAAGCGCCGGGCTGGGCGCGTGGCCATCTCTTCGTAGGTCTCCCAGCGCTGTGTGACGGCATCCTGGGCCAAAGCACCGAGACGTTCGGCTTCGGCGGGATCGGAGTTCGACAGCGTCCCGAAGCGCAGCTCCCGGCGTCGGTAATCGGCCAGGGTCATTCGGGGCCGGGGTGAGTCGAGCAGGAACGGATTGCCGCCTGCAGCGCGCACCACCGGGTTGTAGCGAATGAGGGGCCAGTACCCACTGGCCACGGCCCGGTACTGCTGGTCGAGTCCGGTCCGCATCTCGATTCCGTGGGCGATGCAGTGACTGTAGGCGATCACGAGCGACGGGCCGTCGTATGCTTCCGCCTCGCGAAACGCCCGCAATGTCTGCTCTGGGTCGGCGCCCATCGCCACTCGGGCCACGTAGACGCTGCCGTAGGCAATGGCCTGCAGGGCAAGGTCCTTCTTCTCCACGGTCTTGCCGCCGGCGGCGAATTTGGCGACCGCGCCGAGCGGTGTCGCCTTGGACATCTGCCCGCCGGTGTTCGAGTACACCTCGGTGTCGAGGACGAGCACATTCACGTTGCGCCCGCTGGCGAGGACGTGGTCGAGGCCCCCGTAGCCGATGTCATATGCCCAACCGTCGCCGCCGACGATCCACACGCTGCGACGGACGAGGTGGTCGACGACACTGGCCAGATCCACGACGGCGGGCCCGTCCAGCGTGCCGAGCTTGCGCTCGAGCTCGGCCACACGGTCGCGCTGGGCGTGGAGCTCCGACTCCGAGAGCTGCGGAGCGTCGAGGATGGCGTCGACGAGAGCGCCGCCCAGGTCGTCTCGCAACTCCTGGAGCCGTGACCGGGCGAGCTCGACATGGCGGTCGGCGGCCAGACGGAGGCCGAGACCGAACTCGGCGTTGTCCTCGAACAGCGAGTTCGACCACGCCGGGCCGCGCCCCTCGCCGTCGGTCGTCCACGGCGTGGTGGGCAGGTTCCCACCGTAGATCGACGAGCAGCCCGTGGCGTTCGCGATCACCGCCCTGTCGCCGAAGAGCTGGGACAGGAGCTTCAGGTAGGGCGTCTCGCCACAACCGGCGCATGCGCCGGAGAACTCGAACAGCGGCTGGAGGAACTGCGTGCCGCGCACCGTGCCGAAGTCCACCTGGGCTCGTTCGGCCACTGGCAGCGTCTCGAAGAACGCGATGTTGTTCCCCTCGTCGGCAGCGAGCGACTCCAGGGGTGCCAGGTTGATCGCCTTGCGAGCGGGATCGTCGGGCGCAGCGGCAGGACAGGCCTCGACGCAGAGCCCGCATCCGGTGCAGTCGTCCACGTAGACCTGCAAGGTGTAGCCCGTGTCGGGGAGCCCCCGGGCGCGCAGCGGCGCCGAGCGGAACGATGGCGGGGCAACCGCCAACTGCGACCGGCCGTAGTACTTCGAACGGATGACGCTGTGCGGACAGACGAAGCCGCAATTCCCGCATTGGATGCACAGATCGGGATCCCATGAGGCCACGAGCTCGGAGATCTTGCGCTTTTCGTAGGCCGCTGTCCCGCTCGGCCACGTGCCGTCCGCAGGCAGGGCACTCACCGGCAATTCGTCACCGCGGCCGGCGATCAACGCGGCCGTGACCCGCTGGACGAACTCCGGTGCGCCGGGCGGAACGAGCGGGGCCAGCTCGACCCTGGACGTCACGGCGCGGGGCACCTCAACCCGTTCGAGGCCCTCGACGGCGCGATCGACCGCCCGCAGGTTCGCCTCGATCACGACCGGACCGCGCCGTTGGTAGCTCTTGGCGATGGCCGCCTTGACCCGTGTGATCGCCTCGGCGCGCTCGAGCACCCCGGAGATGGCGAAGAAGCACGTCTGCAGGATGGTGTTAACCCGTCCGCCCAATCCAGCCTCGCGTGCAATGCGGCCGGCATCGATGACGTACAGCTCGATCTCCTTGGCGATGATCTGCTCCTGGAGGGGGCGGGCCAGCACGTCCCAGACCTCGGCGGCGGGATGCCCGCAGTTCAGCAGCAACGTGGCCCCGTGCGCGGCACGACCCAGGACCTCGGCGTGGGAGAGGAGCGAGAACTGATGGCAGCCGATGAAGCTCGCCTTGTCGACAAGGTACGACGCCCGGATCGGCTCTGTCCCGAAACGCAGGTGTGACGCGGTCTGGGCCCCGGACTTCTTGGAGTCGTAGACGAAGTATCCCTGACAGTACAGGTGCTCCTCGGATCCGAGGATCTTGACGGTGTTCTTGTTGGCGCCGACCGTCCCGTCGGACCCCAGCCCGTAGAAGACTGCTCGCAATGTCTCAGGGGGCTCGATGTCGAGTGAGGGCGGATAGGAAAGGCTCAGCCCCGAGACGTCGTCGACGATGCCGACGGTGAACCGCCTCCGGGGTCGCTCCCGGCCGAGCTCATCCAACACCCCCGAGACCATGGCCGGCGTGAGCTCCTTGGAGGCGAGGCCGAATCGACCCCCGGTGACCAGCGGCATGACCTCGCGCTCCCCCTCGGCGTGCGCCTCGGCGAGGGCGCACACCACGTCGAGCAGGAGGGGTTCCCCCTGTGAGCCGGGCTCCTTGGTCCGGTCGAGGACGGCGAGGCGCGACACCGTGAGCGGCAGCGCTGCCAGCAGCGCGGCGGCGGGGAAGGGCCGGAAGAGCCGCACCGTGAGCACCCCCACCCGATCGCCCCGCGCACCCAGGAACGCCACGGTCTCCCGAGCGGTCTCGGCCCCCGAGCCCATCACCACCACGACACGCTCCGCTTCGGGGTGCCCCGAATAGTCGACCAGGTGGTAGCGACGCCCGGTCCGTTCGGCGAGGCGGGCCATGGCGTCCTCGACGAGCTCCGGAGTGCGCGCGTAGAAGGGGTTTGCGGTCTCGCGCGCCTGGAAGTACACGTCCGGGTTCTGCGCGGTGCCCCGGATGAAGGGATGCTCCGGCGACAAGGCACGCTGCCGGTGTGCACGGACCAGTTCCTCGGGGACGAGGGCGCGCAGGTCGTCGTCGGAGAGCATCTCGATCGTGTTGAGCTCGTGCGACGTCCGGAAGCCGTCGAAGAAGTGCACGAAGGGCACCCTGGTCGAAAGCGTGGCGGCCTGGCTCACCGCGGCCAGGTCGTGCGCCTCTTGGACCGAGGACGACGCCAGGATGGCGAAGCCCGTCTGACGGACGGCCATGACGTCGGAATGGTCGCCGAAGATCGACAGCGCCTGCGCCGCCAGGGCGCGGGCCGCGACGTGGAACACAGTCGGCGTCAGCTCACCGGCGATCTTGTACATGTTCGGGATCATGAGCAGCAGACCCTGCGAGGCGGTGAACGTCGTCGAGAGCGCCCCACCCTGCAGAGCGCCGTGCATGGCGCCGGCCGCACCGCCCTCGCTCTGCAGCTCCACCACGGCGGGCACGCTGCCCCAGACATTGGGTTGTTTCCGGCTCGCCCACTCGTCGGTCAGCTCGGCCATCGGCGAGGCCGGCGTGATCGGGTAGATGCAGCAGACCTCGTTGAGCCGGTAGGCGACCGACGCCGCCGCCTCGTTCCCGTCGAGCGTGGCCCGCATCAGGCGCCCTCCGGCACCATGTCGATCGAGCCCTCCGGGACCACGTCGACTGTGCCCTCCGGGACCACGTCGACTGTGCTTTCCGGCACCATGACGACGGCGCCCTCCGGCACCATGTCGATGGCGTGCACGGGGCACTGCTCGAAGCACGCCCCGCAGCCCGTGCACCGGTCGTAGTCGAACCGATAACGGTGGCCGACACCGAGCTTGATGACCGCGTCCTCGGGGCACGCCCCGAGACAGCCGTCGCACTCGAAGCAGTTCCCACACGAGAGGCAACGCGCCGCCTCGTAACTCGCCTCGTCGACAGACAGGCCCCCGAGCACCTCGTCGAAGTCGGCGACCCGCTCCTCGGGCGCGACCTCGGGCTGGCGCCGGCGCGGCGCGTCGCCGAAATACCACAAGTTCAACAGGTCGAAGACCGCCAGCTCGTGCTTGGGCGGATTGGGCACCGTGGCGTCTCGCAGCCAGGCGTCGATGTGACGGGCGGCCTTCTTGCCGTGTCCCACTCCGACGGTCACGGTCCGCTCGGCCGGCACCATGTCCCCGCCGGCGAACACGCCGGCGCACCCCGTCATCATCGAGTCCGACACCACCACGGTCCCATCGGGGGTGAACTCCACCCCCGGGACGCTCCTCAGGAAGGTGCTGTCGGTCTCCTGCCCGAGGGCGAGGATCACGGTGTCGGCAGCGAGCTCCTCGAAGCGCCCGGTGGGCCGGGGAAACCCGGTCTCGTCCAGTTCCATGGCCTCGACGGTCAGCGTCGGGCCGTCGAAGGCGGTGATGGTCCGGAGCCAGTTGATGCGCACCCCCTCACGCTCGGCGTCCTCGGCCTCCTCTTCGTGCGCCGGCATCTGGGCGCGGGTGCGCCTGTAGACCACGAGCGCATCGTCCGCCCCGAGGCGCCGGGCGGTCCGGGCCGCGTCCATGGCCGTGTTGCCTCCGCCGTAGACAGCGACGCGCCGCCCGATCGACGGCCGCTCGCCGGAGGCCACCCTGCGCAGGAACGACACCGCGTCGACCATGCGCCCCGCGTCGCGGGCGGGAATGTCCACCCGCTTGGACAGGTGCGCCCCCACGGCGACGAAGACGGCATCGAATCCACCCTCACGCTTCTCGGCGCCGAGATCCTCCACCCGGTGCCCGCTGGTCATCCGCACACCGAGCGCTGCGATCCGAGCCAGCTCGGCACCGAGGACGTCACGGGGTAGCCGGTAGGCCGGGATGCCGTAGCGCATCATCCCGCCGGGTTCGCTGCCGGCGTCGCGGATCTCGACCTGGTGGCCCAGCCGGGTCAGGTGATAGGCGGCAGAAAGCCCGCTCGGCCCGGCCCCGATGACCAGCACCCGCCGGCCGCCGCGTGCCGACGGCGACGGCAACGCCCACCCCTGCTCCATGGCCAGGTCCCCCAGGAAGCGCTCGACCGAGTGGATCGACACCGCGCTGTCGAGCTCAGCCCGGTTGCACGCCGTCTCGCACGGGTGGTAGCAGACCCGCCCATGGACCGCCGGCAACGGATTGTCGGCGACGAGGGCGCGCCACGCCTGCTCGTGACGGCCGGCCTCGACGTGGGCCAGCCACGCCTGGATGTTCTCACCGGCCGGACAGCCTGCGTTGCACGGGGGCAACAGGTCCACGTAGACCGGTCGCCGACTCCGGACGGGCCCGGCCCGTGCGTGTTCGTCCGACAACTGGGGCAGCCGCGTGACGTCGCGCCGGGTCAATTCGCCACCCTCACAGCCATGAGTGACCATCCTTGTGGAACGTGCGCCACGGTACTCGTGGCCGATCTGGGTCCTGAGCCACCGTCGGCCTGGTCCCCGGAGGACTCAGGGGGAAATCGGGACGACACGGCTCACCAGGGAAGCAGGTCCTGGCAACGCCCGGGTGCTGACAGGGTGCGTCTGGGACCGTCTTTCAGGGCCGGGATCTCGGTCGCTGATGCGCGCCCTGGCCCTCGGGTCGAGGTGTCAACTCCCTCCACCGTCGTCGAGATCAGCTCGAGTGCCCGGGTCCGGGACCCAGACGGTCCCACCGGAGTCTCCGTCGTTGGCGGAAGCCCCGTTGCCGTTCACCTGCGGTCCGGGCTCCACTCCCCGGAGACCGTTCACGATCCCCCCCAGCAAGTCCATGGGGACGACGATCTTCGTCGAAGGAGCCGTGCCGACCTGCTTCAGGGTCTCGAGGTACTGGAGCTGCATGGTGTTCCGGTCCAGGCCCCGCCCCACCACGAAGATCGTCTGGAGCCCCGCCGCCAGCCCTTCGGCCCGGAGGATGGCGGACTGCCGCTCGCCTTCGGCGCCGAGGATGGCGGCCTGCTTGGTGCCCTCGGCCAAGGTGATCGCTGCCTGCTTCTGCCCCTGGGCCTCGGTGATCGCCGCCCGCCGCGTCCGCTCGGCCGACATCTGACGCGTCATGGCGTCGAGGACACCGGCGGGAGGGTTCACCTCGCGCACCTCCACGGTCGTCACCTTGACACCCCAGCGCTCGGTGACCTCGTCGAGGCGGACGCGAAGCGAGGCGTTCATCTCCTCGCGCTTGGACAGCACGTCGTCGAGCGGCATGTCTCCGACGACACTGCGAAGCGTGGTGGCAGCGACGTTCTGTGCGGCGGCGGCGAAGTTCTGCACCTGGAGCACGGTCATCGAGGGGTCGACGACCTTGTAGAAGATGATGAAGTCGATCGAGATCGACGCGTTGTCCTTGGTGATGGCCGTCTGGTGCGGGATCTCGAGAAATCGCTCGCGAAGGTCCACCCACGACGTCCTGTCGGTCACGGGGTTGATCAGCACCAGCCCGGGTCCCCTGACTCCGATGGCTCGACCGAGACGGAACAAGACGATCCTCTGATACTCACGGATGATCTTCACCGAGAACGCCAGCACGACGAGCAGGAAGAGGACCACTACTCCGATGATGATGCCGACGATCACGTGCTCTGCTCCTTGCCTTTGCCGAGGCCGAAGGTTCTCTCTGCGGGCAATGCCTCGCTGTCCTCGCCCCAGACTTCCAGGTGCACGCCCTCGGTGCGCAGCACCTGCACTCGACGGCCCGCCCCCACATTCCCGTTCACCGACACCGCGGACCACTCCTCTCCGCGCACGCGCACGATGCCCTCGGGTGTCAGGTCGCTCACTGCGACACCTTCTACTCCCTCGAGGGACGTGGCGTGATGTACCGCAGTGGCCCGCCCCGACAGCCCGTTCCACGCCATGATCCCCACGCCCGCCGAGACGACGAGATCAGCGCTCAGGAGCGCCCAGAGGACGGGAGCGGACCGGCCGTCGACCGCCATGAACACGAGCCAGGCGGCGGCGCACACGCCGATCACGCCGGCCGCGAAGTGTGCATGCGGCCCCGTATGGAAGCCGACCAGCGAAGCAAGAACCAGCAGTCCCAGCAGGACTCCGGCGACAACCCACATGGGCGCCTCCTCATGGTTGCGCCATCCCCAGCATAACGCCGCCGTCGTGCGGCGACGGTGGCGGGGCCCCGGCGTCGGGCCCTGGGTCTGCATGAGGACCCGGCGACGCTCGAGAAGCGGTAACCGACAGGTCCCCCGTCCGGGGCGTCGAGGTCCGTCAGTCCACCGGTTTGGTGGGACGGACGATGAAGACCGAGCATGGCGCGTGGATCGCACAGTGCCCGCTCACCGACCCGAGCAGCAGCCCGTCGAAACCGCCGAACCCTCTGCTCCCCACCACCAGCATGTCAGCCCCTTGCGCCACCGTCACCAGGACTTGCGCGGCGTGGCCCTCGAGCACAGAGCACCGCACCGGGACCGATCCGGGGGTCACCACCTCGTCGACCACCTGGGCGAGTGCCTTCCGAGCCACATCGGTCGGGTTGGCGGGCGGAGGCAGGCTTTGGAGCCAGGCATGTTCATCCGACACATGCCACGCGTGCACGACGTCGAGGGTTGCTCCCGTGCTCTGGGCATAATGCGCGGCCCAGCGCAGCGCCTCCTTCGATTCCTCCGACGCGTCCACACCGACGACGATCCGCCCCTGCGACACCGCCCGAGTGCCCTCGGCCTTCCCTTCAGCGTGTTGCGCCACTTCTGGCATTGCGCACCTCCTTCACCCGTCCGAGCTCCCGACCGTTCCCGCCCTCGGACATCGGGTTCCTGTCGAGGTCGGCCTTTTCTCACCATGCCCTTGATCGCGTCACTTCCGGTAGAGCCGAAAGTCCCCCTGCGACAGTTCGGCTGGATTGCCCGGGGCGGTCTCACAGAGGCAGGGCTCGATAGTGGCATAGGACCCTTCCCGGGCACGCAGGATGCGGCGTACCGTGTCCCCAGATGTCGGCGATGCCGACCTCAACGAGGAGGTGTACACCATGCGAGCAGCTGTCGGAGACAAGATCGTCATACGAGGACACCGTGTCGGAGACGCCGATCGCGACGCAGTCATCCTGGCCGTCGAGGGACCCGACGGGGGGCCTCCCTACCGGGTGCGTTGGAGCGACGACGGACACGAAGGCGTGTTCTTCCCTGGGGAAGACGCAATCGTCGAGCACTACCCCGTGGGGTGAACGGCGCCCGCCTGGACGCTATTTGCTTCTTCTGGACCTTCGGCCCTGGTGGGCGGGAGGTGGAGGAGGGACGCTGGGAACGTGACCAAGCACGAACACCGTGACGTGACCGAGGAGACCGGGGAGGTGCAGCGACCCTCCGCACACCCCCACATCCACCCTCATCCCCATGCCGACGTGTGTGAGCGCTGCGGGTCCGACGACAGCGTCCACAAGGGGCTGTGCCACCGGTGTCGAGAGATCCTGCGCGGCGAGGGGACTGTGTTGCCTCCCGAGGCCGCCGAGAAGCCCCATCAGGCCCGACCCGAGCCGTTGCACAGCCCGCCCTGGCGCCGGCGCGGCGCTTGATGGGGGCCGCCTGACGCCCGCCGTCAACCCGAAGTGGAGTAGACGCCATGGCCGCCATCGTCGATCATGAGATCCCACCCGACGCGGATGCCGACCGGCAGTCCATCCGCGCCGAGCTGGCCGGGCTCGAGGCCCTCATGCACCACCTGGAGCACGTCCATGGTCAAGAGATCGCCGGTGTCCATGTCGACCATGTGCAGGACGCGGCCAACCTCGTGCACTACCTGGCGCTTCGACACGAGGACGTCCGCCACCTCCAGCGCAGGCTGGGAGAGCGCGGCCTGTCGTCGTTGGGGCGGTGCGAGCCTCATGTGCTGGCCACCGTCGAGAGCGTCCACGCCGCGCTCGACGGGAAGCCACCCCGCCTGGGCCCGGCCACGCTGAGCTTCGAGGAGGGAAGAAAGGCCCTGGACCGCAACACCGACGCCCTCTTCGGCCCGCGGCCTCCGGGCCGTGTCTCCCGCGTCATGGTGACGCTGCCCACCGCGGCTGCCGACGACTACGCGCTGGTACGGCACCTCGTCGCCCGGGGTATGGACGTCGCCCGCATCAACGGCGCCCATGACGACCCGCAGCGGTGGGAGCGCATGGCGTGCAACGTTCGCAAAGCTTCTGCCGAGGTCCACCGTCACTGCCAGGTGTCGATGGATCTTCCGGGGCCCAAGATGCGGACCGGCCCCCTGGTCGACGGGCCACGGGTTGTGAGGCTGCGGCCCCAGCGTGACCTGCGGGGCGTGCCTATCGCCCCCGCATTCGCCACCCTGGTGCCCGAGTCCATCGCGGATCACCCCCCACGGGCACTGCCCGTGGACCAGTCCTGGATCGAGCGCCGTCACCTGGGCGACACGGTCGACATCAGGGACACGCGCGGTTCGCCCCGGGAGCTTCGGGTGGTGGAGGCCACCCCCAAGCGGGTCGTCGTCGAGGTCTGGGACACGACCTACGTGGAGGCCGGGGCCACACTGGCGTGTAACGGGGACCGTACCCACGTGGGAGCGTTGTCGCGGATCCCCCAGTGCCACGTGCTGGGCGTCGGTGACCTCCTCGTGCTCACCAGCGACCTGGAGCCGGCCGCACCGTGGCGACACGGCCAGCCCGGAGACGCTCGAATCGGTTGCACACTCCCGGCCGCTCTCGGGGTGGCCAAGGTCGGCCAACGGGTCATCCTCGACGACGGGAAGATGACGGGCATGATCGAGGGCGTGGCCGGAGACGGGCTCAGGGTTCGGATCCTCACCGCGTCGCCTCGCGGTTCGCGCCTTCGGGCCGAGAAGGGGATCAACCTGCCCGACACCGATCTCCCCCTGGCTGCCGTGACCGATGCCGACCTGCCCTTGCTCGAGGTGGCCGCCGCCCACGCCGACATGGTGGCGGTGTCGTTCTTGCGCCACGAGCGCGACGTCGACGAGGTGCAGGACTACCTCCGCCGGGTCGGGGGCGAGCACCTCGGCCTCATCCTCAAGATCGAGACCACCGCGGCCTTCGCCCGCCTTCCCGAGATCCTCCTGCACGCCATGCGATCCCCCCACGTGGGAGTCATGATCGCCCGGGGGGACCTGGCCGTCGAAGCGGGCTACGAACGCCTCGCCGAGGTACAGGAGGAGATCCTGTGGCTCTGTGAGGCCGCGCACCTGCCGGTGATCTGGGCCACCGAGGTGCTCGACCAGCTGGCGCGCACAGGACAGCCGTCCCGGGCCGAAGTCACCGATGCGGCCATGTCCCAGAGAGCGGAGTGCGTCATGCTGAACAAAGGCGCCCACGTCGACGCCGCCATCGTGGTACTCGACGACATCCTCCGGCGCATGTCAGGACATCAGCGCAAGAAGACGCCGTTGTTGCGGCATTTGCGCAGCTGGGTCGACACGGCGTGATCGCGCCTCTCTCCGGGAAAACGGACGAGCCGGTGGCTCAACCGAGCGACTCCCACAGGCCCGCCCTCGCGTCGGGATGGGCCACTTCGCTGATCAACAGGCGCGCCTGGGCCCGTTGACTTCGACCGAAGAGAAGGGCTCGTCCCTGTTCGGTGACCACCGCCGAGTGCTGGAACGAGGTTGTCGGCTCCACCAGCCGTGAGACGATCGTGGACGTGCCGCTCTTGGCGTGCCACGAGGGCAAGGCCACCACGGCGTGTCCGCCCTCGGAGTGCAGGGCTCCCACCACGAAATCAGGCTGGCCTCCGAATCCCGAATAGATGCGGCC
>Ga0209415_10015370_pt1 | contig 12407 bp, 10 predicted proteins | sample PeaSoiSIISIP2007_FD_187696 | JGI IMG/M metagenome (GOLD analysis project Ga0209415, IMG submission 187696) | Peat soil microbial communities from Weissenstadt, Germany - SII-SIP-2007 (SPAdes) (version 2) | ecosystem: Environmental > Terrestrial > Soil > Wetlands > Peat | place: Germany... | reverse complement strand
TGCATTGCCGGTGGCTACCTGATGGAGCACGGCAACATCAAGGTGCTGCTGCAGCCGGCGGAACTGCTCATCATCGGCGGCGCGGCGGTGGGCACGGTGCTGATCTCGAATCCCATCCACACCCTGAAAAGCATCATCAGCGGGGTCATTGGGGTATTTGGCTCCTCGAAGTACAGCACTGAGCACTACACCAATTCCTTGAAGATGATGTATGAACTCCTGCAAAAAGCGCGCAAGGAAGGCTTGGTGGCGCTGGAGACCGACATTGAGGAACCGGACAAGAGCCCGCTGTTCTCGAAGTATGAAGGTTTCGTGAAGGATCACCATGCGGTGGCTTTCGTGTGCGACACGATGCGCATGGCGGTCAGCGGCGGCGTGGAAGTCTTCGATCTGGATCAAATGCTGGAGGTGGACATGGACGTGCATCATCACGGGGCCACCGAACCCGTGACGTCGTTGAGTACGATGGCCGACTCGCTGCCCGGGCTGGGCATTGTGGCGGCGGTACTGGGGGTGGTGATCACGATGAGTGCGATGGGCGGACCTCCGGAAGAAATTGGAAAGAAAGTGGCGGCGGCGCTGGTGGGAACGTTTCTGGGCATTCTGTTGTGTTACGGGTTGGTCGGCCCGCTGGCGTCGCGCATGGGCAAGATGGCCGACGAGCAACACGCGTTCCTGCTGGTGTTGCGGGTGACCATGATTGCTTTTCTTAAAGGCGTAGCCCCGATCATGGCGGTTGAGATCGGGCGCCGGACCGTGCCCGGGCATGTGCGTCCATCGTTCCAGGCGGTGGAAGCGGCTTGCCGGGGCGCGAAAGCCGAAGCCGCCGCCGCAGTGGCGGCGCCGGACGCCGAGCCGGCCGCGGGATAAACACCGGCCATGCCGACACCGCCCATCATCGTCATCAGGAAAAAAGGCGGCCACGGCGGCCATCACGGCGGCGCGTGGAAGGTCGCCTATGCCGACTTCGTCACCGCCATGATGGCGCTATTCATCGTGTTGTGGCTGATGAACAGCAGCAAGCCGATTCAGGTGGCGGTCAGCGGCTATTTCAAAGATCCCAGCGGAACCGGGAAGCAGACCGGAACCACACTGGACAGAACCGGCGAGAAGGTGCAACCGGTCAAGCAGGACATGGCGAAGATGAAAGAGGAGTTGCAAAAGAGTATCCAGGGCATCAACGACCTCGCCAAGCTGAAGAACAACATCGAGATCACGGTCACCTCAGAAGGCCTGCGCATCGAGTTGCTGGAATCGGAGAATGGAACGTTCTTCGACAGCGGCAGTTCCACGCTCAACAAGAGCGGACAGCAGATTGCGACCTTGCTGGCGGCGGAATTGGGAAAAGCTCCCAACCATCTTTCGATCGAGGGACACACCGACGCCAAGCCATTTGCCGGCAAAAGCAGCTACAGCAACTGGGAACTCTCAGCGGATCGCGCGAACGCCGCTCGGCGCTTGATGCAGCAGTCGGGATTGCGCCCCGATCAGGTCTCGCAAGTGCGGGGCTTCGCCGACCAGCGCCTGCGCAACGCAAAAGATCCGCTGGACCCGTCGAACCGGCGCATTTCGATCATCGTGCAGACCCTCGCCAATGACACCGCGGAAGGCAAGTCTTCTGGAGCGGATGCGCAAGAATCGGGTGTTGCAAAACCGCCAGCTACCGGCGCGGAGGCGGGATCTGAACCCACGGGGGAAAGAGAAGGAAAGTAAAAAAGAAGGCCGGCCACGGAGGCCAGCCCGGAAGATTGCATTGGTGATCTAAACTCACGTCTTCTTGCTTAAGTGGCTGTGTACATCTCGCACCTACGCGGTGCAGTTCGGGTGATAGGGGGAACACAGCGGATACGGCCCTATTGGAGCGGGAGCTTTCGGGACAGCCGCATACGCAAATGTACCCACCAGGCCTACCAGGAGCAGTAACGCCCTGAGTGAACGTTTCATTGTCTTGCTTCTTTCTTGCTTAGGGTCTGCCGAAGAACTGGCTTGAAGCTGCCAGAGTTCGGTGCCGGGAATTATACACAACCCTGCAACTTTCTGATTCATTGGGGGTTACCTGAAAAGCGCCGACCATGCGACCGGCTGACGGGCACGCCAAAAATCGGCGAGGTCGTCCGGCAGGCCATATAAGCGGTTTTTACGCGGGTTTCTTAAGGTAATGGTTTGAATCGAATTACGTCGCGTCAGGCTTTGAGCAGAGGGGTCGGGAGAAGCCAAAAAATCCTCTTGACAAGGTTTTTGGCGGGGGCTGTTTTTGGGTCGGCGAGGCTATCGCCGCGTTTTGGAACCGGCCGCAGCGGAGCTGGCCCTGGGTCGAGTAAACCGGTCGTCGAGCCCGGGAACATCTTCCGCTGGCTCCAGATTCGAGTTCCGCAATAACGCGCGCTCCACCATGCCTTCGAACATGGGGATCAGCGAATCGGATGCCACCGGGGTTTGAAGATCCGCCAGGCCCTGTTCCCATCGCTGAGTCTGCAAATGGTTGACGCTGGCTTGGCGAAGCGCTTTGCGCGAGAGCGAGTATCCGAACCAAATCAAAATGGCCATGTTCCAGGTCGCCATGTTGATCAGGTTCAGGTTGTCCTGCGCGATAAATCCCCCCGAATTCAACGCCATTAGCATCAAGTCCACGCCGGCGAACAGCCCAAAGCCGAGAGCGATACCAAAACTAACCTGCCTTCGGGATACGCCCAGAAAGCGCGAAAACAAAAGCAAAAAGAGGATGAGGCCAAGCTGCACCACGCCGATCGAGCGTTGCAGAGTGGCAAGAGCGTGCACCAGCGGATCGCGGTCCAAAGAATTTGAGAAGGCGACCACCAACGAAAGCAGCAGTAGTACCACGCCCGCCCACTTGAACAGCAGAGTGCCAAGGTCTTTCAGGGTGTGATAAGGGCGAAACACGTCGAGAAAAATCTCGTGAATCACCTTGAAGCCGAGAACCGCATTGACCGCCTCTCCCAACCAGAAGAACCAGAAATACAAGGTGCTGCTGCCCGAAAGCCAAAGCGGAAAGGTGACGGCAAAATTCGCAATCTGCGCCAGGAGGAACCAAAAGAACGCGGGAAACTGGCGGTGCAGCTTACGACGCCAGAAGATCGCCGCCACCACCGATTGCAGGATCGGTTGCGCGCCCCACAAACAAAACACGACGGTTTGGCTGTGCCAATTCATGGGCCACGCATGTGGAGTAGCGGCCAACCGCCGAAACTGCCGCACCTCGACCTTCTATATCCTGAGGCCGGGAGCCCTGGGGGTCAACCCACCTTAGGTAACTTTGGTAACCATACCCTCTTTCCCGTAGAGACGCGGCTCGCCGCGTCTCTGTCGCCGGCGAAAACGTGGTGAACCCCGTCTCTACCGCCAGAAAGGGCGCTATCTATCCGGCGTCGGGCGTGGAATGCAGGTAGGCGCGCATCATTCGGACTTCATCGTCCTTTTCGTCAAGATCGTGGAGCAGGATGTCGCGCAAAGAAACCACGCCCTTCAGGTCACGTCCCGCGCAGACCGGTAGATGCCGGAATCCATGCCGTTTCATCAGGGTCATACAGGTCTCGAGGGGATCGTCAGGCGCGACGGTCAGAGGATCGTCGGTCATAACCTGGCCGACGGGAGTGCGGGCGGGATCCTTGCCGGCGACCACCACACGGTTCATCAGGTCGCGCTCGGAGAATATGCCGACCATTTGCCCTCCTTCGAGAACCGGTACGGCGCCGATGTGGTGTTCCGCCATCAGGCGGGCAACCTCCAGCACGGTCTGATGAACTTCAGCCGATATGGTGACTTGATTCTTGAGCAGATCGCGGATCAGCATTTGCGCCTCCCGTGGGCATGTGGAAAATCGCGCCCGGCGAACAGCTTCAAATTCGTCTGCAACGAAGGAAGCAAAACCGCTTGGTGTCTTGGACCCCGGCGCGGAGTATATGTCGAAAATCGGCGGAGTGGAAGCAAAAAATGCAAAGACCGTTGCCGGCTGCCAGTTGCCAGAAAAACCTTGGGATCGTCCGGGGTTTCACTGAGAACTGGCAACTGGCAACTGGCAACTGCTTATGATGTAGGATCGGGCCACCAAAGCGGCGGGCATCTCGGCGGCAGCGCGGGCGGTAACGATGACGTTGTAATCGTCGCTCGCACGAAGACGACCGAACACCGGGGTTGCCTCCTGCGGCTCGACCAGAGCCAGGTATCGCAGGAAGGCGAAGACATCTTCGGTGGGCTCCAATCCCGGCGCAACGAAACTGACTTCGACATCTTCGTGATGGAAGTGCCATCCCAGTGACGCGGCCAGGCGCACGGCTCGCTCATACACGCCGGGCGGCAGAACTCCGGGCGCGGGATTGTCAAACACGACCCGGAGCTTGCGTTCATCCTCCCGGCTGAACTCGCGCACTTTGAGCGCCCCCGTGCGCGCCGTGGCTTTCCAGTCCACATGGCGCGCGGAATCGTCGGGCATATAGTCGCGGATGAGATACAAATCGTTGCCGCGGCCTCGCACAAAAGTTTCAAACTCGCCCGTGACCATGGGAAGAACTTCGAGGAACTGCTCCGTCGACTCGACCTCGGGATAGACGATCACTTCGCGGGCCAGATTGACCCGCCGGGTCTTCATGAGAAAGGCGAACGGAAATCGCGTGGCCAGGCCGAAGTTCTTCTCCGAATAGCGGCCGCGGGCTGGGAAGGTCATCTCAAGGTCGGCCCGGAGTTCTTGTCCGGGAGCGAGAAAAGGAAAATACACGGATTCTTCGAGGATCGGCTTTTCCGCCTCTTCGTGCACGCGGCGCAGACGGCGGTCGGGCAGGCGGAGCCACTGCTCCTGGGGCGCACGGTTGCAGGGCCAGCCGAAGGTCGAGGCTTCCCACCCCCAGTGGTCTTTATTCTTGCGCTTGGCGGGAACCACGCGCACGGAAAAAGAGGGCAGCCACGAACTGGTGTTGCCGAGGAGCAAGCGCGCCAGCATCGGCCGCCCGGCAAAAACGTGTTCGGGCAAGCGCACGTCGAGCTGGAGACGACGAAGCACCAGCGCCGAGGCAACTCCGGAAACCAGGATGGCAGAGAGCAGCGCGGCGACGACAACATAAAGCAGGTTGTTGCCGGTGTTGATGGCGGCGATTCCGATGACGACGCTGATCAGGATGTAGATCGTGCCGGCGCGCGTAACATCGTAGTCCATCGCTTCGCGCATGCGGCTGGCAACGACCCGCCGCGCCAGATAGGGCACCGTGGTCAGGCCCACGAAGGTGGCCAGCAACAGCGCCACCGACGCCAGAATCAGGGTTCCCCAGAAGTTGCCCGCCTCGCGCGATACCGTCGAAAACAACGCCGCGCCGAAAGCCAGCATCAGGCCCACGATGGCCAGCAGGAATCTCACCCATACCTGGGAAAGGCCCAGCTGCGGGAAGCGGCGCGCGGGCTGTGGGCGGTTCGGTCGACGTTCGGGAATCACGAATCTCTCCGGGCAATGCTTATGCCAGCATATGACGCCGGGGGAGCGAGTGGAAGTGACGGAAGATACTCTGTCTCAACCTTCGTTCTAAGCAGTCGGCATGAATCGGTCCTGGGTAGGGCACGGCTTCACAGGCTGCGGAAAAACTCCATTTCAAGCAGGGTCTTGGGAAGGGCACGACTTCAGTCGTGCCGTAAGTCGCTGACATTGCGTCGCGCTTCAGCGCCCGAGGTGAGCTTCTTGCGCCCTCGGCGACTTTTTCCGCAGCCTGTTCAGCCGTGCCGTTCGGGACCAGGAAAAATGCGGGCTTTAGCCCCGGAGGGCCGCGCCTTCCGACCGTAAAAGGATTTATGAAACTCACTCAAGTCAAAATCGTCCGTTACGAAATAGCCCCTCACGGCTCGCGGATCTCCTCCCCCACCACCGTCATCTTCGTAGTCGTCCGGAATTTCTTGTAATCGCGGAAGTTCACTTCGACATCTTCGTTGTACCCCTTGAAGAGCGCAATCCGCGCGTCGAGGTGGAACTGAATGTGTTTGGGCAGCCAAACTTCGTCGTTCACCTTGGTCTGCTCGACCAGAACCCGCGTGCCTTTGTGGATTCTTGCCAAAACGAATCCAAACGATAGGGTGTCAATCGCAACGATGTCGAGCTTTACCCATTGCGCTTCGCCCTTGTCGATCCAGACGCGCCCTTGGAACTTGCTGAGCATCTTGGCGCCGCGCTGCTTAGGTTCATAGCCCGGACGAGGTTCACCCTCCAGCACCCAGGTATCGCGTCCGTCGATCGCTTCCGAGCCCACGAGCCGGAAGTTGAACGCATCGGCAATCTCCGCTACAAACTTGCGGAACTCTTCGCGATTCTTCTGTTCTTTCTCCAGCCGCTTGCGGCGGTCTTCTTCCGATTCGTTCTTGCGTTTGTCGATGATCTTCTGAATCTTCTCCTCTTCCTTCTTCGCCTCGCCGGCCGACAGCGGTTTGTCATCCTTGGCGGTCAGCCGCTCGACCTGCTCTCCATAGATCTCCAGGATCTCCGACGTCCGGGATTCAGACTTCTTCACCCCGCCATGGCCATCGAGTTTGTGCTCTTCTTCGTGCTGGATGAAGGTGTAATCGCGCTGCCGCTTCTCGTTTTCCAGTTCTTTCCCTTCGGCGCGAAGCACCAGTTCCCGAATCTGCTCTGCGGGAACCACTCCGCTAGCATCGGGCTGCAATTTGATTGGAGGCGGAGCGGCCGCCTGCGTAGTAGCCGTCTTCGGAGCAACCGGCGCAGGCTGCTCCTGGGCCAGCGCCAGGCAAGCCGAAAGAATCACAGCGAGGATCAGCCAAAAACAAAACCGCATGGAGTTTGTACGAAACGAACCCCTTCCAAGCTTCACTCTGGGTACTGGGTACTGGGTACTTACTTCTCCGCCCGCTCCAGGCACCCAGCCCGGAACGACCGCCCATCCAACCGATGCAATCGTTGAGCCTGAGCGCGAGTGATCAGCGGATAGTGAGAAATAGTCAGGAGATACTCCGCCACAAACCACACCGGCTTCTGGGTAGTCATCCAGTCCAGCCGATCGAAGCGCTTCATGTGCACAGGACGCGAAAAAGTCCGCAAAGTCCGCTCCCCGCGCAGGTTGAAGTACGTGTCGAAGTAACTGAGTACCAGTTCGCGCAGCGACCGGTACACCGGCTCGCGATACCGGCATCCCGTGTAATTCGATTTGGCCACGGCCCCCCAGTGCCCGTCTTTGGTATTGCGGTACACCGCAATCACGTGATCGGTATCATGCTCGGCTTCGAGATCGAGAATCAGCGGAGGGTATCCGATAACCCGCAAAGCCGCCGCCGCAAACAGCGCTCCCTCATAACAATGCGACGTATTCTCCCGCAGCACAAGTCGCGGCGACCAGGCGCTGTCCGCAAGGTGATAAGGCATGTCGTCCAGCAACCGCTGAATCCCATGCGGAGTCTTCAGTGAGCGCAGCTTGCGAAGTTCGGCAGGGGTCAAGCCCCAGGAGTTGTTGTCAGTCATCCCAAATTTCCCGTAGAGACGCGGCTCGCCGCGTCTCCCGCGGATTACAGAGTCATTTTGAAGGTAGCAGGATCGGGCAATGATTGGGAATAAATGATTGGGAATAGAGGAGCGGGTCCGCGCCTGAGCTAAACGTCAACCGGAAGACGGCGATACTGCAACACTAACTCTGTGCCCCGTCTGCAGAGTGCGACGTCCTTTTACTTGGTCGGCTCGCTGGCAGTCTCTTCTTGCTGCTCTTCAGCCTTCTGCCAACCGGAACCGGGGTTGTATTCCGCCATGTCTTTGGCGAGAACATCGGTCTTCTTGCCGAGGTCCTTCTCAAATACGGCTCCATTCTCGCCAACGATGAACGTCATCACGCCCGACGATCTGTATTCCGCCGGATAAGCGACGAACGCGAAGCCCTCGGTCATCTTGCCGTTTACCAGGTATCTTTTCGGACCGCCGATGGCGTTCTTGCCCTCACGCGTCAGGATATGGAAATAGTAGCCCCGGTACGGCGTCGGAGCGCCCTCTTGGCTTTTCGCATAGCCCTCGGCAACGGCCGACGCTACCAGCGGGCCGATGGGACTCTGGGGGTCGCCGTTGGCAGCTTTCCAATAAAGGCCATTGTGCTGTCCTTCATCGCTGAAGATTTTCTGGGCGTACTCGCTGTGCTGTGCGGAGTATTCCTTTTGCGCCGCCACCAGTTCCTGGCAAACGCGGATGGCTGACAGTTCATTCCGGCCAATGCGCCGGTATAAAATTTCTTTCTTGCCCGCCTCGGTGTCGAAATACCACGAATTGCCTTTGTGCATGAGCGGTATGGGCGTCGGCCAATTATGCGCGCCGATATACAAAATCGTGGTTCCATCCGGTTCTTTCACCAGACGGTGCATTTCCTGATATCTCTGCACAAAATTCGCACGGTTCTCGGCGTCTTCGGCATCGTCTCCGGACGAGACGATTCGCTTTCCGGCGGGTCCGAGGATTTCGAGCATCGCCTTTTCGTCATTGTTCAGCGCTGCTGTGACCAGCGCATTGCTCGCCTCTTCCGCCGACGAAAATGTTTTCTGGCCTGGTTGCTGCGCCATCGCGCTCATCGCCAGGCACATCGCCAAAATGATCGCGACGGCGGCGAATTTACCTAGATTGGCCCCATGAAATTTATCGACGTTCAACTTAGTTGGCCGCATAAAATTTCGCTCCATTCTCAGATTTTTCAACCCCCACAGGGACATAACGAAACCTGGTCAATATCAATGACGCGCAGATCGCGGATCAATGGCGCCCGCCGCCGTGGCCGCCGCCGTGAGATCCGCCGCCATGAGACCCACCGCCGCCACGCGCCGCTCCACCACTGACGCTGGCCTTTCCGCGTGACGAAAAGCTCCTGGCCTGTCCGCCATGCCCATAGCCGCTGAAGGCACCGGAGCGGACGCCGCTCTGACCACGGGGTGCAGCATATCCGCGAGCCGCTTGCCGGTTTCCGTTGAAAGGCCTGGCCGCGGCGCCGGGACGGTTGCCAACTCCGCCGCGTGCAACTCCGCCGCGCCCGACTCCGCCGCGTGCAACTCCGCCGCGGTAGAAATTGCCCCGGTTATAAAACGTTCTGCTCCCGGAGAAGTAGCGGCCGCCGCCATACATTGCGTATCGTCCACCCCAATTGAATCCCCAATGACCCCAGCCCCAGCCAAAGCCTCCGAACCCACCGATTCCGAAGCCCATTCCGAAATTGAGGTACGGGCCGCCAAACCAGATTCCGGGATACGGGTACCATCCCGGCCACGCCATGATGGGATATCCGTAGACCGCCCACGGGTTATAGGCCGGGACGTACACTACATTGGGGTCGGCAGGCTCAATGTCAACATCCGGGCCATCGTCCCTTACGACTTCCTGCGGCGTGCTCTTAAGAGCACCGGCTTGTCGCGCTTTGTGGCGCATCACCTGTACCGCATCCATCACATCCTGCTGCTGGTTGTAGTAAGCATCGCCCAGAGTTGACGTCCAGGAGAGGTTTTTGTCCATATTTCCCAGAACGGAGGGAAATGCAGCGAGCGCCTTGACGCTCGGGTCCCAGGGTTGCTGGTCAACAGCTTTACCCAAAGCCTCGCCCTTCAAATCAGGATTCGCCTGCACCCATCGGTCGGCCTCGACAACTTCCTCGGGGAAGGTGGACGCGGCCAGAACCTGCGCCACCAGCGAATCGGGATACAGCGCAATCGGCGCAACTAACCGCTGCAATTGCTCGGGAGTCTGCTGCGCGTAGGGCGGCGCCTGCGCGCCCTGTGCCGAGGCTTGGTTGTCCTGCGGCGGTTCCTGCGCATCCTGGGCCGACAGGCTCAGCGGCCAAGTCGCGAACAACACAGCCAACGACAACAGAGAAACCAAACTCTGCCTGCCCAGTCGAGGCCTTGAGAACCCTGCGGCACATCCGGAAATGTTCATGTTCTTGAACCTCCTCTGCAAAATCCTACCGAACCCAGCTCCTCACCAGCAAGAGGCAGAGTCCTTTACGGTGCCGCTGCCGTACGCTGGTGTTGTTCTTTAGAATGTCGCGCGACAGAACGCGGTGAGAGCCTGTAGGCTCGCTCGACGACCGGCACCAGACGTTCCGGCAGGTCGCTCTTCATCACGTAATCGTCCACCAACCACAAGAGTCGCTCTGGTGTCTCGGAGTACGCTGAGAGCAAGATGACCGGCAGGTGGGGAAACCCTCGCTTGATGTGGCAGGCTACGGCTTCCGCATCCATGCCTTCTAGTTTGTACTCCAGTAGAACCGCGGCCACCGGCGTTTCCTCCAATATCTTCATCGCGGCGTAGCCGCTCGACGCGATCTTGACACAATAACCATGAGATTCCAACGCCGCTTTGCGAAGCTCCAAGACTTGTGGAAGGTCGTCGATGCACAGCACAGTGGGGGAGTCCATGGCACATCTCCGCTGGGTACTTAGATGCGGTAATTGGCTCGCCGTTGCCCGATGCGCATAACCCGCAAGACACTACAGGTCCACCACGATCTGATGGCCCATCCGCGCTGAAACAGCACTCTGCGACGGCGCAGCCATCATTACAAAACTTTAAGCAACCACTGAAAGCCCGTCTGTTCAAAATTGACCACTTCTCGTAAGCCGCCCCACGGAATGACCGCGAAAACAGTTCCCAATGCGCCGCGGAAACTAGCTCAACAACTCCCCCAACTCGCGAGGCGTCTCCACCAGCACATCCGGAGCCACCTCCTCCAGCGAATGCGGAGCAAACCCATACGTCACGCCGCAAGTCCACAACCCGGCATTGCGGCCCGTCAAAACGTCAATCCCCGAGTCGCCAATCATCAGCGTCTCATCCGCCGCCACGCCAGTTTCCTGCAGGATAGTCAGCACCCCCAGCGGATCGGGCTTCTTCGTCGTAAAGCTGTTGCCGCCGTAAACACTCACGAAGAAATCCCCCAGCCCGAGAGCCTGCACAATCAGGCGCGAAGGATTGACCGGCTTGTTCGAGAGCACGGCCATCTGGCGCTGCACTCCGTTCGACGAACGGGCCAAGCCCGCCAGTGTCTCCGGAATCCCCTCATAAACCGTGGTGTGGTCGAGTTTGTGCAGCCGGTAGTAGCCCAGAAAATACTCCATTGCGCCCTGAAAGAAGGCCTCGTCATCCGTGTCCGCCAGCGCGCGCCGCACCAGCGCCGGCGCTCCATCTCCCACATAGCTCGCAATGACGTCGCCGTCCAGCTCCGGACGCCCAAGATGCCGCAACATCGCATTCACGGAGTGAATCAAATCCAGGCGAGAGTCAATCAGGGTGCCGTCAAGATCAAACACCAGCAAGCGGACCCGATGCGGATCAAAGTGGCGCAGGAAACGAATCATGGAGAGTTCAGGATAAACCAGTTCTCAGTTCTCCGAAAAGGCTGGACTTCATGCGAATCGACAGTCAATAGCGTCCCGGATGCTCACGAAAAACCCCAGGAACTTAAGATGAAGAGATCTACTGAGAACTGAGAACTGACAACTGAGAACTGATTTACAATGTTCCGGGGCTGAAACTCCGTGGGGTGAGAACCGCAGCATGGCCACGACCAAAGTCGATCCCAAGCTGAACGATACCAACATCGCGAAAAAGGCCAAGACGTATGACGGCCTGACCAGCCAGCAACTCATCGATGCGTATCGCATCATGTTCACCTCGCGCCGCGTGGACGACCGCGAGATCCTGCTCAAGCGCCAGCAGAAGGTCTTCTTCCAAATCTCGGGCGCGGGCCACGAAGCCATGGGCACCGCCGCGGCTCTTGCGTTGAAACCCGCCTACGACTGGTTCTATCCCTACTATCGCGACCGCGCGCTGTGTCTCGCACTGGGCGCGACTCCACTCGAAATGCTGCTGGGCGCCGTGGGAGCGGCCGACGACCCGAGTTCCGGCGGCCGCCAGATGCCCTCGCACTGGGCCTTCAAACGGCTCAACGTCGTCACCCAATCGTCCGCCACCGGCACCCAGATTCTGCAAGCCGTCGGATGCGCCGAAGCCGGCCGCTATTTCGCCCAGCATCCCAACGCTTCGCAAAAAGCCGCGGGCGATTACCGCCAGTTCAAGGACGTCCAGTTCCAGGGTGACGAAATCACTTACGTCTCGCTCGGCGACGGCACCACCAGCGAAGGCGAATTCTGGGAGGCGTTGAACACCGCCTCCAACCGCCGCCTGCCGGTAATTTTTTGCGTGGAAGATAACCAGTACGCGATTTCCGTGCCCGTCGAGGTGCAGACCTCGGGCGGCAACATTTCGCGCCTGGTCTCCGGCTTCCCCAACTTCCATTTCGAAGAGATTGACGGCACCGACCCCGTCGTCGCCTACGCCGCCTTCAGGCGCTCCGCCGATTATTGCCGCGCGGGTCATGGTCCGGCGTTTGTCCATGCCCATGTGATCCGTCCTTATTCCCACTCGCTGTCGGACGACGAGCGCCTAT
>Ga0209415_10015369_pt1 | contig 12408 bp, 10 predicted proteins | sample PeaSoiSIISIP2007_FD_187696 | JGI IMG/M metagenome (GOLD analysis project Ga0209415, IMG submission 187696) | Peat soil microbial communities from Weissenstadt, Germany - SII-SIP-2007 (SPAdes) (version 2) | ecosystem: Environmental > Terrestrial > Soil > Wetlands > Peat | place: Germany... | reverse complement strand
ATGAAGTCCTGCACGTCGACGCGGCGTCCGGCGTGCGCGCCGCCGCCGAAGATCTGGATCTCGGGAAGCGGGAGGTGCACGCGCCGGTCGCCGGCGAGATAGCGCCACAGGGGGACGCCGGAGGCGGCCGCGGCCGCGTGGGCGGCCGCCAAGGAGGTGGCGACGATGGCGTTTCCGCCCAGGCGCGACTTGTTGGGCGTGCCGTCCAAGCGGATGAGCGCCTCGTCGAGCGCACGCTGGTCGGTCGCGTCGAGCCCGCGGACGTGCGCCGCGATCTCGCCGTTCACGGCGGCGACCGCCTGGGTCACGTCGCGCCCGCCGAACGCGTCGCCGCCGTCGCGTCGGTCGACGGCTTCCCCGGCGCCGGTCGAGGCCCCGGCGGGCGCCAGGGCCCGGCCGACCGCGCCGGAGGCGAGACGGAGTTCGACCTCCACCGTGGGACGTCCGCGAGAGTCCCACAGGCGGCGTCCGACGACCTGCTCAATCGCCGTGCGAGACAAGGCCCAACTCCTGCGCCCAGGCGCTGCGCACCGCGGCCACCGTCGGGGGTGGCGCCATGATCAACGCGCGGCCGACGCGGCGCACGCGGTTTTTGTCGGCCTCCTCGGTGAGGTACTCGACCGGGGACTTGCCGTCGACGCGGGCGAGGAACAGACCGGGCAGCAGCGCGGCCGCGCGCGCGTCGAGGTCCGCCGCGGGTTCCCAGGTCACGCCCGCCCGATGGGCGTCGGCGAGGGCGTCGAAGCACGCGAGGAACAGCGGGGCGGCGTCCGGCCTCCACAGGCACTTCAACAGCATATGGTTGAGGCAGAACGCGAGGTCAAACGCCGGGTCGCCGTACCAGGCGCATTCCGCGTCGAGCAGGATGGGGCCCGCGGGTCCCAGCACGATGTTTTTCGGGCTCACGTCGCCGTGGACCAGCGCGCGCTTCGACCGGGCGGTGGTGTCGACCAGCGCGCGCAGGGGCTCGCGGAGGTCGGGGTGGCGCCGCGCCGTCGCGTCCAAATACGGCTCCAGCCGCACGCCGTGGAAGATGGCGTCGGTGGGAAAGGCCGCGGCGACGTCGGCGCGGCCGGCGGTTGCCGCGTGAATGCGGGCCAGCACGCCGCCCACGGCGGCCGCGAAGCCGGCATCCGCGCGGCCCGCAGCCAACTCCGCCTTCCAGAGGCGGTGGGTGGCGGGGTCGAGGTACTCCATCGCAAACAGGTGCCGCCGCCCGTCGACGCCCAGCAGCTCGGGCACGGCCTCCGGGGCGATGTCCGCAACGGTGCGGAACCACGCCACCTCGTACCCCCCGCGCTCCACCGGCACGAACCAGTCCTGCTGCACCCGCAGCTTGGCCAGGGCGCGTTTCACGCACACCGGTCCGCGTCGAAGATCCGCCCGCCAGATCTCGGAGGAAACGCCGCCGGTCAACGCCGTGTAGCGGGGCGCCTCCCCCCGCTCGGCCAGGCCCATCTCGCACAGGGACTCGGTCAGCTCCGCGGTCGCTTCCTCGCGCAGCCGCATCACCGCGCTCGGGGACGTCGGCGGGGAGCCGGCCAGGCTGACGGGAGCACGCGTGCCACGCCCCTCCGCGATCCCGCGGACCGCACGACCGGCGGCCGCCGTCGACCCGCGGGCTCCGCGACCGGCAGGGAGGCCGGGACGCGACGGGCCCGTCGCTCCGCTCCGAGCGCGTCAAGGATCCGCCGGTTGCTTCCGAGCCGTTGCATCGGCGCCATCTCTGGTATGCTCCGAGTATAGCATGGGCGGCACGTCCCCTGCCCGCGGCGCCGCGCGAGCCGGCGGGGGTTCCTTCGTCGAGGCGGGTCGCCCAGGCGACGGCCGAGCGGCCGCCGCGGGCCGTGGCAGTGTTGTGACGCGACGGTGACGCGCGCGTGAAGCGCAGCGGGCATACTTGAGCCCATGCAGGTCGATGGTGGAGGTGAGGTGATGCGCGCGAACGCGCGGATGATCGCAGGACTGCTCACTGGTGCCGTCGTCGCGGCCGGCTTGGCCGCGGCGGCCTTCGCCGAAGGCTACACGGTCGACACGGCGGTGGTCGCGATCGGCGGCGCGCCCAAGACCGTGTTGACGGACCCGAAGGGGATGACGCTGTACTACTTCTCGGCGGACACGCCGACGAAGAGCGCGTGTTCGGGTGGATGTTCGTCCCTGTGGCCGGCGTTGCTGAGCACGGCGATGCCGACCTCGGAGGACCGGCTGCCAGGCAAGCTCGCGGTCGTGCGGACCGCGAACGGCGCGCAGGTGGCCTACAACGGCCACCTGCTCTACACGTACTCGCGCGACACGGCGAAGGGCGACATCAACGGTCAGGGGTTTGCCGGCAAGTGGTGGGTCGCCACGGTCGATCTCAAGCCGGCCGCAGCAGCGACGCCGTCGGGCGGATACGGCCAGAGCGGCGGCGGCGGCGAGGGCGGCGGCATGAACGGCGGGTACTAGCCCCGTTCGAATCGGCGAGCGGGCCGATCGCGCGCGACGCCCATGCTCCATCGTGCTTCAAGATCGGCGGTACCGAAGCGTCGGGCGCCGACGGAGTGTGTCGCCCTACAAGCGCGCGCTATTCAATTGCGGGCAACGGCGGCGGGGCTACGGTGATCGCAGGTCGGCCAAGTCGATGCGCCGCCGCACGAAGTTGACGTACACCTCGCCCTTGCGGAAGAAGGCGTTGTCGAGGACCGCGAGGTGGAACGGGATCGTCGTCCGCACGCCGCCGATCTCGAACTCGCGGAGCGCCCGCCGCATCCGCGCGATCGCCTCGTCGCGGTCCCGTCCCCAGGCGACCACCTTGGCGATCAGCGAATCGTAGTGCGGCGGGATCGTGTAGCCCGCGAAGGCGTGCGTGTCCACCCGGATCCCCGGGCCCCCGGGCGGCACGAACGCGGTGATCGGCCCGGACGAAGGGAGAAAGTCGCGGGCCGGGTCCTCCGCGTTGATGCGGCACTCGATCGCGTGGCCGCGCGACTCGACCTCGCGCGGCAGCGCCAACCGCTCCCCCGCCGCGATCCGGATCTGCTCCTTGATCAGGTCGACGTTGGTGACCATCTCGGTCACGGGGTGCTCGACCTGGATCCGGGTGTTCATCTCCATGAAGTACAGATGGTTCGTGCCTTCGACCAGGAACTCGACCGTCCCCGCGTTCACGTAGCCGACGACCTCCGCGGCGCGCACCGCCGCGCGCAGGAGCGCCCGACGCAACCTCGGGCTCAGCTCGACGGCCGGGGATTCCTCCAGGAGTTTTTGGTGGCGGCGCTGGATGGAACAGTCGCGCTCGCCGACCGCGATCGTCGTGCCGCGGCCGTCGGCGATGACCTGGACCTCGATGTGCCTGGGGGCCGCGAGGTACTTCTCGAGGTAGAGCGCGCCGTCGCCGAACGCGGCCTCCGCCTCGACCTGGGCGGCGCCCAGCGCGCGTCTGAGGTCGCCCGCCGACTGCACGACCCGCATCCCGCGGCCGCCGCCGCCGGCCGCGGCCTTGATCACGAGCGGGAAGCCGGTCTGCTTGGCCGCGGCGAACGCCGCGGCTTCGTCGCGGACTTGGCCGACGCTGCCCGGGATGACCGGGATGCCGGCGCGGCGCATCAACTGGCGCGCTGCGGCCTTGTCGCCCATCTTGTAGATCGCGTCCGCCGGCGGGCCGATGAACGTGATGTGACTGTCCTGGCAGATCTCCGCGAAGTGGGGATTCTCCGCGAGAAACCCATACCCCGGGTGGATCGCGTCCACGCCCAGGAGTTCGGCGGTGGCCATGATGTTCGGGATGTTGAGATAGCTGTCCCGGGCCGCGGCCGGGCCGATGCAGTACGCCTCGTCGGCCATCCGGACGGGTAGCGAGTCGCGGTCGGGCTCGGAGTACACGGCCGCGGCCCCGACGCCGAGTTCCCGGCAGGCGCGGATGATGCGCACGGCGATCTCGCCGCGGTTCGCGATCAGCACCTTCTTAAACACGAGGGTTAGGCGACCGCGGAAGGATCGACGAGGAACAGGGGCTGCCCGTACTCGACCGGCGCCCCGTTCTCCACCAGGACGCGCACGATGCGGCCCGCCACGTCGCTCGGGATCTCGTTGAACAGCTTCATCGCTTCCAGGACGCAGACCGTCTGCCCGACCTCGACCGCGTCCCCCTCCTGGACGAACGCCGGGGCGTCCGGCTTGGGCGCGCGGTAGAACGTGCCGACCATCGGCGAGGCGATCGGCGCGTAGCGGCCCTCCGGCGCGGCCGGCCGCCCGGCCGCCCCGGCCGCGTCGTCCGCGGCAGGGGGGGACGCCGCGCCGGCGACGTGGGTCACCGCCGCGGTCCCCGGAGCCTTCTTGATCTTGACCGTCAGGTGCGGCACGGCCACCTCAAGCTCGGCGAGGTCGGCCTCGGCCGCCAGCCGGATCAGCGCGCGGATCTCCTCGAGGTCGAGCCGTTCGTGCTCGTTCATTCCGTTTGCCCCCCCGGGTCCGCAGCCGTGATCTCGCGCACCCGCCCGATGCGGCGGTACTTCTCATACCGGGCGGTCAACAGGGATTCCTCCGAGCGGTCGCGCTCGGCGGCGAGGCGCCGCCGCACCGCCGCGGCAACGGACGCGACCGCGTCGTCGGGGTGGCGGTGCGCGCCCCCCGGGGGCTCCGGGATGATCTCGTCGACCACGCCGAGCTCGGCGAGGTCGGGCGCGGTGAGGCGCAGCGCCGCCGCGGCGTCGCGGGTCCGCTGCGGGTCCCGCCACAGGATCGCCGCGCATCCCTCCGGCGAGATGACCGAGTACACCGCGTGCTCGAGCATCAAGAGCGTGTCGCTGACGCCGATCGCGAGCGCGCCGCCGCTGCCCCCTTCGCCGGTGATCACGGCGACGATCGGGGTCCGCAGCCGCGCCATCCCGAGCAGCGACGTGGCGATCGCCTCGCTCTGGCCTCGCTCCTCCGCCTCTCTCCCCGGGAACGCGCCGGGCGTGTCGATCAGCGTCACGACCGGGATGCGCAGCTTCTCCGCGAGCTTCATCACGCGGAGCGCCTTGCGGTACCCTTCGGGGTTCGGCATGCCGAACCGGCGCGCGATGTTCTCGCGGGTGTCGCGCCCCTTGGCGTGGCCGATCAGTGCGGCGGGCTGGCCGTCGATCATGCCCAGCCCGGCCACGATCGCCGGGTCGTCGCCGAACGCGCGGTCGCCGTGGAGCTCGACGAACTCCGACGTCAGCCCCGCGATGTACTCGTCCACCTTGGGGCGCCCGGGCTGGCGCGCGAGCTGGACGCGCTGCCACGCCGAGGGGTGCCGGGCGATCTCCTCGCACAGCGCCTCGGCCCGCGCCTCCAGCGCCGCGATCTGCTCCCCGAGGGCCATCCGCTCGGCCGTGGTGATGCGGCGAAGTTCCAGGATCTCCCGCTCCACGTCCGAGAGATCCCGCTCGAGCGGATCGTCGGGCGCGATGCCGCCGGGCGCGCCAGCGAGATCAGGCGGTCGGTTGCTCATCGGCGGCGGGCAGCTCCCCGACCTCCCAGCCTTGCGCCGCGGCGCCGGCCCGGGCCGGGTCGCTGGGCGCGTTTGCGAGCCGGAGGAGCCGCGCGAGCGCGGCACGGAGTTCGCCGCGCGGCACGATCGCGTCGACGAGGCCGTGCTCCAGCAGAAACTCGGCGGTCTGGAACCCGTCCGGCAGCTTCTGGCGGATCGTCTGCTCGATGACCCGGCGGCCCGCGAAGCCGACGAGCGCCCCGGGCTCGGCGAGGATCGCGTCGCCCTGGAACGCGAAGCTCGCGGCGACGCCGCCGGTCGTGGGATCGCACAACACCGAGATGAACGCCACGCCCGCGTCGGCGAGGCGGCCGAGCGCGACGCTGGTCTTCGCCAGTTGCAGCAGCGACAGGGTGCCCTCCTGCATGCGCGCGCCGCCGGAGGCCGCGAACAGGACGAGCGGCCAGCGCCGCTCGTACGCGCGCTCGGCGCTGCGGGCGACCTTCTCGCCCACCACGGAGCCCATGCTGCCTCCCAGGAACCCGAACTCCATCGCCCCGACGACCGCCCGCGAGCCTTCAACCGTGCCGGTGCCTGTCAGGATCGCCTCGGGTTGCCCCGTTCGGCGCACCGCCTCCGCGATCCGCTCCGGGTACGGCTTCTCGTCGACGAACCCCAGCGGGTCCTCCGGAACCAGCCCCTGATCGGTCTGTTCAAACGAGTGCCGGTCCAAGACGAGCGCGAGCCGGTCGACCGCTGACAGCCGGTGGTGGTAGCCGCACCGCGGGCAGACGCGGAGGTTGCGCTCCAACTCCTTCCGGTAGACGAGGCTGGCGCAGCGGGGGCACTTCATCCACAGCCCGGCGGGCATCTCCCGGCGTTCGGGCGCGGCGCGCTTCGGCCGACCGAACCAGTCTAGCACCGGGGGGGCCACGCCGTTGCAGACGTTGTGTGAGACCGTGCGTAGACGCGCGTCAAGGCGCTTCGATTATACCGCAGTGCCCCTCTGTGCGGCAAACGCGCGATGCGCGCCGGGAGGGTGCTATAATAGGGGGCGCTGAACGACCGAGGAGGGATGGTGCTATGACGACGCGGCCCCCCACTGCGGGGAGGCGCGGCGCACCTGCGTACCCGGCGGCGATGGTGCTGGTGTTGGTGGCGGTCGCGGCCGGCGCGCTGCTTGGCGGCGTCGCGCTGCCGCAGTACCTGAACATGCACCCAGTCTTTTCGCCCCAGCCCGCCGCGCCGGCGCCCGCGCCGACGCCGGCGAGCCCGGGGACGCCGAACGGCGCGGCCCCCGCGCCGACGCCGGCGAGCCCCCCGAGCGCAGCCCAGCCGCCGTCGCGCGGCGGGCCGCTGACGTCCGAGGAGTCGGTGGTCATTAACGTCGTGAAGGCGGTGCGGCCGGCGGTGGTCAACATCAGCACCGAGTCGCAGGTGCAGACGTTCTTCGGCGTCTCCCCAGCGCAAGGTGCCGGGTCCGGGGTGATCGTGCGGCCCGACGGCTACATCCTTACGAACAACCACGTGGTCCAGGACGCGCAGACGATCCGGGTGACGCTGGTCAGCGGCAAGACGTTGACGGGGAAGGTCGTGGGCACCGACCCGTTCGCCGACCTCGCCGTGGTGAAGGTCGACTCCCCGACGCAGCTGCCGGCCGCGGCCCTCGGGAGCAGCAGCAACCTGCAGGTCGGCCAGCTCGCGATCGCGATCGGCAACCCGTTCGGGCTGGGGAGCACGGTCACCACCGGGGTCATCAGCGCGCTGAACCGCAACATCCAGCTGCCCAACCTGATCGTCGAGAACCTGATCCAGACGTCGGCGCAGATCAACCCGGGCAACAGCGGCGGCGCGCTCCTCGACAGCAGCGGCCAGGTGATCGGGATCAACACGGCGATTATCCCGAACGCGCAGGGCATCGGGTTCGCGATCCCGAGCGATGTCGCGCGCGTCGAGATGGAGCAGCTGATCGCGCAGGGTCGGGTGGTCCGGCCGTGGGTCGGGGTGGTGTACGGCGGTGACATCGACGCCCAGATGTCCAAGGCCTACAACCTCGGCACCGACCACGGGGTCGTCGTGCGCGACGTGGAGCCATCGTCGCCGGCCGCGAAGGCCGGGGTGCAGCCCGACGACATCATCGTCGCCGTCGGCGCCGACCGGATCGACAGCTGGAACGACTTCGTGCGCCATGTCGTCACCAAGAAGAGCGGCGACAAAATCACGCTGACGATCGTCCGCGACCGCGCGCAGATGAAAGTCCCGGTGGTCCTCTCGCTGCGGCCGGCCGAGCAGCGCTAGGATCGCCTGCGGATTCGAAGGGGGTCGGGATGGAGCGGACGCTCGCGCTGGACGTCGTCGCCGTGACCGAGGCCGCGGCGATCGCCGCGGCCCACCACATGGGCGAAGGGGAGACCGAGCGCGCCGACCAGGCGGCGGTCAGCGCAATGCGAGAGGTGCTGGGCAGGCTCCCGATTCACGGCCGCGTGGTGATCGGCGAAGGCGAGCGGGACGAGGCCCCGATGCTGTACATCGGGGAAGAGGTCGGGACCGGCGACGGGTTCGAGGTGGACATCGCCGTCGACCCGATCGAGGGCACCAACCTCGTCGCCACGGGCCAGCCCAACGCGATTGCCGTTCTGGCGCTGGCCGAGCGCGGGGGGGTGCTCCACGCGCCCGACATTTATATGGAGAAGCTGATCGTGGGGCCCCAGGCCGCCGGCAAGGTGGACATCCGGTGGCCCCCCCTGCGAAATCTGACCGTCATCGCCGAGGCGCTCGGGCGGCGGATCGCCGACGTCACGGTCGTGATCCTGGACCGGCCCCGTCACGCCGAGCTGATCGCGGCGGTGCGCCGCGCGGGCGCGCGCATCAAGCTCATCTCCGACGGGGACACGGCCCCCGCGATCTCGGTGGCCGTCTCCGGCACCGGCGTGCACGCCGTGATGGGGATCGGCGGTGCGCCCGAGGGTGTGCTCGCGGCGGCGGCGCTGCGGTGCCTGGGTGGCGAGATCCAGGCGCGGCTGCGGTATCGGAACGACGAGGAGCGCGCGCGGGTGAGGGGCATGGGCATCAGCGACCCCGACCGGCTCTTCCGCACCGAGGATCTGGTGCGGGCCGTGCACCTGATCTTCGTGGCGACCGGCATCACCGACGGAGACCTCTTCCGCGGCGTGCGCCTGTTCGGCGGCGGCGTGCGCACGCACTCGGTCGTGATGACCTCGGCCACGCGCGAGATCCGATTCGTGGACACGATCCACGTAAAGGATCCGGCCCGGATCGGTGTCGTTCGGCTCTGAGGCCGCGCCCGCCGCGCGGCACCTCCTCGGATCGCGGTAGCGGCGTGCTCACGCAGGAACTGAAGGACCTCATCGCGGCGGCCGTCCACGGAGCGGTCGCGTCCGGCGACCTGCCTGCGCTCGGCGGCCCGCTGCCGGCGTTTGAGGTCGAGCCGCCCCGCGATCCCAAGCACGGCGACTACGCGACGAACATCGCGCTGGTCCTGGCCAAGCAAGCCGGCCGGGCGCCGCGGGACGTTGGGGCCGCGCTGCTCCGCCACCTCGGGGCGCCGACCGACGTGCTGGAGCGCGTGGACCTTGCCGGTCCCGGGTTTCTCAACGTCGTGCTCGCGCCCGCGCTCATCCACCGCTGGCTCAGGCGCGTCCACGCCGAGGACCGGCGGTTCGGCGCCACCGACGTCGGCGGCGGCCGCCGCGTGCTGGTGGAGTACGTCAGCGCGAACCCGACCGGCCCCCTGCACGTCGGTACGGGGCGGAACGGCGCGGTCGGGGAGACCGTCGCGCGCCTCCTCGAAGCGCTCGGCTACCGCGTCTCGCGGGAGTACTACGTGAACGACTACGGCGGACAGGTCGAGACGCTGACGCGCTCCGTCGACGCCCGCTGCCAGGAGTTGGTGGGGCTTCGCGTCGAGTTTCCGAGCGACGGCTACCAGGGCGCGTACGTCTGGGATCTCGCCCGCCGGATCCTCGAGGCCGAGGGTCCGGCGCTTGCGAACGCCGCCGAGGCGGACCGCCTCGCGCGGATCCAGGACCACGCCGTGCGGATGGTGGTCGAGGAGATCCGCGACACCCTCGAGGCGTTCGGGGTCACGTTTGACACGTGGTTCAGCGAGCGGACGCTCCACGACCGCGGCGACGTCGCCCGGTGCCTCGAGGAGTTGCGCCGGCGGGACCTGATCTACGAGCAGGACGGGGCCCTGTGGTTCCGCGCGACGCGCTTCGGGGACGACAAGGACCGCGTGATCGTGCGGCGCGACGGCCGACCGACGTACTTTGCCGCGGACATCCCCTACCACTTGGACAAGTACGCCCGCGGGTTCGGGCACCTGATCGACGTGTGGGGCGTGGACCACATCGGGGACGTCGCCAGGGTGCGGGGGGGTGTCGAGGCGCTCGGACACGACCCGTCCACGCTGGAGGTCATCCTCTACCAGCACGTGCGGTTGCGCAACGAAGGCGAGGCGGTGCGGATGAGCAAACGCAGCGGCGAGTTCGTGACGCTGCGCGACCTGATCGAGGCGGTCGGAAAGGACGCGGCGCGGTACTTCTTCATCATGGCGAGCCCGTCGGTGCCGATGGACTTCGACTTCGCCCTCGCGCGCCAGCAGTCGTCGGAGAACCCCGTCTACTACGTCCAGTACGCCCACGCCCGGATCTGCAGCATCCTCCGCGAGGCGGCCCTCCGGGGCGTGCGGGCGCCCGCCCCGGACGAAGCGGACCTCGGGCGGCTCGCCGCGCCCGAGGAGCGCGCGCTCGCCAAGCGGGTGATCGCGCTCCCGGACGTCGTGTACGCGGCGGGCACCCGGCGGGAGCCGCAGCGCTTGTGCGCGTACGCCCGCGAGCTCGCCGAGGCGTTCCACGTGTTCTACGGGCAGTGCCGCGTGCTGACCGACGACCCGGCGCTGAGCGGGGCGCGCCTGATGCTGGTCGACGCGGCGCGCCGGGCGCTCCGAAACACCCTCGAGCTTGCCGGCGTGGCGGCGGTCGAGCGGATGTAACAACCGGGCCGGCCGGGCCCCGCGCCAGGAGAATACGGACCGGGGAAGAAGGAGAATAGGGTATCACGGAGAATACGACGCCGAAGGTTCACGGTTCGTCCCGCACGCTGGTTTCCGCCCGGTGTTTATGCATTCGGGTGGCGTAGCTTCTAAGTCTGCGGAGGCCCCGAGCGAGCGTCCGGCCCGCCTGCGCCGGCAACTCCTTCCGGCGATGCCCAGTCTTCCCGTCCGGCCGTCTGCGCATGGTGCGCTCCCCCAGGACCGAACGATACGATCGGTGCCCGCCTGCCTGTAGGCCGCGGGCCGCTCGCGGCGGCCTCGTCGGGACGGGCCAAGCGCAAAGAGCAGCGAGGAGGTCAGGTAGATGAGGGTACACATGCGAACGAGCGTGTCGCTGACACTGGCCGTGGCGACGGCGGTGACGATGGCGGTTGGGGCACAGGGGGCGGCGCTGTTTTCGGACATCGGCAGCAGCCCGTACGCCCAGGCGATCGTGAAGGTCGCGGTGCCGGGCGTCATGTCCGGAAACGCCGACGGCACGTTCGGGCCCGACCGGTCGATCACCCGGCTGCAGGCGGTGCAGGCGCTGGCCACCGGCCTGAACGTGCAGGGCGCCGGGTCCATCCCGAACTACAAGGACCTCAGCGAGATCCCGGACGACGTTCGGCCGGCGATCGCGGCGCTGCTCAACACCGGGGCCGCCTCGCAGCAGATGGCGCAGGTGAAGGACGGCGACGTCAGCTACACGCTCACGACGGACAAGGCGGTGTACGGCGTCGACGATCCGGTCGATCTGACGTTCACGATCGCCAACGCGGGCAAGACCGACACGCCGTTCGAGTTCCCGTCCACACAGAACTACGACTTCGTCGTCCGCCAGGGGAACACCGAGATCGCCCGGTGGTCGCTCGGACAGACGTTTGTCCAGACCCCCACGGCGCTCGTGCTGGCCGGGGGAAAGTCGTTCTCCTTCACGACGCGGTGGCTCCAAAAGGACCAGGACAGCCATCCGATTCCGCCCGGCACCTACACGCTGGTCGCGCTGTTCCCGCTGAAGGATCACCCGGTGCAGGTGAGCCTGGACTTCCAGAAGGGCCTGCTGACGTCGTTCCCGGACAACACGTTCCGGCCGTCCGCGCAGGTGAGCCGCGCCGAGTTCGCGGCGCTGCTCGTCCGGGCGATGGGATTGCAGGGAGAGGCGACGCAGAAGGCGCAGGCGACGCTGTCCGTCAAGGACGCGGCGGACGTGCCCGCGCAGCTGCGCGGCTACGTTGCGGTGGCGATCGACCACAAGATCATGCCGCCGCTCCCCGACGGGACGTGGGGGCCGAACGCGCCGACGACACGGGGCCAGGCTGCGGGCGCGCTCGCCGCGGTCATGGACGCGCTCAACAAGTTCAACTACGTCAAGGGCACGTTCGTGAGCATGACCGGCAACGATGTCACGGTGAGCAACATCAACAAGACCGTGACCAGCTACGCGCTCACCCCGACAGTGGCGATCTACCGGAACGGCAAGGTGGCGGTGCCGGGCGATCTGAAGCCCAACGATCAGATGCTCCTGCTGCTCACCGGACCTCGCGGGCGCGCCGGCTACATGGAGGCGACGGGCCCGTGAGCGCGGCGGGGACAGGCGCGCTGTTCCGCTGGGGCGCCGGCGAAGACGCAACGGAGGTGGCAGGGCGTGGCGATTGCTGAGCTTGAGACGAAGAGCATGCCCGAGCTTCAGGACCTGGCCAAGGAACTCAACATCCCGAACTACCGCCGGTACCGGAAGCAGGAGCTGATCATGAAGATTCTTCAGGTCCAGACCGAGCAGAGCGGGCTGATGTTCCGTTCGGGGGTCCTGGAGGTCATGCAGGAGGGCTACGGGTTCCTCCGCACCAGCGGCTACTTGCCTGGCCAGGAGGACATCTACGTCTCGCCGTCCCAGATCAAGCGCTTCGGCCTGCGCGTCGGC
>Ga0209415_10015368_pt1 | contig 12408 bp, 10 predicted proteins | sample PeaSoiSIISIP2007_FD_187696 | JGI IMG/M metagenome (GOLD analysis project Ga0209415, IMG submission 187696) | Peat soil microbial communities from Weissenstadt, Germany - SII-SIP-2007 (SPAdes) (version 2) | ecosystem: Environmental > Terrestrial > Soil > Wetlands > Peat | place: Germany... | reverse complement strand
CCATGCTGTTATCGGCCTTTGTCGACGGAACTCCGGAAAACCAATCCCTGGACGCCATTGCCGAGCGTTATGGCATCACGGTGACCGACCGTCACACGGCCCTGGGCGATTCGCTGGTGACCGCAGCCATCCTGCTGCGCCTGATCGATGGCCTGGAGGGCAAGGGGATTTTCACTCTCGATCAGGCGATGACGACCCTCAATATGACCATGGAACTGCACAATCGGGGTTTGGCGTTTCAGTGACGCGATTGAGTGTCATCCGAATCTGTATGGATTTGTCATTTCGTCGAATAGATCGCCATTTTTAAGTCAAATTTAAACTTCTGGTTGATGTGATGTTCTTCTCTTCAGTCGCTCTTGCTTTGGAAAATCATTAAGAATTGTTCGACGCGAGATATGCAGATTGACATGTTAAGTTATTATAATTAATATTAATTTCGTTTTTATTTGCTGTATTTCTAGAAAAAATACGAGCGGTAGCGAAAAGTACCTGCACAGTGAGTGGTGAGGGGTTTCATGGCATGGAATAGCCTTCATTTTGGTTCCCTCAAAAAGAGAATCATCTTTACCACATTGGGTATTTTTTTGGCCAGTCTTTGGTCGTTGTCGTTTTACGCCTGTCAGATGTTGCGCAAGGATATGGAGCATCTGTTGGGAGAACAGCAGTTTTCAACGGTGTCCATGGTTGCCGGACAGATTAACCGCGAACTGGAGAGGCGGATCGCGGCGCTTGAATCCGTCGCCGCGTTAGCTGGTGGCCCCATGCAGGCTGGGCCAAGCGCCACGCAGACCTTCCTTGAGCAGAGACCGGATCTGCGCGCGCTGTTCACCGGAGGCATTTTCACCGTCCGCAGCGATGGCGAAAGAACCGCCTATGATCCGTACGCCGCCTATCGGTTTGGCATCAATTTGATCGACAGAGATTACATCGCCGGCCCCATTTTTGAGGGAAAGGCGACGATAGGTCGGCCGATCATCGGCAGGACGGAACAGGCGCCGGTGATCGTCATGGCCGTGCCCGTTCGCGACAATCAGGGGACCGTCATCGGTGCCTTGGCCGGTTCGACCATACTGTCCGTTTCGACGTTCATGGATCCGATCACGGAAAACCGGTACGGCAAGACCGGCGGATATTTGCTCAGTGCACCAAAATACAATCTGTATGTCACGGCCACGGACAAGAGCCTCATCATGCAGCCGCTTCCGGCTCAGGGCGTTGACCCGATGCAGGACCGATACAAGCTGGGGTATGAGGGTTATGGCGTTTCGGTAAGTTTCCGGGGTGTGGAACAACTCACGGCGGCCAAAAGCATTCCCGTCGCCGACTGGATGGCCTCGATTGCGTTACCCACCGAGGAAGCCTTTGCGCCGATCCGCAAGATGCAGGAGCGTATGCTGTCTGCCACGCTTTTCCTGACACTGCTGGCGGGGTGGATGTCCTGGTGGATGATCAGGCGATCGAATGCCTTGCTTCGTCTGGCGATAGATCATCTGGTGGCGTCCGAAAAGTTGGCCTCTCTGGGGCAGTTGGTGGCGGGCGTGGCCCATGAGTTGAATACGCCGCTTGGCAATATGCTGACGGTGTCCACCACACTCGATACAAGGATCAAGCAGTTCGCCGGGCAAGTGAATTCGGGAACGTTGCAGCGATCGAGTCTCGACAGATTTTTAGCCGACTGTAGCTCGGCGGCGGGCATACTGACCCGCGGTGCCGAACATGCCGCTGAATTGATCGGCAATTTCAAGCAGATCGCCGTCGACCAAAGCAGTCTCCGCTGCCGCAGTTTTGACTTCGCCGCCGTTGTCCGAGAGACGCTTTCGACGTTGCATAACAGACTCAAAAAGACGGCCATTTCAGTGGGCGTGGATATCCCCGACGGCATTATCCTGGATAACTACCCTGGCCCTATCGAGCAGATCTTGACCAATCTCATCATCAACAGCCAGGTTCACGCCTTCGACGAAGGGCAAAAAGGGGATATTCGCATTGGCGCGCAGGCAAGGGACGGTCATTTGCACATGTCCTATGAGGATGATGGTCGGGGCATGAGCGAAGAGGTGGCAAAACGTGTCTTCGATCCCTTCTTTACGACGAAATTCGGCCAAGGTGGTTCCGGTCTCGGACTATCCATCGTCCACAGTCTGGTGACCGGCGTGTTGCACGGAACACTCCGCATGACCACCCACCCTGGCGCCGGAACCCGTTTCGATCTGTCTTTTCCCCTGGATGCCCCTCCCGGCAAACCCGTCGAAGATCGCTGATACCCGGTATTTCTCAGCGCGCTTCAGTGGTTGTCCCAATTTCAGCCGATGGCGAACCACCAGGCGATCGGCGCGGCGGCGGCGGCGATTACGGTGAGCAGCGCCAAGGGGCGGTCCATGCGATGAGTCGAGAAGACTTCCTGAATCAGGACACGGATGCCGCCAACGCCATGCAGGACGAGCATCATCAGCACGATGCCTTCGGTCATCGTGACCAGGGACCCTCCGGCCTGCCGGATCAGGCTGTCGAGGTCGGGGGTGGCGGTCGTCGCGATGGCCACCAGACAAAGATGAAGGGCGAGGAAGCCGCCCAGAGCGAAGCCGCTGAAGCGTTCCGCGGCGATGCACCAGGTCATCAAATGGCGCTGGCCGGAGCGTGGCCACAGCATTGGGCAAAGCCGGCGAAAGAGGCGGATTCCGATCAACACATGGAAGGTGGCGACCAAGGCCAGGGCAACCAGCAAGGCGTCTTCGGCGATGTCGTGGATTGGCCGGCAGGCGGACGACGTGAAACCCACGGGCGTGGGCAGGCGCAGCGACAAATGGGCGATTACCAGGACAAGTAGGGCCACGGCGCTGACTCGATGCCATCGCCAAAGCCTGTCTTCGCCGGTCAGGTCGATAAAACCGTTGTCACGCATCGGGTGAGAGCCTTGAGTCAGCCGGCTTGCAGGCTGCCGATCAACATTTTCAGCGTACGGATTCGCTTGAAGGCGGCTTTCAGCTTCTTTTGTCCGGCACGCGGCAAATTACGGGGTTCGATCCGGGCCGTTGGCGTTTGTCCGGCGGCGATATCGCGCAATTGTTGGTCCAGCAAGATCCTGAGAATGGTCTCATGCGCCTCCAGCAGGCTGGCAAGATCGTCTTTGTGAAGCAAGCCGGCCTCGTTTAAGGCCCGATAGCGATCGGCCGTATTGGCCGCCAGGATCCCGGCCTTCACCGCCTTGGCTCGTGCGGCGGAGACCAAAGGGAGTAAGCCGAACTTCTTGGCGTTGAGACGCCCGTGCGTGGTGGTGAATTCGCCGAAGATGCCCAAGGGGACGTCCATCTGTGCGACATTAAGCATGAGAAATTGCACGAAAAAAGCCGATGTCGCGGCTGTCTCGATGGCATAGCGCTTCAATTCCTGGGCCAATTCCCGATCGCCATAAACGGGCTGGAAGTCGAAAAAAATATCGACATTCATGACCGTCTGCATTTTCGGTTCGAACACCCAATGACGAATTTCCGTTTTCCAGTCATCGAGTGAGTGGCGCCAGAGCGGATTGCGGGCCATCACGTCGCCCTCGCAATAAGGAATGCCTGATTCGTGCAGGATCTCATTCAGTCGTCGCGCGAATTCGGCATACCAAATGTCGTGGGACGGAGGGCCTGTGTGGACGATGGCGTTGTCTTGGTCGAAGGTCAGCAGGCTTTCTCCACGCCCGCCGGACCCCAGGATCAATAAGGCGAAGCGGGATGGGGCACGATCCCAGCCGTCGGCGACCATGCCGCGTTCCGCCAAGAGGGCGGCACGCGTCGTGATGTCGCGCAAGACCGTGCTGATCACCGCGGCGACATCGCGTGCCGAAACGCCATCCGCCAGAAGGTTGACGGCCAGATCGGGAAGGGCGCTGCGGGCGCGATCCATGTCGGCGGCGCTTTCGGCCTCTTCGATATCATCGCCGATCATCAGGGCTTGGCTGCCCCTGATCTTCAGCAGGGATCTCCCGGTGATCATGCCGACAGGGCGATCCCGGTCGTCGACAACCACCAAATGACGCAGGCTCAGCCGCGTCATGCGGGCGATGCCGACATAGAGAAAAGCGTCTCCTGGAACGCAGGCGACCGGGCTCGACATGACTTCGCTCAGGCGCATATCCAAGGCTTCGGCCCGCGCCGTTGCTAAATTTTGCAAGACGTCGCGTTCGGTGACGATTCCCAAAGCACGGCCATCGTCGTCGACGACCACCAGCGAACTGACTTTGGCGTTGTTCATCCTGTCGCAGGCTTCGGCCAAGGTGATGTCTTGCGGACCGGTCAAGACAGGGTGCGCCATGACCTCGGCGAGCCGGTGGCGGTAGGGAAAACTGTCAAGGCGGGCCAGTGAAGAAACATCTTCCATCATGGTGTCGTCACCATATCTCGACATCTCACTTGAGAAAAGGGCCTCACGGAACCTTGTGGTGGCGACTTTTGGTTGCGTGTAGCGGCCCCCCACTTGCGGAACGATAGGGGCACTTCCAATATATTGATCTGATATGACTTGGAGTTGGGTTCGGATGTTTATCATCCGAAAATAAAACCGTGGGTTTCGGGTGTCCGGCCGAAATCGTAACTATGGCAAACCGGATATGGGGAAAGGCGCTCGGACATTCAGAAAGCGCTCGGCTTGCTCTTAAAAGGCGGGCTCCCCCAACAAAACAAAGTGCCATTGGGGCTTGTTCCCAGGGTCGAAAAATCAGGAAGACGTTAAAGAAGGAGCGTTCTATGTCGAATGAATTATCTGCCGGCAAGATTAGTCGGAATCCAAAATACGCCGAACTTGTGCGTAAACGTTCAGGCTTCGCTTGGGCTCTATCGGCTTTGGTTTTGCTGATCTACTACGGTTTCATTGTCATTATTGCTTTCGCGCCAAAATTTCTCGGCACACCGCTTTCCGAAGGCGGTGTGACGACCATCGGGTTGCCGATTGGTGTCGGTGTCATTCTGAGCGCCATCGCTTTGACCGGTATCTATGTGTATCGCGCCAACGGCGAATTCGACCGACTGACCAAGGAATTGATCGAGGGTTCGAAATGAGACAATTCAGTGTTTCGGGCACCATCATCGGGGGAGCCGCTCTTGCGCTTCTTCCGACTTTTGCCATGGCCGCCGGCGATTTGGGGCAAGCCCAGCAGCAGGCGACCAACTGGCATGCCATCATCATGTTCATTGCTTTTGTTGGCTTGACCCTGGGGATTACCTATTGGGCGGCCAAGCACACGCGGACGGCATCGGATTTCTACGCCGCCGGAGGTGGCATTACAGGTTTGCAGAATGGTCTGGCCATCGCCGGCGACTATATGTCGGCGGCGTCGTTCCTTGGCATTTCGGCCCTGGTCTATGGGTCGGGTTTTGACGGATTGATCTATTCGGTGGGCTGGCTGGTCGGTTGGCCGATCATCTTGTTCTTGATCGCCGAACGGTTGCGCAACCTCGGCAAATATACCTTCGCCGATGTCGCATCCTATCGCCTGCAGCAAACCCCGGTGCGGACGTTCGCGGCGACCGGTTCGCTGGTGGTGGTGATCTTCTATCTGATCGGTCAGATGGTCGGCGCCGGTCAATTGATCAAACTGCTGTTCGGTCTCGATTATGTCTACGCCGTGATCATCGTCGGCTGCTTGATGATCATCTATGTCACCTTCGGTGGCATGAAGGCCACCACCTGGGTGCAGATCATCAAAGCCTGCCTGCTTCTGGCCGGCGCCACCTTCATCGCCCTGGCGGTTTTGGTGAAGTTCAACTTCAGCTTCGAGGCCTTGTTCGCCAAGGCTGTCGAGGTGCATCCGAAGCATTTGGCCATCATGAGCCCCGGCACGCTGGTCGCCAATCCCATCGAAGCCATTTCACTGGCCATGGCTCTGATGTTCGGGACCGCCGGTTTACCGCATATCCTGATGCGGTTCTTTACCGTTCCCGACGCCAAGGCGGCGCGGAAATCGGTGTTCTTCGCGACGAGCTTCATCGGTTATTTCTATATTCTGACCTTCATCATCGGCTTCGGCGCCATCGTGTTGGTTGGTGGTCACCCGGAATATCTCGATGCGACGGGCAAAGCCTTGCGGGGTGGGGCCAATATGGCCGCGATCCATCTGGCCCATGCGGTGGGTGGCGATCTGTTCCTCGGCTTCATTTCCGCCGTCGCCTTCGCCACGATTTTGGCGGTGGTCTCGGGCCTCACCTTGGCCGGCGCTTCGGCCATATCGCACGATCTGTACGCCAATGTGTTCTACCGGGGACGGACCAACGAACAGCATGAAGTGATGGTCTCCAAGGTCGCCAGCATCGGCCTTGGCGTGATCGCGGTGATTCTGGGCATCATCTTCGAGAAACAGAATGTCGCTTACATGGTCGGACTGACCTTCGCCATCGCGGCGAGCACCAACTTTCCGGTGCTGGTCATGTCGATGTTCTGGGGCGGACTGACCACGCGGGGTGCCGTTATTGGCGGTTTCATTGGATTGGCCGCGGCGGTGATTCTGACCGTTCTCGGACCGACGGTATGGGTAGACGTGCTGAAATATCCCGAGGCCGTCTTCCCGCTAAAATACCCCGCCATCTTCTCGATGCCGCTGGCCTTCATCGCCACTTGGTTTTTCTCGGTGATCGACAACAGCGAGCAAGCCAAGCGTGAGCAGGCGGCTTTCGAGGCTCAATTGATCCGATCCGAAACCGGTCTGGGGGCGGAAGGGGCCGTCGCGCACTAATAATATTTTCGCCGTTATTTTTCCGGCCGTCGGAGGTCATCTTCGGCGGCCGTTCTTTTCAGGGCTTGGGGAGCCTTGGAATGCTCAGTTTACCTGCCTGGTGATCTCCAGTTTTTGGAGATCGAAGCCCTGCGATTGCAAGCGCTCCAATAAGGAGCCATAGGACTTTTGATCGACCGTCGGCGTTCTGGAAAGCACCCAAAGATAGTCCCGGGTTGGTTCGCTGACCGCAACCAACTGGTAGTCATCGTCGAGGGCGATCACCCAATAGTCTCCCCAAACGGCGGGAATGAAGGTTAGCCACGATGGGACGAACGAAACCTCAAGCATTGCGGATGTTGCGCTTCCCACTTGCCGGGCGATGCCGATTGCCTCGGACATTTCACCATCTCGCAGCAGGCAGCGGTTGACGACCTCGAGACGGCCATCGAGCTGCAGGCTGTAGTCCGCCCTGGTGTTGCCGACGCATTTTTTCTGGAACCAGTTTGGGTATTTGGCGATTTCGTACCAAGTCCCCATGTAACGCGGGACATCCAAAGAAGGGATGGGAGTAACCGGGGAAACCGAGGTTTGCGCGCTCATTCCCGCCTCATTGTCCTGGGCCAGGACGTTGAGAGGACAAAGACTGAAAATGGCGGCGACGAGATGTCGCTTCATGGGGCCTCGCCGTTTGAGGGATGGGGAATTATATAATCGATATTATCGATTTGTATAACAAAAATATTCAATTTCATCGATTTAATCTCCGCGCTTATGATCCCCTCATTCCAATCATAACCCCCGTGGAGTATCCCATGTCTCTCATCAACACCGATATCAAGCCGTTCACCGCCGATGCCTTCAAGAATGGCGCTTTCATCAAGGTCAGCGACACCGATTTAAAAGGCAAATGGTCGGTCTTTTTCTTTTATCCGGCTGATTTCACCTTCGTTTGCCCGACCGAGCTTGAAGATCTGGCCGACAATTACGCCGCCTTCCAGGCGCTGGGCGTTGAGATCTACAGCGTATCGACTGACACCCATTTCGCGCACAAGGCCTGGCATGACACGTCAGCGGCGGTCAAGAAGATCAATTACACCATGGTCGGCGACCCGACCGGCAAGATCAGCCGCAATTTCGACGTGCTGATCGAGGAAGCCGGCCTGGCGGATCGCGGCACCTTCGTGATCGATCCGAATGGCAAGATTCAAATCATCGAGATCACCGCCGGTGGTGTCGGCCGTGACGCTGGCGAACTGCTGCGCAAGATCACGGCGGCCCAGTATGTCGCCGGCCATCCCGGCGAGGTTTGCCCGGCCAAGTGGAAGGAAGGCGAGAAGACGCTTGCGCCGTCCCTCGATCTGGTCGGCAAGATCTAACGTTTGACAGGTTCTCCGGATCCGGAGATGTCCGGATCCGGGGGCGGGTCGCCAAAGACGTATAAGAAGGGCCATCGGCATGTTGGAGAACACTCTGAAAGACCAGTTGACGGGCTATTTTGCGAATATCACGCAGCCTATCGAACTGGTGGCGTCCCTGGACGATGGCGCCAAATCGCAGGAATTACTGGACCTGCTTCAGGATATCGCCTCTTTATCGGACAAGATCACGGTGATCCGGCGCGACGACGGTGCGCGCAAACCGTCCTTTGCGATCCATCGGACGGGGACGGACATCGGCGTCCGCTTTGCCGGCCTTCCGATGGGGCACGAGTTCAATTCGCTGGTTCTCGCCCTGTTGCAGGTCGGCGGTCACCCGTCGAAGACCGCGCAGGAGGTCATCGCGCAGATCAAGGACCTCGAAGGCGACTACCGGTTTGAAACCTATTTCTCGCTGTCTTGCCAGAACTGCCCGGACGTTGTGCAGGCGCTGAATTTGATGAGCGTGCTAAATCCCAAGATTAGCCATGTGGCCATCGACGGCGCCTTATTCCAGGCGGAGGTCGAGGCGCGCCAAGTCCTGGCGGTGCCGACGGTCTTTCTCAATGGAGAGCCTTTCGGCCAAGGCCGGATGAGCCTCGATCAGATTCTCGCCAAGGTCGATAGCGGCGCGCTTCAGCGCGATGCCGAAAAAATCAACGGCAAGGACGCTTTCGACATGTTGATTGTCGGCGGCGGACCGGCCGGCGCTTCGGCGGCCATTTATGCGGCGCGGAAAGGCATTCGCACCGGGATTGCCGCCGAGCGGTTTGGCGGTCAGGTGCAAGATACGATGGCGATCGAGAATTTCATCTCGGTGCCGCACACCGAAGGTCCCAAGCTTGCTTCGGCGCTGGAACAGCATGCGAAGACTTATGACGTGGAGATCATGAATCTGCAGCGAGCGGTGAAACTGCTGCCGGGTACGAATGCGGACGGTTTGATCGAGGTGCAATTGGCGAGCGGCGCCTCCCTCAAGGCGAAGACTGTGGTTCTTTCGACTGGCGCGCGCTGGCGCCAGATGAATGTGCCGGGCGAGGACGAATATCGCAACAAGGGGGTGGCTTATTGCCCGCATTGCGATGGCCCGTTGTTCAAAGGCAAGCGTGTGGCGGTGATCGGCGGTGGCAATTCCGGCGTCGAGGCGGCCATCGATCTCGCGGGTATCGTCGCGCATGTCACCTTGATCGAGTTCGATGCCCAATTGCGTGCCGATGCCGTTCTCCAGAGGAAATTGCTGAGTTTGCCGAATGTGACGGTGATGACCTCGGCCCTGACCACCGAGGTTCACGGTGACGGTGGCAAGGTGACGGCGCTCAGCTACAAGGACCGCAACAGCGATCAATTGCATCGCCTGGCTTTGGAGGGAATCTTCGTTCAGATCGGTCTGGTGCCCAATACCGAGTGGCTCAAAGGCTCCGTGGCTCTGACATCCCGCGGTGAGATCGATGTCGACAATCGCGGTCAAACATCGATGCCGGGCGTGTTCGCTGCCGGAGATGCGACGTCGGTACCGTACAAGCAAATCGTCATCGCCATGGGCGAGGGAGCCAAAGCGGCCCTGTCCGCCTTCGACTATCTGATTCGTCTGGCACCAGGGGACGCCGCGGCAGCAGCTTGAGTGGGGGTGATGATGCGAAAAAAAGGGGGGACGGTGATGCCGTCTTTCCCTTTTTTGTCTCGCTTACCGTTGAGCTTTGTGGGGGAACCCTCTATGACCGCTTGGTTTGGCGAGGATGAAGAAACAATGCGCGTTTATGTCGATGCCGATGCCTGTCCGGTGAAGGACGAAGTCATGCGTGTGGCGCTTCGCCACGGTCTGCCCATCGTCTTTATCGGGAATAGTTGGATGCGTGGGTTCGACGATCCTTTGGTCGAACAGGTCGTTGCCGCGGAAGGGCTCAATGAAGCCGATGATCGGATCGTCGAGCGCATTTTGCCTGGCGACATCGTGGTAACGGCGGACATCCCCCTGGCGGCGCGGTGTCTGGAAAAAGGAGCGCGTGGGATTGATCCGCGCGGCAAGCATTTTGATGAGGATTCCATCGGCATGGCCGTCGCCGTTCGCGATTTGATGACCGATTTGCGTGACAGCGGCGCCATCACCGGGGGGCCGTCCTCTTATTCAAAACAGGACCGCTCAAGGTTTCTCGACAGCCTTGAGCGGTTGATCCAAGCGATGATGCGAAAATGACGACGCTCCAGCCCAGCTTTCCGAAGTCTGGTTCCTGTTATTTCGATATCTTGCGCAATCTGACGAGGCTGACCACAAAGCTCGTTGGAGCGAGAACAAGGAAGATCAGGAATGCGGGAACGGCTGGAGACAGGTAGAGCCAATTGACGCTGGGCATGGCCACGCTATCGAGAAACGATAGCAGCGCGACACGTGTTAGAACAACGATAAGGCATATCCCAGCGCCAACGACAGAAATATTTCGACATTGCGCCTTGAGTTGCAGTCCTAGCGCGGCAAAGAAACTAAGAACAGCTAAATAGGATAGTATTGGTAGTATTATTGAAATGATTCGGCTAAGCGCTCGAATTTTTTTCAGGACAATATTTGACAGCATAACGGACGGAACTGTCGCTTCTTGTTGCTGCTGCCACGTCGCGTAATCGGTGATCCAGGTGTCGCGCAAGCCGAGCGGAATTGTGTAAAGAGTTGTCCCAGTCAAATCGAAAAAAGTAGACATCGTGTCGCACGGGTCCCCGCTTTTACGACCGATGCAGGACAATGGTGCATCGGGAAGGGAGAGATTTTCCATCCGAACCAACATACGCAGCATGCGAAGAGATGTTGTCCAAGTTTCCGTCAGATATTCTGAACGGAAAGGGGGGGTTTGGGTTGCTCGCGGTGGTAAGCAGTTCAGGCGTCCGGTCTCACAGGCCTCATTGATCTCGCGCGCGAGAGTTCCGAAATAACGACGGGATTCGACTCCGTCGCCAAAATGACCAGCCGCCGCTGCCGCATCACGGAACACCCACATGAACCAACCCGCGCGGATTTCGTTGTCGCAAGGGGTGATGCCATATGTGGAGCATCCGACCTGCACGAGTCCGGCGGGCCTGTCGCTTTCAATGTAAGGCTTCAATTCCGCGGCAGCGGGGCTTACGGCGTAGGCACGCTGCAAAACGTCCCGAGACACCACAACATAGGGAGTCCATCTATCGTGCTGAATACGTGATAGCGCACCATATGCTGCCAAGAAATTTTGTTCTTTATATTCAACGATTGTTGGGGTGTGATAATAGCGATTGTTTAGAAAAACAACTATCTCCAAACAAATCATGAATACTAAAAATACGATGCCAAATAGAGCGCCCTCGCGAAATACGCGGAAATATCGATTTTCGGGCGTGCGGAAGGCGGAAAATAAAGTGACGGTTCCTGCGGCAAGGAGCATGGGAAATATCCAGATTCCTTCTTCGCGAATGCACCAATAAAATGCAAGAATAGCCCCTATTTCTGACGCCAGAATTGCTCTGGCGCGAAATGAACATGTCGTATTCGTTATCCAAAAAATAGCAACAGACAAGATAAGTATAGTGATAGGTGTGTATAGCCCTTCGCGGATGACGCGCAACGTTTCAGTCGTAAAAAGGATGGGATTACATAACAGAAATAGGAAAATCAGATGCCCAGAAATCCGGGATTGCGTCATTTTTGTTATGGCGATCGCCAAAGTGGCAGAGGCAAACACGTAACACAACGCTTGTGCCACCAATAGGGGGAATCCCAAAATCCAGCTCAACGCGATGAAGAAGGGGTATCCAGGCCCTTTTGCCAAGGTGAGGTTGTCGTAGGGGCCCAGCCATCGGAATCGAAGAAGATTTTCCGCTCCGCGGATAAATAGACCATCATCGTATCCCGCCCACGGGATGGCCGATAATGGTACGTGCGCTGATGTCCAAACAAATAATATTGCAATAGATGCTCCCCACATAAGGCTTGTGGTGCGTATAATTTTCGGATTGCCATATGGCATGTTAATTTTCCTTGAATTACTAAATTTCAAAATACTCAATGGTGAATCTTCCTTGTTGTAACTTTGGAGGTTGTTTTAAACATCCATATGTTTTATTTGTGATGTTTATTTTGTGGTGTGTTGTGATTAAATTTTTCTTTCCTTTTCCGCAGGCCATGGGGCTGATCCAGCTTTTGCTCGCCAAGGTGAGCGACGCTCACTCGTAATAGAAGAGGGGCTGTATCTCAAGCGTCTTTTAGACTGAACTTCCCTTTATGGATAAACGCAAGCATTTGATATCGCGTGATTTTAGATCGCGCGAGGGGTGCGT
>Ga0209415_10015367_pt1 | contig 12408 bp, 12 predicted proteins | sample PeaSoiSIISIP2007_FD_187696 | JGI IMG/M metagenome (GOLD analysis project Ga0209415, IMG submission 187696) | Peat soil microbial communities from Weissenstadt, Germany - SII-SIP-2007 (SPAdes) (version 2) | ecosystem: Environmental > Terrestrial > Soil > Wetlands > Peat | place: Germany... | reverse complement strand
TCTCCGGCTATCTCCTCCTGCCTGAGCTTCCCGGGCTTGATGAACTCGTCTTGGATGTATGCCCAAAAGTCCGTGGAGAGCTCGCCGTCGGAGGTCAGGTACCCGTTCTTGGTGCAGACCAGCAGAGCCTCCCGCCCACCTGCTATCCCTCCTTCGCCTGCGAGGCGGGCCAGGGCCCTCCCGACGGACCTCTCCGCCCTCTGGAGCCTGTAGTTGATCGCCGTGTCGATGACGTTGACCGCGCCTGACGAGACCGACCGCAACACTGCCTCCTCGACCAGCTTGTCCGTCTCGGCGTCCATCCCGCCTAGGTAGGTCCCGACCCCTAGGGAGGAGAGCCTGAGGCCCCGGAACTCCCTGAAGTGGTCGCGGTTCACCCCTTTCTTTCCGACAGCCCACTCGGCAAACCTGGAAGTCCCCTCTTGCGTGGCGTGCCCGGCCAGCATGGCTTTTCCCGATGAGCGCTCGGTTAAAACCTTCATTTGGGGACCCAAACAAGCCAAGGAGAGAACGCCTTGAGGCCGTCAAAACCGAAGACTCGGGAGCTCGTCTCGCCTAGGGTGAAGCTCTTAACGGACTCCGTGATCCGGGAGATGACAAGGCTAGCCGCTGTCCACGGGGCGATAAACATGGCCCAAGGCTATCCGGATTTCGCTGCGCCGTCGGTCCTCAAGGCAGCTGCCGCTCGCGCCGTCAGGGAAGACTACAACCAGTACGAGATAACGTGGGGGTCGACGGAACTCAGGGCAGCGATAGCGGAGAAGGCCTGGCGCTTCAACGGCATCCAGGCAACGGGTGAGGACAATATCACGGTGACTTGCGGTGCGACGGAGGCTATGGTGGCCACCATGCTCGCCCTGACAGACTCGGACGACGAGGTAATCGTCCCTGAGCCTTTCTACGAGTGCTACCTCCCCTCGGCGATAATATCGGGAGCGAGGGTGCGCCACGTCCAGCTCCAGGGGCCCGGCTTTGAGTTCGACGAGGAGGAGCTGAAGCGCGCTTTCTCGGGCCGCGGCGGGCCCAAGCCCAAGGCAATCATAATCAACACGCCCAACAACCCCACCGGGAGGGTCTTCTCGAGGAGCGAGCTAGGGTTGCTCGCCGACCTCTGCGCAGACCACGGAGTCCTTGCGATAACCGACGAGATCTACGAGCAGATCGTGTACGACGGCGCGAAACACGTGAGCCTCGCGACCCTCGGGGACATGGCGGACACGACGGTGACCATCTCAGGGGCCTCGAAGACCTACAGCGTGACCGGGTGGAGGATAGGCTACACTGTGGCGGAGAAGAGGCTCACCGAGGCCATAAGGAAGGTGCACGACTTCCTGACCGTCTGCGCCCCCTCACCCCTCCAGAGGGCAGCGCTCACGGCCTACAGCCTGGACGAATCATACTACTCGAACCTCACGAGGAGCTACACGAGGAAGCGCGACTACCTCATGAAATCGCTCCAGGCGATGGGATTCGATTGCCTGAAGCCGCAGGGCGCGTACTACATCCTAGCCGACTTCAGCCGCCTCTGGAAGGGCGACGACGTCAGCTTCGCGGAGCACATGGTCAAGGACGGCGGCGTGGCGACGGTCCCCGCCTCCAGCTTCTTCTCGACGCCGGGCCTGGGTAAGAACCAGGTCAGGCTCGCCTTCCCCAAGCAGGACAAGACGCTGAGGGAGGCCGTGGAGAGGATGCGCAAGAGAGTGGGCTGAACGAAACCGACTTCGAACCCTCGTGCGCGCTTGCAGAAGCGCGCCTTGTATTCCCAGCTCGTGAAGTACTACGACAGGATATACTGGTGGAAGGACTACAACCAAGAAGTGGACTTCTTGGTCAAGGCCTTCAGGAGGTGCGGCGTCCGAGGAAGGCGAGTCCTGGAAGTCGCCTGCGGGACGGGCAACCACACGAAACTCCTAGTCGAGAGGGGTTACGAGGTCACGGGCGTAGACATCAGCGACGACATGCTGAGGGTCGCACGGAGCAAAGTCAAGGACAACGCGAAGTTCATTCGGGGAGACATGAGAAACCTCGACGCCGCGGTCGACGGAAAGTACGACGCGGCAATATGCCTCTTCAGCTCAATCTCCTACAACCAGACCATGCCGGATCTGAGGTGCACGATCCAAGGGCTCTACGACCACCTCGCCGAGCCCGGCGTCGTGGTCTTCGACACGCATTTCACAAAGAAAGGGTTCATGGACGGCCACAGGGGCGAGGACGTCTTCGACGACGGGAGGGTGATGGGGGCAAGGCTCAGCGTCTCGAAGCGCGAAGGAGACTTGGGGCAGATATCCTTCTCTTACCTGATCAAGGACGGGGCCAAGACCATCGTCTTGAGAGACGACGTCCACAGGCTCGGGCTCTTCGACCACGAGGACTTTCTCCGGACGATGCAGGAGGTCGGCTTCGTCGGGACCGGGGCATACTTGGATTGGACCTTCAAGAAGGCAGAAGAGGAGAACCAGTTCAGGGACGTCGTGTTTGTCGGGTCCAAACCAGGCGCCAGCCCGATTTGAGATTTTTGGCGGGCCCGGCAAGATTTGAACTCGCGACCCCTGGCTCTCCTCCATCGTTAGATAGAAGGCCAGTGCTCTATCCGTACTGAGCTACGGGCCCGCAAGCAAGCGCGTCGGGCATTCAACATAAGTGTTTATGGGAAAACGCGAAGCCCATCAGCGCGGGGCAAACGTATTCTTGCATGAATTAATGATAGAGACGCACATTATTACAATTCTCGTATCATCAAGCCAGGGAAGACCCAATTCTTTATTTCAAAGGTTTTTAACGAGTTCAAGGAGGAAAAAAGTAGCGTGCTAGCGCCTCAGGGACGGCTCTTCGGAACCAACGGCGTCCGATTCATCCCCGGGGTGACCGGCGACATGAGCTTCGCGCTCAAGCTGGCAGAGAGCATAGGGACCTACCTCTCCGAAGGAGAAATCCTCGTGGGAAGAGACGGCCGCCTCACCGGCCAGATGATGTTCTACTCCGTGACCGCCGGGCTGATGAGCTCGGGGAGGAGCATCGCGGAGTCCGACATAGTCCCCACGCCCGCGCTACAGTTCGCGACGAAGGCGCTGGGCTACAGGGGGTCGGTCATGATCACGGCGTCGCACAACCCGTCGCAATACAACGGCGTCAAAGTGATGGGCCCGGACGGCGTAGAGGTCTCCAGGCTTGACGAGCAGAGGATAGAGAAGATATTTCACGACGGGTCGGCTAACAAGGCGAACTGGAAGGACGTCGGGACTGCCAGGCCTGAGCCCTCGGTCATCAGGACGTACTTGAACGGCATAATGTCCAAGGTCAACGGGAAGCTGATCTCGGAGAGGAGGCTGAAAGTGGTCGTCGACCCGGGGAACGGAGCGCAGTCCCTCGCAGCCCCATACCTCCTCGAGGCGCTCGGCTGCAAGGTCATAACGGTCAACTCAATCATCGACGGGAACTTCCCCGGGAGGGGGCCTGAGCTAACCCCGGAGAACCTGCGGGACCTCGTCGTCGCGGTGCGCGCCTCGAACGCCGACCTAGGCGTGGCCTACGACTGCGACGGTGACCGCTCCATATTCTGCGACGAGGGCGGAAACCTGTACTCGGGGGACCAGAGCGGATCGCTACTGGCGGACTATCTCCTGGAAAGGAACCCCAATTCCACGATTGTGACCCCTGTGAGCTCGTCGCAGGTAATCGAGGCTGTGGCGAAGAGGCGGTCTGCGAAGGTCATTCGGACCAGGGTAGGGAGCGTCGACGTCTCCAGGACCATCATAGAGAGGAAGGCCTTGATGGGCTTCGAGGAGAACGGAGGCGGCTTCTTCCCCACTCACATCCCCACCCGCGACGGAGGCATGACGACGGCCGTCATGCTCGAGGTGATAGCCGCGAGGGCGGCGCCGCTCTCGAAGCTCATCGCGGCCGCCTTCCCGAAGTTCTACCAGACCAAGACGAAGGTCCCGATCGACCCGAGCAGAATCCGAGAGATAATGAGGAAGATCGAGCGCCAGAGCGACGGGAAGGTGGAGAAGGTGGACGGCGTGAAGGTGTGGGTCGACGAGAAGACATGGGCGCTCATCCGCCCCAGCGGCACCGAGCCCATCGTCAGGGTCTTCGTGGAGGCAGAGACCAAGGAGAAGGCCGACTCGACCGCGAAGAAGTTCGTAAAGGCCGTCAAGGCCGCATAGCCGCTGACCGCTAGGGCTTGCTCCTGAAGTGGACCCAACCATCTCTGCGCACCCTCCTTCCGTCAGGGAAGGCGACGCCTTTGAGCTCCTCCGCCGAGACCGTCTCGCCGATCACACGCAGCTCGCAACCTGCCGAGCGGGCCTTGCTCCTCGCCTCCTGGACGCGTCCCTTCGGCACCGTCCCGACGATCTCGTACTCCTCCCCGCCGTAGAGCGCGAGCTCCTCCGCCGAGTAAGAGTTGCGCGAGGCGAACTCCTCGAGGCCTTTCGCGTAGGGCAGTTCGCTCAGCCTTATCCCCACGCCGCTCATCTCGGCTATCGTGTGGAGAGATATCGCCAAGCCGTCGCTCGAGTCAATCGAGGATGAGAGGCAACCAGAGACGGCGAGCCCGAGCGCCAGCCTCGGCTTCGGCAGGAGCGCCGAGGAGACAGCCTCCTTCCGGAAGCGCGGCTCAGCCTTCGCGCCTTCAATCATGATCCTCAGGCCGGCGGTGGTCTGACCGAAGGTCCCGCTGGTCACGACGTACTCGCCTGGGCCGGCCCCGGTCCTCCTGACTATCTTCTTGGCGAAGCCCACCATCATGCAGTCTATTATTAGGTCGTCCGCCTCGCTCGTGTCTCCTCCGACCAGCTTCACGTTCCACTCGCGCGAGGCCTGCAGCAGGCCTGACGCGAGCGAGACGACCTTCTCCCGGGGGGTCCCCCGAGGAAGCCCGACGGACACCATGAAGGCGGTCGGGGGCACGCCCTTGGCAGCAAAGTCGGAGACGCACATGGCGACGGCCTTCCTAGAGGCCATCTTCCATGACATTCCCGGCGGGACGTCGGTCCTCCCGACCAGCATGTCGCACTTCAAGACAACGCCCTCCCCCGCCCTCCCCGGAGGGATCGACGCCACGTCGTCCCCTATCGGGACGTAGCCTTCGGGAAGCTTGCCGAAGCGCTTCGTGATCAGATCGATGATGTCATACTCGTCGAGCATCGCTCAGGCACCGGCACGCTTGACCTTGAGCGCGTAGGAGTGCGCGAGCTGCTCCGCTTCCTTCATGCTGGGCGCCTCGGCGGAGACGCGAACGCCGTCCTCCGTGTTGGAGACGCGTATCAGCACCCAGGAGGAGCCGGAGGTCTTGATCTTGAGCCCGTCGAGCGCGTCCGCCCCGGGGTTCTCCTTTTGCAGCTTCCTGACCGCCTCCAAGCCCTTCTTCCGCGGCATCCCCATCTTCTCGCGGGCTATGTGGTACGACCTCACCTGGCCATAGACCTTCGTCCCCCTGCGCTTCAGCGCCCCGACTATCAAGGTCGCCGCGACCAGGGAATCCCTGCAGTTGTTGAAGCTGGCGTCGATCACCCCTCCGCTGCTCCCCTCGCCTCCGAGCCTGACCCCCTTCTCGGCCATCAGCCCGACGACGTTGCCCTCGCCGACCTTGGCCCTGAAGACCTGGCCTCCGGACTCCTTGACGACCTCGTCGATGGCCTGGGTCGTGTCCACAGAGACGACCACGTCCTTCCGGTCGACGCCCTGGAGGGCCTCCTTGATTGCCAAGGTGAGCATGTAGTCTCCCGTCCGCGCCCTCCCCTCGCTGTCCACCAGGGCCAGCCTGTCTCCGTCGCAGTCGAACGCGAAGCCGACGTCCGCGCCCTCTTTCTTCACCGTCTTGCAGAGCACCTCAAGGGGGTCGTTCGTCGGATCGATTGTCCGGGAGAAGATCCCCCGCGCGTCCCCGATGGTCGACACCTCACACCCCAGCGCGCGCAGGATCTGCGGGGCGTGTCCGATCGCCGCGCCGCCGTTGAGGTCGAGGACCACCTTCACGCCCTGCGCCGAGCCCTCCCCGGCCATCTCCACCAGCTCTCTGTTGTAAGAGAAGCCTTCAGGGCGCTTCAGCCTTCCCGGGGAGGGGAGACCGTTCCCCTTCGCCCCCTTCCGCAGTATCTCGTCGAACTCGGCCTGGTTGATCCCGCGCCCGTTGACCACGAACTTCAGGCCGTTCCACTCCGGCTCGTTGTGCGAAGCCGTCACTATTATCGCCGACCTCTCCTTCCTCCTACTCTCGCGGAAGATGGCCGGTGTGGAGATGACCCCGTAGTCGACCACGTCGGCGCCCGTCCCGAGGATGGCGCTGGTCACGACGCGAGAAGCGATCGGGCCGGTCGCGCGAGTGTCCCTGCCGACGAGGAGCTCGCCCGGCCCGAGGAGGCGGACGAACCTCCTTGTGTACTCGGCCATGTCCTCAGGAAGGAGGTCGGAGTTGAAGACCCCGCGGATGCCGCTGGTCGACGTGACTGTCAAGAAACTACCGAGACCGTCCTTTGATGATGGCGCTGTAGAATTCCGTGAGGAAGTAGCCTATTCATCGTGAATGGTAGTCGTATCTGTGCTTAAAGCGCTTTTCACCGTGGAAGGAGATAAGCCAAACTCGGCAGCCAGATATTTGGACGTCGTTCCCAGAACATTATGCGCGTACTGGATTTCTCGGACTTGCGCGATGTTGAGGATGCGAGGCCTTCCTCCCGCCGATTTTCCGAGGATGTGACCCTCGCTACGCCTGTAAGGAATGTTAATTTCGCCATTGCTCGGTACGCACCGCTGGTGAAGGTGGTTTTGGGAGCAGGCATAATCCCACAAGACGTAATGAACTCTCTGAGTTGCGAGAGCTGTTGGAGACTAGAATCGCACCAAGTAGCTGCGAACCTCAGGGTATATCTGCTGTAGTACACATGATTGCTTCCGTCTCCATCATAATATCCCGCGACTTGACGCCAATCTTGATAGCCTTCCGTCTTTGCTATCCAGGAAGTTGACATGAAGTAGAAAGAAGAGAGGCTATTTAACCGCAGAATATATCGATGAACCCTTTGTGTAACTTGTGCGTCAAGATAAGTTGAGTTCCCGCCTTTTGATTCGGCAACCGCTTTCTTGGTATTCAGATGGCTCCGAAGATATTCAAGGCGAAGCGAAGCGTCAGACTGGGAGAGTACAAGTTCACCCAGATATTCATAGGCGCCGAGAACTCGCCTACGCTCCTTAGGCTCTTCGGTTCCCAAAGGAACATGTCCAAGATAGTCAGGCACCTGAAGGTCAGCGTCGTCGATTCTGACTGGGGGATATGGCTCGACCACAACACGGGCGCCGTGTGCGTGGGCTCAAAGTACCTCTCCACCGCCAAGATAAACTGCCTCTACTTGGACGTGATTCACGTGCTCGTCCACGTCAAGCAGTTCCTCGACGGCAAGGACCTCTTCGACCAGACCTTCGAGTACGTCGACCGTCCAACTGAGATTGAGGCGTACCGATACACCGTCGACGAAGCCAAGCGGCTGCAGATGAGCGAGGACGAGATTCTCCGCTATCTGCGCGTGGAGGCCGTGGACGACTCGGAGCTCGGACGGCTCATAGAGAAGATAGGCGTAAGGCCTCGCCGATAGACTGCCGCGTCTCGAAGCCTTAAGAAAGGCTCCGCGGAAAGAATCACCTTCGCATGAGATACGTCGAGGGAGCCAAGAAGGTGTTCATGGACACCGGCACCAGCTTTCCTCGGAAGATAATCTGGTCGGTCGCCCTGATAAAGCGCGAGGCGGCCGAGGCGAACGCCTCTCTCGGGTTGCTCGACCCAAAGATAGCCTCAGCGATAGCGCAGGCCTCTAACGAGGTGATGGAGGGGAGGCACGACTCCAAGGTCACCGTGGACGTCTTCCAGACAGGCTCAGGCACGGGGCTCAACATGAACCTCAACGAGCTCATCGCGGAGAGGGCCTGCGAGCTTCTGGGGAAGAAGGTCCACGCCAACGACCACGTCAACATGGGGCAGTCGTCGAACGACGTCGGGCCTTCGGCGATCAGGATCGCCGCTGTCGCCCTCTGCAACGCAGAGCTCGCGCCATCGATTGAAAGGGCGTCGAGGAGCCTCACAGCGCTCTCGAAGCGCACCTCCACGGTCTACAAGGCGGGAAGGACCCACCTGAGGGACGCGCTGCCGGTCACGATGGGCCAGGAGTTCGCCGCGTACGCGGACGCATTCGACCACGACCTCCAGCTTCTGAAAGCCGTCATGGCGTATGCGAAGGAGCTCCCAATAGGCGGAACGGCGGTCGGGACCGGGGTGAGCGCAGACCCCGCGTTCGGGGCTGCCGTGATACGCGGAATCAACAAAGCGACGAAGCTGGGCTTCTCCGAGGCGAGGAGCAGGTTCCGCGCCATGAGGCTCCTCTCCGACCTCATAGCGCTAAGCTCGATCCTGACCTTGACCGCGCTGGACGTCTACCGGCTCTGCCAGGACATCAGGCTCATGTTCTCCGGGCCTGTCACTGGCCTCGGCGAGATAGAGATACGCACCCAGGAAGAGATCGCGGGGAGCAGCATCATGCCCGGGAAGACGAACCCAATAACGGTGGAGGCGGCGATGCTCGTCTCGGCTCAGGTCATGGGGCTCGACGGGGCGAACCAGGTCGCCGGGATGCTGGGCGAATTCGAGCTCAGCATGGGGGTCCCCCTGGTGGGCTACAACGTGGCCACGCAGATTGCCCTGCTCACAGAGGCCCTCAGGAAGCTTTCTGACGTTGTCCTAGACCACGTCGTCCCCAACGTGAAGAGGAACAGGGCGTACGCGGAAGCCAGCCCCGCGCTGGTCACGGCGATAAGCCCGGCGATAGGCTACGACAAGGCGGCCAAGGTGGGAAAGAGACTCGCGCGCGGGCTCTCGGTAAGGGACGGGCTGAAACAGCTCGGGTACACCGACAGGGAGGTCGACAAGATCCTAGACCTCCGGAAGCTCGTCGACCCGTCAACCCGAAAGTAGTGTCGCGCAGGTTGAGCAGCGAAGCCACCATCGCCTCGGTCGCCAAGGAGTTCAAAGCCCAACCTTCGCTGCTGCGCTCCTTTCGCGAGTCGGCGCTCTGGTCGGCGCTTGGGGACGGCGGAGACCCGATATTCGTCGGAGCGGGGGACTCCTACGCAGCCTCGCTCTGCGCGTCCTTCCTCGCCGGGCCGCAGGTCCTCGCGCTCGACCCGTATTCCCTGGCCGAGTCGATCAGCTGGGCGAGGGAAAGGCCGGTTTACATCGTCTCGGTCTCGGGCGAGACCAGGTCCAACATCGAGCTCGCCCGCGCGCTGAAGGGGGTCGCGAAGCTCACGGTAGCCATCACCTGCAACCCGAAGAGCCGCCTGGCCGCAGAGACGGACAGCGTCGTCGAGCTCCCCTTCAAACCGCGCGGCAAGTCCCCCGGAATCGCCACCTTCACGCTGGCGCTCGGCGCCGTGCTCAAGGTTTGCGGGCTCGAATCCGACTGCTACTTCGAGGATGTGCTCTCGCGCGCCACCACGGTCGCCAAGAGGATTCGAATCGCGAGCGGGCGCAACCTCACCCACTTCGCGGGAAACAACGAGGCGTACGCCGCATCGGTATACGGGGTGGCGAAGATCTACGAGATTCTCGGGAGGAGGGCGCAGGCATCGCTTCTCGAGGAGTTCAGCCACATGCCGCTCTTCTCCCTCTCGACCTCCGACTGCGTCAACGTGGTCGAGTCTCCAAACGGGCGGAAAGGGGGCCAGCTGCAGGAGAGGCTCACAGAGGGCGGCTACTCGTCTTCGCTCATACGCCTTGAGGGCGACCCTGTCGAGAGGCTCTACTTCCTCGTCTTCTCCATGCAGAGGGCTGCAATCGACGCTGCGACAAGGGAAGGGCTGGAGCGTCCTTACTTCCTGGGCGCGAAGAAGAAGATGAGAATCAGCGACGAGATGATCTACTAGTGACTGGCGCCGCTTCCGCAGCCGCAACCCTGTCCCTGGACGTTCGGGTTCTCAATCTTGAAGCCCTGCCTCTGCATCGTGTCGACGAAGTCGATCTTTGACCCCCTAAGGATCTCAGCGTTGTTCTTGTCGGTGACGATCTTGAAGTCGTCTACTTCCTCTACGATGTCGTTCCCTCTAGGCTTCTCGGAGAGCTGCATCCCGTAGCTGTACCCGCCGCTGCAAGCGCATCCGCCGGAAGCGTAAACGTCAATCCTGAGGTAAGAGCCGCCCTCGGTCTGCCCCTCCAAAGCCTCGGAGAGCTTCTGCTTCGCGAGAGGCGTGAACTTCACTATCGGCATCATCTTCTGCATACTGGCCTGGGAATAACGTAGGTCATATTTAGCTATTCGGATTCTTTCCCGACCTCGGCCTCGCGCCGCCCGCCCGACCTCCAAAACAGGAACGACAGGAGGTACAGCGCGACCATCGCCGCCGTGATCACCAATGCGACCGTCGCGAGAATCCCCGAGTCAGGGCCGCTGCCGAAGACTATGGGGATTGGCCCAATCAGGATGAACCCACCACTGGAGCTGGAGCCTCCGGGCCCGGTGAAGGTCCCAAGGGCGACCACCAAGAACCCCACGAAGATTATGGCGACGCCCAGCGATGCCAGCCTGGAGTTCATCGGCCAATCAAGACCCCTGAAAGGAGCACGACCACGATCAAGACGATGGCGAGGACCATCGCTATGCTGGCCCACTTCGCATCCGAACCGAAGACAATGGGAATCGGGCCGACCATTATGACGCCTCCGCCTCTCACTTCGGCGCGCCTCTCCCCCTCCTGGGACGGCTCGCCCGAGGTAGCCGTCGCCAAGAAGACGACCAAGAATCCTACGAGGATTATACCTATCCCGATGAAGACGAGGTCGAGCATCAGACCTTTTCCCACCGGCGGTTTCTTATATAGCGTCAGCCGCTCTTTGAACTAGGCCCGATTGTCAGAGTACAGGTATTGCGAGAAGTGCATGATGAGGACGGAGCATGAGGCGGTCGTGGACGGCCGAGACTACAACCCCCGGGGGAGAGGCGTCTACAGGTGCAAGAAGTGCGGGAGGGTAAAGTCCATGCGGCACCTCCGCCCTAGCTCCGAAATCGGCTATTGACGCAGCTCAGGAATATTCTGACCTGTCGACGACGTTCTTCAGCGGTCGGCCCTTGAAGTACCTCGTCAGGTTCTCGACGACCCCCTTCCCGACCCTTCCCGTGATTATCGCGCTAGGCCCGGAGCAGTGCGGGGTGCCGATGAAGTTCTCAAGCTCCAAGAACGGCAGGTCGGGAGAGAAGGACTCCGCGCCCTGCTTGTCCGGCCACCACACGTCGGTCGCGTAGACGAACCCGGGGTTCTTCACGAGGTGGTCATAGATTGCCTCCTTCTGGACGACCTCCCCACGAGCGACGTTCACGATTATTGAGCCGGGCCTCATCACGGCGAGCTCTTCACTCCCCATCAGGCCCCTTGTGGCGTTCGTCAGAGGCACAGCAAGGACCACCACGTCCGATTCGCGGAGCAGCCTCATCAGCCCCGCCCTCCCCCTGAGCGACTTCACCCCTCTGTCACTGACCGGGTGCCTCCCGAACGCGAGAATCTTCATCCCGAACGGCTTGGCCATCCTTCCGGTGGACCTGCCTATCCCTCCGTATCCCACAATACCCAGCGTCTTTCCACTGAAGAAGGCCACCTGCCGCCCGAGGTCGTCGAGCCTCTGGTGCGCGAAGGCGCCCACCCTCAGCTGGCGGTCGAACTTGACTATGCTCTTCCCGGCCGCGAGCATCAGACCGATGGCGAATTCGGCCACCTCGTCAGAGTAGCTCCCGGCGTTGCTGCAGACCACCACCTTCTCGTCGAGCAGGTCGAAGCGGATGCCGTTCACCCCCGCGTTGCCAGCTTGGTAGAGGCGAAGGCTCTTCATCGTGGATGCCTTCGCTTTGTCCAGGGCCTTCGGCCACCCGTGGGAGTAGACGCAGTCAATCAGGGGAAGCACCCGCGCCCGCTCCTCCTCGTCCATGTCTTCCAGCCAATAGATGTCGGCGTAGCGCTTGAGGGGCTCGAACTCCTCCCGACGGTTAGCGGTCTGCGCCACGAGGAGCTTGGAGCGGTTCTTCCTCATCTGGAACCCTTTTAGGTGCAGCGTATTCAAACGATTCGTCACAGGGTCGGAATCATGAAGCAGGCGAGCAGGGTCAACACGGGGCTCGCCTCTTCTCTCCTTGTCCTCGTCGCCGTCCTTTCGGCGCTGCTGCTGGGCTACTCAAGGGCGTCGAGCAACCTGGTGGTCCAGGTGATCACGATGCTCCTCTCCATGGCGCTCGTGTTCTACGCGAGCCACCCCCTCGGCCACTTCTTCGCGGCGAGGGCGTACGGCGTAAGCACCGAGTACTTCTTCGTGGGGCGGAGCGACTTCCGGAAGCTCAAGCTGAAGCCCATGAGCCTCGTCGGCGGCCTCACGCC
>Ga0209415_10015366_pt1 | contig 12409 bp, 13 predicted proteins | sample PeaSoiSIISIP2007_FD_187696 | JGI IMG/M metagenome (GOLD analysis project Ga0209415, IMG submission 187696) | Peat soil microbial communities from Weissenstadt, Germany - SII-SIP-2007 (SPAdes) (version 2) | ecosystem: Environmental > Terrestrial > Soil > Wetlands > Peat | place: Germany... | reverse complement strand
CTATGCTCGGAGGTGCCCTTTATATGATTATCATTTCTGTTTTGGTAAAAATACGTCATTTCTGTTTGGGGTTGACACGCTTGGTATAAACTATTGACATCCAACCTCAAATATCGTAAAGTGTCTGAACTTTTATAAAGAAATTACCGATGGGGTTGATTCGTGTTATTATTCAATGGTCTTCGAAAATATTTAGCGGCGTTTTTGCTCGTCATGTTCTACGCGTCTGTTTCTCTCGCTGCAGCGGATGATGTGAGCTTGCAGTCTGATACTATTGCTCGGACGATGCAGCCAACAAATGAGCCGTCAATAAAAACAGCTGCGGGGATTAGCAGTGATTGCTTCATCGGATGTTTCACAAACATCAGGAGCGAGATCACCGTTTTGGAACGCAAGGATATGCCTGTCGGCTCTATGAACGAATCCTTTGAACAGGCTACTTCCATTACACTGCGCAAAGACGGTGATAAGATTATATGGAGTCTTGCTCCATCGCTTGACAGGTTCAGTCTCAACCCTATAGACGATATCAAGAATCTTCAAGTAGTGTTGAAGTATAGGTTCTAGTCAGAAAAGAATCACATCCACTTCTCTTTTTCGAATTACACAGGACAGACAACGTATTTCCGTATTCCCCGCCTGGCAATTTTTAATTAAGTACACACATAAGTAGCATGTTTAAATAGTATAGCTTCATTCCTATGGGCTCTTTTAATGCTCCGCTTCTAGGAAGACAGCATATCAACACTCGCGACTTTCAACTTGAAGTAAAGCATTCGCCCGATTTTTCGAACGTTGCACTCTCCACCCACAAACATGGTTTGACAATATTATGACGAGGGCAAAAAATACCACAAGTCCATTTCGGACACACCTCCCCTTCAATGTTTTCAAAAGGTCTTCTTCTAGAGCTCGACGATCCTCGTGCTGATCTCGATCGCTGCCTCGGCACCCTGGCCAGCGGAGATGATCGCCTGGGAGTGGCCGTAGCGGAGAGCACCTAATACGAAGAGGCCTGGGATGCTCGACTCGCCCGCGCCTCTCGTCATGATCTTGAACCCCTCGGCGTCGCGCTCCAAGGGGAGGCCCTCGAGGTACTCATCATTAAGGGAGATCCCACCCCACCCCATGATGGCCTCACAGGGGATGACACGGCCGTCAGCTAGCCGCACGCCCTCGAGGGTTTTCTCTCCAAGAAGTTCTTCCGGCCGACCCTCAACCAGGCCGATCCCCTCCTCCTCGAGGATCGAAGCGTACGCTGGCGTCAGGGAGAAGCCGTGGGCTAGGAAGGTCACGTCGCTGGTGAACAGCTGCTTCATACCGACGCTGAGACGCACCCCGTTGATGGTGCGGTCCATGACGAGCAGCTTCCTGCCAGTGGTGCGATAGCCGTCGCAGATCATGCATGTGAAGTAGGAGATGCCAAAGAAGCGCACGAGGTTCTTGAGAGGGGCGAGGGTCTCCCTGGCCCCTGAGGCGGCGATGACGAAACGGGAAAAGTAGGTCTTCCCCTCAGCCTGCACCTCGAAGTGACCCACCCTGGTTGTGACGCGCTCCACCTTGGAGCGCTCGACTGCAACGCCGAAGCTCTCCGCCTGAGCGAGACCAGCTTCCAAGAGGTCCGGGCCTGAAACGGTACGGAGGCCGAGGTAGTTCTCGATGTGTTTCGCGTGGTAGGTCCGCCCCCCGGGACGGTGGAAAAGCATGACGCGGAAGTTGTAGCGGCCGAGGTGAATGCAGGCCTGCAGGCCTCCCGGTCCCGCTCCGATGACTATACAGTCGAGAAGTGCTTCGCTGCCTATGCCTCCCGCTTGTTCCATGGCCTCTCCCTCTGTACCCCATGAGGATCATAAGGGTCAGGTTGTTAATGTTTACATTTGTTTAAGGAACTCAAAGCCTGACTGCAATAGAATAGCGCATAGCGAGTTGTTTGGCAATTGGCCGCTGGGTAGATCCATATTTCTAAACAGCCTTTGGAATCTTCTGATCACGCTTTTGCCTGTCACTGCGTACTCGATTAGAAGAGATCGGGCAGATGGCCTTCTGAATAAGTGCGGACTTATATCTCCCCTGGAACAACCCTACTAATTCGAGATGAAACATTGAATGCAATAAAGATTGATTACCACAACAACTTCAGAAAGATGTTTGATTGGAGAACCTATATCATAAAAACAATGATTCAGAACAGTATAGTGTGATCGCCAAAATTAGTTTATTTTACGTTAGAAGGATTCACCGAAATGGCTGGTAGATCTGTCGGATTAGATAGTAGGCTTCTCAGAACGAGCGAGTAACTTCACCTGAATAAACATCCAGGGAGCTCGACAAAAAAGGCAGGCATAAGCCTGCCCTGATACAGCAGCCATTACTGTTACCCGGGGTGTATGGGGCTGGATCTGCCTATTTCATAGGGGCCATACGAGTAACGCTGGTAGCCAGCTTTTTGCCGCCTTCCTCCGAGTACTGGACTGTCACGGTATCCCCCACCTTGATATCTTTGAGCAGGGATCCCGTTTCACAATCGAAGCTAACCGCCATCTCCTCAGACTTCAGCGTCATAGTACTCTTCTCAACATTTACAGCGGTAACTACTCCCGACATCTCCATTGCATGCGCCGTACCGACAATCGCCAGCACGACGACTGCGACAAGGAGAACTAGTGTTCTAGCCCTCACCTTCATTGTACACCTCCCTTCCCCGTGATGATTTATACTCCACGAATCCCTACGAGACTACGCTTTTTTCCAAGTCAGATGGCAACAGCCATACGCCTTCAAACCAGCAAAACTCGCGTAATCTATCGACCAGTGTATCCAACGAAGAAAATCGATCCGGTACCTCTCTCCAGCGAGCGGGCCGATTAATTTGTTTTGCTCCCCGGTTTTAAGAAGTCCAGTTGCTTTATTCAGTGTTTCTTCTGAGTGTTCCTGATAAATCATTTTAGAAAAAATGTCGCCGCAACCCCTTTCGCTAATGTTAAATTAAATAGCAAATATTTTTTTAAAAAAGCTATACTTATATTTTCTAGTATACTCTAATTTTGATCGGCTCTTAGTTTTCACGGTGATTTATTATCACCTAATACCTAAGTCACCCTTGAACATTCAATAGATGCCGTGCAACACCAACGAGCCTTAATCCAGAGGGGTGACTGGAACAGTGAAAGACTAATACCAAAATTGAATGAAACTACAGCAATGGTAAAAAGATCAGTGGCTGAATAAATATCGACGAGAAAATTTCAGCTTCTCATCACGGGGTGGACTTTTTCTCTTCGCAACGAGCCCTCAAATGGGAGACTCCTAACGTATTCCCTTGTGATTTTAATCACAGCGTATGCAATGATATTGTAATATGTTTTTTTACAATAAGATCCCTCATGCGGAATAATACTTGTGATAAAGGCAAACAAGGGGAAACCCTGCGGCTGTAAGTCCATATCGTGTATGTTTTAAATATTTGGCATAAATTGCGCCGGTTAAACATTTTCCCAATTGCCGTGTCATAAGACGCATGTTAATGTCGGCATGGTGTTGCACAATTAAAAAAAACAAGGAGGTAGAATAAAATGGTTCTCAGGCACGTAATCCAACTAATCGTTTTACTAACAGTAGGTTTCACCTTGCAGGCGTGCGGCGGAAGCAGCAATTCAGCCTCATCAACTTCTGCGGGCGCTTCCAATGGGACCCTGAGTGTATCACTTGTAGATGCGCCCGGTGATTATGATCATGTCTGGATAACGGTGAAGGACGTCTGGTTCCATACGGACGCAAATGCCAGTACAACTGATTCAGGATGGTTCAAATTTCCCCTCAACGCCCCCACGATTATTGACCTAACTTCCCTGAGCAACGGCAACGTATCTCAAAATTTATGGGATGGCATTAAACTTCCCGCCGGCATCTATCAGCAAATCAGGTTGTTCCTGGTCTCGACCGATACGGCAAATCCTCCGGCCGGTCATTCCCATTTCAATGAGGTTTCGTTCGGTGGCAACACCTTCTCGCTCAGGATCTCTGATCCGGACAATGGCATCGCACTTATCGGTACATTCGCGGTAATCAGTGGATCGACGCGAAAACTGACCATTGATATAGATGCGGGGGATGACGTTGTGGATTTCAACGGGTCGGAATATATTTTGGAGCCAAGACTGTCATGTTTCGACCTTGACCATGTCGGCGCAATTGTCGGCCAACTCAGTACAGGCGCCACGTTCACTAAAGCGCCGCATTTTGAAATCAAGGCTGAAACTCTGAGTGCGGATGGTACCTATCATGTGGTCCGCCGTGCTACGGTCCCCGATTCCACGGGAAAGTTCATTTTGTTTCCGGTTTCTGCAGCAACAGCGACCACAACATATGATATTTTGGTTCGAGGGATTGGATACGAGACGACGATCGTGAAAGGCGTGCCGGTAACCCAGGGTACAACCCCGCTGTCAAACCCCACATCCATACCGACGATTACCATGACAACCGACACGGATTTTGCCTCGAGTGCAACAATAACTTCTCCTACCGGGGCTTGGGTAGACTTCTATCAGACCCTGTCAGGTACAGGTACATCTGAGGTGCCTTACGAGGTCCGGTTCAGACATTTCAACCCTCTTACCGGAGCATTCAGTGGGTTTATGCTTTCTGACGGTCAGCTGCAATGGGGGCTTTACAGCAGCAGTACGGTTACGTTTACTGCCGTAGATCCCGTTGAAGGGGATGGCGGGTACCAGGCCGTTGCAGGGGCCGATGAGTCTCTGTATAGCCCGAGCGCACTTCCTGGATCCGCAAACATAACGGATTCATCTCCACTGGTGGCTTTTGGGACACCTCTTACGGTGATATCTCCCTGGTCGGGGAATACTATTACCGGCGTGATATCTATGTTGAGCCCCACTGCAATGGACGGCAAGTTTAATACTGGCGTCGTGTTTGCCGTGCATCGTGGCCTGATTGTAGATGCAATAAGCACGATGATAGGTGATTTGCCGGTCTCGGATGTCAGCACTGGGGGATCCTATACCATCTCGAATCTCCCGGGAGGTTCGACGCTAAATCCGCTGCCGTCAGCAATCTATGGCGTTGAAGCCGTCCTTTGGTCAACGTCAACAGCTACATTTGAAAAGATCATGATACCCAATTACACAGCGATTGCAATACCACAAATCGCTGACCTGCGTACCGGGGACGGGACAGCAAATTTGGACATGCTCCCCCTGTTCTTCCCCCTTTGGTAGTGCATCTTTTCTGGTGAATTGAGGCCTTCTGGAAACGGAAGGCCTCTTTTTTTTCAGTGCAATAGGGATCGAGGCAGGATGGATAAAATGGACACCAAGGTTTGTAAAATAAAATGATGGAGGTGCCATGATGAAGGGGATTCCACAAGGAAGTTACATGAAGGATTTCAAGATGAAGCAGTAAAACTCGTCACTGAAGGGAAAAGGATGATTACGACCCGTCCAAAAGGGACAAAAAGAACAGGACTCTGCCCTTCGGAATAGGAAAACTGATCGTGTTTTTGCGATGCTACTCTTTTTTCTCTCAGTCTGTTTCGGAAGGGTCAACCAACGGCGTTTGTGCTTCTTGTTCCATTAATTCTCCCCATGACTTTACCGCTGCAGCAGCCTTCTTTCCTTTTTCCTCTGATTGATGCTTCGCATCTTCGATCGTGCCACCGACCGATTGAACCATACGAATTGCATCCCCGGCATGCACAATGAGAAGATAGAGCACTACTGCCCACAGTAGAATAATACGAACGATTGCAACGGCTTTTTTGTGATCAGTCTCAAGTATCCCCAGGATAATAAAAGCAAAGACAGCGCTGACGATAATAACCGCCGAAATCAGTACACGGTGGTTAAATAAAATGCTCTCATGCTCCGGGGCGAATGATTTATCAGAGGCCGCAACCGGGGACTGATTGTGATTCCTGACTGGCTGTCCAGGCGCAGACTGGCCTTGAGCCGGCTGATTATTCTCCTGATCTGCATCACCGCTTACAATTTTAGCGCTCGCACGATATTGTTCAGGAATGGATTGGAGATCGCTTGAGAAACAGATCAAACCGTCCTTGTCTAAATACTTATAGATGGCTGCATAACTGGTTTGCTCAGAAAAGAAACCAAAAACACAAAAAAGACAGAATAGGAGCAGGATTTTTATTCTCATTGAGGCTTCCGTACGGACTCTTGGCAAGTTGAAATATTGGCACCGCTGTCCAGTGCAGACCCGAAAGAATCCGCCATTTCACATCAACCGTGCATCAAAGCCCCGGTGAGTATTTTCGAAGACGAATACGTTGATTATACGGTAGAGCGACTTTTTGTCAAGAATTTCGATGGGGTATTTTTAGGGTATGCCATCAAACCGTTTAGGGCGAGGAACTCGGAGCCTTCTTACCACTTAGGACTGTTGGGAAGACACGAAGAACAGTAAATCTAGATTACCAACTCTCTGTACATTCGATTACGTAACTTCATGCCGCTAATACAGAATGTAACATGATATGTTTCAGAGAAATGCAACTTCAACAACTTCAGGATGAAACGTTGACTAAAAGTTTCGTCAGAACAATCGCTGTCATCTACTTGATCTTCTCCATCATGTAGTTAATGATATCCGTCAGGGTGACAATACCCGACAGCCTGCCATTGTCGACAACAGGGAGCTGCTTTATCCCTTTGAGGATCATGAGAGAACCTGCCTTCACGATGGGCGTGTCGCTAGTTATGGTGATGGGCGGCGTCGACATGAGGATCCGCACCTTCAGGTCGTCCAACTGGTGCGCCCGCTCTTCGATGCGCTCGAAGCTCGCCATGTGGCGCTCGCCGTCTATAATGTCGGAATAGCCCGGAAGCATGGCCTTGGAAATTTCGGCCGTCGGAATTACTCCTGCAACCGTTCCCCCATCCAACAGCACAAGGCCGTTGAGCAGAATGGCCTTGAAAATATCGGCCTTTGTAATTACTCCCACAATCGCTTCCACATTCAACACCACGAGGCCGTTTACGTGGTGTTCCTTGAGAATCTGGGCACAATCCTTCAAGGTTTGTTCCGGCCCAATGGTATGAACTTGCTTCGTCATAATCTCGGCTGTTTTCATGAATGTAACTCCTTCTGATGAAGATTATTAGCCGCAGAGCTCACAGTGCTCAGCGATGTCGAAAGAAGCTATTGCTCGATGTGGAAAAGTATAATTGAATTTTTATGTAAGATAAAGCAGAAAAGAGGAGTATCTTAGGGTTTGCAAATTTCGGAAAGAAGTTATCACTGCATGTTCCGACTGATAATCTTCACTTCTCATGATTAACGGCATCCTTCAACTGCGCCTCCTGCTCGGTGATCTTTGCCGACTGCTCGGCTAGCGCAGGCACCGCTTGCATCAGTAACACCGCTGGGATGATAACCGCTACCAGCAAGCCAGCCCATGAACGGTGCTTTGTGTAACACATATTCAGCGCTGTATCCTCCTTGTATTTGTCGCTACATTAATTTATTCACTATTTTGATAGAATAGTATATCATCGTCAAATACTACTAGGGATGCTTATTATGAACATCCCGCAAGCAGATTCTTTAATGTTCAACATGGATTTATTAAGGGAACTTTATAAGTAGAAGATAACGAATACAGTTTAAAAATTGAAGTGTTTCGAAGAATGGAAACTACACCTAGCTACAGGAAGATGTATAATGGACCACTTAGTTACAATTGGGACTGTTACATCTTTTGGAAATCTTTCTCTTCGCAGAACACATTACCTGGACTATATGCGTTACGCTTGATCTTCGCGCCCAGGAAATCCACTTTTCTCCTGAGGCCGTCCCGCATCCTGATTGCATCGTCTGCGTGATGCTTGTTTACAATCATCGTGTCAAGGATACGATAGACCGCCTGCGCGTCTCTATAGATGTCCTTATAGCGGGCCAAGCTCGGAAAGTTTTCCCTGTACTCTGAGTCGATTCTACCGCGCAGGGCATTTACTGTAAGTGAAACATGGGAAGACTTATTAACCTTTGTATCTCTGCCCTTGCCTATTATTTTTAAGCCGAATAGTTTCGCAATTCCCATGTTTACTCCCGTGGTTGCCTGGTGCGAAGAGTTTCTGTCATACTGGAAACCGAGTAATTAAAATATAGCAGGGATCAAGAGTGAGCGCAGATAATAAATGGGGTATTTTTAGGGTATCGCATGAAATGATAAAAAAGTAGTATGCGTAAAAAACAAAAATGCTAGATGAATTTTGATGTTTCAATTGATTGCAGCTTCAACAAGTTCGGGAAGGAGAGTTGACTAAAAACTTAAACGGAATTATTCATTTTCATTTGATCCTAATTTCCCGGGCTCCACTTGCAGGGCTACCGCTCCTGCAACCGGTCCAGCCGGTTCTGATAGAAAGTCCGGCAGTCTTCGTTAAGCTCCTCGATCTTCAATATTCCCTCTGCCAAGGCAAACATGACAGCCATATCAGGGTCGCACATAGCGTATTGCTTGTAAAGATCCCTCGCTGTGCCGTTATGATATTGGTGAATTTCCTCGTTAAGATCGAAGGGACTCATCCCGCCCTGCTTCCACTTCTGGAAGGCCGCCAGCAGCTTATCCAAGGCTGCGTTCAACTCGCGTTCATATGAAACGCTAGCAAGTTCACGAATGTACTTTCTTTGCTTTTCGGTCAGCTCGTTTGCATGACGCATCGGAAAACTCCTGGGTCTATAGGTTCATATTGAACCAGCATTCTAAGACGTTCAAACAGCACTCGCAATCTTCATTGATCTTTTCTTCGGTTTACGCTCAGAAACCAGTTCAAGTAACACCTTGGGGTGCCGAGCCGCTATCTGCAACAGTACGCGAGCCGGTCCCTCGGGCTTTCGACGCTTTTGCTCCCAACCGCGAAGCGTGCCGGCGCTGATCCCCATGAGCGTTGCAAATTTATCCTGTGAAAGCTCGTAATGTCGGCGTATTTTCTTAACATCGGAAATTACGGCAACTTCAAAAATACGAAATGCCTTCTTTTCTCCCCGCATAATCGCACCTGTTTCCTTTAATCAAGATACAGATCAACACAGTATTTGAACGCAGGTTCATTGATATAGTATGGATGCTCCTTCGCCTTCCTTATAAATGCAATGGCTTCCGGCGACCCAATATCGCCGATGGATTTCAGGGCCATGTACTTGTCAATTTCCTCATATGAACTGTATTTTATTTTGAGAAATTCTAGTTGGTCTTTTGCCCCAAGCATCCCAATTGCTGAAAGGGCACACGCTCGGGCAATATCGTCTTTTACATCGGCAAACCCAATCAGCGGCTTTAAAGCAGCGCGATTGTTTGTCCCCCCTAGTTCCAGCATGTAGACATACGCGTCACGGTCCTTTTTCTTAATCTTCTCTTCAGCTTGTTTGGCTATTTCTTGCACCTTTGCCTCGGTTACCGAATAATGCAGGGCGACGGCGTTGATTTTCGTCGTTATCTCATTCACCACAATAGACAGAGGCATGCTAAAACAAGAGTCCACAATAGCTTTTAGACTCGAGAACTGTAAGGACTTTCCATGGAAGAAGTACGCGCGAATGGGATAATTCTTACCGCCCGTCGTCACTACACCCTTAAATGAAAGGTAACTCTCCCATGGAGACCATCCATTTACTTCTCTACTGACAATCTGGTATTTTTTTATCGTCAATATAATGTTGGGAGGAGTCGCATCGTCTTTTGCTATGATTTTAACGGGAGTACCACGCGCTGAGAACTCCTTTTCCAACGAATGTGAGAGCCATCCAACTGGATCTTGCATGTTTTCCAAGTCGAAACGTAAAGCACTTGCGTATCCTATTCTTTTATCGAAAACAGAATCGCTTCTCTGATCAACAATTTTCATAAAGATGGTTCTTCTGTTACTGACGTCGTATTTGAAGCTGGATACAACTGGATCCGTAATAGTAAATCTCGGGTGCGCACAGCTAGCAAGCAGGCTTGAAATTACCACTATTAACATTAATTTCACTACTGTTAGCTTCATTTTCGACCTCCTGTTCCAATCTATTTATTACTTTATTTTTATAGAACTTTTGATGGAATAATGCGGATGTATTAAGTCACGCTGTTATTGAGTCTAATACGGAAACGCTTAATTCGGGTTGTTGCATTGCTCTATCGGTTGACCTTACCCGCGATATCTATACCACCCTGAGAGTTAAACGTATGGTAATATAAAGTCGAAAGGAGAGCAATCATAGGTGGTAAAAAAGGGTTCAGTCCCGAACAGAATATAGGGAAACTCAGAGAGACGGAGATTTGGCCTAACCCAAATAGCTATTCTAATATTGTGATATTCCAACAGAGCTATTCACTTTGTAAGAAACCTTGCCGTTGAATGATTTCAGTAAGGAGATTTCATCGCGCACTTCAACTGCAGTTCTGCACGTTTTTAATAATACCGTCTATCTCGACATCACCTATTCCATATATATACAAATATTGTATCGATCTGTATCGGTGGGAACTGGGTAATCCTGCGAACATTACAAATCAAAGCTATATTTACATAAAATTTATACTTTATAATAAGATGAGGATGCGTACCGGCGGCAGAGCCTCTTAATTCAAGTATCTCAGGGGATTCACGGGCAATCCGTTTTGACGCACTTCATAATGAAGATGCGGTCCCGTGCTTGATCCGGTATCTCCTATATAGGATATGACATCACCCCGTTTGACCTGCTGTCCCTCTTTCACGTTGAGCCGGGAGTTGTGCCCATAAACGGTTTTGATTCCGTACCCATGGCTGATTTCAACCATATTGCCATATCCGGGACTGAAGGCAGCCTTGACCACAATGCCGTCGGCCGGCGCTACGACCGGCGTTCCTGTCTGGGCCGCAATATCAAGACCTTCGTGGAACGTGGGGATGCCGCTGAACGGAGAGGTGCGCCTACCGAAAGGAGACGTGATCCAGCCGCGCACAGGCCATATTGAAGGCGTAGATGCATAGAGGGAACGCTTATCTTCAAAGTATTCTATCAGCATCTGGAGGCTGGTTTCCTGTCTGGAAGCGGCGCCCTTCATCTTTGACAGTTCCTGATGCATTTCCCTGAGTTCTTCATCCTGCTTCTTTGCGCCCATAGGGACAAGATTCTGGAGCCTTATTTCATCAGGGCCGCCTATGCCGATTACCAGCCTGCCCCGGTCCCGGGGACCGAGGCTCACGACACGGCGAAGCTTGGTATCGAGGTCGAGCAGGAGGAACATCTGCCGTTTGTACTCCAGGAGATTGAGCGCAAAACCCTGGACTTGGGCTTTTTGCTGCATCAACTCTTCGCGGGCGGACTGAAGCTCCCAGACTTTATCTTTGGCGTCATTGTATTCATAGAAAAGATACAGGGAAAGAAATGTCAATGCCACAATAGAAAGAAGCGCGGCTTTAAGAGCCGGTTTTGATATGCTCAGCGTCCGGACTCTTTCATTCGGTCCAGGCAGAAACATAAAAGTATAATACTCTTTTTTATTGAGCCTGCTGGGTTTTGTTAACATAATCATACTCCGGAAAGAAAACAGAAATGATCAATAACTGGCAGGTGTCAAGATGCCGCCATGCCTGCTCGGTATGGTTATTCACCGGAGACTCTTGCATACATTCTGCGCAGGTAAACTTCGATCCCTTTACCTCTTCGCCCCACACATCGACACGATTTTACGACATGTATACCTGATCTTTCGCTACTCACCACGGCAACTTAATCCGAGCAACATCCTATGGATCTGAGTGTCTTCCATGTCATACCTCTATATGGTGGACTGGAAGTTAATATCTCAAAGGTTCAACCACCACTTCTAGTGGTTACCTGCACTCCTGCCGGAAGGAGGAAGGACCTAAATTCTCAAGTTACGTATTTTACAATAACGATCCTTCTAAACATATTTATCGGAATATTTTCATAGATCTTTAGTTTGTCAGCAGTTTTTTTATGGGGAGCTTCCAAATACAGGCCGAAAATAGATCGTGCATAGAATGTAAACTAGGCGGACTACGGATGTACAATTGACTAAAAAATTCGAACGGACTACTTCATTTTCTAGTCAATCCTGGCTCTCCAGGTTGCACCTACAAGCTTGCACTGGCGAGCGATAAATGGGAGATGAAGAATACCAGTTGAATCATGCAACACTTTAATTAACCGATGCGAGCTTTACCGCAACGAAGATCTTTTGCATCATGGCAGCTATCTTGCTCAGAAAGGGCGTTATCCATTATTCTTTTTCTGTTTATTCCTAAGAAATATCTCATGAGCTTTCACTGCACAGTCAGGGCAAAGACCGTGGCTGAACTGGGCTTGGGAATGCTCGCTGATGTATGACTCCATCTGTTTCCATGATCCCTTATCATCGCGAATTTTCTTGCAGGAAGCG
>Ga0209415_10015363_pt1 | contig 12410 bp, 12 predicted proteins | sample PeaSoiSIISIP2007_FD_187696 | JGI IMG/M metagenome (GOLD analysis project Ga0209415, IMG submission 187696) | Peat soil microbial communities from Weissenstadt, Germany - SII-SIP-2007 (SPAdes) (version 2) | ecosystem: Environmental > Terrestrial > Soil > Wetlands > Peat | place: Germany... | reverse complement strand
ATGTGGGCGTCGTCGCCAGCCTGCTTACGGTAGAAATGGATGAGGTCGAAAAAGCCATCCGCAAGCAGTTCGCCAAGAAAGTGAAGGCGGCCAATCTGAATCTGGCGGCGGCCCAGGCGGGGTTCGATTACGCCAAGGCCAACCTGCAAAAGCGTGGCGCTTTCTACATCGAGCGCATGAACGCGACCGCAGGCAAGATCATCATCGACGGCAACTCCGCCGCCGCTCTGGGCTGTATGTTCGCCGGATGCACGGTCGTTACCTGGTATCCGATCACGCCCTCGTCCTCGCTGGTCGAGACCATGATCGAATACATGAAGGAGTACCGCATCGGCCCCGACGGCAAGGCGACCTTCGCCATCGTGCAGGCCGAAGATGAGCTCGCCGCGATCGGCATGGTCATCGGCGCAGGCTGGGCGGGCGCGCGCAGCATGACCGCAACCGCTGGCCCGGGCATCTCGCTGATGTCGGAGTTCGCCGGACTCGCCTATTACGTTGAAGTCCCCGGCGTGATTTGGGACATCCAGCGCGTAGGCCCTTCCACGGGCCTGCCGACGCGGACTTCTCAGGGCGATATCCTATCGACAGCCTTCCTTTCTCATGGCGACACCAAGAACATCATGCTGTTTCCCTGCTCCGTCAGCGAGTGCTTCAGCATGGCGCCCGAAGCTTTCAATCTCGCCGAGCAATTCCAAACGCTGGTGTTCGTGATGTCCGATCTCGATCTTGGCATGAACAACTGGATGTCCGATCCATTCGAGTATCCCACCACGCCGATCAACCGCGGCAAGGTGCTCAGCAAGGAAGACCTCGACCGCCTGGGCGGATTCGCGCGTTACAAAGACGTCGACGGAGACGGCATCGGCTACCGCACGCTGCCGGGAACCATCCATCCTGCAGCAGCCTATTTCGCGCGCGGAAGCGGCCACAACGAAAAAGCCCTGTACAGCGAACGCGCCGACGATTTCGAAAACAACATGGAGCGCCTGAACCGCAAATTCGAAACCGCGCGCTCCTTCGTTCCGCGGCCGGAGATCACGAAGGGCAACAACGCAAAAATTGGAATCATCGGCTACGGCACCTCGCACTGGGGCATCACCGAGAGCCGCGATCAACTGCGCGACGAATATCACGTCGAGACCGACTACCTGCGGCTCCGGGCATATCCATTCACTCGCGAAGTGCATGAGTTCATCGAGCAGCACGACCGCATCTATGTCGTCGAGCAGAATCGCGACGCGCAAATGCTGACTCTGCTCAAGCTCGATCTCAAGCCCGAGTTGACAACGCGCCTGCGCGGCATCGCGCATATCACCGGACTGCCGCTCGATGCGCGGTCCATCACCGACGAATTGACCTCGATGGAGGGTAGGTAGACCCCTTGCCTCGCACGAGCATGACCGGAGCGACTGCTCGGACGGCGTCGAAGATTATGCCTCTCCTGTTTTTCTTGGCTTCCTGCCTAGGCCAGGAAAGAGGCGGTACGCCTTTCGGCAATGGACGCACTCTTATAGGGGGCGTTTTCAGCCGGGCACATGCGTCGGGATCCCTTGAATATTGGGGAGTCTGCAATTTTAAAGAGCCCTATCCGGACTATCCTAAGCTTCGAGCACTCCCGAACCAAGAAGGCTCGCCTGTAGAGTTATTGCGGGCGACGTTTTCTGTAGACCCTGAAATGAAGGTGAGCCAGGATGCTGATGGAAAAATCCGAATGATCGAGGCTGATGTACCGAGCGATCTGCTCGACGTAAAGATTCACCATCTTCGGTTTTCGGCTAAATACCACGGACCGGCAATGGCCATAAACGACGACATTTTGCAAAGTCCGGAAGTGGTCGCCTTCCGAAAGGAACACAATCTTGGCCCCAAATCATATTGGGGTCCCGTGAAGGCATTTCCGAGCGAGGCTTTTGCGAACTTGAAGCCCATTGTTTCCGGTGATTTGTATGATGTAACCGTTCGGCAAGCACTCGACTATGTGCTAAGGACATTTCCTGGGTTTTGGTTGTATGAAAACTGCAAAAGCACAGAAGGCGGGCGAGACGTGTACTTTAGTTTTTTTGAAAATGAGCCGAGTGCTTCCCTGCCCCAAAATTGAGCATTTTGAGAATACAAGTTCTGGAAATATTGGAGGGTAAGTAGATGTCCACCACAACCGTTGAGCCCGGCGCAGCCGCACCAGGCCCGAAAACCAACCGCATCGGCCTCACCGTAATGGACTACAAGGGCGGCAAGACCACGCTGTGCGCCGGCTGCGGCCACAACGCGATCTCCGAACGCATCATTGAGTCCATGTACGAAATGGGCGTGCAGCCTGAACTGCTGATTAAGCCGAGCGGCATCGGATGCTCCTCCAAAACTCCCGCGTATTTCATGAGCCGGTCTCACAGCTTCAACGCGGTGCACGGCCGCATGCCCTCGGTGGCAACGGGAGCGATTCTGGCGAACCGCAAGCTGGTCTGCATCGGGGTCAGCGGCGACGGCGATACCGCCTCCATCGGCATCGGACAGTTCGTCCACCTCATGCGCCGCAATCTGCCGATCATCTACATCATCGAAGACAACGGCGTTTACGGCCTGACCAAGGGACAGTTCTCGGCCACTGCCGACCTCGGGTCGAAGCTGAAGACCGGCGTGGTCAACGACCTACCGCCCATCGACACCTGCGCTTTGGCGATTCAACTTGGGGCAACGCTGGTCGGCCGCTCGTTCTCTGGAGACAAGCGGCAGCTCAGCGCTATGCTGAAGGCCGCCATCGCTCACAAAGGAACGGTGATGCTCGACGTGGTTTCGCCCTGCGTCACCTTCAACGATCACGAGGGTTCGACCAAGTCCTACAAATACGTGAAAGAGCACGAAGAGACCTTGCAGGATGTCAGCTTCGTTCCCCACTTCGAGGACATTGACGTTGAATACGATCCGGGCACGACCGTCGAAGTCACCATGCACGATGGCTCCCGGCTGCACTTGCGCAAGCTGGAAGAAGACTACGACCCGACCGACAAGATTCGCGCTATCACCCGCCTCACCGAAGCCCACGACAAGGGCGAAGTGCTTACGGGCGTGTTCTATGTGAATCCCGAGGCTCCCAACTTCATTGACATGCTGAACGTGGTCGAACAGCCACTGGCCACGCTGCCCGATTCGATGACGCGTCCGGGCAAGGAAGTGTTGGACGCAGTGATGGAAGAATTGCGCTAGTTTCAGATCAGCTAGCCTCGCACCAACAATATTTGTCATTCCGAACCGGGCGGAGAGCCCGGTGAGGAACCTGCTTTTTTTCGCCTGCTAGACAGCTTGGTTATGCGGTCTTCCGTTGCGGCTCGCCGCTATGTTCCGGATTTTGCCCGGGCTCGGGAAAATCAGAATCCGCGTCCTTCAGCATGGGATCCTGATCGCGATGCCCGAGTTGCTCCTGCAATCCAATATTCCCTGCAACCTTGTGATCTTCGGCTTCCGTGGCGCCCTTCGCCGTGTCCTGATCGTGAGTGCTATATGGCATGAAGAAACCTCGTACGATAAATTCCCGCTGAGCCAAGTTTAGTCCTAGAGTTCTACGAATAAATAGTGCTAAAGTAGCGAAAGAGCGAAAGTTCACGGAGCGGGTATATGAAGCGGATTCTCTCAGTCCTGATGATGTGTGTCCTGTCCAGTGCGTTCTCTCTGGCGGCGCCGTCCCACGCTACGCTCGTTCCCGTAAAGGCAAGGCACCATCACGCCCAGCGGCATCATGCCCACAAGGCGGGGAAGCATCACACTCCCAAGCGTCATCGCCACGCCAGCATTTAGCCTTCTGCCGGCGCAGACCGTTCGATCCGCCGGGATCCGACCCACCTCCTAAGCAATTATTTTCCGACGGTCGAAACTCCCAACTTGCGCAGGCGATCTCTGGCCTGCAGCGCCTCGGGCGAATGCGGATAGCGCTGAAGCAGGTGCCGCAACTCGCTGACTCCGTCATCCTGTTTGCCGAGCTCGATTAAAGCGAATCCCTTTTTCAGCTGCGCCGAGGCAGCCTTAGTGCCGCTAGGAAAGTTCTGCAACACCTGGTCGTAGCTCTGCGCCGCCTGCTGGTAGTTTGCCTGGCGGAACTGGATCTCCCCGAGATAGAAATAGCAGTTCCCCGCCAGGTCGGTATTGGGATAGTACTTGACGTAGTCCGAGAACTCCTGCAGCGCCAGGTCATTCTTGCCGCCGTTGTAATCGCGCAAACCATTGTTATAGAGCACATCGGGCGGCGGAGCTTGCGCCAGCGCCTGCTGCTGGGCCTGCTGTTGCGCCTGCTGCGCGCCCAGACTCTGTTGCGCCGCCTGCATGTCTTCCAGCTGCTTGCTGACCTTGGCCAGGCGCACCTTGATTTCATCCATGGTGTCGTTGAGCGATTGAATCTGTCCCGACAACTGGTCGACCTTCGACCCCGCGTCTCCCTGCTGTTTGGTCAGCGTCGTCTGCAGCCCATTGAGAGCCACCACCGCTTTATTGACCGCGTCGGTGTTGGTCTCCACCAGGTTCTTCATGACGCCCATGCGTTCATCGAAGCTACGCTGCATGGCAGTCATCTGTTCCTGCAGTTGCTGTACCTGCGTTTGCAACTGGACCATGTCTTTATTGGCGCCCGAAACTGGATTTACTCCCAGCCAGAGCACCGACAACAACACGAAAAGCATGAGAATGTGACGTGATTTCATAAAGGATTCCCTGAACATGCCAAGTTCTTAGATGCCATGATTGTCCCACAGGCGGGGGAGGATTCCACACACAAACGGCGGCCCGGGAACCGGAAAACGCAATGGGGAGGACACCCATTTCGGCGCACGGCGCGCCCGGCACACACTTAAGCGCTCTTTCACGCGAGAAGAAGCGGGGGACACCCGTGGTGTCCCCCACAACTCTTTACTTCTACTTCTGATAGACGAGATGGCCACGGCGGTTCTGCTGCCAGCAAGCCTCGTTGCTTTCTGTGCAGAAGGGTTTCTCCTTGCCGTAGCTGATGGTCTTGATCCGGCTGGCGCTGATGCCGCCCGCGGTCAGTGCGTTCTTGACCGCACTGGCACGCTGGTCGCCCAGAGCCAGGTTGTAGTCGGTTGATCCGCGCTCGTCGCAGTGTCCTTCAATCGTCAAGCTGATATTGGCGTGCGCATTGAGGAACTGGACGTCGGCCTGTATCGACGACTGCTGGTCGCCACGAATGTCAGACTTGTCGTAATCGAAGTAGACATCCTTGATGTTCTGGCTGAACAGGTCTTCGTCCGTTACCGTCGGGGTTGGCGGTGGTGGCGGAGGCGGTGGCTGGGTGACCGTGAGCCGCGCCGTGGCCTCCTGGCTACCACCCGATCCCTTGGCGATCAGATGATAGGTCGTGGAATCGGTTGGGGACACGCTTTGCGAGCCGTTCGGCTGAACCGCGCCGATGCCATCGATCGACACGTCGGTCGCATTGCTGGTCTGCCAGGTCAGAGAGGCCGACTGTCCGGCCTGGATCGAGTTCGGACTGACTGAGATGGAAGCGGTTGGGGCCGGTGGCGCCGGCGGCGGTGGCGGTGGCGGCGGTTCTTTCTTCTTTCCGCAAGCGCTAAGCGCCAGTACAGCGCCGAGTGCAACGATGAGCAGAGACCACTTGATACTTTGTTGCTTCACTTTAATTTCCTCCCTGCGATCCCAGAAGCTTACCTCCAGGATCAGACGAAGCGTATTTACTATTTCCAACTCCAATTGGGTTGGGTGTTGCGTCCCGCAAAAGTCAGTTGCTGCACCTTGGTGCCGTCGGCCAGCATGGTCCAGATTTCTTCTTTGCCCGACCGGCTCGATTGAAACACAATATGCCGTCCATCGGGCGACCAGGATGGAAAATCATTCCTTCCGCCATCGTGTGTCAGTTGCACCCACTGCTTGCTGGCGATATCCATCAGGTAAAGGTCCGACGCGCCCGGTTCGCCCGGGCCGTATTTGCGCACCCAGGCAAAGGTAAGAAATTGTCCGTTGGGCGCCCAGTTCGGCGACACCGCGTATCCCTGATCGGTCATGCGCTGCTGATTGGTGCCGTCGGCTTCCATTGTATAAATCTGTGGCAGCCCGGTGCGCCCGCTGACGAAAGCTATTTGCGCATTCGTCTTCCGGTTCCATACTGGCGACACATCCGGCCCTTTGGCCGTCGTCATACGATGTAGATTCCCCCCGGAGGCGTCCGACACATAAATTTCCGGTTCGCCCCCGCGCGACGACGAAAACGCCAGCTTGGTGCCGTCCCCTGACCATGCGGGGGACAGATTCGTCCCGCCCATGTGCGGAAAAGTCACGGCCCGGTTGAGGTCGAGCGAGAACATCATAATCTCCCAGCCGCTCTTAGTCAGACTGCTGAAGGCGATTCGGGATCCATCGGGCGAAACGCGCGGCGCCAATGAGATCGAGCCCAGATGCGTGATCTGGTGTTGGTTCGAGCCATCGTAATCCATCGCCCAGATTTCTTTGTGCCCAGACCGGTCGCTGACAAAATAAATCTGCGTCTCGGCGATGCCGGTGATGCCGCCGCCCAGTCGAAAGATGATTTCGTCGGCGAACTTGTGGGCCATGACGCGCGCCGCCGCATCGCTGGACGTGTCTGAGTATTGCTTGCCCAGAACCTGGGGCGACTGCTGATTCTTGACGTCGTACAGCCAACCCTGAACCGTCAGCCTTCCGGCCGCGACACCCAGGCTTCCGAAGGCCAGCATGGCGGCGTCGGGAGGAGGCGCGTTCCACGCCAGAAAATTAACCTCCGGCGGCTGACCCGGAACCTGCAGCGGATAAAAGCTCTTTGAAACCAGTTCGACAACGCCGGAGACGTCGAGATCGTTCCACAACGTGTCATTGAAAGTCTTGAGCAGTGCGGCGTTCTGCGGATCGCCGGTCGAGGCCTTGAAATCCGGAACCGCCAGCCGCACCTTCGCCACGCCCAGGCTGGTGCCGGTTTTGACCCAATCCTGAGCAAACAGGGCAGAAGAGAGAAGGCAGCTGATAGCGAGGAAAACCAGCGCCAACGTCGCGCCGCGGAAACTGACAGGCCATAGCCTGGAAAACAGCCGGGAAATTGGTCTAGCGCTTTCGTCCATCCGTGTGGGGGAGTCACATACTCCGTACGACAATATCGTATAACGATATGAATTGCTTTGCAAGGCTTCTTCCCTCTTGCGAGATCTCACTGGGCTCGAATGTTCCTCATCCGCATTGTGCCTGTATTCGCAAGCACATGGTCAACCGTTAGTGCTTCCTGTTTACCCGGAAGGTTCACTTCTTGTAATCGAACCAGTACTCCACCGAGATTTTGCCACCCGGATAATCCGGCGGCAACGGACCGAAAGTATCAATCCGCTGCAGCGCGCGGACCGCTGAAATATCCAGCGAAGGTACGCCACTGGATTGCTCTACCTGCACGTTCGAAGGATGTCCATCGCGAGCCACATCGAAGGTGATGTACACCCGTTGCGCCGTCGTGATTCTCGGGTCAACCTCGTACTTCAGCCAGTTCTCCGCAACTTTCTTCTGAATCACCTCCACGTACCAGGCGTACTTGGTGCCGAAATCGCCGCCGCCACCATTGATGCCAAATCCACCCTTGGCCCCGCCGGAGCTGAATGTTCCGTAAGGACCACTGACCGGGCCGCCTTCTCCAAACGCCACCTGGTTATTCTCTTCCTCCGGCGCGGGCTGAGGCTTTTCCTTGGATGCCGTCTCCTGTTTTTTCTTCGGCTTTATCTTGGCATTCTTGCCCTGAATCTCAATCGCGTCGGGGGCTTTCTCTTCAATTTTGGGCTGGGACTGGGTCAATCCCTTCGACTCATTGGCCAGCACGTTCTGGGTCTGCGTGGGATTAGCCGGAAGCGGGACCGTGCTCACTAGCGTGGCGCCGATCGCTTCCCCACCCCCGCCCGAGCCCCAAGTGTCGCCGTTGGTTCGATAGAAAACCTGAGAGTAGATCAGCAAGGCCACCGTGATTCCCACGTGCAGGCCCGCCGACCACGCCAGCGCGCGGCCCCAGCGGTCGTGCTCGAAGTAGATCTCAGCGTTTGCTGCCATTTTGCTCTAGAGGTTGCGTCACAATGCTCACGTTGGTGATTCCCGCGCGCTTCACCGCATCCATCACGGTGGCGAAGGCGCCAAAGGGAACATTTTCGTCCGCGCGCACAAAAATAAACTGGTTCCGTGGATCCCGGATCTTCTGCCGCAATTTGCCTGCGATCTCATTAATGTTGATGGCGTCATTGCCCAAAAAGACGCGCTGATCTTTATTGATGGTAATCACCAGTCGCTCTTCCGTAATCTGCTTCACCGTCCGGGTTTTTGGCACACTGACGTCGATTCCCGACTGCAGCACCGGCGCCGTCACCATGAAAATAATCAGCAGCACCAGCACCACATCGACCAGCGGTGTAATGTTGATGTCCGCCAGTGCGGTCTGCGTGCGTCCGTTGGAAGCGGTGAACGCCATCAGCGCCTCACTTCTACGGCTGGAGCCTGCGCCTGGCTATGCTCCACGGCATTCAGCACTTCGAGGGCGAAATCATCACTGCGCGCCGCGAACTCACGGATCGACGCGCCAATCAGGTTGTAAGCGATCACGGCCGGAATCGCAGCCGCCAATCCGGCAGCCGTGGTAATCAGGGCCTCCGAAATACCTGGAGCCACGGCGCGCAACGTCGCAGCGCCCGCCGTCCCCAGCCCATGAAACGCGTCAATGATGCCCCATACCGTGCCAAACAGTCCGACAAACGGCGTCACCGCGGCGGTAATGGCCAGCCACGGCACGTTCCGCTCGAGCCGCGTAATTCCTTCCGACGCCCCAATCTGCATTCCACGCTGGATCGATAAGAGATTCCGTACTGTTCCCGACGTCTGGGCCTGGCGCTTGAATTCTTCGTACCCGCCTTCAAACACGCCGACCAGCGGGCTCGGCTTGAACTGCTCCGCCACGGCGGCAATATCCTGCAAGCGCTGCGCCTTGCGGAAGGCGCGCACAAATCGGCCACTCTGGGCCCGCGCCCGCCGCAGCAGGCTCCATTTGGTGAGGATGATGGACCAGGAAATCAGGCTGAAGGCCAGCAGCGCAAGCAAGATCAGCTTGGCGACCGGGCCACTGTTGGAAACCATGTCGACGACTTCGCCGCCGACGAACACTGCTAGCAAGGGGAAGAGATGCATTGCGTTTTAGAAGAATGCCTGTTCTGATTATAGATGAACCAGGCCACGTACTTTTCCGCACGTACCCAGTCCGCCAACGAAATATTTAGATGGACGCATGCGCTCAGCGGCTCGCCCTGGGATCGCTGTTGGTGAACGCGAAGTGCACGGCCATCGAATCCAGATAGGGCGAATCCAGCGGCGTAAAATGAAGGTCCTTCACTTGGATCACGACATAAAAATCGTCGACCTTCATAATCCGCCGGGCGCGAATCGGCACCGGACTGAACCGATTAGGGTCCAGCTTCCACAGATTGTTCTGCGCGTCTGTCGAAGGCTCCTGATCGGCCACCAGAAGGTTGGTGTAGATACGGTGTCGCAGATCCGCGAGCTTCACTTCCCAGGACGTGATCTGGTTGCCGCCCTCCAGCACGTGCGGCGTCACGGTCATCTCGTAACGATCATCGCCCCGGGAATCTTTGATTCGCTCCCGGTAAGAGGCATCCTCGGGGGTGAACTTGACGTCGAACGCGCCTTCCACGATGCGTGTCGGACCACGGCGGAAGCTTTCCGCATAAATCGTGGGCGGACTACCCTGTCCGAGCAACGGCGTCGCGACCATCCCCCACGCGAGCACTGCCAGCGCAACGCGATTCATGGCCGGTCGAATCATGGCCGGTCAACCTCTATTTTCTGATCTTGCGCCTGCGCGATCATCCGATTCAGTGAAGTAATCAGCCAATCGTTAAGCCCCGACACCGCCCGATTGCTGCCATCCGCCAGCCGATACAGCTTCCGCCACAGCCATGGCCGCACCATCGCGAACCTGGCGAATCGCCCCTGCTGAAAACGCCCCTGCGAATCCACGAACCTCTCGATCTCGGGGAACGTGAAGTCAAATTCGTCGGAGATCGCCTTTACCGCGGCAAACTTCACTCCGCGCGCTTCAGCAGCGCGCCACACGGCAGCCGCCTCCATGTCCACCAGTTGCGCGCGGTAAGAATTCCTAAGCTGCGTCTTCTGTGCCGCACTCGCGACCGACCCGAACGTGACCAGAACCCCCTTGCCTTCGCTCAGATTGGCGCGGCTGCCATCGCTAGCATCGATCACCTGCGCTGGCTGCACCACTTCGCCAGCCTTCAGGCTGGGGTCGAGCGCCCCCGCGAATCCCACAGAGTAAATCACCGCTGGCGCATAGAGTTCGATCACGGCGACTGCCGCTCTTCGCGCCGCCTGCGCGCCGATCCCGCCGCACACCAGCACCACATCGACGTCGTCTTCCAGGAAGCGGAAAACCCGCCCCTCATGCTCTCTCTCTCGGACTTTCCATCCCCGTCCCTTCAACTTCGTCTTCATTAGGGGACGCACTTCGCGCTCCAGAGCCGCAATGATGCCAACTTTATACATATCCATTCGCCCGAAACCACTCCACCGCCCGCCGCAGTGCCCCCTCGACCGGAACAATCTTCCAGCCCAGTTCGCGCTCCGCTTTGCCGGAACTCGCAAACATTTTCTTCTTGCCCATGCGCACCGTCTCCACCGTAACGCGCGGCTCCCGCTTCAAGATCCCTCCCGTGAAGGCTTCATCCACCACTCCCGCGGCGAAGGCGAACACATAGGGCAGCTTCACTTTCGGCGAGGGCAGGCCCGTGATCCGTCCAAGTTTATCCAGAATCTGCTTCAGGGTTAGATCTTCTCCGCCCAAAATGTAGCGCTCGCCCGACTTCCCTTTTTCCAACGCGGCAACGTGCCCCAGCGCGCATTCCCTCACATCAACGAGGTTTAATCCGGTTTCCACATAGGCGGGAAATTTGCGCTTGAGAAAATCCAGGACAATGTGCCCGGTCGGCGTCGGCTTCACATCCTGCTCTCCCACCGGCGTGGTCGGATTCACGGTGACCACATGCATCCCGCTGCGTCCCGCCTCCAGCGCCACCTGCTCGGCCATGAACTTCGAGCGCTTGTAGTGGCCGATCATATCCGCCAGAGACACGGGCGAATCCTCGTCCGCAGGGCTTCCACCAGAATGCCCGTTGCTGGTGAACCCCATGGTCGCAACGCTCGACGTATACACCACACGCCGCACGCCGTTCTTTCGCGCAGCTTCCAGAATCGCGCGCGTACCGTCGACATTGGACCGGTACATCTCCGCCGGATCGCGCACCCAGAGCCGGTAGTCGGCCGCCACGTGAAAAACTGTATCGCAGCCAGCCATGGCTTTTTCGAGGGAAGCGGCGTCGCGCAGATCGCCGGTGGCAGTCTCAGCCTTGGTGCCCGGGGAAAGCAGGCCTTCCAGGTTGCGCAGGTTGCTCGTAGGACGCACCAGCAGACGCAATTCCGCGCCCTGGTCGGCAAGAGCGCGGGCGACGTGGGAACCCAGAAATCCAGTAGCGCCGGTGACGAAAGCTTTCAAGAGCAGTACCCAGTACTCAGTACCCAGTTGTCAGTCCTCATGTTTCCTGCCAAACGGGGAGAACGACCGCCCGCGAATATTGTACGAGGTTTGCCTGTTCAGAACTCGGCGGGCAGGCAACTGAGTACTGAGTACCGAGTACTGGCAACTAGTTCTGCTTCTCCATCACCTTGGCATACGTGGTCAGCGCGAGCAGCGGGAAGTAATCCCGGTAGAGGTGATACATCAGATAAAACACGCGCGGGAATCCAGTGCCGGTAAAAAACGGCTCATCCCACGATCCATCGTTTCTCTGCGTGCGCAGCAGGTAGGCAACGCCGCGCGCCACCGAGTCGCTGCGAATATCGTTGGCCGCCAGCAACCCCAGGATCGCCCACGCAGTCTGCGACGGCGTGCTTTCACCTTGCCCGCGCAGGCTCGGGTCGTCGTACGAGCCAACGGTTTCGCCCCATCCGCCGTCGGCGTTCTGCACCATGCGCAGCCATTCGGCACCTTGCTGCACGCAGGGTTCATGCAGATCCATGCCGATCGCTTCCAGCCCGCGCAACACCAGCGCCGTGCCGTAGATGTAATTCACGCCCCAGCGCCCGAACCAACTACCGTCCGGTTCCTGTTCTTCCCTAATGAAGGTGATCGCCCGCCGCACCGCGGGATGATTCTTGTCATACCCGTAGGTCGCGAGCATCTCAAGGATGCGTCCCGTGATGTCCACGGTTGCCGGGTCGAGCATGGCGTTATGATCGGCAAACGGAATATGCTCGAACACCATCTTGTCGTTATCTTTGTCAAACGACGCCCAGCCGCCGTTCTTGCACTGCATGGAAAAAATCCAGTCAATGGCGCGCTG
>Ga0209415_10015362_pt1 | contig 12411 bp, 8 predicted proteins | sample PeaSoiSIISIP2007_FD_187696 | JGI IMG/M metagenome (GOLD analysis project Ga0209415, IMG submission 187696) | Peat soil microbial communities from Weissenstadt, Germany - SII-SIP-2007 (SPAdes) (version 2) | ecosystem: Environmental > Terrestrial > Soil > Wetlands > Peat | place: Germany... | reverse complement strand
TGGGCCGGCGGGGGGTCACCGGTCCCGCCGTGTCCGAGGGCGGGCGGGGGGCACGGATGCCGGCCTCCACGGACCACGCCGGCGGGACCCGGTGGGGCCTGCGCGTGACGTCCCCGCACGCGTAGCAGCGGCTGATCACCTCGTCGGACGTCGAAGCCACGAGGCGGGACTCATGCCCGCAGGCCACGCAGACCGTCAACCGCGTGGAGATGAGCTTCGTCCCGGCCATGGTGCCACCTCGCCACGAAGAGCCCAGCCGAGTCTCGTGGGGTCGCTCGACGCACTTCGCAGGTTACCCCCAAAGCCGGTCGTTGTCATGTGACCAGCGCAGGGTGCGTGGATACTTGGGGTGCACATGTTCGACCCCGAGACCCTCGAGGTGGTCATGGTCTCCTTCGAGGGACCGGATCGCTACAGCCTCGCCGGAGGCCTGGGCGTCCGCGCCCGCGAGCTGACCCGGGCCTTCGCTGCCGCCGGCTTTGCGACCACCCTGGTGTTCGTCGGCGACCCCACTCTCGCCCCCGAGGAGACCTCGGAGGGGGTGCGGCTGCTCCGCTGGTGCCAGGAGGTCAGCCAGCACTACCCGAAGGGTGTCTATGAGGGCGAGTGGGCCAAGCTGGACACCCTCACCCGGACCCTCCCCGACGCCCTGATCCAGCGGGTCATCGCCCCGGCTGTCGGGCGCGGCCGGGTGGTCGCGGTCCTCTGCGAGGAGTGGCACACCGCGTCCTTCTGCCGCCGGCTCAGCGACCGGCTCGACGACCGGGGGCTGCGCCGCCACGCGGTGCTGCTCTGGAATGCCAACAACCGCTTCGGCTGGCACGAGATCGACTGGCCGGGGCTCGGCTTCGCGGCCTCGACCACCACGGTCAGCCGTTACATGAAACAGCTGATGCTCGCCCGCGGGGTCAACCCGGTGGTGATCCCCAACGGCATCCCGGAGAGCGCCCTGGTGCCCCCCGATCCCGGGTCTGCCGCCGCCATCAGGAGCGCCGCGGGCACGCCATGCCTGGCCTTCAAGATCGGACGCTTCACCCCCGACAAGCGCTGGATCCAGGCCGTGGACGCGATCGCGGAGCTCCGGTCCGAGGGTCTGGCCGCCCGGATCCTGATGCGGGGGGGCATCGAGCCCCACGGGGCCGAGGTGCTGGGGCGGGCCCGCCAGCAGGGGCTCTCGGTTTGCGACTGGGATGAGCCGGTTGACGACTTCGCAGCCGTGGTCCGTGCCCTCCGCGAGAGCCGGGGCGCCGCCGTCGTCAACCTCTGCCGCTTCCTCGCCGAGCGGGTGATCCCGGAGATCGATCTCGCCGCCACCGCCGTCCTCGCCAACTCGGGGCACGAGCCGTTCGGGCTGGTGGGCCTGGAGGCGATGGCTGCCGGTGGGGTGGCCGTGGTCGGGGCCACCGGCGAGGAGTACGCCCGCCCCTACGGCAACGCCATCGTCATCGAGAGCGACGACGGTGCCGAGGTCGCGGCGGCCCTGAGGGGGTTGGTGGACCGCCCGGGGCTGGCCCGGCGGCTGCGGCGCGCGGCCCGGCATGACGCCCGGGGTTTCGCCTGGCCGGTGGTCCTGGAGGGCCTGCTCGAGCATCTGCGCTACATGTCCTTCCACCAGCGCGTGGTGAGCCCCGACGGCAGCGGGCCAGGGCACCCGGCTCGCCCGGCCGGCGCGGGCGCCCCGGGCGGAGCCGGCTCCATGCTCCACAGCGGGTCTCCCAGGCACTAGGCTGGCAGCGATGGACGGGGAGAGCCACGGCCGCGGTCTCGGGCCCCGGGAGGCGCGGCTCCTCCTCCTGGAACCGGGGCGCGCACCCGCCCGGGGGGCCCTCCCCCCCGATCCGGCCCGGCCGGGAGGAGGACCAGGGTGAAGGCCGTCGTCATGGCCGGCGGCGAGGGCACACGGTTGCGGCCGCTCAGCAGCCAGTCGCCGAAGCCGATGGTGCCGGTGGTGGGCACGCCGGTGATCGAGCACAACCTGCGGCTGCTCCGCGACCACGGGATCACCGAGGTCGTGGTGACCCTGCACCACCTGGGAGCCGACATCCGCAACCGCCTGGGTGATGGCTCCGAGCTGGACATGGCCATCGACTACGTGGTCGAGGAGCGTCCCCTGGGCACGGCCGGCAGCGTTCGCAACGCGGCCCACCTGCTCGACGACACCTTCCTGATCATGAGCGGCGACTGCCTGACCGACATCGACCTCTCCCACGTGATCGCCCAGCATCGCGCTTGGGGGGCGCTCGCCACCATCGTCCTGACCTCGGTCCCCAACCCGCTGGAGTACGGGGTGGTGATCACCGGCTCCGATGCGCGGGTCGAGCGCTTCCTGGAGAAGCCCTCCTGGGGGGAGGTGTTCTCCGACCACGTCAACACCGGGATGTACGTGGTCGAACCGCAGCTCCTGGAGAAGATCGCCCCGGGCACCAACGCCGACTGGTCCCAGGACATCTTCCCCGGCATGCTGAGCCGCGACGAGCCCCTCTTCGGCTTCGTCGCCGAGGGCTACTGGTGCGACATCGGCAACATCCCGTCGTTCCTCCAGGCCAACTGGGACGCCCTCGCCGGTCGGGTGCGCTGCCACATCCCCGGGCACCGGGAGGGTGACGTCTGGCTCGGCCAGGACGTGGAGCTGGGGATGGGGGCGGTGATCGAGGGGGCCGCCTTCCTCGGCGACGAGGTCAAGCTCAAGGCGGGCACCCATCTCACCGGCCCGGTCATCGTCGACCGCTACTCGGTCATCGACGAGAACGCCCGGGTCACCAACTCGGTGATCTGGCCGCACACCTACATCGGCGAGGAGTGCCAGGTTCGTCAGGCGGTGGTCGGTCGTGGCGTCACCCTGAAGAACAGAACCCTGGTCGAAGAGGGGGCGGTCATCGGCGACGACTGCGTCATCGGTCAGGGCTCACGGGTCCAGGCCGGGGTCCGGATCTGGCCACACAAGGAGATCGAGCCCGGGTCGACCGTCACCGAATCGGTGGTCTGGGCGGGGGAGTGGCGGCGCGGTCTCTTCTCGTCCTGGGGGATGACCGGCCTGATCAACGTCGAGATGACCCCGGAGTTCTGCGCCCGGCTCGGCGCCGCCTTCGCGGCCACCCTTCCCCGCGGCGCCGCCATCGCCGTGGCCCGGGACCACGCCCGCAGCTCGCGGATGATCAAGCGGGCGCTCATCTCGGGAATGCTGAGCGGCGGTGCCCGGGTGCGCGACCTCGAGGAGCTGCCGGTGCCGGTCACCCAGTTCGCGACCCGCAACGGTCGTTCCGATGCCGGGGTCCACGTCCTGGTCTCGCCCCTCGACCAGCGCTCCGTCGACATCCGTTTCTTCGACCGCGACGGTCTGCCCATCGACAAGCGGTCGGAGCGCCGTCTCGAGGGCCTCTACTTCCGGGAGGACTTCCGGCGCGCCGCCTTCTACGAGATGGGCGACATCGAGGAGCACCACAGAGCCCTCGGCGACTACGTCCAGCACCTGCTGGCCAGCGTCGACGCCGCGGCGATCCGGGCCGGCGCCTTCCGGCTGGTCATCGACTACGACTACAGCCAGGCCTCCCAGGTCCTCCCCGACGTCCTCCACCGGCTCGGCGTCACCACGGTGCCCCTCAACGCCGGGGTCGCCGAGGGTCCGCATCACCGGACCGCCCCCGAGGAGACGGCGTTGATCACCCGGACGGTCAAGGCCGACCTCGGCTGTCTCTTCAACGCCACCGGTGAGCGGATCGAGGTCATCGACGACCAGGGAAGCGTGCTGACCGGGTACGAGCTCTTCGGGCTGCTGGTGCGGTGGTGGTCGCATCGCGGGGTGATGCTGGCGCCGGCCAGCTCCCCGCAGTGGGTCCGCGGCCTGGTCGAGGAGCAGGACTCCAGCTTCGTCACCACCAGCGGGGAGCCGAACCAGGTGCTCTTGGCCGCCGCATCCCCCGACGCCTGCCTGGCCACCGATGGCGAGGGCGGGCTGATCTGGCCGTACTTCTTCGGAGCCTTCGACGGCATGTACACGCTGGTGAAGCTGCTGGAGCTGCGCGCCGTGGCCGGCGAGCCGATCTCGGCGGCCACCGCCCGGCTGCCGCGCGCCGCCTACCTCACCGCCACCGAGTTCGTCCCCTGGGAGGCCAAGGGGCGGGTCATGCGCACCCTCCTCGAGGAGCATCGCGACCACGACGTCGACCTGGTGGACGGCATCAAGGTCTTCGTGGACGACGGCTTCGTGCTGATCCGGCCCGACCCCGACGAGCCGGCCTGCCACATCGTGGCGTCGGTGGGCGACGAGGCGCGGGGGCGGGCCCTGCTCGAGGAGTACAGCCGGCGGGTGCGCGACGCGCGCGGCGACGATGCGGCCGGTGGCGCCAGCCTGGTCGGCGAAGCAGCCCCGGCGCCGGCACCGACGACCGCCTGACCCGCGCCTCCTCCGCCGGCGGTTCGGAGGCGCGGCCGGCGCGGTGCCCACCACGTGACGGGACCGATCAGGGTGACCTCCTCATCGGGCTCGACCGTGGCTCAGGCGGAGGGCGGCCGGTCCATGGCGCGCCGCTCGCGCGACGCCGGATCCTGACGGTAGAAGTCGTGAAGGACCGCGTAGAGCTCCGGCTTCTCCCGCTCGAGCTGCAGCGGCTTGTCGAAGAACACCTCGGTGACAACCGCGAAGAACTCCCCCGTGTTCACCGCGCCATACGGGTCCAGCAGGTCGCCGCTGGTGCCGTCGCGCAGCGAGGCGTACTCCGCATTGCACACCCTGACCCAGCGCTCGAACTGGGCGTGCGAATCGAGCGGCGGTGTCCCATCGAGGGAGCCACCCAGCATGTCGAGCTTGTGGGCAAACTCGTGGTACACCACGTTGTGCCCATGGTTGGGATCGCGAGCCTGGGCGCGCGCCGAGTCCCAGGCGATGAGGACCGGGCCGTCGTAACGTGCCTGGCCGATGATCGGCTCCGGCTCGTCGCTGTACAGGCCTTCGCCGACGCTGCGATCGCCTTCGAGGACGACCGTCGTCGGAGCGACGATGATGGAGGTCACGCGATGGTAGTAGTCGTAGTCGAGCCCGAGGATCAGCAGACCTGCCATCGCGCTGATCACGACGCGGATCTCATCGGTGAGCTGGAATCCTCGCGAGGCTTCCCAGAGCTTGTCGACGAGGAGCAGGCGGACGAGGTCTTCCAGACGCCCTCGTTCCCGGTGGTCGAGCAGGCGCCAGTGCGCGACGTTCTGGGCGAGCATCTCGCGCCAGGCTTCGGGAAACGGCTGGGCGAGCGCCTTGCGCCGGCGTCCTCGCCGGGTGAGCGTCACCGTCCTGCCCGGCTCCGCAGCCACCGCGGAGCCCACCAGTTGACGGGGCCGATCAGGCGCATCAGCGCGGGCACCACCAGGGCGCGGACCAGGCTGGCGTCCACGAAGATGGCGATCGCCATGCCCAGGCCCAGCGCTTTGATCACCACCACCGACGACACCAGGCCAAAGACGAGGAAGACGGTGACCATGATGGCCGCGGCCCCGGTGACCAGCCGGCCGCTCCTCTGGAGCCCGGCGGCGACGGCGCGCCGGTTGTCCCCGTGCTCCCGCCAGGCCTCGCGCATCCGGGTGAGCAGGAACACCTCGTAGTCGATGGACAGGCCGAAGACGACGCAGAAGACCAGCACCGGGATGGTGGGGTCCAGCGGCGCGGGGCTGAAGTCAAGGACGCTGCTCAGGTGGCCCTGCTGGAAGATGAAGACCAGCGCTCCGAAGGAGGCCGAGAGGGAGAGCAGGTTCATCAGCACCGCCTTGAGGGGCAGCACCAGCGAGCGGAGCAGGACCATCAGCAGGAGGAAGGTCGTCGTCATCACGTACACCACCGCCCACGGGGTCTGGTCCAGCATGTACTGGACGTAGTCCATCTCGAAGGCGGTGTTCCCGGTCACCAGGACCTGGGCGCCGGCAACCCGGTCGTGGGCGCGGATATAGCGCACCAGGCTGTCCGCCTGGTCGCTGGACTCCGCGTACGGGGTGTAGGCGCGCAGCACCGCGATGCTGCTCCCGGTCAGCTGGCTGACCTGTGCGCGCACGGTTGCGGGCAGCGAGGCGATCCCGTTCGCGTACAGCTGCTGATAGCTGGTGACGCCGGTCACCCCGGGCAGGCTCACGTAGCTCGTCACGGTGGTGATCCCGGGAAAGCCGCTGAGCCGCTGACCCAGCGCGTAGGCGGTGGCCACGTTGGCGGCGTCGTACGGCGATCCGGGGAATTCGACGACGACGTCGATGGCGTTGCCCTGACCGAACCGCTGGGTCAGCAGCTCGGTGCCCTGACGGGCGTCGTCGCCGGGCGGCAGCAGGGTGACGTCGGCCTCGGCGAGGTGGATCTGGGCGAGGGGGGATCCGGCCAGCACGAGCAGGGCGAGGCAGGGCACGAGCACCCCGATGGGATGGCCCATCACCAGGTTGGCGAGCCGCGCCCAGAATCCCCCTGACGCGGCCTCGGACACCGCCACGCCCGCAGCGGCGCCGGAGGCGGTGGCCGCGGCACTCGACCGCCGGAACGGGCGCAGCAGGCTGCCCGGGCGCCAGCGGTTCACCCGATCGCCGAGGATGGCGAGCAGGGCGGGGAGGAAGGTTAGCGCGTAGATCACCGCGATCAGGACCATGAAGCTGCCCGACAGCCCCATGCTGGTGAGGATGGTGCCGGCGTAGAAGAGCAGGGCGGTGGCACCGACCGCGACCGTGATCCCCGAGTAGGCGACGGCGGTGCCCGCGGTGCGCATGGTCACCGCGAGCGCCGCCTCGACGCTCGGCTGGCGGCGCAGTTCCTCCCGGAAGCGGCTCACGATGAAGAGCGAGTAGTCGATGGCGACGCCGAGCCCGAGGATGACGACCACGTTGAGGGCGTAGGTCGAGACGTCGGTGAAATGGGCCAGCGCGTACATCGCGGCCAGCCCACCCGCGACCGCAACCAGCCCCACGCCGAGGCAGAGCAGGGCCGCGACCAGGGAGCCGAAGACGATGACCAGGAGGATCAGCGCCGCCGGGATGGAGACGTCGGCGCGCTGCAGGTCCTGCTCGCTCCGGATGCCGAAGGCGCTGTTGAGGGCGAGGTCGCCGGCGGCGTGGACAGTGAGCACGCTGGAGTGGATCTCGTTGCGCAGGCTCGGGAAGATCTGGGTGGCGGCGTCGAAGCTGGGCACGTTCAACCCCACCTCCGCCGCCACCCAGTGCCGGTCGGTGGAGATCAGTGAGCTCTGGGCGGTGGGGCTGCCGAGCGGTGGCAGCAGGATCGTCTCGACGCTGCTGTCGCGCCGCAGCGGTGCCAGCGCGGCCGAGACCGCCGACTCGAACGCCGGGCTCCCCACCGTGAGCGAGGGGCTGCCCAGCACGATCTCGAAGCCGTTGGCGATCGAGGTCGGCAGCTGCTGGCTCTCCAGGGTCAGCGCGTGGCTCGACTCGAAGTGGAAGGTGTTGCTGTTGTTCAGGGTGCCGCCGCGGCTCAGCAGCCCGGCACTGGCCACGAAGAGGACGAGCGACGCCACCAGCACCCACCACCGGTGCCGGAAGACGAAGCCGCCCCACCAGCTCATCCGCCGCACCGGTTCATGAGCACGGAGAGTAGCAGCGGCCACCGGCTCGCCAGCCATGTGCCCGGCTCCTCCGCCATCCTTCGAGGAAGCTCTCCGTGCCTCGAGGAGACCGCGGTGGCCGCATCCAGAATGGACGCGCTGACCGGGTCTCAGCCGACCTCTATGAGGACGTGGGCCGCGCTCTCGTCTGCGGTGTTGGTCTCGGTCATCGAGACCGAGCGGATCGGGCGGAGGTTGGGGAGCACGTTCTGCTCGAAGCCCGCCCGCATGTCGGCGGGGAGCGAGCCGTCGATCAGGCTGGCGAGCTGGGCCATGTCGAGGTAGCCGGCCGCCACCGATCTGGCCGCGCCCGCGCTCTGGGTGTAGCCGGACGATTGGGCCAGGCTGGGGGCGCCGTCCATGGTGTCGATGATCGCCTCCAGCTCGTCGGGGCTGGTCGCGATGATGGCCTCACCGCCGGTCACGGCCCAGGCGAGGCTGTCACCTGCGGCCGGCAGGTCGTAGACGCTGATGTCGACACCCCGATAGGTGACCTGGGTGAGGCTGGGGGCCGGCTCGCTGACTCCCGGGACGACAGTCTGGCCGATGACCGACGGGATCATCGAGTTGAGGAACTGGCGGGTGGCGGTGGGGTTGACGGTGCCGACGATCAGGGCTCCGGCGGCGCCGCCGGCCTGGTCGGTGTCCAGCTCGACCCCGAAGTCGCCGGTCAGGTCGAGGAGCGCGGCTCCCAGGCCGCTCTGGCTGAGGTAGGTGCCGACCTCGGGCGAGACCTGCTCGAGGCTGTCGAGCACCTCCCGGACCAGGTACTGGGTGCCGGCGAAGCCGTAGAAGGCGGCCGCGCTCGCCGGCGTGATCGCGGCGGCCGCGTTGTCGTCGGGAGCCGTCTCCATCACCGCCCGCTGGTCGGCGCTCAGCTGGCTCGCGTCGTAGTCAGTGACCGCGTCGACGGCGAGGCCGTCCGCCTCGGCCTCCACGCCGACCCCCATGCCCCGGTACGCCTGGAGCAGGTCGAGCTCGGGCTGGATCGACACCCCCGCGCTCGCCTCACCGTTCAGCTCGCTCTGGAGGGCCTGGAGGATGCTCGGGTAGTCCAGGAAGAGCAGACCGAGGCGCTCGGACGGGAGTTGGCCGAGCACGGCCTGGTAGTCGGAGTTGGCGTCCAGCCCCGCCCGGCGGCCCTGGTCGGTGTCGATGATCTCCTCCAGGTAGGCGGTCGATCCCGCCATCACCAGGACGTGGTCGACGATCGCATAGGAGACGACCGGGAACGCGTCGGAGGTGGAGGCGAGGGAGGGTTCGGCGGCCGACCGGTCGCCGAGCTCCGAGGAGATGTTCTGAAACAAGGGGCTGAGGCTCTCGGTGACCGCGGTGATGGTCACCCCCTGGTACTGCTCCGTGGTGAAGGTGTAGGCCTCGCCGTCCTGGTTCGCTGTCTGGGCCGCCTGCCATCTCTGCAGGGCGGCCTGGGTGGCCGCATCGTCAACCGTGCTCACGTACAAGGCGTACGCGGATCCCGAGGCGGAGGTGCCGCTCACCAGACCCTGCGCGTCGACGCTCAGCCCGAGCTGCGCCCCCAGCCAGGGCAGCACGTCGTCGTGGTCGAGACCGGTGCCGCTCAGGACGTCGTCGAGCAGGCCGCTGATCCACCGGGCCCGCTGGGAGGAATCGGCGAGGCCGGGGAACTTGGAAGCCAGGGCGCTCAGCGCCAGCTCCTGAGCCCCCGAGGGCTGGAGGTAGGCGGTCATGTACACCGCCGTGCTCGCGGGGACCATCGGGGTGAGGCTGTCGCCGGGGGCGCGGAGCAGGCGGACCGCGCTGATGGCACCCAGCGCTACCCCCGCGACCAGGACGAAGGTGGCGAGGCTCGCGGCCACTCGTCCGGACCGGCGGGCGCGCCCCGGCTTGGGCGCGCCGGGATCGGGTGCCGCCCATTCGGGGGGCGGCGGCGGGTCGAACCGGGGCGGCGGCGGGGGCGGCTCCCACCGTCCGCTGATGCTCCAGTCCGTGACCGGCCCGCGGGTGCCCTGACGCACACGCCATCCCCGCGGTTGCTCGTCCATCCGCTCTCCACTGGATGCGCTGATCGAGTACCACCCTGCGCGCCCGTCGCCGAAACGGCGGGGGCATCACCGGGTCTTTACGTCGATGCCACCGTCTCGCGTCGCAGTCCGGGCGCTGCGATGCCTACCCTGCCAGCTCGCGCTCGACCACCTCGGCGAGGCCCCGGATGAACGCCGGCGAAGCATTGGGCATCTCGATGCGGCGCAGCCGGATGCCGTGCTCGGCGGCCTGCTCCCCGGCCGCGACATCGATGTCGTAGAGGGTCTCGAGGTGGTCGGCCACGAACTGCACCGGCGCGACCAGCACCTCGCACGCTCCCGCCGCCGCCAGCTCGGGGAGGATGTCGAGCAGATCGGGCTTGAGCCATTCGGCGGGTGAATGGCCCGCGCTCTGCCAGCCGAACCTCCAGCTCCCCTCGAGGAGGTGGAGCCGTTGGACGACCGCGTCCACGGTCTGGTGGAGTTGCTCCACGTAGCCGGGGTCCCGCTCGATCACGCTGCGCGGCAGGCTGTGGGCGGTGAAGATCAGGGTGGCGGCGCCGGGCGGGCCGGGCGGTGATCCGGCCAGCGCCTCGGCGACCCGGTCGCTCAACCCCTCGATCCAGCCCGGCACGGTGTGCCAGGCTCCCGCCACCGCGATCTCCAGGCCGGGGTGGCGGCCCCGGGCGCGCTCGACCTCGCGCTCGTAGCCGGAGAGGATGAGCCGGGAGTACTGGGGGGCGAGGACGATGCCGAGGATCCGGGTGATCCCCCCGTCCACCATGGCGTCGACGGCGCCGGCGATCCAGGGCGCCGAGTGCTGCATGCCCACCGACACGCGGAAGACGCCCGCCCCGTGGCGCTCCGCGAGGAGCCGCTCCAGGGCGGCGGCCTGCTCGGCCGTGATCTCGAGCAGCGGGGAGCGCCCGATCCGCCGGAAGCGGCGCTCGAACTCGGCGCTGAGCGCGGGGTCCGGCTCGCCGCCGCCCCGGACGCTGCGCAGGTAGGCGGGGACCTGGTCGGCGGTCACCGCCGAGCCGAAGGTGAGCAGCAGCACCCCGGTGGGGGAGGCCATCAGTGACCCGTCTCCTCGTGCACCAGGGTGGCGATGTGACGCAGGGTCGCGGCGTCGGTGTCGGGAAGGACGCCGTGGCCGAGGTTGAAGACGTGGCCGGGGCGGCCACCTGCCTCACCGAGCACCCGGCGGGTCTCGCGCTCGACCACCGCCCAGGGGGCGAGCGCCACCGTCGGGTCGAGGTTGCCCTGGATACCCAGCTCCGGCCCGATCCGCTGCCACGCCTCATCCAGGGGGAGGCGCCAGTCCACCGACAGGGCGTCGCCGCCGGCGGTGGCCATCGCCTCCAGCAGGTGGGCGCAGCCGGTCCCGAAGTAGATCCGGGGGACGCCGGTGGCCGCAACCCCGGCGAAGATCCGCCGGACGTGGGGGAGCACCCGGGCCTCGTAGTCACGCCGGCTCAGCGCGCCGACCCAGGAGTCGAAGAGCTGGAGCGTGTCCACCCCGGCGGTGACCTGGGCGCGCAGATAGCGGATGGTCACCTCGGTGAGCTTCTCCATCAGCCGGTCCCACAGCTCGGGATCGCCGTGCATCAGCGCCTTGCTGTGCGCGTAGTCGCGCGAGGGGTGTCCCTCGATCAGGTAGGAGGCGACGGTGAACGGAGCCCCGGCGAAGCCGATCACGGCCGCTCTCTCGCCGAGCTGCTGCCGGATCCCGCGGATGGCCGCGAAGAGGTCGGGGGTGGCCTCCTCGGCGGATTCCACCACCATGAGACGGGCGATGTCCGCCGCGGAACGGAGCGGCTCGTGGATGATCGGTCCCAGGCCCGGGTCGATCGAGAAGGGCACCCCCATGCCGACCAGCGGCAGCATGATGTCGGCGTAGAGGACGGCGGCGTCGACGCCCAGCTCGTCCACCGGCATCAGGGTGACCCGCGCGCAGAGCTCCGGGGTCCGGGTGATGGTGAGGATGTCGTAGCGCTCGCGGAGCTCCCGGTAGGCGGCGAGGGAGCGACCGGCCTGGCGCATGAACCAGACCGGGGTGCGATCGACGGGCTGGCGGCGGAGCGCGGCCAGCATCCGCTCGCGCCCGGTCATGGCGGCCGGGGTGAGGCCGGCACCGCCCGCTGGTGCCGCGCCGGGACCCTGTGTAGGCATCGGGCTCAGTCCACCCCGATGTCGAAGGCGGCCGTCTCGGCGCCCCGGCCGTAGGAGCGGATCGCCAGGTGGGTGTCGGTGCGCACGATCCCGGGCAGCTCGGCGATGTGCTGAGTGACCACGGTGGCGAGGGCGTCGAGGTCCGGAACCCGGACCACGGCGATGAAGTCCGCCGAGCCGGTGGTGGTGTAGACCTCGGCGATCCCCTCGGTGTCGGCGAGAGCCCGACCGAGCCGGCCGATGACCCCTGGCTCACACACGATGAAGAGAAACGCGGTCAGCACGCCCAGGATGGTACTCACCCACCGTGCCGTCTCGGGCCCGGATCGGTGGCGGGCAGGTGATCGCCGGGGCGCGCCCAGTTGGCACCTGGGTCACGGCCGGTCACACCGGCGTGACGACGCGGGACGGTTCGGGGGTTGGGGAGCATCATGCGAGAGATGCCGGACCAGCTCGTCTGTATCAAGTGCTGGAAGTGGTGGGACGGGCGGACTGTCTGTCCCAACTGCAAGGTCCCCCTGGTGGATCCCGAGACCGGCCATCCCGTCGCCGCGCCCCCAGCGCCCGCCGGGGCGGCCCCGCCGGGCGCGCCGACCCCGAGCGCGCCCCACGCCGTGGCGCCCTCTCCCGGGGCATCCGTCCCCGGCCCGCCCTTCCCG
>Ga0209415_10015361_pt1 | contig 12412 bp, 14 predicted proteins | sample PeaSoiSIISIP2007_FD_187696 | JGI IMG/M metagenome (GOLD analysis project Ga0209415, IMG submission 187696) | Peat soil microbial communities from Weissenstadt, Germany - SII-SIP-2007 (SPAdes) (version 2) | ecosystem: Environmental > Terrestrial > Soil > Wetlands > Peat | place: Germany... | reverse complement strand
CCTCCAATCGTCGTTGATAACGACGAACTTCGCCGCCAACCCTCCACTGCCTGCCAACTAACGACTCAGGACACTAGCTGGTCGGCTGCGGCCGGCTTGCGGGCGTCGCGCCGGCGGCGAGCAGGATCGCGTGCAACTCCGCTTCATCGGCCGCGCGGAGGTTGTTCGCGCGAAACGGGTTGCTCATCGCGGCGTCGACCATCAGCTCCGCGTCGTGCGCGCTCAGCTCGCCGGGCGCAAACGCGGGGCGGAACGCGATCGCCGCATAGAGCGCATCCAGATTCGCGATCTCAGACGCCGTCGCCGCTCCGACCCGCGAGCAGTTGAAGGCCGCGACGTGCGGCAGCAGAACGCCGTTCTGGTAGCCGTGCGGAAGGTGCACGTCGGGGGCCGAGCTGAGGGCGTGCACCAGTCCGAGTCCGGCGTTGCCGCAGGCCAGGTTCGCCATCGCGCTCGCCTCGATCAGCTCCTGCATCGCGTCCACCTCGCCCGCCAGCGCCGGCGGCAGCGCGGTCCGGATCGACGCCGCCGCGGCGATCGCCAGAGCGTCGCTGAAGCGCGTCGCGCGACGGGCCCACAACGCCTCCAGGGCGTGGCTCAGCGCATCCAGCGCGGCGGCGATCATCGGCGCGCGCGGCAGGCTGCGCAGCAGCTCGCCGTCGAGCAGCGCGACCCGCGGCTCGTAGCCGTGGCCGCGGATCACCAGGTGGCGCTCGCGGCCCGCGTCGTGCAGCACGACGACGTTGGACACCTCGCTGCCGGACCCCGCGGTGGTCGGGACCGCGATGCTCGGTGCCGGAGCGAGGGGCAGGCGGCCGCTGCCCTCGTAGGCGTCAAGCGGCGCCGGGTTGCGCAGGCGGATCGCGACGCCCTTCGCGGCGCACATCGCGCTGCCCCCGCCGATCGCCAGAACGGCCTTGGCGTCGTGGCTCAGGGCGCTCTGCGCGGCGGCCTCGGTCTCGGCGATGTCGGGGTCCTCGCCGATCAGCGCGCAGACCGGCACCGCCACGTCGTCGATCCCGGCCAGCAGCGGCTCGAGCAGGCCCGCCTGCGCGAAGCCGCGGTCGGCGACGAGCGCCACCGTGTCGACCGCCAGCGCGCGCAGCTCGATGCCCAGCCGGGCGCTCGCGCAACCGCGGCCGGCGACGATCCGGGTCGGCGCGGCGAACTCGCGCTCGGCCCCGGGCACGCTCATTCGTACTGGCGGAGCAGGTCGCCGGCGGCCTCCTCCGCGATGCCGAGCGCGTTTGCCCCGGCGTGCAGCACGCCGAAGCAGATCGCGTCGAGCAGTTGCTCCCTGGTCATCCCCAGCGCCCGGCCGAGCAGCACGTTTTCGCGGATCCCCTCGTGGAAGCCCCGCACGACGTTGTAGTTCAGCATCAGCCAGGGCAGCATCTGCTTGGGCAGCGAGTCGCGGATCGCGTGCTCGTAGCGGTCGCGGTAGGCCTTCAGCAGACCGGGGCGATGCTGGGCCAGGAAGCGCACGTAGCGCGGCAGCTCGCCGAGCGTCCGGACATACCACTCCTGCACGCGGTCCATGTCCTCGCGGCTGGCCTCGCGCACCGAGTAGTCCATGCCGGAGTCGAACGCCTGCGGGTCGAACGACCAGCTCTCCGGGAACCGCGGCGCGGGCGGTGGATCGACGTAGCTGCGGAGGTACTCGCTGTAGTCGGCCGCGGCATACATCCCGCGATGGCCGGAGTGGATGAAGGCGACCGACAGCGTGTCGAGGATGTCGGTCCGCGGGGCGCCGTTGGTCTGGGCGAGGCGGATCTCGTACGCCACACCCTCCTTGAACGCGGCGATCGTGTACTGGTGGATTGCGCCGAGCAGGCCGACGAGCGGATACGCCGGCTCGACGGTGTTGCTGTAGTGGCGTGTGCGGGCCTTGTGCCGCTTGAGGACGTCGGGGCGGAACTCCAGCCAGAACTCGAACGAGTCGAGCAGGCCCTTGTTGCTGCCCGTGTACTCGCTCCTGTAGGCCTCGATCTCCTCGGGCGTCATCTCGTCCGGGCGAGACACGTCCAGGCCATCCTGGAAAGAACTGATCGCAGACACCTTCGACCCTCGTTCCGATCGGGAACAGACCAATGCCGCGCGCTCAGCGCAATGCGCCGGTCGGCGCGCCGACGCCGCCTACCGTAGTTGACCTCGAACCGCGGGTCAACGCGTCGCCGAGGCGCTCACGGCACAACCAGCGCACGGCCGAGCACGTCGCCGCGGTCCAGCGACCGGTAGATCTCATCCGCCCGCTCGAGCCCCACGCGCCGGCTGATCAGCTGCTCGAGGTCGATCGCACCGGCCGCCGCGAGCGCGACGATGCGCGGCATGTCAGCACGGGTGCGCGCCCCGAACGAGCCAACCAGCCTGATCTCGCGGCGCACCATGTGCGTGATCTCGATCTCCGCGGCCGCCGCCCCGGCGGCGATCCCGACCGCCACCACGGTGCCGCCGTCGCGTGCCATCTTGAACGCCGCCTGGACGGTCTGCGGCCGGCCGAGCGCCTCGAACGCCACGTCGACGCCGGCGCCGCCGGTGAGCTCGCGCACGCGCGCCACCGGGTCGCCCGCGGAGGAGTCCACGACATCCGTGGCCCCCAGCTCGCGAGCTCGCTCGAGCTTCGCCGCCGCCACGTCGACGGCGATCACCTGGCTTGCGCCAAAGACCCGCGCGAGCGCCACGATGTTGAGTCCGACACCCCCGGCGGCGACCACGGCTACGCGATCGCCGGGCGACACGCAGCCGGCGTGGGCAACGGCGCCGTAGGCGGTGAAGACCGCGCAGCCGAGCACGGCCGCACTCCCGAGCTCGATCGCGTCGGGCACGGCGAACACGTCGGTCGCGGGAACGACGGCATACTCCGCGAGACCGGCCATCGAGTACATCGCGAGCGTCGTGCCGTCGGTCCGTTGCAGCCGGCTCGTGCCATCGTAGAGCGTTCCGCGGAGCCGGTTCATCGCGAAGAACGTCTCGCACAGCTCGTCGCGGCCGCGCACGCAGTGACGGCAGTGCCCGCACGGCATGATGAACGCGGCGACGACGCGGTCGCCGACGGCGCAGTTGCCGACCCCGTGCCCGAGTTCGGTCACGATTCCGGCGACCTCGTGGCCGAGCACGCAGGGCGTCGGGAACGCCACCTCGCCCTTCATCACGTGCAGATCGGTGTGGCACACGCCGCATCCGTGCACCTGTACGAGCACCTCGCCCTCGAGCGGCCGCGGTCGCGGAATCGTCTCCACTCGCAGCGGCTCGCCGGGCCGTTCGAGCACCACCGCGCGCATCGTCTCGCTGATCGCCCGCTCTGCCATCGCGCGAGAGCATCGCAGAGCGCGCGCCGCTGCAGGCATAATTGGCCGCCGACAACGCGAGCGGGAGATTGGGGACCGGCATGAGCAACGGATCGGCGTCGAGGAGCGGCGACGCGACCGCCATCGACGATCGCGCAGAGCCGGACTTCGTGGCGCTGGCCAAGGGCCTGATTCCCCTCGCGGACGCGCACGCCGAAGCGGCGGAGGAACGCGGGGCCCTCGCCGACGAGGTCGTCGAGGCGCTGCACGCCACGGGACTCTGGGCGATCTGGGTACCGCGCACGCTCGGCGGCGGTGAGCTCGCACCGGTTCCCTCGCTGGAGGTCATCGAGCATCTCTCCTACGGCGACGCGTCGACCGGCTGGGTGGTGATGGCCGCCGCGCTCGCGACCGGCGCCGACGCGGCGTATCTCGGCGACGAGGCGGTCGAGTCGCTGTTCGGCGGCGAGCGCCTGCTGGTCCATGCCGGCGCGGGGACCCAGCCGGGCACCGCGGTGCCCACCGACGGCGGCTTTCTGCTGAGCGGCTCCTGGCGATTCGCCTCCGGCGTCAAGCACGCCCAGGTCCTCCACACCGCCGGGCTCGTGACGACCACCGGCCAGGCACGGATCTGCGTGTTCGGAGTCGATCAGGCCACGCTGATCGACAACTGGGACGTGCTGGGGCTGCGCGCGACCGGGAGCATCGACTACACCACCGACTCGCTGTTCGTGCCGGAGGCCTACACCTACCATGCGACCACCGAGACGCCGCTGCGCGGCGGCATCCTCTACACGCTGGGGATCATCAACCTCGGCATGATCTGCCATTCCGCGTGGGCGCTGGGCGTGGGGCGCCGGATGCTCGACGAGTTGCTGAAGCTGATCGAGGCGGGCAGCGGACGCGCGGGGAGCCTCAGCGAGAACCACGCCTTCCAGGGTGAGTACGCGATGGCCGAGGCGAAGCTGCGGGCCGCGCGCGCCCTGGTGTACGAGACCTGGCAGGACGTCCAGGCGACGCTGGACCGGGGCGACGCGCTCTCGATGCACCAGAACACGCTGACCCGCCTCGCGCTCCAGTACGCGACGTGGACCGTCGAGGAGGTGTCGATGTTCGTCTACAACGCAGCCGGTACGGCCGCGCTTCGCTCCGGAGTCATCCAGCGGTTCTTCCGCGACATGCACGCGGGAACCCAGCACATGACCTCCGCGCCGCCCGTCCGACAAGCCTGCGGGCGCCAGCTCGCCGGCCTCGCGCCCGGCAAGACGTGGCAGTTCGTCACGCTCGTCGACCCCAGCTGAGCACCGCCGGACGCCGCGCGACCGCCACGCGCGCTGCGGGCCTCAGCGCGCCGGCATCGACAGGCCCGCGCCGTCGACGACCAGCGGCACCGCCTCCGCCTCCCAGCCCGGGGCCATGATGTGCACCCCGGCGACGTCGGGAAGCTCGCGCAGTCGCGCGACGATGTCGACCGCGATCGCGATCCCCGCCTCCTTGGCCGCGGCGCCCTCGAGCCCGCTCATGCGCTCGAAGGTCGCGGCGTCGACCTCGATGCCGGGGATGTGGTCGTGCATGTACTGCAGCATCCGCGTGCTCCGCGGCGGCGTCACGCCGACGATCATCGGCGCGCGCTCCGTGACCCCGGCCTCGACGACCGGCGCAAGCCAGGCGGCGAAGCGCTCCACGTCGTAGACGATGTTCGTCTGAAAGCAGTGCGCGCCCGCGGCAAGCTTGCGTTCGAGGCGCTCGACGGTGTCAACCAGCGGGTTGGCTGCGGTGGCGATCAGGAAGTCGGTGGGCATGCCGAGCTCCTCCCCGGCGGCCAGCCGGCCGGCGTTCATGTTCGCCACCAGGCCGAGCAGCCCGATCGAGTCGAGATCCGAGTTGGGCTTCGTCAGACCCTCGTAGGGACCGACCTTGAGGGGATCGCCCGACAGCGCGAGGATCGACCTGACGCCCAGCGCCCACGCCCCGAGCAGGTCGGCCTGCAGCGCCAGCAGGTTGCGATCGCGAGTCGTCACCTGCATGATCGGGTCAAGCCCCTCTTCGATCATCCAGACCGAGCAGGCAACCGGTGACAGCTTGACCGTGGCAGCCTGGTTGTCGGTGACGTTGGCGGCGTGCACGATGCCCGCGAAGCGTCGTGCGGTCTCTCGCACCGGCGTCGGATCGGGCTCGACGGGCGGACCGAGCTCCGCCGTCACGACGAACTCACCCGATCGGAGTGCCTGACTCAGGCGCGTCACGTGCGACAACCTACCGGGACGGCCGTGCAAGGGTGGCGCGGCGCTGGTGCACCGTCCGGAATGCAACGGCGGACACGTTAGTGTGCGCGGGCGTGGCTGAGATCGTCGGCGCGCTCGGTGTGCCCCACAACCCCTTCTCGGCGCTGCTCGTCGCCCAGGACGCTGACGGCGCCGCCGAGCCCAGGCGGCTCTATGGCGCGGTCGCCGAGCATCTGCACGCCATGCGTCCAGACACGCTGATCGTCTTCACGACCGACCACTACAACCTGTTCTTCGAGCTCAGCGTCCCGATCTTCGCGATCGGCGTCGCGGAGTCGACATCCGGTCCGAGCGACTACCCGATGCTGCCGCACTACGACGTCGCGGTGGACGCCGTGCTCGCGAAGCAGATCCAGACCGCGGTCGTCGACGACGGCTTCGACGTCGGGATGAGCCAGGAGTTCGAGCTGGACCACACGATCACGGCGCCGCTCGGCGTGATGATCCCGCGGATGGACGTCTCGATCGTGCCGCTGTGGATCAGCACGTCGATGCGCCCGATCCCGTCCGCGCGGCGCTGTTACGCGCTCGGGTCAGCGATTCGCGGCGCGGTGGAGCGCAGCCCGCTCGACCGTCGCGTGGCGGTGGTCGCCAGCGGCGCGTTCTCCTTCGAGGTGGGCGGACCGCGGATGAGCGAGGACTCGCACGTGGGAGTGCCGGCGCCCGAGTGGGCGCTGCGCGTCACCGAGCTGCTCGCGGCCGGCGACATCGAGGCGCTGATCAGCGAGACGACGCCCGCGCAGCTTGCCGCGGCCGGGAATGCGGGCGGTGAGATCCTCAACTGGATCGCGATGCTCGGAACCTTCGACGCCGGCGCGCCGCTGTTCATCGAGGCGCAGCGAGCCGAGGGCCACGCGTTCGCCGCCTGGAGTGCGCGGTGAGCGTCTACGCGGTCGACAAGGTGTGCCGGCGGGTCGTCTGCGAGCCGGGGTTCGCCGACCGGCTGCGCGAGGACCCCGAGTCGGCGCTGCGTGCCGCGAACCCGCCGCTGAGCGATTCCGAACGCGAGCTGCTGCTCGCCGGCGACGTCGGCCGGCTCGGTCGGATGGGCGCCAACTTCTTCCTGCTGCACCAGCTCGGACGCTTCGAGCTGTTCGGGCTGACGCTGCCTTCCTACGCGCAGCGTATTCGCACTGAATACCGGTCCGAGCGCGCCGGCTGGCGCGCGGGATGATCGCGGCGCGCGAGGCGTGGTGGCGGTCTAGAGCAGCGTGCCGAGCACGGCGATGAATCGCGCGTTCTCCGCCGGCGTCCCGTAGGTGACGCGCAGGGCGCCGTCGTGGCCGAGCGCGCTGCCCGCACGCACGAGCACGCCCTGCTCGGCGAGTCCGCGCACGATCGCCGCCTCCTCGCGCCCCTCGCCGAGGTGCAACCAGCAGAAATTCGCCTGCGACGCGGCCACCGTCAGGCCCAGCTCGCTGAGCGCGTCGTGCATCTGGACGCGTGCGATCGCGACCCGCTCGACGCGACGCGCGACCTCGTCCTGGTGTGCCAGGGCCTCGAGCGCGGCAGCCTGCGCGGCGGCGTTGAGGAAGAACGGCTGGCGCACCGCCGTCAGCGCGTCGGGCAGATCGCGCGAGCCGCACAGCGCGTAGCCGACGCGCAGCCCGCAGAGGCCGTAGATCTTCGAGAACGTCCGCAGCAGCACGACGTTCGGATGGCGGGCGAGCAGCGCGAGCGAGGCGTCCGGGTCGTCAAGCAGGCTGAACTCGCAATAGGCCTCGTCGATCAGCAGGCAGACGTTCGACGGCACGCGCTCGACGAACGCCGTGATCTGCTCCAGCGGTAGCGCGGTGCTGGTCGGGTTGTTCGGATTGCAGACGATGGCGAGCCGCGTGGCGACCGTGATCTCGGCGGCCATCGCGTCGAGGTCGTGGCGCTCCCCTTCGTCCAGCGGCACGCGAATCCCGCGTGCCCCCGACGCCGCCTCGAGCTGCGGGTAGACCGAGAACGACGGCCAGGCGTAGACCAGCTCGGCGCCCGGCTCGAGCAGCGCCTGACCCGCCGCCAGCAGGATGTCGCACGAGCCGTTGCCGACGGCGATCCGTTCCGCGGGGACGTCGTAGCGGTCCGCGAGCGCGGCGCGGAGCTTTGCGCTGGTCGGGTCCGGGTAGCGGTTGACCCCCTCGAGCGCAGCGCTCGCGGCGGCGATCACCTCGGGCAGCGGCGGATCGGGGGACTCGTTGCTCGCCAGCCGCACGAGTGGGCCCGCGTGGGCGTAGCCGCCCGCCGCCGGGTAGACCGGGATGCGCTTGATCGCCGCGGTGAACTCGAGCGTCACAGCTCTATTGTGCGGCATCGAGGTCGGCGCGCAAGCTGCGGGCCTCCCCGAGGTAGACGTGGTGCACCACGTGGCCGGCCGGTGCGTAGTAGTGGGCGAGCACCCGGATCACCCGCTCGGGCGCTCCGGGGACCTCGATCTCGCGGGTGCACAGCAGCGGCACGCGGTCGAATCCGATCCGCCGGGCGGCGAGCGCCGGAAACTCGGCGTTCAGGTCGCTGGTGGCTGTGAAGATGCAGCTGACGAACTGTTCGATCTCGAGCTCGTTGCGGGCGATCAACGCGCGCATCAGCTCCTCGGTTGCCACGAGGATCGCCTCGGCGCTGTTGACCTCGACGCTGGTCGCTCCGCGCAGCGCGTACAGCCGCTCACTCACCCGCGCAGCCTAGCGTCGCGCGGCCTCGCGCAGCCGCGCCACCTCGGCGTCGCTGAGCAGCCGGTGCGCTCCGACCGCAAGCCCGTCCAGCTCGAGCGGCCCGAAGCGCACGCGTGTCAGCGCCAGCACCGGGTGCCCGACCGCCTCGCACATCCGGCGCACCTGGCGCTTGCGTCCCTCGCGGAGCTCCAGCTCGATCACGTCGGCGGACACCAGCTCGACCCGCGCCGGAGCCGTCGGCCCGTCGTCGAGCTCGACGCCGGCGCGCAGCGCGGCCAGCGTCGCCGGCACCGGACGCCCGCCCGCCACGCGCGCGCGATAGGTCTTCGGGACCTCGTGCCGCGGATGCAGCAGCAGGTTCGCCAGCTCCCCGTCATTGGTCAGGAGGATCAAGCCGGTGCTGTCCGCGTCGAGCCGTCCGACGGGATACAGCCGCCGGGAGTCGGCGATCAGCTCGACGACCGTCGGGCGGCCATGGGTGTCGCGCGCCGTCGAGACGACCCCGGCGGGCTTGTGCAGCGCGTAGACCACGCGCGGCTCGACCCCCTCCACCAGATGCCCGTCGAGCTCGACGCGTTGACCGTCGATCTCACGCGCCGGATCCAGCTCGCGCACGCCATCGACGCGCACGCGGCCGGAGCGCACGATCGCCGTCGCGCCGCGGCGCGAGGCGAGGCCACAGTGGGCGAGAAACTTGGCGAGGCGCATCGCTGCAACCATAGGTCGGTGGATCGCGCTCTGCTGCACCAAACGCTCGTCCGCCACGGCGAGCCGCCCTACCGCGGCCGGCAGGTCTGGGCGTGGCTGGCGCGCGGCGCCGGGCGCTACGCGGAGATGACCGACCTGCCGGCGACGCTGCGCGCGGCGCTCGAGCAGGACGTGCCCCTCTCGACGCTGGCACTCGAGCACACCGCGCACGCGAGCGACGGGACCGTCAAGGCGCTGCTGCGCACGACGCGAGGCGCCCCGGTCGAGGCGGTGCTGATGCGCTACCGCGACGGGCGCCGTTCGGTCTGCCTGTCGGCCCAGTCCGGCTGCCCGCTCACGTGCACCTTCTGCGCGACCGGCCGGATGCGCTTCGCCGGCAACCTCAGCGCCGACGAGATCGTCGACCAGGCCCTGTACTTCCGTCGCAGCGGGCCGGTCGACCACGCCGTGTTCATGGGCATGGGCGAGCCGATGATGAACCTCGACGCGGTGCTCGAAGCCTGCACGCTGCTGCCCGATCTCGGCATCAGCCACCGGCGTACCGCGATCTCCACAGTCGGCTGGATACCCGGGATCGAACGGCTGACCGCGTCGGGTTCCTCGATCCGCCTCGCGCTCTCGCTGCACGCGCCCGAGGACGCGTTGCGCAGCGAGCTGATGCCGGTCAACGAGCGCTACCCCCTGGCCGATGTGCTCGACGCCTGCCGTGCCCACTACGCCGCGCGGCGGCGCACCGTGTTCATCGAGTATGTGATGCTCGCCGGCGTCAACGACCGCTACGAGCAGGCGCTGGCGCTCGCGCGGCTGCTCTCGCCACGGGAGGCGTTCAAGGTGAACCTGATCCCGTACAACCCGACCGATTCGCAATACGCGGGCTCGGGACGCGACGCGATCGCCGCGTTCCGAGCGGCGCTGGAGGCCCGTGGCGTGCGGGTCACGGTGCGGCTGACGCGCGGGCGCGAGATCGCGGCGGCCTGCGGACAGCTCGCGGCCGGGGCGGCGGCGTGATCCAGTCGTTGACCTTCGAACCGCGCGGTCCGTTCTCGTTGCGCGCGGCGGCCGAGTTCGCCTTCGGGCCCAGCGCCGGCAGCGCGCCGCCGTTCGACGGGGCGCTGCGCCTGGCGTTCGGGATCGACGGTGGCGACGGGTACGCGGGCGTCGTGGTGCGCCAGCCGGGCGACGACGGCCGGCTCGAGTGTGAGCTTCACGCCGACGGCGGCGATCTCACGCTGATCGAACGACAGGTCGCGAGGGTGCTCTCGCTCGACCACGACGGCGAGGCGTTTCTCGAGGTCGGTTCGCGCGATCCCGTGATCGGCGAGCTGCAGCGGCGCTACCCCGGGCAGCGCCCCGTGCTGTTCTACTCGCCCTACGAGGGTGCTGCCTGGTCGGTGATCTCGGCGCGACGCCAGCCGGCTGTGGCGGCAAAGCTGCGCCGGGAGCTCGGCGTCACGCTGGGACGAACGTTCGAGCTCGCCGGCGAGCCGGTGGTCGCGTTCCCACAGCCGGATCGTCTGCTGGAGGCGGTCCCGCTGCCCGGACTGGGCGAGGAGAAGATCGTGCGCCTGCGCGGCGTCGCGCAGGCAGCCCTCGGCGGCGCTCTGGACCCCAAGGTCCTGCGCCAGCTCGGACCGGAGGCGGCGTGGAGCGCGCTGCAGGGGATTCGCGGCATCGGCCCGTTCTACGCCGGCCTGATCGTCCTTCGCGCGAGCGGGTTCGCCGATGCGCTGCTGCCGATGCCCGAGCCGCGCGTGCTGCGACACGCGGCGCGCTTCTATGAGCTCGACGCCCCACCCACGCTGGCGGAGTTCACCGAACTCGCGAAGGCCTGGCAGCCGTTTCGCACGTGGGCGACGGTGCTGCTGCGGCTGGCCGGCGACCGGCAGTTCGGGCGCTGACGGCGCCGGGACGGCCCGGCGGATCTGTGCTTGCGCGTTTCGCCCCGGTTGCGCGGCGCGCCCGCGCGCCGCGCCGGCTACTCCGGAGCGATCCCTGCGCGCGCCTCGCCGGCGGCGAGCAGGCGGTCGCGCAGCGCGCTCTGCTCCTCGGGCGTCGGGTCCCACTGCGCGACGTCGGGCAGCTCGGTCTCGCTCTGCAGCCCGAAGACCTTGAGGAACAGCGTCGTCGTGCGGTACACGACGGCGCCGAACTGCGAGCGTCCGCTCTCCTCGATCAAACCGCGGTCGAGCAGCGAGGCGACCGGCGAGTCGGCGTTGACGCCGCGGATCCGCGCGATCTCCGGGCGCGAGACCGGCGCCAGGTAGGCGACGATCGCGAGCGTCTCGAGCTGCGCGGGCGTCAGCGTCGCGAGCCGCGGCTTGGCCAGCAGCGCCCGGGCGGCATCCTCGGCGATCGGGTCGCTCGCCAGCGTGTAGCCACCGGCGAGCTCGCGCAGCAGCAGGCCGCGCTCGCCGGGAGCCCAGGCGGCCGCCAGCTCCTCGAGCGCGGCGCCGACCGCCGTCGCGCTCTCGCCGGTGACCTCGGTCAGTTCGGCCACGCCCACGGGGTCGCTGGCGAGGAACAGCAGCGCCTCGACGATCCGCGCCAGCTCGCTCACCGCCCGTGCCCTCCAGGGCGCGCGGCCGCCACCCGGCGCACGGTGATCGCACCGAACGGCTCGACCTGGTCCCAGCTCGCCTCGCCGCGCTTGTGCAGCTCGAGCAGCGCCCACAGCGTCACCGCGACGGTCATCCGGTCCGCGCCGCGCACCGCGTCGTCGAAGCTCAGCGCCACCGCCGAGCGCAGCAGGCCGCGCAGATGCGCGACGCGCTCGGAGACCGAGACCCGCATCACGCTGATGTGGCTGAAGTCGAGCTTGGCGGGCAACGCGAGCAGGCCGCCGAGCGCCCGGCCGAGCGTCGCGGGATCCCAGCGCACCTCCTCGAGCTCCGCCAGCGAGCTGCGGCGAAGGTGTGCTGGAAGCGGCGCCTCGCGGTAGCGCACGGCGGGCTGCTCGGCGAGCACAGAGCTCAGGTGGGACGCCGCCGCCCGATACCGCCGCGCGGCCAGCATCCGTGCGAGCAGCTCCTCGGCGGCCTCGCCGGGCTCCAGATCGAAGAGCTCCGCGCCTTCCTCGCCCGGGAGCAGCAGTCGCGACTTCAGCTCCAGCAGCGCGGCAACCAGCACGATGAACTCCGTCGTGGCCTCGAGATCGAGCTCGCCGCGGGCGTCGAGATGATCGAGGTAGGCGACCACGACCTCCGCCAGCGCCAGCTCGCGAAGATCGACCTCCTCGCGCAGGACCAGCGTCAGCAGCAGGTCGAAGGGACCGCTGAAGACGTCGAGGTCCAGCTCGAGCTCGGCGAGTGCCACCGCCGGAACGCTACCGCGGCGAGCCGACGCCGCGCTGCGCGCGTGCGCTGCTCAGCGCGGCGGACCGACGCCCATCGCGTCGCGGACCTCGGCGAGGGTTGCCGAGGCGAGCGTGCGCGCGCGATCGGCGCCGTCCGCCAGGACGCCCTCCAGACCCGCGACG
>Ga0209415_10015360_pt1 | contig 12412 bp, 11 predicted proteins | sample PeaSoiSIISIP2007_FD_187696 | JGI IMG/M metagenome (GOLD analysis project Ga0209415, IMG submission 187696) | Peat soil microbial communities from Weissenstadt, Germany - SII-SIP-2007 (SPAdes) (version 2) | ecosystem: Environmental > Terrestrial > Soil > Wetlands > Peat | place: Germany... | reverse complement strand
TCGTGGCCGCTGACGGCGGCGTGTTCAGCTTCGGACCGGGTGCGGTCTTCCAGGGCTCGGCCGGCGACGTGCCGCTCCATCAACCCGTGGTCGGCACGTCGGGGCAGTAGGGACCGGCTCCGCAACTCCAACACGCGGACGGGGTGACAGCCGGCACCTAATGTCGGGGCGTGCAACTGCTCGGGTGGGATCAGCGAGGACGAAGGGCACGCCGATGAGGGCGTTGCTGTCGGTGTACGACAAGGACGGGCTGCTCGAACTGGCCGAGGGGCTCGTCGACCTCGGGTGGGAGCTCATCGCCAGCGGCAAGACGGCCGGAGCCCTGGGGGACGCGGGAATCCCTGTCACCGAGGTCGCGACCGTCACCGGAGCCCCCGAGATCCTCGGGGGCCGGGTCAAGACCCTGCACCCCAAGGTGCACGGCGGCATCCTGGCCGACCGCTCCAACCCGTCGCACCGGGCCGATCTCGACGCGCAGGACATCGCGCCCATCGACCTGGTCGTGTGCAACCTCTACCCCTTCTCCTCGGACCCGTCGATCGAGCTGATCGACATCGGCGGCCCGACCATGGTGCGGGCCGCCGCCAAGAACCACGCGTCGGTCGGCGTCGTGGTCGACCCGGCCGACTACCCCGTGGTCCTCGAAGAGCTGCGCGCCGCGGGCTCGTTGTCGCTCGAGACGCGCCGGCGCCTGGCCCGCGCCGCGTTCGCGCACACCGCCGCCTACGACGCGGCCATCGTGGAGTGGTTCGACGTCGGGGGCCCAGGGGGAGAGCGGTTGCTCCTGCCGCCCACACTGCACCTGACGCTCGAGCGGGCCGAGGAGCTGCGCTACGGCGAGAACCCCCACCAGCGTGGGGCGCGGTACCGGGACCGGAGCCGGCCGACGTGGTGGGACGCCGTGGTCCAGCACAGCGGCACCCCCCTGTCGTACCTCAACCTGTTCGACGCCGACGCCGCCTGGCGGCTCGTGGGCGAGATCGGTGCGGGGTCCGAGGCCGCCGTCGCCATCATCAAGCACGCCAATCCGTGCGGCGCCGCGCTCGCCTCGACCCTTCCCCAGGCCTACACGCGCGCGCTCGAGTGCGATCCGGTGTCGGCGTTCGGTGGCGTGGTCGCGTTGGGCGGCCGGTGCACCCTCGAGGTGGCGCAGGCCGTGGCCGGGGGTCCTCAGGCCGATGTCGTGGTGGCGCCGTCCTTCGAACCCGAGGCGCTCGAGGTGCTCATCGCGCGGCGCAAGGCCACCCGGCTGCTCGAGGCACCACCACATGGCGCGGCCGCGCTCGAGCTGCGCAGCCTCGGGGGCGGTTTCCTCGTCCAGGACGCCGACCGTCTGGGCTCGGCGCGCTCGGACTGGCAGGTGCCCACCAAGGTGGCGCCCACCGACGACCAGTGGCGCGACATCGAGCTGGCATGGCGCGTGTGCGCTCGCACGTCGTCGAACGCCATCGTCGTCGTCGCTCACGGCCAGGCTCTGGGCGTGGGGGCGGGCCAGCAGAGCCGGGTCGAGGCGGCCCAGATCGCGGTGGGCAAAGCCGGCGACAGAGGTCGGGGCGGGGCCGCCGCCAGTGATGCCTTCTTCCCGTTCCGAGACGGCTTCGACGTGCTGGCCGAGGCGGGGGTGGCGGCCGTCGTCCAGCCCGGGGGTTCGGTCAAGGACGGCGAGATCGTGGCGGCCGCCGACGAGTACGGCGTAGCCATGGTGCTCACGGGCGAGCGCCACTTCCGGCACTGAGGACGCAGTGACGGCGCGCATCCTCGACGGCGAGACTCTGGCGGCGCGCGTGCGGGCCGAGGTCACCGACCGTGTGGCGAGGCTCGTGTCCGAGGGCATCCGGCCCGGACTCGGGACCATCCTCGTGGGCGACGACCCGGCCAGCGAGCGGTACGTGGCGTTGAAGCACGCCGACTGCCAGCAGGTCGGCATCGCGTCGGTACACGAACACCTCGCCGCTGAGACGAGCCAGGCCGAGCTCGAGGCGGTGATCCGGCGGTTCAACGCCGATCCCGCCGTACACGCCTATCTGGTCCAGCTGCCCTTGCCCAAAGGTCTCGACGAGGAGGCCGCGTTGCTGGCCGTGGACGACGCCAAGGACGTGGACGGCCTGCACCCGGTGAACCTCGGACGCTTGGTGATGGGCGTGCCCGGCCCCCTGCCGTGCACCCCGGCGGGGATCGTCGAGCTCCTGCACGCCTACGACGTACCGGTGGAGGGACGTCACGTGGTGGTGATCGGCCGGGGTATCACGATCGGCCGGCCCCTGGCCCTGCTGCTCGCCCTCAAGCGCCCGGGCTGCAACGCCGCGGTCACCGTGGTCCACACCGGGGTCCCCGACATCGCCGAGCACGTCCGGCGGGCCGACATCGTGGTGGCGGCGGCCGGCTCGGCCGGACTGGTGACGCCCGACATGGTCAAGCCCGGGGCGGCCGTGGTGGGTGCGGGCACGACGTGGGAGGGGCGCAAGGTCCTCTCCGACGTCGAGGAGTCCGTGGCCGAGGTGGCGGGTTGGATCACGCCCCGGATCGGGGGGGTGGGCCCGATGACCCGCGCCATGCTGCTACGCAACGCGGTGCGCGCCGCCGAGCGTGACGCCTAGCACGACGGTCGGGGGTCGGGCCGGGGACTAGGAACGGGCCTGGCACTACAATGACCTGCTCATGGCCTTGATCTCGGAGATGCTCCAGGGCGGCCCCACCTTCTCCTTCGAGTTCTTCCCACCCAAGAACGACGCCGAGCAGGCCACGCTGGTCCGCACCCTGCGGGAGCTCGAACCCCTGGCGCCGTCGTTCGTGTCGGTGACCTACCGAGGCGGCCGGGAGTCGCGCCAACGCACCTACGACCTCGTGGCGGGCATGCTGCGCACCACCACCCTGACCCCCATGGCCCATCTCATCTGTGTGGCCCATACCCGGTTGGAGCTGGCCGAGATCCTGGTGTCGTTCCGGAAGGCGGGGGTGGAGAACCTCATGGCTCTGGGGGGAGACCCCCCCACGGACCCCTCGGCCGGGCCGGGCGAGTTGCTGCACGCCGTGGAGCTGGTGAAGCTGGCGCGCGAGATCGGCGGGTTCTCGATCGGTGTCGCCGCCCATCCCGCCGGCCACCCGTCGTCCCCAGACATGGGATCGGATCGCGACTTCCTCGCCGCCAAGCTCCGGTTGGCCGACTTCGCCGTCACGCAATTCTTCTTCGAGGTGGAGGAGTACGTCGGTCTGGTCGAAGACCTCGCCGGTCGGGGCGTCCACACGCCGGTGCTGCCGGGGATCATGCCGGTGACGGCTCTGCGGTCGGTGCCCCGCATGGCGCAGATGGGCGCAGCCCTCCCGGCCTGGGCCGTGGCCCGCCTCGAGGACGCAGACGCCCGGGGTGGTGACGATGCGGTCCGCCAGGAAGGTGTGGGCATGGCCACCGAGCTGTGCGAGAAGCTGCTCGCGGCCGGTGCGCCCGGGCTCCACTTCTACACGCTCAACCGGTCGAACGCGACCCGGGAGATCTACGCCGCGCTGGGGCTGTCGCCGGGCGCTTAGGCTCGCTGGACATGGCACAGCGCATCACCTTGAGTCCCGACGGCACGCTGCAGGTGCCCGAGGAGCCGATCATCCCGTTCATCGAGGGCGACGGGACCGGAGTCGACATCTGGCCTGCCTCACGCCTCGTCTTCGACGCGGCCGCCGCCAAGCACGGCCAGAGGATCGCGTGGAAAGAAGTCCTGGCGGGAGAGAAGGCTTTCAAGGAGACCGGGGACTGGCTTCCCGACAAGACCGTCGAGGCGTTCCGCGAGCACCTCATCGGCATCAAGGGACCTCTCACCACACCCATCGGAGGCGGGATCCGTTCGCTCAACGTGGCCCTGCGCCAGATTCTCGATCTCTATGTGTGCCTACGACCGGTGCGCTGGTTCAGCGGGGTCCCCTCGCCGGTCCTTCATCCCGAAAAAGTCGACATGGTGATCTTCCGCGAGAACACCGAGGACGTCTACGCCGGGCTCGAGGTGCAGGCGGGCACACCCGAGGCGGATCGCCTCTCCGCGTTCCTGCGCGACGAGTTGGGGTGGGAGATCCGTCCCCAGTCGGGCATCGGCATCAAGCCCATCTCCGAATTCGGGTCGAAGCGCCTGGTGCGCGCCGCCATCCAATATGCGCTGAGTCACCAGCGTCGGAGCGTCACACTGGTTCACAAGGGCAACATCCAGAAGTTCACCGAGGGTGCGTTCCGCAACTGGGGCTACGACCTCGTGCGCGAGGAGTTCCCGGACGTGGCCGTGGGCTGGGACGACTGCGGCGGGGACCCGGGGTCCAAGCTGCTCGTCAAGGACAACATCGCCGACATCACGCTGCAGCAGGTGCTCACCCGTCCCGAGGACTTCGACGTCATCGCGACGACCAACCTCAATGGGGACTACCTCTCGGACGCGCTGGCGGCCCAGGTGGGCGGGATCGGTATCGCGCCTGGAGGCAACATCAACTACGTGACGGGTCACGGTGTCTTCGAGGCGACGCACGGCACCGCTCCCAAGTACGCCGGCCAGGACAAGGTCAACCCCGGTTCTGTGATCCTGTCGGGGGTGCTCATGTTCGAGCACCTGGGTTGGGCCGAGGCAGCGGCCGACATCGTGCGTGCCCTGGAGGCCACGATCGCGGAGAAGATCGTCACCTACGACTTCGCCCGCCTCATGGATGGCGCCACCGAGGTGAAGTGCTCGGAGTTCGCCGCAGCGATCGTCGACCGCCTCTGACACCCGGTAGCCTCGGCGCCCATGTCCAGGTCGACGACCCCCGTCCACGTCACCGTCACCGGCGCTGCCGGGCAGATCGGGTACTCCTTGTTGTTCCGCATCGCGTCGGGCGAAATGTTCGGTGCCGATCAGCCGGTGGTTCTACGCCTGCTCGAGATCGAGCCGGCCATGGGCGCCCTCGGGGGCGTGGTGATGGAGCTCGACGATTGTGCCTTCCCCCTTCTCGCCGGCATCGAGCCGACTTCCGACGCCAAGACTGCGTTCGACGGTACGTCGTGGGCGTTGCTCGTGGGATCGGTTCCCCGCAAAGCGGGCATGGAGCGAAACGACCTGCTCACCGTGAACGGAGGGATCTTCGGCCCGCAGGGTGAGGCCATCGCCGCGCACGCCGCGCCCGACGTGCGCGTCCTCGTGGTCGGCAACCCCTGCAACACCAATTGCCTCATCGCCCGGGCGCACGCGCCCGAGATCCCCGACGACCGGTTCTTCGCCATGACCCGCCTCGACCAGAACCGGGCTCAGAGTCTTCTGGCCCGCAAGGCCGACGTCCCGGTGGCATCGGTGACGCGTCTGGCCATCTGGGGTAATCACTCCTCCACCCAATTCCCGGATTTCGAGAACGCCCGCATCGACGCCAAGCCGGCGCCTGAGGTGATCGCCGCCCACGATTGGCTGCGGGGCGAGTTCATCACGACGGTCCAGCAGCGCGGCGCGCAGATCATCGAGGCCCGCGGGGCGTCGTCAGCGGCATCGGCCGCCAACGCGGTGGTCGACTCGGTGCGAAGCATCGTGAACCCGACGCCCGGCGACGACTGTGTGTCGCTGGCGGTGGTGTCGCACGGCGAGTACGGGGCACCCGAGGGGCTCGTGTTCGGTTTCCCGATCCGGTCCGACGGGACCACGTGTCAGGTCGTGGAAGGGCTCGAGCACAGCGACTTCGCCCGGGACCGGATCCGGGTGACGACCGAAGAGCTCGAGTCCGAGCGCAGCGCGGTGCGCACCCTGCTCGGCTGAGAGTATTGATCAGCTGAGGGTGTTGCTCAGCTGACGGTCCTGCCCAGCGGTCAGATCGTTGCCTGCATCGCCGGTTGCGGGATGTCGATCCCCATGCGCTGCAGGAAGGTGAGCTTCCGTGCGAGGGACTGACGCCAGGCCGAGAGGTCGGCTTCGAAGTGGGCTCGGTCACCCTCTTCGTATGCATGCTCCAGCTCGTCGAATGCGGCATCCTCCGCGTCGAGCAACTCGCGGTAGCGACGGAGGGCCTGGTCGTCCAGTACGCCGGGCACGGTCATGGAACCTCCCCTCGTCGGCTCCTTCTTCGGGAGCCGTTCCTCTGTTCCGACTGTAGCTCTGCCGGGCCCTCAGTACTCAGTGCGAGCACGAAGCTCTTCGAGGTGCGGCTGCACCATGCTGAGGACCGCCTGGGCCTCCGCCAGGACCGAGAGATCCCCGCGGACCCGGACCCGACCGGCCGCGATGGCTTCGCCCGGGGCGAGCGTCCCCGCCGCCATGGCGATGGCGTCGTCCCAGGTCAAACGGATAATGACGGCACCGTCCCCCGCCGCCCCGGGGGTCATGGCGACCCGCCCGTCGTGCACGTCGAGGAGGAGGTCGACGTCGCCGTCGGGGCCGCCCGTCACGATCTGGCCCATGGTGAAGCGCCCGTCTCTCACCGCCAGGCCGGCACCGGCTCCGGGGGGCGCGATGGGGATGTCCGCCAAGGCCTGGTTGAAGGCGTCGACCCACTCCGGGCTGAGGAACCGGATCACGAACCCGGCCCGACCTGCGCTACGGGCACTCAGGTGTGCTCGGTCGCCGGCGCGGCTGCGACCGTGGGCACCCTTTCCTGACGCGTGGGAACACGCTGGCCCGGCGCCTCCAGCGCGGCGTCGAGGGCGGAGCGCTTGGTCCGGCGCAGGATCTTGCGGCCCAGCCACGCCACGGGGTCGTAGGAGGCGTCGACCACGCGTTCTTTGAGGGGGATGATGGCGTTATCGGTGATCTTGATGTGCTCGGGGCACACCTCGGTGCAGCACTTGGTGATGTTGCACATGCCGAGCCCCATGCGCTGGCGCAACAGCTCCCGCCGGTCATCGGTGTCGAGGGGATGAGACTCGAGCTCCATGAACCGGATGAACAGGCGCGGCCCGGCGTAGGAGCTCTTGTTCTCCTCGTGGTCGCGGATCACATGGCAGACGTCCTGGCACATGAAGCATTCGATGCACTTGCGGAATTCCTGGCCGCGCTCGATGTCGATCTGCATCATGCGGTACGTGCCGTCGGGCTCGGGCGGCCGGGGGCTCAGCGGCGGCACCTGCCTCGCCATCGTGTAGTTGAACGACACGTCGGTGACCAGGTCACGGATGATCGGGAACGTGCGCATGGGCGCGACGACGACGGGCTCCCCTTCAGGGAGCACGTCCATGCGCGTCATGCACATGAGCTTGGGAAGACCGTTGATCTCGGCCGAGCACGAACCACACTTGCCCGCCTTGCAGTTCCACCGGCACGCGAGATCGGGGGCCGGCCCGGCCTGGATCCGGTGGATCACGTCCAGGACGACCTCGCCTTCCACCGCTGGCATGACGAACTCGGTGAACTTGCCACCCTCGGCGTCGCCTCGCCACACCCGCATGGTCACGTCGGCCATCAGTGCGGTGCCTCCTCGAAGAGCTCTTTCAGCTCGGCCGGCATCTCGAGCAACGACTCGGGCTCGAGCGTGTAGTTGCCCGACGCATCGATGCTCTGCACCAGGTTCACCTTGCCGAGCTCGGGATCGGGCAAGGGGTAGTCCTCGCGGGTGTGGCCGCCCCTGCTCTCTCGTCGTTCTAGGGCACCCTTGGTCACCATGCGGGAGACCGTCAGCATGGCGGGGAGGTCCGTGGCGAGGTTCCACCCCGGGTTGTAGGCGCGCCCTCCCGACACCGACAGCTTCTGGGCCCGATCGGTCAGCGTGTCGAGCTCGTCGAGGGCCCGGCGCAGCTCGGACTCGGTCCTGATGATGCCCACGAGCTCCTGCATCATCTGCTGGAGCGAGTGATGCAGGTCATAGGGGCTCTCCCCGCCGTCGCGTCCGAGCGGAGCCTCGGCCTCGGCCACCACCGCTGCGATCTCGGCTTCTGGCGCGGCGACCGCGCCGGTGCGGCCCCGGGCGAATTCGGCCGCAGCCATTCCGGCCCGGCGTCCGAAGACGAGGAGGTCCGACAGCGAGTTGCCACCGAGCCGGTTGGCGCCGTGCATGCCCCCGGCCACCTCGCCCGCGGCGAAGAGTCCCGGGACCGTCGACTGCTCGGTCTCGGCGTCGACGCGCACGCCTCCCATCATGTAATGACAGGTGGGGCCCACCTCCATGGGCTGAGCCGTGATGTCGACGCCGGCGAGCTCTTTGAACTGGTGGTACATCGACGGCAGCCGACGACGGATCTCGTCCGCGCTGCGCCGCGTGGCGATGTCGAGGAACACCCCGCCGTGCGGGCCCCCTCGGCCCGCCTTCACCTCGGAGTTGATCGAACGCGCCACCTCGTCGCGCGGCAAGAGCTCGGGTGGCCGGCGGTTGTTGGTGTGGTCGTCGTACCAGCGGTCGGCCTCTTCCTCGGTGTCCGCTGTCTCGGCTGCGAACATCGGGGGGATGTAGTCGAACATGAAACGCCGGCCCTCGGTGTTGCGCAGGACGCCGCCGTCGCCTCGCACCCCCTCGGTCACGAGGATGCCGCGTACCGACAGCGGCCACACCATTCCCGTGGGGTGGAACTGCACGCACTCCATGTCGATGAGATCCGCGCCCGCCCACGCCGCCATGGCGTGCCCGTCGCCCGTGGACTCCCACGAATTCGAGGTGTAGAGCCACGACTTGCCGATACTTCCGGTGGCGAGCACGAACGCCTTGGCGGTGAAGCTCACGATGTCGCCGGTGGGGCGCCAGTACCCGACGGCGGTGCTCACGGCGCCCTCGGCGTCCTTGAGCAACCGGAGGATCTTGCACTCCATGAACACGTCGATGTCGAGCGTGATGGCCCGCTGCTGCAGCGTCCGGATCAGCTCCAGCCCGGTGCGGTCCCCGACATGCGCAAGGCGCGCGTAGCGATGGCCGCCGAAGTCGCGCTGGAGGATGCGGCCGTCCTTGGTCCGGTCGAACAGTGCCCCCCACCGCTCCAGCTCGTAGATGCGGTCAGGTGACTCCTGGGCGTGCAACTGGGCCATGCGCCAGTTGTTGAGCATCTTGCCGCCCCGCATGGTGTCGCGGAAGTGCACCTTCCAGTTGTCCTCGGGCCACACGTTCCCCATCGCCGCGGCGGCACCACCCTCGGCCATGACGGTATGGGCCTTGCCGAGCAGCGACTTGCACACGAGGGCCGTGCGCTGCCCCAGCTCCCGGGCTTCGATGGCGGCCCGGAGCCCGGCGCCGCCGGCACCGATGACGACGACGTCGTAGTCGTGGTTCTCGCGTTCGTGACTGGCGTGGTCGGACATGGGTCCGGTCAGAAGATCTTGGGATCGGTGAACACGCCGCTGGCGACCAGGCGCACGTACAGATCGGCGAACGCGACCAGGCCCAGGCTCACCCACGCGATCTGCATGTGCCGCGCGTTGAGCGGGGTGGTGAGCTTCCACAGCCGGTAGCGGATGGGGTGCTTGGAGAACTCGTCGACCTGACCGCCACACAAGTGGCGACAGGCGTGACACGACGCCGAGTAGAGCCACAACAACGTGGCGTTGGCCACGAGGACGAGGGTCCCCACACTGACCCCGATGCCGCCGTCACCCGGCAGACGGAACGCCATGACGGCGTCGACGGTCAGGATTACGTTGAAGATCAAGGCGAGCACGAAGAAGTACCGGTGCAGGTTCTGCAAGATGAGCGGGAAGCGCGTCTCGCCCGTGTAGCGGGCGTGGCCGTCGGCCACCGCACATCCCGGGGGGGACTGCCAGAAGCCCCGGTAGTAGGCCTTGCGGTAGTAGTAACAGGTGGCCCGGAACCCGCCGGGAATGGTCAGTGCCAGCAGACCTGGGGAGATCCGCCACCACGAGATCGTCCAACCCCCGGTGACGGTCCCTTTGCAGGTGTCGGTGAAGCACGGTGAGTACAGCGGCGAGATGAGGTCGCGGTGCGCGCTCGCCCCCACGAAGAAATGGGAGTTCTGGAACACCGCCCAGGTGGCGTAGACCACGACCACCGTCAGAAACGCCACCGTGGCGGCCGGCGAGCGCCACCAGCCGTCGCGTCGCAGGGTACGGACGTCGGGCCCACCCCGCACCCCGCCCAGCTCGACCGGCACGGGCTTGAGATCCTGCAGAGCTGTGGTCACGCGCTCGTCGTCCTCCTTCCCATCCGCCGGCTTCCCTCTCTGCCGGCCTTCCGATCGGCGGCGCGCGCGGCCACCCCTGACACTTCGCACCGGCCCGGTCGCCGACGCCGTCCGGGGACTCAGCGGCGCGGCCGGGCTCTGACGGCTGATCATCTTTCCACCTGGGACCGGGTGAGGCGCAATCCTTCTCTCTGCCCACCGACCTCTCTGCCCACCGACCCGGCACCCTCACCGACTTGAGTTCTGCGACGCGAGGCCACCGGGCGTCGTCCCGTCGGGGCGCGGGCGAAGGCAGCGGGGCGGCGGCCTAGGCTCGCTCCATGAGCGCGACCCTTCCTCCGAACCCCCCCTCCGCCCTTCCCTCCACGCTCGGCGAGCTCCGGGCCTCGGGCTGGGAGTCGACTCCGGTCCACGAAGAGCTCCGCCGCAACGCCGCGGCCCGGATCGCCGAAGGGCGGTCGCTGGTGGAAGGGGTGCTCGGGTTCGACGACTCGGTGCTGCCCCAGCTGGAGAACGCCCTGCTGGCCGGGCACGACATCATCCTCCTGGGTGAGCGGGGCCAGGCCAAGACCCGCATCGTGCGGTCGTTGACGGCCCTGCTCGACGAATGGCTGCCGATCGTGGCGGGGTCCGAGATCCGTGACGACCCGTATTTCCCCGTGTCGCGCCACGCCCGCGACCTCGTGGCCGAGGAAGGCGACGGGACGCCGCTGGCCTGGGTGCACCGCGAGCTTCGGTTCTCCGAGAAGCTGGCCACGCCCGACACCTCGATCGCGGACCTCATCGGCGAGGTCGACCCCATCAAGATCGCCGAAGGCCGCTACCTGTCGGACGAGCTCACGCTGCACTACGGGCTCGTGCCGCGGTCGAACCGCGGCATCTTTGCCATCAACGAGCTCCCCGACCTGGCCGAGCGGATCCAGGTGGGTCTGCTGAACGTGCTCGAGGAGCGCGACGTGCAGATCCGCGGCTTCACCGTGCGCCTCCCTCTCGACGTGGTGCTGGTGGCGACGGCGAACCCCGAGGACTACACCAACCGGGGCCGCATCATCACGCCGCTCAAGGACCGCTTCGGCGCGCAGATCCGCACCCACTACCCCGAGGACACCGACACCGAGCTCGCCATCGTGCACCAAGAGGCGCGCCCGCCCATGAGCGCCGAAGGCGGCCCCCGGGTGGAGGTCCCCGACTTCATGGCCGAGATCGTGGCGGAGCTGTCCCAGCTGGCCCGCCAGAGCCCGCACGTCAACCAGCGATCGGGGGTGTCGGTCCGGCTCAGCATCTCCAACTACGAGACGTTGGCGGCCAACGCGCTTCGCCGGGCCCTGCGCCTGGGGGAAGCCGACGCCGTGCCGCGCATCAGCGACCTCGCCGCGCTCATCGCCTCGACCCAGGGGAAGATCGAGATCGAGGCGCTCGAGGAGGGCCGGGAGGAGCGCATCCTGCAGGGCCTCGTATCGGCCTCGGTGCTGACGGTGTTCCGGCGCCGGTGCCCGACCGAGCAGCTCGGCCCGATCGTGAGCGCCTTCGACGAGGTCCGGGTGGTCCATGCCGGTGACGACCTGCCGGCCGCCGCGTACGCCGAGGTCCTGGCGCAGGTCCCCGCGATGGAAGGCCCCGTCCTCGCACTCGCCGGGGGCGAGACCCCCGGGGCGGTCGCCTCCGCGGCGGAATTCATCCTCGAGGGGCTCCATCTCACCAAGCGCCTCAACAAGGAAGCCGCCGGGGCCAAAGCCACCTACCGGGGACGGGGATGACGCGCCGCTGGGACTACAAGCGCTGGGACGGCTCCCAGCTCGGCTTCGAGGACGAGGTCGACTCGCTGTTCTCCGAGCTGGCCGACGACCTGCTGTACCACGGCGACCCCGACGCGGCGTTGCGCCGCCTGCTCACCTCCGGCTTCCGCCGGCCCGACGGCGAGCAGGTGCAGGGACTGCGTGAGCTCATGGAGCGCCTGCGCCAACGGCGCCAGGATGAGCTCGACAGCGGAGAGCTGGGCGGGGCGTTCCACGACATCGCCCAGGAGCTCGACAACGTGGTGGCCGAGGAGCGCGCCGGGTTGCAGAACCTGGCCGACGACGCCCGCCAGTCCGGCGACCAGCGGCGCCAGGAGGTGACCGACGAGGTCGTGGCCGAGCGCAGCGTCGAGCTCGACCTGCTGCCTCCCGACCTGGCGGGGCGCGTGCGCGGCCTGCAGAACTACGACTTCGTCTCGTCCGAGGCCCGCGAGCACTTCGAGCAGTTGCTCGAAAAGCTGCGCGAGGAGATCGCCAAGAGCTTCTTCGACCAGATGTCCGAAGCCATGACCAACCCCGACCCCGAGCAGCTCGAGCGGGTGCGGCAGATGCTCGACGCCCTCAACCGCATGATCGA
>Ga0209415_10015359_pt1 | contig 12413 bp, 8 predicted proteins | sample PeaSoiSIISIP2007_FD_187696 | JGI IMG/M metagenome (GOLD analysis project Ga0209415, IMG submission 187696) | Peat soil microbial communities from Weissenstadt, Germany - SII-SIP-2007 (SPAdes) (version 2) | ecosystem: Environmental > Terrestrial > Soil > Wetlands > Peat | place: Germany... | reverse complement strand
GATGGCTACGCCATCGAGATCCCGGAAGGCTCGTTCCTGGTCGCCGAGGCGTGCGCCGGGCTGCGCTTCCTGATCGCGTCCGTCGCATTCGGCTGCCTCTACGCCATGCTGATGTACCGCACGCCGCTGCGGCGCATGATTTTCATCGCGATCTCGATCATCGTGCCGATCATCGCCAACGGGTTTCGCGCACTGGGCATCGTTGTGCTGGGCCATATTCTCGGCAATGCCCAGGCCGCGACCGCCGATCACCTCATCTATGGCTGGTTGTTCTTCTCCGTGGTGATCCTGCTGCAGATCGCGCTTGGACTGCCGTTTCGCCAGGATCACCGGTCCCCCACCACGCCGGGCCCTGCCCCCGTTCGCCAGCGGAGCCCCACCCGCGAGACCTCGGTCCGCGCCGAGTCGCGCGGCGCCCGCGGCGTTCGTCGCCGCAGCCTGTCGTGGCACCAGCATGCGCTCACCGCGCTGAACCGATCCTGGTCGGCGTTTCTCGATCAGACCGCGGTGGCGCCATCGCGTCCGGCGACGCTGCGCGGCTTCGTCGCGGCCGCCGCCGTCGCCGTCGTGATTGCGGCAGTCGGGCCCGCCGCCGCCACCGCACTCAGTCAAGGCGCCGGCACGGGTCTGCCCGCGACGCTGCAACCGATCTCCTTCACCGGCGCCTGCATCGCCGACCCCGACCACCCGACGGAGCAGCGTGACGCGGTCGGCCGGCTCTGGATCGAGCACCTCAAGTGCGGCCGGGTGGCATTCACGCTGCGCCTTGAGGTGTTCCCGCCACGCACGCCGCCGAGCGGCATCATCTCCGAGCTGCGCGTACTGTCGGGCGAACCGGATGCGGAGGTGGACAATGTCGTCTATCTCTCGACCCCGGAAGGGCCGCGAACCTGGCGCGTTGCGGAGTTCCGCGAGCCGGCCGGCACGGTTGCCTCCTCGCTTTGGATCGATGGCCAGGCGGCACAGGTGTCGTTCGACATGCGCATGCGCCGGGCCTGGGCCAGCGTGGTCGGTTCCGACCATGCACCGATCGTGATCAGCCTGACACCGGAGCTCGACTGGTCGAAGCCGAGCGTCGCGCTGCGCAATCGGGCACGCGACCTGGTGTCGTTGTTCGTGCAGACCTACCAGTCGCTGCCGGATCAGATCGCCAGACTGTCCTATGCGGCCGCGCACTGACCGAAGACTGTGTCGGCGGACGAACGTAGGGCGGAATAGTGCAGCGTATTCCGCCGGTTTTGCCGCACGGCAAGGCCCGCGATATTCGATGCGACGCAAGTGGCGGAATGCGCTGCCCCCCGGAACAACCACCGGGTCAAGCGCCCGGTGGCTTCGGTCTACCGGGGGCGTTGGCTTTTCCGCCCTACGGCTACGGCCGGACGGTCCCGGCGCCGTCGAGCATGACCACCGGGCCGGAGCTCCGGTTGCCGACCAGCTCGGCCGGCACATCGGTGGCGTTGTGCAGGAAAATCGTCGGCCCCGCCAGATCGTTGCGAAACCGATTGTCGAGCAATTCGATCCGCCGCGTCGGATTGGGCAACCCCTCTTCGCCGAGCATCACCGCCGCGACCGGATTTTCGGACTTCGGCCCCTTTTCCAGCACGCATCCCCGCATCAGAAAGTCGCCGCCGTTCGGCAGGTCGACCAGGTAGCTCGACGTGCCATCCGGGCCATCCGTGATGGTGTCGTCGATCAGCACGGTCCGCAGCGCGCGTGACTTGATGTGGTGGCCGATATACTGCGCGACGAAGCGTGACCGCTCGATGTCGAGCAGCCCGACCAGGCCGACATAGATGCCATGCGCGCACTCCCGCGCGCATGTACCGTTGCCGCGGAACTCGCTGTCGAGCACCCGAATCGTGCTGCCTGGCATGGCGGCCGCCAGGATGCCGTTCTCGTTGTCGATGAAGCGGCTGTCGATGATTGTCAGATTGAGCCCCTGGGCGCGTATCCCGGCGCCGTTGTGCGCGGGCGCGCGGGCGCCGGCGAACGTGATGCCGCGAATGGTGATGTCGCTGCCGACCGTCACGAAGATGCCCTTGGACTGGCAAACCCGATCGCGCAGGATGACGCCCGGGCCGGCGGCGACGACGGTCAGGTGGTTGGCGCGCAACACCGCGCAATCGGTGTAGCTGGCGGGATCGATCTGGATCGTGTCGCCATCGGCGGCAGAAGCGGCGGCGGCGCTGGGCCTGGCCAGCTCGCGCGTCGGGCCGACCAGGAGGGTCCTTGCCATCGCCGGCTGCCAGGCAGCGAACACGGCCAACCAAAGGATCGGCCAAGCGATCAAGCAGCGGCGCGGCGCGGAAAACCGGTTGAGCATGCTGCCCCGGGCCTCTAGGAAAGATTGCGACGAGATGATCCAGCCCGCGGGCCCGGGCTCGATCATGGGCGCGCACCCTATGGCAGTCGGACAGTGGGGAACAGGCGGGTGAAGCGAATCGCCCTGGTCGGTACGGGTTGTATTGCGCGGGTTCACGCCGAGGCGCCTTGCAGCGTGCCGGACACGCGGGGCGCCGCGATCGTCGATCCCGCGGCGGGCGCCGCCGGGGCGCTGGCCGCGCTATGCCCGGGCGCAGCAGTGTTCCCAGTGCGTGCCATCGAGGTTCACAGGGCTGACCCGTGACCGACCGCAGTGTTCTGCCGGCCGACCAACCCGGCCGTGCCGCCACGCCCGACAGGGGCGAGAGCGGCACGCCCCGCGGGTGCGGCTGATGTCCGCCGCCCCGCGAACGCTGCTGAGCGTCTTCGCGACCTTCGCGGTCGGTGGGCAGCAGGTGCGGTTCGCGGCGCTGGCCAATCGTTACGGCCCGCGCTACCGCCACCTGATCGTGCCGATGGATGGCAATGACGCCTGCCGCGAACGGCTGTCGCCGTTACTCGACGTAAGCTTTCCGTCGGTGCCGATCCGCAAGGGCGCGACGCTCGCCAACCTGCGCGCGTTCCGCCGCTTCCTGCGTGAGCATCGTCCGGATGTCCTGGTCACCCACAACTGGGGGTCGATCGAATGGGCGATGGCCGTCCTGCCGGCGCTGATCCGCCCCACGCTGATCCGCCCCGGGCTGTTCCGCCCCGCGCCCGTCCGCCCCGCGCCCGTCCGTCAGGTGCATATCCGTCACGTGCACATCGAGGACGGCTTCGGGCCGGAGGAGCGCGACACCCAGATCCGCCGGCGCGTGCTGACCCGCCGGCTGGCGCTGCACTGGTCAACCGTGGCACTGCCCTCGCAGACGCTCGTCCGGATCGCGACCGGGACCTGGCGGCTGGACCCGCAATTTGTGCATTACATTCCCAACGGCATTGATCTTGGCCGGTTTCCGGGCACGCATCATCCCGATGTTGCCGCCGCGTGGCCTGGCGAGGGCCCGGTGGTCGCCACCGTGGCGGCGCTGCGGGCGGAGAAGAACCTCGGACGCCTGTTGCGCGCGTTCGCCACCGCGACGGCCGCACGTCCCGCCCGGCTGGTCATCGTCGGCGATGGGCCGGAGCGCGCCGGGCTGGAAGCGCTTGCCGCGGCGCTCGGTATCGCACGGCGGGTCAGCTTCCTCGGCCATGCCGCCGATCCGGCGCCGCTTTACGCCGGCTTCGACCTGTTCGCCCTGTCGTCCGACACCGAGCAGATGCCGATCGCGGTGATCGAGGCGATGGCCGCCGGCCTGCCGGTCGCCGCGACCGATGTGGGTGACGTGCGCGCCATGCTGGCCGAGGAGAACGCGCCCTGGATCGCCCCGCGCGACGATGCGGCGCTCGCGGCCAGCCTCACGGCGCTGCTGGATGATGCCGCGTTGCGGTCCCGAATCGGCGCCGCCAACCGCGCCAGGGCGCTGGCCGCGTTCGACCAGGAACGCATGTTCGCCGCCTATGCCGCGCTGTTCGACGGCGAGACGCCGCCGTGACCCCGGTGGTGGCGCCCGGGATGCAGCCGAAAGCGGCGCTCGGGGTGACGCCCGGCATGCCGCCGGCAGGGAAGCTCGGGACGTCGCCCGGGATGCAGCCCGAAGGGACGCTCGGGGTGACCCTGAGCGCGGTGACCGACTGGGAGGCGCTCGGCGGACGCTGGCGGGAGCTGGAGGCCCGGTCCGATGGCTCATTTTTCCAGGGTTGGAGCTGGGTCGGCTGCCTCGGCCCGGAGCGCTACGACGACCCGGTGCTGCTGGAGGCGCGGCGCGACGGGCGGACGGTCGCGCTCGGCCTGTTCAACCGCCGGCGGGGCTGGCTGTTCCACACGCTATGGTTGCATCAAACCGGCGACCAGTCGCGTGATTCGGTCTACATCGAGCACAACGGCCTGCTGATCGATGCGGCATCCGGGGAAGCTGGCGGGGCAGCGGCCGGCGATTCGCTGCGCGCCGCCTGCCTGGCCGCGGCGCGGCACGGCGCGCTGCCGGGTTCGCGACTCGGCCGCCGCCTGGTCCTGGGCGGCGTCGACCAGGCGCACCTGCGCGCCGCGGGCGCGATCGGCGCGGTCTCCCGGCTGACCGCACGGGCCGCGCCGGCGCTCGATCTGGCCACGCTGCGGCGTGACGGGCTTGGTCACGAAGATGTACTGAGCGCCAACACACGGGCGCAGCTTCGCCGCTCACTGCGCGCCTACGCGACGCTCGGCGCGCTGACCATCAGGCGCGCCGCCGACGCCACGGAGGCACACCGCTTCCTCGATGAACTTGCCAGGCTGCATCAGGCCACTTGGCAGCGCCGCGGCCGGACCGGCGCGTTCGCCGATCCGCAATTCGCGCGGTTCCACCACGCCCTGATCGACCGCGCGCTGCCGCGCGGCGAGGTCGAGCTGTGGCGGGTCACCGCCGGTCCGGCGGCGGTCGGCTACCTGTACAATTTCCAGCATCGCGGCCGGGTGCTGGCCTACCAGGGCGGGTTCGACTACGCGGTGACTGACCGGCGGGCGAAGCCGGGGCTGACCTGCCATCACCTGGCGATCGAGCGGGGTCTGGCGGAGGGCCGGACATGTTATGATTTCCTGGCCGGTGACGATCGCTACAAACGAAGCTTTTCCAACACCGCCAGTACCCTATACTGGCTGACGGTGGGGCCGAGCGTGGATCCGGTCCGGCTGGCCGGCGGCGTGGGCGCCCTGGGGCGGTTGATCGCGCGGAAGTGTGTAAAAAAATGATTGTTTCATGGCTAATTTTGGCGCATATGTGGGCGCGGTGGTAGGCAGGCAACGATGAAGGCGGCACTCGTATCGGCAACCTCGCTGGCGGCGCTGCTGGCGTTTGAGGTGGGCCTGGACGTCGCGATCGACGCCCAGCCGGCCAACGCCTCGGTGTTCACGTCCTCTCCCGGCGATGTGAATTTCGGCTATGTGCTGCTCAATACGTCCGGCGGCACCACCACCATGAAGGCCGAGACCGTCACAAATGGGGTCGCCGGTACGAACACGATCACGTATCCGGCAGTCTCTTTCGGCCCCTTGTCCGGACCATCCTCAATCGTCACGGTGAGCGGCACCAGCGGATCCAGCGCGAAGGCCACGAACACCTACACATTCGCCCCGACAGTGACAGGTGCCTACAGCACCAGTGCGACCATCTCATCCGGGGTGAACTTCACGACGTTTACGTTGAAAGGAACTGCGGTAGCGCCGGTCCAGAACACGACCGTGAGCGCGTCCACAGCGACCATCACCCACACTCAGGTCGGTACGAAGGTGCGCATCGGCACCACCGCCACGATCGCCGCCATCACCGTGAAGAATGTCGGCGACGGCGACCGTTCCCCCAGCGGCAGTACAAACCCTGCCGCGCAGTTGCAAGCCAGCATCGGCACGCCCAGCGGCTCGGTGTTCAAAGGCACCGCCAGCAGCTTCACCCTGAACGATTCGCACTACAGCCCGGCAGGGACCGGGATCAGCATATCGGTTTCCAACTACACGTATTCGCCGACCGCCCACACCGGTGGCACTCCTGACACCACGACGGTTGCCCTCACCTTCGCCAACGGCAGCAGCCTGGGGACCAACGCGTCGCAGACCGCCGCGGTGACGCTCAGCGGCACCGGTATCGGGCCGGCATTCGGCAGTACGATCACAACCACGATCAACGGCACCGCCGTCACCAGCACGTACAGCAACACCACTGCCCTCGGAGGAGTCACCGCGGTCACCTACACCGTTCCCGGAACGGTCACCGTCTCACAGCACTTTCCCACGACCACCACGGTGACAATCACGCTGGCCAACATCACCAGCGACACGGTCGCCAGCGACCCCACCCTGACCGACCTGACGCTCAAAAGTTTTTCGCTTGGCACCTGCACGATCGTTGGCTGCGTCTACGACGGTTTCAGCGTTCTCACCTTTCCCACCGGGTCTGCCGCCCAATTGGCGGAGGGCGGGTCGGTCACGATGACGCTGGATTACGTCGGATCAGCCGCCGGCAGCTTTACTTCCGAGCTGAATATTGCCACGGACCAAGGCGCCGCCTTCCAGAGCACCAGCGGCGCGGTGTTCGGCTATCTCCTTGTCGCGGACGTTCCGGAACCGTCGACAGTGCTCACCTTCGGCATGGGTCTGGCCGGTTTGGGGTGGGCGCGCCGGCGACGCGCCAAACGAGCAAACAGCGAGCGTCGCTACGGGCTGATCTGAACCGGCGGCACGCCGCAAGCCGCCAGCCAGGCTCTGCCATCAACGATCCTCCAGTCTTGCTCTACCAGGCCCATAGAGGTCCGGACGGTGATCATCGGCCGGCAGGGCGCACGTGCCGGCGTGACGATGCCAGCCGTTCGGGGCCTCCCACGGCCCGCAAGCAAGGCTCACCACGAAGGCACGGCGAAGGCAGCCGAGGCGTGGCGCACGACGCGCATTTGTTGCCTCATCGTTCCTATGTGTGTTTGAATCCGAACGTTCTTGTGGCGGACTTATACCAGCCGCAATCATAACGAGTTTTCCACGCGCCGCCCTGCGCAACGCAGCGACGATGGGCTAATGCGACACGACCGCGCCGCGGCAGGGCCGGACGAACCCGCGCGCAGGCCCGCGTCACCCCGCCCTGTCCTGCCCTGCCCACGCGATCAGCCGCGCCGCGTTGCCGGCCCAGGTATAGCGTCGCCGCTCGATCTCCGCGCGCGCGGCCGCGCCAACCCGGGCCCGCAGCGCCGCGTCGCCGGCCAGGCGCAGCACCGCCCGCCAAACCGCGTCGGAACGCAGGGGATCGAACAGCAGGGCAGTTTCCCCATCAGTCAGGATCTCGCGAATGTTCGGCTGGTCCGGCGCCACAATCGCGCAGCCGGCCGCCATGTAGTCGAAGATCTTCAGCGGCGAGGCATAGGCCACCGCACGCGGCTGCAGCGCGATGTCGAACCCCGCCACCAGGCGCGGCACCTCCGCGTGCGGCGCCAGGCCGGTGAAGCGGACACGATCGGCGATGCCAAGCGACGCCGCCTGCCGCTCCAGCGCCGGCCGCGCCGGGCCGTCGCCGACCACCACCAGATCGAGGCGCGGCGCCCCCGCGTGCGCGGCCATCGCGGCGATCACCGCATCCAGCCCGTGCCAGTCGCGGACGAAGCCGACAAAACCCAGCACCAGTGGATCGGGCGCGGGGGGGCGCGACGGCAGGTCGGCGAAGGCGGCCGGATCGATGCCGTTCGGCACGACCTCGATCCGTTCCGCCGGCACGCCGGCGGCGGCGATCATGGATTTCAGTACCCCGGTCACCGCCACGACACGCGTCGCCGCGCGCCAGGTCCAGGCCTCCAGCCGCCGGGCGAGACGGTGCAGGCGCAGCCCGCCGAAGCGCGTCCGTTCGTCGGCGATCGGCGCGTTGACCTCCAGGTAGAACGGCAGGTGGCTCCGGCGCGCCAGCCAGGCACCGGCGAGGTAATAGAGGTTGTAGCGCTCGTAGATGATGTCGGGACGGAACGAACCGGCGGCGCGGCGCAGCCGGCGGTAGGCGGGCATGTTGTAGGCGAGCTCGGCCAGCTCGCCGAGCACCGCCGGCAGCCGCGCGCGGATCCAGGCGACCAGGCGGCTTTCGGCCCCGAACGCCGCCTGCTGATAGAAGCCAGGGCCAACCACCAGCACCTCGTGGCCCGCCTGGCGCAGCGCGGCGACCATCTGCTCGACATGCACGCTCTGACCGTCGCGCGACTGGATGCGGTGGCTGTAGAGAATCCGCACCGCGCTCACCTGGCCAGCGCCTGGCGGACGCGGCCGAGTGCGTGCCGGCCGAGGAATGCAAGCCCGCGCGGGTGGCGCGGGTTGGCCAACACCACGCCGATGCGCTGGCGCCGCTCGCCGGCCCAGAGCCGCTTGTAGGGATCGTCGCCGCGGCCGAAATCGATCCGCCCGACCTGCTCCCGATCCAGCAGATGCTGCAGCATCAGGGCGGTCAGCACGGTTCCCGGCGACAGGGCCTTCGCCGTCTCGTCATGCGCGAGCTTCAGCACCGTTGCCTGACCGTTCTCCACGATCCAAAACTGCGCCGCCACCGGACGATCGCCGCACCAGTAGAGGCCAAGCCGCAGCAGGCCCTGGCCGGCGGTCGCGCGCATCAGGGCGGCATTGAACCGCGGGAACGGTTCGGCCGGCTTCCAGCTTTGCGCATAGACCGTTTCGAAGGCGGCGATGCCGGGTTCGAGCGCAGCACCGCCGGTGACCAGCTCGAAGCGCCCGCCCTCGCGGGCCGCGCGCGCCAGGCGACGGCGGATCGTTTCGCGCAACTGGCCGTGTCGCGCGGCGAGATAGCGCGCCCAGTCCAGCCCGGCGACCCGCTCGTGCCAGTTGCCGAAATGAGCGAATTGCCGCGCGGCCAGCCCGGCGGACGCGGCGGCGTTCAGTAGCGCGGGAAGCCAGGGTGCATCGGTGTCCAGCGCGTCGAGCCGCACGGTCGGCCAGGCCCGGCAATAGACCGCGAACGCGGTGAATGCCGCGGTCAGCGCCGCTGCGTCGGCGGCGGGATCGCACAGCGGCTGATAGCGGCAGGTGTACGGCGTGGTGAGGCTGGCGAGGTGGCGCCCACCCGCCTGGAGCTGCATCGGCAGCAGCGCGACCGCGCCGCCGCACACCACGAAGCATGGCGCCGCATCCGCGGCCATGCCGCAGCCTAGCACGGTCTCGTACCAGGCGGTGCCGCAGAACAGGTCACGATCCGGCGCGCGATCGAACAGCGCCCGCGCGGCAGGGGGCAGCGCCGCGAGAGCGTCGAACACCGCGAGGCCGGAAGTTGCGTCAGCGCAACGCGTAGTCGACATAGCCGAGCCATTCGTGCACCGCGTAGTAGGTGACCTGCCAGCCATAGACCGACGGCAGCAGAAAGAACTGCGAAAAATCGGGATACCGGTCGAGCTGCACGGGCGCGGGAATGACCTTGATCCCGAAATGATGAAACGCCAGCAGCGCGCGCCGCATGTGCCAGGCGTGGGTGACGAGATAGACCGAGCCGATGTCGTTCGCCCGCAGGATCCGGGCGGAATTTTCCGCATTCTCCCAGGTGTCGCGCGAACGCGGCTCCACCCAGCGCACCGGGATCTGGAAATCGTCGCGCAGGCTCTGTGCCATCACCGCGGCGATCGGCGGATCGCCGGGCTGCAGCACACCGCCGGTGACCAGGACCGGAAGCTGCACCCGACGGAACAAGGCGCTGCCGGCACGTTCGCGCTCCAGGGTCAGCCGGCCTGGGGCAAAACCCGGATCGTCACCCCTGTAACGGTCGATATCCGCGGTGAGCATGACGATGGCGCCGGGTTTGCTGTCCGGGGTCGCGTCCGACGGAAGATGTTGCTCCAAGGCAACGAGCATGGCGCCACCGAACAACGGCATCGACAGCGCGAGGAGAAGGATGCAGCTCGCCGCGGTCAGGACTTCGCCAAGGCGACGATACCAGCGACGCACGATCAGCCCGGCCACCGCCAGCAACGGCAGGTTGGCCGGTGGCAACAGCAACATCTCCAGGATGGCCTTCACCGTGACATGCCTCCGACTGCGCGCCTGTGCCGGGACGCGTTAGCCGGGCGGGCCAAGCCAGTCCAGCACACGCCGCAGCCCGTCGCGCAGCGCCACCGGCCGGGCGAGGCCAAGCGCCCGACGGGCAAGGTCCGGCGCGCCGATGGAGTGGCGAATCTCGCCGGCGCGCGACGGGGCGTGCCGGAGCTCGGCCGGCACGCCGGCGAGCGCGGCGATGGTGTGTGCCAGCTCGGTGACGCTGGTGGCGATGCCGGTGCAGACATTGAACACCGGCGCATCGGGGAATACCGGGGCATCGGGGAACACCGGGGCATCGGGGAACACCGGCGCGCCGGGGAACACCGAGGCATTGGCGGCAGGCGGCGCCGTGACAACCCCCGTGACATTCCCCGTGGCAAACCCCTGGGCGGCGCGCAATGCGGCGATCACGTCGGTGACCGCGATGAAGTCGCGCGTCTGCAAGCCGTCGCCGAAGATGTCGACCGGCGCGCCGCGCCGCAGCCGCTCGCAGAAGATCGAGATCACGCCGGAATAAGGCGAGCGCGGGTCCTGCCGCGGGCCGTAGACATTGAAGAAGCGCAGCCCGACCGTCGGCACGTGGTGGACGTGGCTGGCGACCACGGCGTGCAGTTCGCAGGCGTATTTGTCGGCGCCGTAGGCGGAGAGCGGTCGTTTTGGCCCGGTCTCGGCGATCGGCAGGTCTGCGCAGTCGCCGTACACCGCGGCCGAGGAGGCGTAGACCACCGGGACCGGCCGGGGCTGGCGGCGCACCGTGTCGAACAGCGTGATGGTGCCGGTCAGGTTGCTGCGGTGCGTGCCGAGCCAGTCGTCGACCCCGCGGGCGACGGAGGCGATGGCGGCGAGGTGGAAGCAGCCGTCGACGCCGGCGACGGCTTCCTGCATCGCCGCCGGATCGGCGATGTCGCCCTCGATCAGTTCGACGCCGGGCGGCAGGTTGGCGCGCAGGCCGGTGGACAGGTCGTCGAGCACGCGCACCGCGTAGCCGTCGCCGACCAGCGCGTCGCACAGATGCGAGCCGATGAACCCGGCGCCGCCGGTGACGAGATAGGTGGAACGCGCCATGCGCCGGGATTAGCCCGGATTGGGCCGCGACGCCAACGGCTGGCGGCGCGGAACACGGGGCGAGCGCGCTTCATGCCCGATCAGGTCTGGCATCGATTCTCGCGTATCTCGCGTATATCGCTATCGCGCTATCGCGCTATATCGCTATCTCGGCCATCCTGTCGGTCATATCGTTCTGGCGCTTCTTCCGCATCTGGCGACCGTTGAATCGGGATCGGCGCAAGTGGTCAGTGCCAAGAACCGCGGGAGAAATGCCTCACCGCTGATTGGCCGGCGCCAGCAGCGGCCACAGATCGGCCCGCCACCGCAACGCAATCCCCAGCGTCGCCGCCATCCCGATGCAGCAATACAGCGTCGCCGTCGGCGCGAACGCGATGCGCTCGATCAGCGCGCCGGCCGGCAGCAGGCCCAGCGGCAACCCATAGATCGCGAACATGCGCACCCCCATCACCCGGCCGCGGAAGCGCGGCCCGGCACTGTGCAGCAGCATGACCGCCATCGGCACCATGCTGAGGCTCTGCGCGAACCCCGCCAGAACCAGCATCGCACTGCCGCCGGCCACCGTCGGCATCCGCACGAACACCAGCAGCATCGCGTACCACACCAGCGCGAACACGATCATCATGCGCGCCGGGCGGATCAGCCGGCTGGCGACGCTGATCGCGATGGATCCCAGCAGCGCGCCGGTCGCGAAGCTGGCCACCAGGTAGCCAAGCCCGGTCTGGTTGAGGTGATAGATCTCGCGCGCGACATAGGGCAGCAGCCCGCCGGTGAGCGGAAACGCCGTCATGTTGACCAGGAAGGCCAGCCACATCGCCGCCAGCGAGCAGGGCGTGTCCCACACATAGGACAGCCCCTCGCGCAGGTCGCGCCACATCGAGGCGCGCGCGATGCCGCCTGTCAGGTGCCGGCCACGCGCGGCGCCCACCCCCAGGGTCAACAGGAAGCCGACCAGGTAGAAGCCGGTGATCGCCAGGTAGGCGCGCCCCATGCCGACCGCCGCGAACAATCCCGCGCCGGCCAGCGAGCCGACCACCCGCGCGGAATCCGAGGTCGTGCGCGCGGCGCCCACCGCGGCGATGAACCGGTCGGGCGGCATCGTCTCGGCGACCAGCGCGTTGCGCATCGCCAGGTCGGACGACCGGATCATGCCGGACACCGCCGCGATGACGAACACCGGCACCGTGCCCAGCCGGCCGGTGAAGGCAAGGCCCATCAGCGTCGTGGCGGACACGGCGTAGCTGGCGCGCATGGCACACAGCACGGTGCGATGGCCGACCCGGTCGCCCGCCATGCCGATGACCGGGGCGAACAATGTGCCCAGATACTGGATCGAGGCGAAGGCGGTGAGCAGCACGACCGAGCCGGTCTCGACCAGCACATACCAGCCGAGGATCACGTTCTCCATCTCGAA
>Ga0209415_10015357_pt1 | contig 12414 bp, 14 predicted proteins | sample PeaSoiSIISIP2007_FD_187696 | JGI IMG/M metagenome (GOLD analysis project Ga0209415, IMG submission 187696) | Peat soil microbial communities from Weissenstadt, Germany - SII-SIP-2007 (SPAdes) (version 2) | ecosystem: Environmental > Terrestrial > Soil > Wetlands > Peat | place: Germany... | reverse complement strand
CCCGCCGTTTCGCGAAAGCCTCGCCGCGCTGAAACGCGGCTAGCGGCGCGGCACGGGCGAATCTTGCCACGCGCCCGAGCAACACGAGTTTTTCAGCGACCGCTCGCTTCGCTCGAACCTTCTCGGCTTTCAACCAAACCGACCAACGGGAGCGGTCTGTGAAAGAGACCGCCGGCATGGAATGCCGCCGACGGCATGGAATGCCGTTACTTGATCGCCTGCGGATTGATCGGCGAGCCCACCGCCCCGGTGATCGTCAGCGGCGGCGCGACGAAGAGAAACTCGTAGCGGCCGTCACGAGCACAATCCGCCGCGAGCGCCTCGAGATCGAAGATCTCGCCGATCAGCAGCCCGCTGTGAACCAGCAGGATGATGTGAAGCGGCTGGAAAACCTCCGGCGTCTCGTTGGGCCTGACCTCGGTGCCCCAGGTGTCGGTCGCGAACGCCGCGATTTGTTTCTGATGCACCCAGGGCCCGACGGTCACGCTCAGCCCCGGAGCGTCGCCGCCGGAATAGTCGCCCCAGCTTCCCCGCTCTCGGCACTGCGCGATCTGCCCGGTCCGGATTAGCAGGAAATCGCCGGTGCCGACCTTGACGCCTTGCTTGGCCGCGCACCCGTCGAGGTCCTCGACAAAGATGGGCTCCCCTGGCTCCAGCCACTTGCGGCCCTTGTAAGCCGGGATGTCGAGCAGCACGCCGCGGCCGACGGCCTTATCCTTGAAATTCATCACGTTGTTCTTCTTGGCCCCGGCGCCGGTGACCAGCATCATGTCGTAGCCGTTGTACATCTTGCCGTTGTAGAAGATGTGGGCCAGCGAATCCCACTGCGTGGCGCATTGCAGCGGCATGATGATCATGTCGTCCGAGTAACGCAGCGTCGGAATGAAGTCCTGGGTTCCGGCGGCGGCGTCGGCTCCGCTGGCGAGCATCAGATGAATCGGGTTGAAACGGTTGAATTTTCCGTTTTGTGGGCCCTCGCTGTCCAGCGGCAAGGCCAACGAAATGATCTTGCCGTCTTTGACCAGCCGAGCCGCGTTACGCACTATCTCTGGGGTAACGTAATTGAGGGTGCCTAGCTCGTCGTGGGGTCCCCACTTGCCCCAGTTCTTGCACTGTTGTGACCACTCTTTCACCGCGTTCAGGTCATACTGCTTAAGCGCCATCGTTCAGCTCCTTCTTGCTCGGACCTTCATCTGATCGCTTTGAACCAGAGTAGCGGGCGGCAGCGCCGATTTTGAGAGCGCACTACTCACTCCGTTGAGCCGCATATTCACAGAGCCCGTAACCGATAGGGTTGCCCGTCGCCCATAACCATCTTCTCCGACTGGTGCCGCGCGGCGCTCCCGGTCGGCGCGCCGCTCGCCTGATGTAGCATCAAACCCGGCTTTCGTCATCTGGCGTGAGCGCGAGCCGCACGGTCCGCTTCGAGATAGCGCGGATTCGCCACCCGGAGCTTCTCCTCGACCAGCTTGCGGACCACCTCGAGAACGCCCTGCCGCCACGGGCCCTGGTCGGCGTCGCCGGCCCGAATCCGCGCGCTCAGCTCCGCGTTGAGCGCGACCGCCGCCGCTCGCGATTGCTCGAGGCTGCCGGCCGCCGGCACCGGGCGCTTGAGCAAGTCCGCCAGCGCGCTTATTTCCTCGCGAAGCTGAGGCTCCTCGAGCCGGAGCTCGCGCGTGACGATTCGCATCACGTTGGCCACCACTCGTGCCTGGAACTGGCGGGAGCCTTCGGTTATCGGAACGATCTCGCGCTCGATGAATTGAGCGGCAAGTTCAAGCAACTCGCTTACACTGGGCCGGTCCTGCATCGTCGGCTTCCTTCCCAAGCTTCTCCCTTTTGGGGAGACAAGAGAGAAATCCTCAGTCGATTAGATTGAGCAATTCCAATTCGGTTTCGGCCGTGCGCCGCCCGATACTGGCCAGCTCGATACTGGGCACGCTACCGTCGATCGCGCTCCGGGACTGGCTGATAGTAAAGATTCCCCAGCGCAGGTTGCCGAAAACTTCCCAGAAGTGCGCGGCCTGTCTGTCGACCGGCCAGCCGCTGGCCCGTTCGTAAGCCTCCCAAAACTCCTCGCGCTGGGCGAGCCCTCCCACCGGCTTGTCGTCCTCGCCGAAACGCCACGCGCGCACGGAAATCCATCCCACGTCCTCCATCGGGTCGCCCAGATGAGGCAGCTCCCAGTCCAGGATCGCGCGCACCCCCTCGGGGCCGAACATGATGTTGCCGATTCGATAGTCGCCGTGAACCAGAGTCTGGCGCGAACTTTCGGGAAGATGCGCCAGCAGCCAGCGGAACCCTAGCTCGAAGGCGGGATGGGGCTCGAGCGCAAGGCTGCGGAAGATTTCCTCGTAGCGCGTTAGCTCGGTGCGCGCCGGCGAGCCAACCGGCGCGGGCAGAAAGTCGAGCCGATGCTTTTTGACGTCGATTTTATGGATTCGCGCCAGTATCGCCGCCAGTTGTTGCGGCATCACCTGGCGCGCGCGCTCGTAAGCCTGGTCGCGCAGCAGCCGGCGGGCGAGTGATTCGCCCTCGATCCGTTCCATGATGAAGAAGTCCGAACCCAGCACGCCAGGGTCTTCGCACAGCCAGAACACCTCGGGTGCCGGCACGCCTTCCTGATGGGCCGCGCGCAACACCATGAATTCGTCGTGCCGGCTGGTCTCGATCCTGTGTCCGGATAGATCGCGCCGCAGCACCATCCCGCGCCGCACCGTCTTGCCGTCCTTCTCCAAAACGGCGTCGAACGACAAGATCTGGCGCGACGCTCCGCCGGCCATCGGCTTGAGGTTTTCGATCTTGACGCTGGTGAAGCCGCCTTGCGCGGCGATAAAGCCGCTCAGCCGCTCGCGCATTTCCTCGAGTTCCACGCTAGGTTGGGTTTACCGAACCCCGAGCAGTTGCGCCAGACCGTCGCCGAGGAAGTTGAAGCCCAGCACCGAAATCCCGATCGCCAAGCCGGGCGCGGTGGTCAGATGCGGCGCGACCAGCAGGAACACCCGGCCCTCGTCGATCATGTTGCCCCAGGTTGGAGTCGGCGGGCGCACCCCGAGTCCCAGGAACGACAGCGCCGCCTCGGCCACGATGATACCGCCGACGCCGAAGGTCGCCTGCACCGCGACCGGACCGGCCAGCGCGGGAATCAGATGGCGTATCAGCAGGCGCGACGGGCGCGCGCCGAGCGCGCGCGCGGCCTGCACGTATTCTCGCTCGCGCAGCGAGAGCACTTCGCCGCGTACCAGGCGCGCGTAGCCGGTCCATCCGATCGCTCCCAGCGCGATCACCAGGTCGATCAGGCCGGGACCGAGGATCGCGGCCAGCGCGATCGCCAGCAGGATTCCCGGAAAGGCGAGCAGGATGTCGACTCCGCGCATCAACAACTCGTCGGCGCGCCCGCCGGCCAAAGCCGCCGCGCCGCCGACCGTGCTCCCGACGATCAGCGAGACCGCAACCACCAGGGTCGAGATTCCGAGCGAGAGCCGCGCGCCCCACAGCACTCGCGACAGGACGTCGCGCCCCAGCGCGTCACATCCCAGCGGATGGCCGCGAGTGGGGCTGGCGAGCACGCGGCCGAGATCGATCGCCAGCGGGTCTTTGGCGATCAGCGATGGTCCGAGGAGCGCCGCCGCGGCCAAAATCGCGACCAGCGCCGCGCCCGCGATCAGCGAAGGGTTGTGCCGGAGGTTCCTCATGCGAACCGTATTCGCGGATCGATCAGGCCGTAAAGCAGGTCGGTCAGCATATTGACCAGCACGTAGGTGAGGGCGAAGGTCAGTACGCAGCCCTCGACCAGCGGATAGTCGCGCGCGCTGATCGCGGTGATCATCAGCCGCCCGAGCCCGGGCCATGAAAAAAGCATTTCGGTGATGATCGATCCGGTCAGCAGCGCGCCGGCTTGCAGCCCGAGCAGCGTGACCACCGGCGTCAGCGCGTTGCGCAGACCATGGCCGAGCAGCGCCCTTGTCGGGCTAAGTCCCTTGCTAAGCGCGGTGCGCATGTAATCGGCGCCGCGCACCTGGATCAGGCTCTGCCGCAGCATCCGGGCCAACACCGCGGCCATCGCGGTGCCGAGCGTGATCGCGGGCAGGACCAGATGCGGCCAACCGCCCCGCCCGGTCAGCGGCAGCCATCCGAGATCCAGCGAGAACACGATCATCAGCAGCGGGCCAAGATACAAATGCGGTATCGAGATACCGAGAATCGCGAAGCCCATCGCGCCCATGTCGGCGGCGCCGCCGGGATTGGCGCCGGCTATCACGCCGAGCGGAAAGGCGATCGCGATCGCGACAATCAAACCCGCGCCCGCCAGCTCGAGGGTCGCTGGAAAGCGCTCTCGGATGAGCGCGGCCACTGGAACGCCGGTCGCGATCGATTGGCCGAGGTCGCCGCGCGCGATCCCCGCCAGGAAAGATAGGTACTGCGCGCCGAGCGGCCGGTCGAGCCCCAACTGATGGCGCAGGCCTTCGATATCGGCCGGCGCCGCGCTCTCGCCCAGCATCGCAATCACCGGGTCGCCCGGCACCAAATGGATCAGCGCGAAGGTCAGCGTCGCCACGCCCAGCGCGACCGGGAGCAGGGCGGCGATACGCCTGAGCGGGTACGCGATCATCGCGGCGCACCGGAGTCGAAGACCAGATCCGAAAACGAAATCAGGCTGCCGTTGGGGTAGGGCGCGAAACCCGCGATCCGTTTGCTCATCACCACCAGGTTGTCTTGCCACCACAGCGACAGGTAGGGAAGATCGGCCGCGGCGAGCTTTTGCACCTCGGCGTAAATTTCGCGCCGCCGCGCCGGCTCGAATGCGACCTCACCGGCCTCCAGCAGCCGGTCCATCGCGGGGTTCGAGTATGCGCCGCGATTGAGTCCGTGCGGCGGCACCATCCGCGAGTCGAACACCAGATAGTAATGATGCGGGTCGTTGATTCCGACCCATCTCAGCGAAGTGAGATCGAAGTTGCCGCGCTGGACGTCGCTGTAGAAGGTCGCCCATTCGTTGCTCCAGATCTCGAGCCCGATGCCGACCCGCTTGAACATCGCCTGAAACGCCTCGGCCAGGCGCCGGCCCTCCGGCGTGGTCTTGTAGACCAGGGTGAAGCGCACTCGCCGGCCGTCGCCATCGGGGTCAGGATAGCCGGCTTGGTCGAGCAGCCGCTTGGCCGCCTCCGGATCATATGGATAGCGCGCGACCGCGGACTCGAAGGCCCAGTTCTCCGGCGAAAGCATCCCGCTTGCGACGCGCGCCGTATGGAGCAGCATCGCGCCGACGATCGCCTGGCGATCGATCGCCAGGGCGATCGCGCGGCGGACGCGTACGTCGCGCAACTTGGGATCGCGAAAATTGAACGCCAGGTAATCATAGGCGGTGCCGGGAAACTGGTTGACGCTGAGGCCCGGCCGCGCCCGCAAGTATCCGAGCAGATCGGGCTGGATGTTGTTCTCGGCGAAATCGGCGATGCCCTTGGCGAGCTCCAGCGCTCTCACGGTCGGGTCGGGCACGATTTTGAACACCACCCCCGCCGCCGATTCGGCGGAAGGCCGCGCTCCATTGCGTGTCAGTATCAGCGCCTCGTCGCGTGTGAAGCTCAGCAGCTTGAACGGGCCGCTGCCTACCGGCGACGCGGCGCCACGCGCGGGCGAGCCGCGCGGCACCACGCCGATCGTCGCCAGCTCCAGGGCCGCGGCGTACGGACGCCGTGTGGTCATCACCACGGTATAGTCGTCGGGCGCCGCGACCGATGCTAGCGGTTCAAGAGCCGCGCGCTTGGGCGAACCGATCGCCGTATCCATCACCGAGTCGTAGGTATACTTGACGTCGGCCGCGGTCAAAGAGCGCCCGTCGCTGAAGCGGATTCCATGGCGCAGTTTGAATCGCATCTCGGTCGGCGAGCGCCGTTGGAAATTTTCCGCGAGGTCGCCGATAAAATTTCCGCGTGCGTCAAGCTTGACCAGTGACTCGAAGATCAGCTCGGCCACTCGCGACGAGATCGCGTCGGTCGCAAAACGCGGATCGAGCGAAATCGGAGAGGCTTCGAGTTCGGCCTGGATATAACCGGCCGGTTTGGCTACCGCGCCGCCGCCGCGACATCCGGCCAAGAGCGCGATCGCGAGAATCACGCCCAGCCCGATAGCCTGGCGCATCACAATCCCGCGCTCCTCCGCACGCTCCCGGCCTCTCACCCTTGGGCTCATCCGACGATGTGCGATAATAGCAGATAAAGGGCTAAGCTTTACGGCAACGAGGGGAGCACTCTATGGCTACAGGATGGCGCTCGGAAATTGTGCTGCGCCAGGGCGACTTGACCGAGGCGGACACGGACGCGATCGTCAACGCCGCCAACAATGACCTGCAGCTCGGCGCGGGAGTAGCCGGCGCGATTCGCAAAAAGGGCGGCCCTGAAATCCAGGCCGAATGCTACCGTATCGGGCCGATCGCTCTCGGCGAGGCGGCGATCACCGGCGGCGGCAAGCTCAAGGCCCGCTTCGTGGTTCACGCGGCGAGCATGCAGCTCGGGGGCGTGACGTCCGAGGCGATGCTGCGCCGCGCCACTCGCAACGCGCTCAAGCGCGCGGTCGAAAACAAACTCAGGTCGATCGCCTTTCCCGCGATCGGCACCGGAATCGCGGGCTTCCCGATGCGGCGATGCGCCGAGGTGATGCTCGACGAAATCCGCGACCATCTGAAAAGCCGGACTTCGCTGCACAAGGTCGAGATGGTGCTGTTCGACAAGGCGGCGCTCGACGAGTTCGAGCTAGCCTTCGCCGCGCTGCCCGATTAGCGGTGTTGAAAAAGACCTCACAAACGCGGCGTCGCGTTTCGCTTCATCCGCTCGCGCTCGCGATGGTCCTTCTGCTGGCCAGCTCCGCGGCGGCCGATCCGACGCTCACAACCGGCAGCCCCCTCGATCTTTCGGGAATGCCCGCCGTCGCCGGACGTGAGTTTCGTGCCTCGGAGTTGCCCCATCGCGCTTTTGTGGTTTTTAGCAGCAACCGCCGTAATGCGGATCAGACTCGGCGATGGGGCGACGCCATCGGCCATCGCTTCGGCGACGACCTCGCGCAATGGGACCAGGAGCAGGGGCAGCCGATTCTGATCGTTCCGGTGCTGGACTTGAGCCGAGCGCCTCGGTTGATGCCGCAGAGCTTGATCGTGAGCATGGTCAAACTGATGGGAGGCGGCAGCGAAGTCCTGCTCGACTGGAAGGGCGAGCTGAGCTCAAAGATCGGTGCCCCATCGCATCAGGCGGCGGTCATCGTGATCGGTCCGGATTCGCGAGTCCAAGCGATCGTGACGGGCGAGTACTCGCCGTCCGCCGCGACGGCGCTGTTCGCGGCGATTGACGCCGACGTCAAGGCGCTGCCGCATGCGCCGTCCAAGCCTGCCGGCCTTGGTTCGGCCCACTGAGCGATAGCGAGCGGAACCGCGAACTCGGATTGACGCAACGCAACGCGCCCGCTTGGGCCGTAGGCCCAAGCGGGCGCGTGCCGACTCGCGCCGCGAGTCGGCACGCGCGCATCGCGACGGGCGATGCCCGTCGCGATGCGCGCGCGTGCAAACGCGGCCTAGCCCAGCAGCTCGAGGCCGCGCTCGAACAGGCGCGATCCCGAGCGCCCGATTTCCTCCCACAGCGGGTCGATCCGCTTGCCGCGCCGATGCAGCATCACATTGAAAACCGTGATCACGCCGAAGCGATACCCGGCCAGCGCTCGGAACCACCGGACTTCGTCGGTCACTGAGCGATTTGCCGCGTCGCTGTACAGCGCGGTGATTTCCTCCGGTGACAAGCAATGCTCCGGCCTCAGGCCGTTGCCGACCCAGCTATCCACGTCGCAGAACAGGCAAAACCATCCCAGATCGATCATCACCGCGCCGATCAGCGACAGCTCCCAATCGATAACCGCGAGCAGCTCGCCGTCCCTCATCAGCAGGTTTGACCACTGGAAGTCGCCGTGCACGCATCCGATGCGGGGCTCGGCGGGCATGGTCGAACGCAGCCGCTCGCGCAGCTTGGGCGCGAGCCTCACCATCTCGGGGTCGAGCGTCGGCCGGTCGAGCAGATAGTCCAGGCGCTTGAACTCCTCGGTAAAGTCGAACGGCTCTCCCCAAACCTCCTGCCGTGAACGCCAATCGAGCTGATGCAACGCGAACAGCGCGCGGATACCTTCACGGGCCAGCCGGTTTATGCCCTTGGGGTCGAGCTGAGGCTGTCCGGGCAACAGCGTGTGGCCCTCGATAAATCCGACCACATAAAAGGGACGGCCGAACCACGCCGGATCGTGGTCGTGCCATCGCACTGGCGGAACCGGGACGTCGGTGCCGGCCAGCGAGGCCATCACCCGCGCCTGGCGCACCACGTCGGCCGTGCCCGAGATGCGCACTCCGGCGGGCGCAAGCCGGATCACCAGTTTCTCCCGCTTGGCGACGCCTCCCGGCTTGGCCTCGAGCACGAAGCTGTAGCTGAAGCCGGCGTGTCCCGGCAGCGCCTGGATTTCGCTCACCGTCGCGTCCGGATCTCCAGTCTTGGCGCGGCACAGCGCGGTCAACTGGCGGATTATCTCGGCGGTGTCGCCCGCGCTCACTGCCGAGACCACCCCGCTTTAGCTGGACGGCTAGGGATCATCATCCCTTCATTTTGACCTTTGCCGCCGAGGGATGCAGGCTCGACTTGGCGCTGGGACGCTCGTCGACGCGGTCGAACCAAGCCTTGACCCGAGTCAGCGACGGATCGATCGGCTGGCCCATTCCGGCCCCGAAGTCGAGCGCGCAATAGAGAATGATATCCGCGATCGTAAACCGCTCGCCGACGATGAACTGCTTGCCGTCCATCAGGCCCTCGAGCCACTTGAGTTTATCTTGCACGATCTGTTTGAGACCCGGCGCCGCCTCGGGCAGCACGCGCATCCGCGTCTTGAACATCTCGAATCCCTCGGCATAACGAAAGCCGTTGTAAAGATGCTCGGTTATCTGGAGCTCGATGCGGCGCTGCCATTGGCGCGTTTCGGCGCGCTCCTCGGGAGTCGAGCCAATCAGCGGCGGGTTGGGATGCTTCTCTTCGAGATACTCGAAGATCGCGACCGTCTCGCCGATACACTTGCCATTGTCCAGCTCGAGTGCCGGCATCTGCCCGCCCGGATTGCGCTCGGTATAGGGCGGCTTGCGATTCTCCGCCGCCAGGATATCGAGCTCACGCGTCGGGATGGTAATTCCCTTTTCGGCCAGAAACATCCGCATCGAGCGCGGATTCGGACCCAGTGAATTATAAAGCAGCATACGCGCTGTCACCTCACTTACGGTATTAGGCGCCGACTATACAACAAGCGGCTCGCTAGGGGGAAACCGCTCTCGGTCAAGGCGATATCACGGCGAGATCGTAAATCTAACCGCCATACGCCGTCGATGGGTTCGTCAGCGCTTGCGCTTCAACCGTTTATAGACCTCGCTATCGTTGCGTTTGCCGATCAGCGCAACGAAAAGGAAATCACCGTCGAATCGGTATACGATCCGATATTCGCCGACGTCAGCGCGCCGGTACTCGAAGCCAGCAAGCGGTTTCGAGTCTTGAGGCTCGGGGTTTTCCATGAGCTCGAAAAGCTTGGTGACCACTTGCCGGAATTGCTTGGCTGGCAAGTTGCCGAGGAGCTTGAGCGCATCATGCGCTAGATCCAGTTTTCTCATGCATTCGTCTGTTGATCAGCTTCATCGCGGCCGCTGGGCCGGCGTAGCCCTTCTGCTCCGCCTTTCTGGCCTGTTCGGCCCACCAGGCGTCGTCCAGCGCGCTCAGCCGCTCGTATTCGTCCCATGCAATCAGTACGGCGACGGGTCGGCCCGTCTTCCGGACCTCGATCGGCTCGGTCCGCGCTTGTTCGAGATATTCGCCAAACCTGTTCTTAACGTCGGTCGCGGTTGCGGTCTTCATATTCTATAAATGCTGGAATTTAACTAGGAAAGTTTACCTGAGAGGTTTAAATTAGACGATTTAGCTAATAAAGCTAGTTTGAACGTTTTCACAGCGCTTAGCAAGTGATGGCACCGAATCGGTTCCGAAACCTCCTAGCGGCGATCGCTTTGAGACTGCATCGCGGGCGCGGCGCCGCGGGCGGGACATGCACTGACGTTCCGGGGCGAGTTGCGCCGGTACGGACGGCTGCGATAGGTACATCTTGTTATGCGATTTTGTCCCGAATGTGGTGTCCCGGTCGTGGCCGGGGCGAAGTTCTGCGTGGAATGCGGGCAGCAACTCACTCAGGCGCAGCCGCTCACCGAGGGGCAGCCTTCCCAAGCCGGCCCGCGTCCTCGCCTCAGCCCTGCCTTCGCCGCGGTATTCGTCGTTATCGTGGTGGTCGGTTTGGCGGCGGCCTACCTGGTTCGTCGCGGTGGGCCAGAGCCGCAACCGGCGTCCACTACGAATGCCGGTGCGAGCGGCGGCGAGCAAAAATTGCCGCCCGGCCATCCCCAGGTCGAGCTGCCCGCCGAGGCGCGCAAGTTGATCGATAACTTGCGCCGCAAGGCCGAGGCCAGTCCCAAGGACGTCACCACCTGGAACCAGTTGGGCGAGGTCATGTTTCGTGCCGCGCAGTTCGATCCCAGCTTCTTGCGCGAGTCGATGGACGCATTCGGACACGTGCTCAAGCTTGACCCCGACAATCTCGACGCGCTGCGGGGCATCGGCAACGTCAACTACGACCGCGGCACCTACGATCAGGCGATCGCGGCCTACGAGCACTATTTGAAGAAGAAACCCGGCGATCCCGAGGTGCGCACCGATCTCGGCACGATGTACATGTATACCGGCAATGCCGACCAGGCGCTGGTGCAGTACAAGAAGGTGCTCGCGCAGAAGCCTGACTTCTTCGAGGCCTATTTCAATATGGGAATGGCCTACACGCGCCTCAACGACGCGGCAAAGGCGCGCGAAGCGTTCGACCGTGCGCTCAAGCTCGCTCCGGACGACCAGACCCGCAACCACATCAAGGAAGCGATCGCCAGGCTCAGCGGCGCGGCCGCCCCGGGGGCTAGCGAGCAGGCTTCCGCCGGCGCCCCGGCCACGGATGCCAGCGCCCCGGCCAGCGCTCCCGCGACTACTTTTGAAGGTGCGATCGAGAATATGGTGCGTGGCCTCGATGTCATGGGATCCAAGGTCACGTCGGTGGAATGGCCGACCAAGCGCAAGGCGCTGGTGCTGCTCGATCAGTTCCCGATGGATCAGATGCCGCCGTCCGCCAAGAAGAAGTTCCTCAATGACATAAAGAACGGAATCGCGAAGGCCAAGACCGCCTACAAGGTCGATGGCGCCGTCGAGCTCGATATCGCCGACGCCGCCACCCGCAAGACCATGGAGAGCGTTACGCAGTAGCCAAGAGCACGGGTATCGAATCGTTTGCGTCGGTGGTAGAAACGCATCGCTTCGCGGCGATTCTTCGCTCCGCCAAGCCTTCGCTCAGAATGACGGAGAAAACGCGCGTGCTTCGTAGCTTGTCATCCTGAGCGAAGCGAAGGATCTCCGCGAAGCGATGCGATCCGTCTCCGAGCCACGCAAAGCTCTCTTATAGGACAGTGAGATCAGCGGACCAGAATAGAATGGCTAGCGGGCGCGGACCGGCTCGATATCGATCCTAACCCGGGCGCCCAGTGCCGCCGCCGTACGAACCAAGGTCTTTAGCTGAAGGTTCTTGATATGGCCGGCCTCCATCCTCGCGAGAACCGGCTGACTTACTCCAAGTCGCTTGGCGAGCTGGGTTTGCGTGAGCCCGCGCTTGCGGCGCAAAGCAGCCAGCTTTTGCTCGATTCGGATCTCATTGACCAGCTCGTCGACCTGCGCGCGAGTCCCGTCACGCTCGATTTGCGCGTCGAGCCACTTCATCAAGGGTTCGCTTGCCTGTCGTTTGCTCACTTCACAATACCTCTGACTGAAGCTTCCGCATGCGCTGGATAATCACCCCGGGGATTCTGCTTCGCTTCTTAACCACACCATCGAGGATTACAATTCGCCGGTCAGGAAGAAACGTATAGAACATACGAATCTGTCTGCCGCGCAGCTCAAACAGGCCGCGCCCTAATGGTTTGGACTGAGGTGCTCGCAGGGCGTTCCCCAACTCTTGGAGGGCTTTGATCAAGGCTGCCGCTGCCACTCTTTCATCGATGCTCAGCTTACCGACGAACTCCCTAATAAGTGACCGTCCTGTAGAAGTTTTATATTCTTCGATCTCCCATCGCGTCGGCCGCAGCACTTTGATTCACTTATTGAAGGTTAGTATAGCTTCTATGCTATAAACTCTGCAAGCACGCCCCAAAAATGCAGGAGGGCCGGATTACTCCCGGCCCTCCTGCCCGCCACCACATCCGCAACCGCCGCACACATTCAGGTGGAATCGATTACCCGCCTGCTGCCTTCCCTTTGACGCCGGCCCCGGAGG
>Ga0209415_10015356_pt1 | contig 12414 bp, 9 predicted proteins | sample PeaSoiSIISIP2007_FD_187696 | JGI IMG/M metagenome (GOLD analysis project Ga0209415, IMG submission 187696) | Peat soil microbial communities from Weissenstadt, Germany - SII-SIP-2007 (SPAdes) (version 2) | ecosystem: Environmental > Terrestrial > Soil > Wetlands > Peat | place: Germany... | reverse complement strand
GGTCCCCATCAGCATGCCGCCGCGCTCCTGGCGCATGTAGATCTCGCCCTCGAAGTCGATGCAGTGCAGCTGCTCCTGCTGGCCGCGAAACTCCGGCAGGTCCTCGGTGATCAGGTACTGATGCTCCATCGCAAGGATCGGGAGCTCGAGCCCCACGAAGCGGCCGATCTCGCGGGCCCACAGACCCCCGGCATTGACGACGTGCTCGGCGTGCACCGTGCCGGCGGTCGTGATGACGTCCCAGGTGCCATCACTGCGTGCCTTCAGATCCGTCACCCGGGTCTGGCGGACGATCTCGGCGCCGGCGAGTTGCGCGCACTTGGCATAGGCGTGCGTCACGCCATACGGATCGACGTGACCCTCGATCGGGTCGTACATCGCGCCCAGGAAATGCGCCTCGTCGAGCAGCGGGAAGATCTTCTTGGCCTCGGCCACCGACAACAGCTCGAGCTCCATGCCGAGATAGCGGCCGCGCGCCTTGGCCATCTTGAGCCAGTCGAGGCGCTCGGGCGTGCCGGCGAGCATGATGCCGCCGGTGATATGCACGCTGCAGGACTGGCCGGAGATGCGCTCGATCTCCTTGTACAGGTTGATCGTGTACTGCTGTAATTTCGCGACGTTCGGATCGCCGTTGACCGTGTGCATGCCGCCGGCCGCGTGCCACGTCGAGCCCGAGGTCAGCTCCGCGCGCTCAATCAGCAGCACGTCCTTCCAGCCCGCTTTGGTCAGGTGATAAAGCACGCTCGCGCCCACCACGCCCCCGCCGATCACCGCCGCCTGCACGTGAGTGCGCATACCCCGTCCCCGGCTCCCTGACTGACTGTTTGAATGAAGCGCGCCCCACAGCCGTGCGGCCATGGGTGCGCCTCGCGCCGCCCGCGATCAGCTGACCGGCGGCGCGCCGCCCTCGGCGGTGCGACGCGCAACAAAGGCGTCGAGCGCCTCGACGACAGCCGGGTCACGCGTCGGCGCGACGTAGCGGGCGAGGGTCTCCTGCCAGAGCATGCTCGCCCGCTCGGTGGCCGTGTGGCAGCCGGCCTCGGCCCACTGGCCGAAGTTCCGCCAGTCCGAGACCAGCGGGGCGTAGAACGCGCTCCGGTAGCGTTCCATGGTGTGTGCACAGCCGAAGAAGTGCCCGCTCGGACCCACCTCGGCGATGGCCTCGAGCGCGAGATCCGCCGCGGTCGCGCCGAGCGGCTGGAAGATCTCTGCGAACATTTGCAGCATCTCGATGTCGAGCATGAATTTCTCATAGGACGTCGCGAGCCCGCTCTCCAGCCAGCCGGCGGCGTGCACTATGAAATTGGACCCGCCCAGCAGCGCGCCCCACAGGCTCATCTGCGACTCGTACGCCGCCTGGGCGTCGGGCGTGTTCGAGGCGGTGGCATTGGACGACCGCCACGGGATCCCGAGATGACGCGCGAGCTGGCCGGCGCCGAACGAGGACTTGACGTACTCGGGCGTACCGAAGGCGGGCGAGCCCGACTTCATGTCGACGTTCGAGGTGAAGCTGCCGTAGACGATCGGGGCCCCGGGCCGGACGATCTGCGCGAGCGTGAGACCGGCGAGCGCCTCGGCGTGCGCGAGCGTCAGTGCCCCGGCGATCGTCACCGGCGCCATCGCCCCGGCGAGCGTGAACGGCGTGATGACCAGCACCTGCCCCGCCGCGGCGTAGTCGAGGATGCCGCCGGCCATCGGGATGTCGAGCTGGAGCGGTGAGTTGGTGTTGATGACGGTGGCCGTGTACGGCCGCGAGCGGAACTCCTCCGGGCTGAGGCCGTAGGCGATCCGGATCAGCTCGAAGTTGTCGGCGTTCTGCCCCGGACCCCGCGCAAAGGGCAGCGGAATCTTGTCGGTCAGGGTCAGCATCGCGCGGGTCGTCTGCAGGTGCCGCACCTGGACCGGTATGTCCTGCGGCTCGACTCCGCCGCCGAGCACGTGCAACACCTCGAAGCTCTGCGTCAGCTTCAGCAGGTTGCAGAAGTCCTCGAAGGTCCCGGACCGGCGCCCGCCCTTCGTGTCGATGATGTTGGGCGGTCCGGAGGTCGGCGAGAACGCGACGTGCCGGCCGAATATCGGCATGTTCCGTGCGGGGTCCTTGGCGTGCAGCGTGATCTCGCGCGGCGCGGTTGCAATCGAGGCGGTCACGAGGCCCCGGTCGATCCGCACCATCTGCGTCGCCTCATCGACGGTCGCGCCGCCGGTCGCATAGACCCGCCGCGCTTCGGGCAGCAGCACCCGCATGCCCTGCGTCTCGAGGATCGTCAGGGCCGCGGCATGGATCGAGGCGACCTCGTCGTCGGAGAACACCTTCAGCGGCTCGAACGGATTGCGCAGGTGGCGATACGAGCCGGTGCGGTCGAATACGGCGTGGCTGGCCTCGGGCTGCCCGGGCCGGCGCCGGTTGCGGCGGCCTGCCTGCTCATCGCGCTCTCTCATGCGGGGGCTACTCCGGGGCTCTGGATGGAACGGCTGATCGCGGCACGCGCGGCGCGGGGCGGGCACAGCCGGCGGCCAAAACCGCGATACGATCCGATGGAGCCGCGTGCGCCGCGGCGGACAGCGGCTTCATTCATTCGAGACCGCGAGACGCACGCGGGACTCATCCCCGGCCTTGCGTTGCCCGAAATGCTCGATCAGCCACGAGCGGAACAACGCAATCGCGGTGTCGCTCAGCGCCTCGGGGTCGGTGATCAGGTAATAGCCGAAGCCATCGTCCAGCGTGTCGTCGAACGGGCAGACCAGCCGGCCCGCCTCGATGTCGTCGCGAAACATGTTGAGGTCAACGAGTGCCAGGCCCTCGCCGCTGAGCGCGTACTGCACGGCCAGCAACGCCGTGTCGAATACAAGGCCGCGTTCGAAGCTGACCGGCCCGAGATTGGCCTGGCGCGCGAACTGACCCCAGAAGTAATGACGCGGCAGGTTGTCAATCCGGACGTGGATGAGCTCGTTGTCCTGGATGAACGTTGCGAGATCCTTGCCCGCGTGGCGCTCCGCGAGGCCGGGGTGGCACAGGATCCCCTGCCGGACTGGCCATAAGAGGTCGCTGACCGAGTCGGTGACGGTGGGCTTCGAGTACACCACCGCGACGTCGACGTCGCTGGGCGGCGGGCCGACGCCGTAGGGGCTGACGAGATCGATCTCGACCTCGCAGTTGGCGCGGCGGAAGTCCCTCAGGATGGGCACCGCGAGGTGCACCGCGAAGGTCGGTGGCATCTGGACGCGCAGCGTCCGCAGCGTCGGGGCGCGCGAGCTTTTGACCTCATCGAGCGAGTACTCGAGCCGGTCGAACGACTTGGCGACTGCGGGCAGCAGGTGCTGGCCGGCCTTGGTGAGCACGAGCGAGTGGGGGCGGCGCTCGAACAGCTGCACGCCGATCAGCTTCTCGAGCGATATCACATGGCGCGACAGCGCGCTCTGGGAGATCAGCAGCGCGTTCGCGGCCCCGGTGAAGCTGCCGTGCTTGGCGACCGCCTCGAAGGCCCGCAATGCATTGAGCGGCAGCCACCGCCGGTCGATCCGCACTCTGTCCATCGGTCGTCCCTCCTCGGCCCGAGTCCCTGCGGACCGGTGCTCATTCTACGTCGCGTCCCGCGGCGCTGCGGTGCAGCATCGCGGCTGCCACGGTGCGAAGCGTGGGCCAACGAGGGCGCGCCCGCCAATGCCTTTTTACGATGCCCCCGATCCAATTTCTCGGCTTCTATGGTCCTGGCAACTGTGGAACTCTGGCGGCCGGCGTCGGGTCGACCTGCGGCGCGGGCAGGGTGTACGCACAGTCGCGGCGCCAGATCGGGCTCTGCGGCACGGCCTGGATCGCCCGCCGCACACGGGAGTCACATGAGCGCTATTTCACTGGCACGGGTACCTGAGATCACGCAGGGTGCCGGGTCACTCGAGACGCTCGGCACGGCGCTGGCGGGCCGCGTGCCCGCCAAGAGTGGCGTGCTCCTCGTCGCCGATCCGGGACTCGGTCCGAGCGGCGCCATCGACACGGCGGCGGCGGCGCTCGGCCGGGCGGGCTTCGGCGTCCTCCGCTTCAGCGACCTGAAGAGCGATCCGACGATGGCGCAGGTCGATGCCGCCACCGAGCTCGCGCGCCGCGAGCACGTCGCGATGGTGGTCGGGCTCGGCGGTGGCTCGGCGATGGACGTCGGCAAGGCGATCGCCGCAATCGCCGCGGGGCGCGCGGGTGCAAGCCACTATGGGCTCTGCGCCAATCCTTTTCCGGCGACCCGGCTCGTCTCGGTGTGCGTGCCGACAACGTCCGGGACGGGATCGGAAGCGACGCGCACGGCGGTATTCGCCGCCGCGGACGGCGCCAAGGTGTGGCTCTGGGGCGATGAGCTCAAGCCCGTGCTGATCGTGCTCGATCCGGTGCTGACGACGGGCTTGCCTGCCGCGCTGACCGCGGCCACCGGCATTGACGCGCTGGTGCATGCGATCGAGGCATCGACGAATGCCAATGCCAACGAGGTCAATGACCTCTACTGCCACCGGGCGATCGCGCTCGTCGTGCGGCACCTGCGCCGGGCCGTGGCCGCGCCCGGGGACCTCTCTGCACGCGCGGGACTGCAATGGGCGGCGACGCTCGCCGGGATTGGCATCGACAACTGCGGCACCGCGATCGCGCACAACATCGGCCACGCGCTCGCCTCGCTCCGCCCCGTGCACCACGGGCGCGCGGTCGGGCTTGCGCTCCGGGCGACGCTCCCCTGGAACGTGGCCGAGGATCCCGACGGGCGCTTCGCCGCCGCCGCTGCGGCGATGGGCGAGCCCCGCGAGGCGCGCCGGCTCCCGGCGGCGTTCGACCGCCTGCTGCGCGATTCGGGGGTCAAGGTCTCGCTCGCCGGCGAGGGCCACGACCACGTGACCCCGGCGGCGCTCGCCGCGCAGATGGCGCGCCCGGAAAACGCCGCGATGCGTCAGTCGAACCGGCGAACGGTCGCGGATGCGGATCTGCTGAGGTTCGCGACTGCAGTCTTGACGGAGCACTGAACCCGTGACGGAGACACTCGCGACTCGCGACCGCGCCACCTGGCAGCAGCGCGCCCGGGCCCTCCCGATTGAAGGCCGTGCGTTCATCGACGGCAAGCTCACGAGCGCGCTGAGTGGCCGCAGCTTCGACGACATAAGCCCCATCGACGGCCGGATGGTCGCGGCGGTCGCGCGCTGCGAGTCGCCCGACGTCGATGCGGCGGTGGCCGCGGCGCGGCGCAGCTTCGAGCGCGGCCTGTGGCGACACGCGGACCCGAAGGACCGCAGGCGGGTGCTGAGCCGGTTCGCGGAACTGATACGCGCCGATCTCGAACGGCTCGCGATCCTCGAAACGCTCGACGTCGGCAAGCCGATCCTCAACTCCGTCAACGTCGACGTGCCGTTCGCCGCCGACTGCATCGCCTATTACGCCGAGTTCGCCGACAAGCTCTACGACGAGATCGCGCCGACGGGACCCAACGAGCTGGCGCTGATCCGACGCGAGCCGCTCGGCGTGGTGGCGGCGATCGTGCCGTGGAACTATCCGCTGATCATCAGTGCCTGGAAGCTGGGACCTGCGCTGCTCGCGGGCAACTCGGTGGTCCTGAAGCCGGCCGAACAGTCGCCGCTGACGGCCATCCGGCTCGGCGAGCTCGCGCTCGAGGCGGGCCTGCCGCCGGGCGTTCTCAACGTCGTGCCGGGCTACGGCGAGGAGGCCGGCAAGCCGCTCGCGCTGCATCCGGACGTCGACATGGTCAGCTTCACCGGCTCGACCGAGGTCGGCAAGCTCATGATGCGCTACGCCGGAGAGTCGAATCTCAAGCGCGTCGCGCTCGAGTGTGGCGGCAAGAGCCCGCACGTCGTGATGGCCGACGCCGACCTCGAGGCGGCGGCCTCCGGTATCGCCTGGGGAATCTATTACAACCAGGGTGAGACCTGCCATGCGGGCTCGCGCGTGATCGTGCACGAGCGCGTGCGCGATGCCCTGATCGCCGGCATCGAGCGTGTCGCCTCGACCATCACGCTCGGCCATCCGTTCGACCCGGCAACGCAGATGGGAGCGCTGATCGACCGCGGCCACCTGGTGCGCGTGCTCGGCTACATCGAATCAGGTGTGGCCGAGGGTGCGCGCGTGGCCTTCGGCGGCTGCCAGGCGATGGCCGACACCGGCGGGTACTACGTAGAGGCGACCGCGCTCGACGATGTCAGGCCATCGATGCGGGTCGCGCGCGAGGAGATCTTCGGGCCGGTGCTGACGGTGTCGGCCTGCCGCGACGAGACGGAAGCGTTGCGGCTCGCCAATGACTCGATCTACGGCCTCGCGGCGGCAGTGTGGACCGCCGATATGAACGTCGCCCACCGCCTGTCCGGCGCGCTGCGCGGCGGGACGGTTTGGGTCAACACCTACGATCGCTCCTCGCTCGCCACCCCGTTCGGCGGCTTCAAGCAGTCCGGTTTCGGGCGCGACCGCTCCCCGCATGCGATCGACAAGTACGCCGACCTCAAGACGATCTGGACGGCCTACAAGTGAGCGCCCGGCCGCGACCGGCGATCGCGCGGGCTGCCGAGCACCGCATCGCGGCGATCGAAGTCACCCATCACCGGCTCCGGTTCGACCCGCCGTTCCATGCGAGCTGGGACACCAAGCCCCGCGTTCACTTCGATGCGACGATCGTGCGGGTCACGACCGACACCGGCCTCGTCGGACTCGGTTCCGGCGACCTGATGGTGGGCTTCGCCGGCCACGAGCACCTGTTCATCGGCCACGACCCGATGCTGCTCGAGCGGCACTACCGCGTGCTCTCCAATCTCGAGTTCCACTACGGGCGTTGCTGGCCGCTCGACCTGGCGCTGTGGGACCTGGCCGGCAAGATCACTTGCCAGCCATGCTGGAAGCTGCTCGGCGGGCTGTCGCACCGGGTCCGGGCGTATGCCTCGAGCGGCACGCTGCGCGATCCCGGAGCAATGGCAGAGTGCGCCGAGCGCATGCTCGAACAGGGGTTCGCGGCCCTCAAAATACGCTTTCACCGCGGTGACTGGCGCGACGACATCCGGGCCCTCGAGGCCGCGCGTGCGCGGGTCGGGAATCGGCTCGAGCTGATGGTCGATTGCAACCAGGGCTGGCGGATGCCGTGGGACACCGCCGCCGCGTGGACGTTCAAGGACGCGCTCGCCGTCGCCCGCGAGCTCGAGCGCGTCGGGGTCTACTGGATGGAGGAGCCGCTGCACCGGGCGGATAGGGCCGGCATGCGCGCGCTGCGCGATGCGACCGACATTCGGATCGCGGGCGGCGAGATGACGCGCGAGCTGCAGGGGTTTCGCGACCTGCTCAGCGACCGGTGCCTCGACGTGCTGCAGCCGGATGCGGCGCTCGTCGGGGGCATCACGGGCCTGAGGCGCGTCGCGCTGATGGCGGCCGAGCACAACGTGCTCTTCACGCCGCATACCTGGACCAACGGCATGGGGGTGATGGCCAACGCCCAGCTGACGGCGGGGCTCGTGGACGCGCCGTTCCTCGAGTACCCGTTCGATCCGCCGGAGTGGGGACTCGAGCGGCGCGACTTCATGATGGCCGAACCGTTGCGGGTCGGAGCTGGCGGCTGGATCGATCTCGGGGGCGCACCCGGTCTCGGCTACAGCGTGGACGAGGACGCGCTTCAGCGGACGCGAATGGCCTGAGCGCGCGGGCCGCGTTCAGAACCTGAGCGACAGGCAGCTGAGTCCGCCGTCCATCTTGCGGAACTCCGACATCCCGAGCGGTAACGGGTCGAGCCCGAGACGCGCGAGGCGCTCAGCGAAACGCGGGTAGCCGGCTGCGACGAGCACGCGATCGTTGACGCGGATGCAGTTCGCCGCGTACGCCTCAGATGGCTCCAGCGCGATGCGCTCGAAGTCCATCAGGTTCGCGCTCTGCGGCACGTCGCTCGACACCACGAGCCGCCCGTCACCCAGGTAGCTGAGCCCCGTCTTGAGGTGCAGCAGCGTCTGCGAGCCCCGGATGTCGATCAGCGTCGCCCGGTAGCCGAGGTCACGGAGGAACCCCGCGAGCTGCTCTGCGCCGACGGCGTCGGTCCGCGAAGAGACGCCGATCAGGAAGCGGCCATCGCACTCGCACACATCCCCGCCATCGACGGTCCCGGGAGGCTCGATGTGCAGTACCGTCGGATACACGCCGCGGAGCGTCTCGGCGATCGAGTCGATCTCCCCGAGTCTGCTCGGTGCGCCGGGCCGGGTCACGATCGCCGCGCGCGGCGTCAGAACCGCGGTGTCTTCGACGAACGTTCCGTCGGGAAACCGCTCGTTGGCAGGCAGCACCGTGAGCGCAAGGCCGCAGCCCCCGAGCGCCTTCGCATAGGCCTCGTGCTGAGCGAGCGCGAGACTAAGGTCCGGCGCGCCGCCCCCGGCAACTGTCAGGCCGGCAGCGAAGCTGCGGCCGGGAGTCCTCAGGATGGCGCGCGTGACCCTCTCCGCCACCTCAGCGGCCCTTCCACTCCGGCTTGCGCTTCTCGGCGAACGCCCGTGCGCCCTCGAGCAGGTCCTCCGAACGCAGGACCTTCTGGACGGCTGCGAGCGCATCGTGGAGCTCGAAGGCGGGGTGCTCGGCGATCACTTCGGTGTGCCGGAGGAGCTGCTTGATGGCCGGGAACAAGAGCGGCGGGCCGGCGGCGAGCTGGCGGGCGAGCTCGCGGGCTCGCATCATTGCCTGGCCCTTCGGCACGACGTAGTTGCACAGCCCCCAGTGCTTGGCCTCGGCTGCATCCATCCAGCGTCCGGTCATCAGCATCTCGACCGCGACGTGATAGGGGATGCGGCGCCTGAGCTTGATCGTGGCAGCATCGGCCAGCACGCCGACGTTGATCTCGGGCAGCGCGAAGCGCGCCTGCTCCTCCATGACGATCAGGTCGCAGCCGAGCACCATCTCGAAGCCGCCGCCGCAGGCGATCCCGTTGACCGCGGCGATGATCGGCTTGTCGAGATTGCGCGGGTAGTTGAGGCCCGCGAAACCGCCGACTCCCCAGTCGGAGTCGCTCGCCTCGCCACCGGCGGCGCCCTTGAGGTCCCACCCCGGCGAGAAGAACTTCTCGCCGGCCCCGGTCAGGATCGCAATGATCAGTGCCGGGTCCTGCCCGAACTCCGTCCACACCTGATTGAGGCGCCGGCTCATCGCCAGATCGATCGCGTTCGCCTTCGGCCGATCGATCGTGACCTCGAGTATCGCACCGTCCCTATGCAGTCGTACGCCGTCGGACATGTCAGGGTTCCTCCACCAAACGAATGAGCGCATCGACCGCCACGACACCCGCGCCGAGCGGGCGGACGATGATGGGATTGACGTCGAGCTCGATCAGCGTGTCGAGGTGAGCGGTGGCGAAGCCGGTCACGGCGAGCACCGCCTCGATGAGCGCGGGCACGTCACCCGGCGGCTTGCCGCGAAAGCCGGCGAGCAGCCGCGAGACGCCAAGAGTCGCGAGCGCCGCTGCGATCCGTGCTCGCGACAAAGGTGGCAAGAGGCTCGTACAGTCCTGCCACAGCTCGGTCATGACGCCGCCACTCCCGAGCACCAGCACCTGTCCGAACTGCGGATCGACCGTGATGCCGACCAGCACCTCGGCGACGCCGTCCGTGACCATCTGCTCGACGAGCAGCTGCGTCGAGAGCGGGCGCAGCCGGTCGGCGACTGCCGCGGCCTCCGCCGGCGTGCGGACGTTGAGGATCACGCCCCCGACGTCGGACTTGTGGGCGAGCGCTGCGCTCACGGCCTTCACGACGACCGGAAAGCCGATCGCGATCGCGGCTGCGACGGCCCCGCCAGGATCCACGAGCCGCGAGCGCGGCACGGGCAAACCGAAGGCGGCGAGCGCAGCCTTGCCGGCGCCCTCGGCGAGCGTGCGGACGGTCCGCTGCGACGCGCGCGGGCGGGCGAGAGCCGGGAAGCTGCCGCCCCGCCAGCACTCGCCGACCTGTGCGGCGAGGTCGAGCGCTTCGAGCGCCTCGCGCTGGCCCTGTAGCGGCACGACTCCGCCGGCCAGGCAGCGGCTCCGGACGCCGTCGTGGAGCGTCTCCGGGAGAGACGCGAGCATCGCGGCCCTGGTTCGCGAGCCCCGCGCGGCGCTGATGAACTCGTCGATCGGCATGTCAAAGGCGGATGTGTCGGCGCGGCCGGCCGGCGGGCAGTCCAGCATGAACGCGATCGCATCATAATCGGCCGCGAACAGCGTCGTGAACAGCGCGCGCAGTTTCGCCTGATCGAACCAGATGTAGGTGTGACAATCGAGCGGGTTTGCGATCGTGACGCGCGGCCCGAGGACCTGCTGGAGCCGCTCGGTCATCGCCTGCGGCACCGGTGCGTAGTCGAGTGACAGGTTCCGCGACACGTCCAAGGTCATGGCCATGTCGCCGCCGGAGAAGCCGAGCACGAGCACGCGCTTGCCGCGGAGCGGACCGCCCAGATGAAACACCTTGAGCGTCTCGACCAGCGTCGAGAGGGTCTCGCAGCGCGCGATACCGGCGTCGCGGCAGAACGCGTCGAACACCGCATCGGCGCCGGCCAGGGCGCCGGTGTGGGTCGCGGCCACCCGCGCCGCAGCAGCGGTCCGACCGGCCTTGACGAGCGCGATGGGCTTACCGGCCGCGCGCGCCTTCGCGACCGCGGCGGCGAAGCGGCCGGCGTCCTTCAGGCCCTCGACATACAGGCCGAATGCCGTCACGCGCGGGTCGTCGGACAGGACCTCGATCAGGTCCTCGACCGCGAGACGCGTCTGGTTGCCGACCGTCAGCAGGTAGCCGATCGGCAACGAGCGATGATTGAACATCAACGTCAGGCCGAGCGTGCCACTCTGGGTGATGATCGCGACGCCTCGCTCGAGCGGGTCGCCGACCACCTGGTCCGGCCACAGCGCGACCCGGTCGAAGAAGTTGACGAGCCCGTAGCAGTTAGGGCCCATGAACGGCACCGCGCCGGCGTTTGCGACCAGCTGCCGCGTCAGCTCACGGCCCTGCTCGGTCGCGGTCTCGTCGAATCCGGCCGCGAAGCAGACGAAGCCGCCGGCGCCGCGACGCGCGAGCGCGGCGGCGATCGCCGGGACCTCGGCCGCCGGGGCCGCGACGAACGCCGCATCGGGCACGCCCGGCAGCTCGTCGACCGAGCGGTAGTAGCGGGTGGTGGCGTCCGCGTCCCGGGTCGGGTGCACGCGCCAGGTCTGACCGGTGTAGCCGATCGCCCGGCCCGCGGCCGCGACCGCCTCGGTCCACGCGCCGCCGCCGATCACAGCGACGCTGCGCGGCATCAGCAGTCGCGCGAGCGGGTTCGCGGCCATCAGCGCCTGCCGAGCGAGAGCGCGCGCGAGCCCGGACCCGCCCACGGTGCCGGCCCGGAGGCGGCCTTGAACGCCGCGATCTCCCGTTCGACGGCCGGCGGAAACGGGGCGACGCCCGGCGTCTCGCCTTGCCGCACGTGCAGCAGCACGAACTCGCCGGTCGCGACCACCTCGGGGCGGCGGATGACCCGCACATCGAACCCGACGTGCAGGCGCTTCGCGTCGGTGGCGAGCAGATGCGCGTCGACCTCGAGCGTATCGGTGTCCGTGACCTCGTGCAGCCAGTGCATGTGCATCTCGAGCGAGTAGAGCGTGCAGCGTGTCCGCGCGCGATACGCCGCGTCGAGCCCGAGGCGGTCCATCAGTGCGTCGGTCGCGAGGCTCAGCACGAGCACGTAGTACGCATCGCGCAGGTGGCCGTTGAAGTCGATCCACTCCGGCAGCACTGCCGTCCGGTATATCGTCGTGCCCGCCATGGCGGCAGCGGTCAGTGGAGCTTCAGGCGTTCGCGCACGTCGGCTGCGGAGATCACCCGCGCCCCGAGCGCCTCGATGATGCCCCGGGCCTTGGTGACAAGCTGCGCGTTGCTCGCATAGACACCTTTCGACAGGTACAGGTTGTCCTCGAGACCGACGCGGACGTTGCCGCCGTTCAAGATGGACTGCGCGACCCACGGCATCTGCATCCGGCTGATCGCAAAGGAGGTCCAGACCGCATCGGTGGGCAGAGTATTCACCATCGCGAGCAGGTGCGCGGTGTCGCCGGGCACGCCCCAGGCGATGCCCATGCACAGCTGGACCAACGGCGGCGGGGCGACCAGGCCTTCCTTGATCATCTGCCGGACGAACCACAGGTTCCCGGTGTCGAAAATCTCGAACTCGGGCTTGACTCCGAGGTCCTTGCAGATCTGGGCGCCTTTGCGCAGGTAGTTGGGGGTCGAGACATAGGCGCGGTTGCCGTCGCCGAAATTGAGGCTGCCGCAGTCGAGCGTGCAGATCTCCGGCCGGTACAGGCCCTCGTGACACAGGTCGATCACGTGCCGCATCCGATCTTCCTGGCTGCAGAAGTCGCTGCCCGGCCCCGGCGTGTCCTTGAGGCCGTTGTCGCCGGCGACGATGTAGCC
>Ga0209415_10015355_pt1 | contig 12415 bp, 15 predicted proteins | sample PeaSoiSIISIP2007_FD_187696 | JGI IMG/M metagenome (GOLD analysis project Ga0209415, IMG submission 187696) | Peat soil microbial communities from Weissenstadt, Germany - SII-SIP-2007 (SPAdes) (version 2) | ecosystem: Environmental > Terrestrial > Soil > Wetlands > Peat | place: Germany... | reverse complement strand
CGCATCGCCGCAGCGACGAACGAATCGATCGCGTTCGTGACCGGGTTCGTCAATGCTCATATCACGAACCCCGTCATCCCGTTCGTCGGGGTCGCGTTCGTGAACGTCCTGGAGCTCGACATCGCGTGGCTGAAGGTGATCGGGAGGTAACCCACCATGTACCGACAGATCCTCGTGCCCGTGCAAACCTCCTCCGAGGTCGAGCCGATGCTCCGGTTCGCGTCGATGCTGCTCGACGCCGACGGCGAGATCCGCGTCCTCCACGTCATCCCGACGACCACGCTTCCCGAGGTGACGCGAGAGTGGAGGGCCTCGGTCAACATCGTCGTGCCCGCCCACGAGACCGGGGCGGCGCTCGACGTGCGGGTCGACCCCGAGGTCCGCGCCGCCACGGACGTTCCCGGGGAGATCCTCGAGAGCGCCGAATCGCACGATGTCGACGCCATCCTGCTCACTCTGCGCGGAGACCGTCGGAGCCCACGATTTTTCGTGGGACACACGGCGACCGGGATCATCCAGCACGCCCGGGCGGACGTCTTGGTCCTCAACCGACTCGCCCTGGCGGCGCCCCGGATCCCACGGATCCTCGTCTCGACGTTCCGCGACCAGCCCGCCCCGAAACCGATGATGCTCGCGGAGGAATTGGCCATACGTAATCCCCCCGCGCCCGTGATCGCGCTGACCTTGGGCACGCGCGGGGGGCCGGCCGCCGAGGAAGGCGAGGACCGGGAAGAGACGAGCACCCGGGGGGTCCGGGTGGTCCACCGCCGCGCGTTCTTTTCGGAAGCGAATCTCGGTCGCCGCCGGCGTCTTCCCGACTTGTTGCTCCAGGCGGCCCAACGGGAACGCTACGGACTCTTGCTCGTCGGAGAGGAGGAGCGCGCCGGCAGCGCCCTACTGACTCGCCGATTCCTCGAAGAGCTGTTCCGCGCCGCCCCGTGCCCTGTGCTCGCGCTGCGCGATTAGGGAGGCAGCCCCGCGATGGGAGAGCTCGCCTTCGTCGGCCTCGGTCTCTCGGACGAGCGAGGACTCTCCGAGCGCGCGTGCGAGGTCCTCGCGTCCTGCGAGGTGGTGTTCGCGGAAGAGTATACCGCGCTCGCGCCCCCCGGTACCCTCGAGCGCCTCGAGAAGCGGCTCCGTCGGTCGATCCGTCGTCTCGACCGTTCCCTGCTCGAATCGGAGCGCCCGATCCTGGACGAACTGGCGACTCACTCGCGCGTTGCGCTCTTGGTCGTGGGCGACCCTTTCGCGGCGACCACCCACGTTGCGCTCCGCCTGGCCGCCGAGCGCGAGGGTCACACCTGGGCGTACTACCCCAATGCGAGCATCCTGACCGCGGCCGCGGGATTCCTCGGCCTGATGCACTATCGATTCGGGCGCACGGTCTCTCTCCCCCTGCCCGCGGAAGGCTTCGCCCCGACCTCGCCGCTCGAACACATCGCCGCGAATCGCGCCCGCGACCTCCACACCCTCGTGCTGCTGGACCTGCGACCCGAGGAGGGGCGATATCTCACTGCTTCCGCGGCTCTCGCGGTGCTGCGAGAGCGCGACCCGACCGGGGCCATCGTCGCCGATCGAGACCCGGTCGCCGTCGTGGCTCGCTTGGGCCAGGAGAGCGCCCGGGCGTGGGTCGGGCCGTTCGCGCAGTTGCGGGCGGTCGATTTCGGAGAACCGATGCACGCGATCGTCGTGCTGGCGCCGACGCTCCATTTCGAAGAGGAAGCGGCGCTGCGTCGGTACGCCGTCCCGACCGAGCGCGCCCGCGGGACGGCAGCCTAACTTAACGAGGCTTCGTCGGGTCGCCGGATCCCGAGGGGACCAGCGCGTCTGCGAACTGTCGGATCCGGAACGGTCGGAGCAGCACGACGTCCGGTCGCTGCATCGGGTCGGAGGGGACGGCGGGGGGATGCGACGCCGGGCCGACCAGGATCACCCGGAGTCCCGGGGAGAGTCCACGGGCGTGACCGATCAGCCCATTCGAGCTCCCCTCGGCGAGGCTCGTATCGATCACGAGGAGCGACGGGCGGTGCATGCGGACCAGCTCGATCGCCTGGGTCGCTCCCTCGGCCTCCCCGTCCACCCGGAAGTGATGCAGGCGGAGAAGGCCCCGAAGTAGGACCCGGGTCTCCTCGTCACCCGCCACGACGACGGCGGACGACGTAGACGCCAATGTGCCGCTCAAGGTCGTTGTTTCCGGTGCGAACCCGGCTCGCACCTCCCCGAGTAGGTGAAACCAACTACGTGGGTCTATTTTTGACCTCGCCTCGAACGCCCACCGCCGAAGAGCCGGTCCCGCGGGCCGATGCGATGCCGGGTTACGCGGCCCCGGCCTCGGTCTCCCCCCAGTCGGCCACGCCGGCCGCCTGGAGGAGTTGGTCGAGCGCGCCGTGGTACTGGTCCGCCGGGGCGCGGAGGAGCTCGCGGGCCCGGTAGCTGAGCGCGCCCCCGAACTCTCGTTCGGTCTCCGAGAACTGCCAGGCGTGCGCGTTCTCCCTTCCGAGCGCCTTCAGGAAAGCGTAGGCAAGGCCCCGCTCCTTTCCCTCCGCGGGCAGGGATTGCAGGATCGCTCGCTCGGCCCCGGTCTCCCGGTGCGTTCGGAACTCCCGCGCCACCCGGTCGACCCAGGCCGCCTCCCGGGCCAGACGGGAATATCGTGGCAGGGTCCCGAGGAGCTCCTTTTCCTCGCTCGACTTTTCGGCTCGCTTCAGAAGCTCGGCGACCCGCCCCGGGGAAGCGCGAGTGTCCCCGATGAGTCGTTGCGCTTCCTTCGGGTCGCGAACGATTGTCCGGACGATCGTCTCGGCATGGTCGCTCCACAACTTCTCGAGCGCCCGGCTCGCCCGGGGCTCGTCCACCTCGAACGGACCTCCCCACGAGCCGAGGACCGCCTCGAGGGCCCGGCGTTCGACCGGGCTCGGCGAGAGGGCGTCCAGGAACGGTGCGAGCTGGTCCCCGTAGCAGACCCCGCCGGCGATCAACGTGGTTCGCCCGGTCCGATCGACCCGGGCCGCGAGCTCCGACGTGAAGGCGTCGAGCAGCCCCGTGTCCGAGAGCTTCCCGAGCTCGTAGTCCCGTCGAAGGCCGCGAGGGAGCGGCGGCAAGGAGGCGTGGACGCACTCCGGCCCGCCACGGCATTGGACGTTCGACTCCGCGGTCACCGGGAACTCGGCCGTCGGGTCCGGGCTCGCCGTGCCGTCCGAGACGCTCGAGAGGAGGTGCCGTTCGCTCTTCGCGCATCGACGACAGACGCGGAACGCGGTCTCCGCGCCCGGCCAGCCGACCTCGAGGTACGGGCGCGGCTCTCCGGCCTGGAGGTGGACGCACTCGAAACGGCCGGCCCCGGGATTCTCGATCAGCCGGTACGGAAGTTCCGCCACCGTCTCCGCGCGGAACTCCGGCGGGGGCGCGGGCGAGAATCCGGTACAGAAGAGGACGCGGCGCGTGGCGAAGAAGTGGAAACCCTTGCGGGCCCAGTCGAGATACCCGAGCAAGAGCCGATTCGGGTCGTCCGACTGCTGCACGGCGACCTCCGCTTCGCGGTCGGTGCGCGCGAGCGGGGCGTACGACACCGCGCCACCAGGGAGAGGGAAGGAGACGATCGTGAGATTCTTCGGGTCGAGGTAGAATCGCAGCAATCCCGCGTACGCGCGGGCGAGCGAATCGCCCCAGCGGGAGAGCTTCTCGAGGCGCTGCGCGTCCTCTCGAGAATCGCGGACCTCCTCGAGCTCGTTGCGCCGCCGGTCGAACCGCTCGGGGGGGCACTCCGGGCTCAGTCGCGGCACAAGGGCGTCGACCGACTCGCGAAGGACCTTCGCCCGGGCGATCAGGTCGTGCTCGCGGAGCACCGACCCTTTGTGGATTCTCGCCACCCGCTGCCTCGCCCCTCGAGCCGCGGGCGGTACTTATTCCCGGGGGTCACCGGTGGCACGCGTCGAGGAAATGTCGGAACATCTCCCGGCCGCCCTCGGTGTGCTCGACCTCGGGATGGAATTGGACTCCCCATATGGGGAGCGACGGGTGCGCCATGGCCTGCACCGGGCACGCGGCCGAGTGGGCGAGCACGCTCCAGCCGGGCGGGGCGACCGCGACCTGGTCGTTGTGGCTCGACCAGACTCGCAGCTGGGCCGGCAATCCCGCGAAGATCGGATGGTCGCCGCGGTCGACGGTGAGCTCGACGGAGCCAAACTCCGGGGCCGCGGCGCGCTCGACGCGACCTCCAAAGTGACGTCCGAGGAATTGGTGGCCGACGCAGATCGCGAGCACCGGCACCTTGCCGGAGTCGATCCACTCTCCCACCCGCCCGAGAGGGGCGTCCGTTCCTTCGAGGCTGAGCGCACCGCCCGACAGCACCACGCCGTCCGCGTCCATCTCCTCGAACGGGGTCGTGTTCGGAAGGATCCGAGTGTCGGCCCCCAGGTCGCGAAGAACCCGCCACTCCCGGTGGGTCCATTGTCCGCCGTTGTCGAGAACGGGGACCTTCATCGTGGCTCCTCGGTGGCCGGAGTCGATGGGGAATCCGGAGAAGGCTCTTCTGCGGGCCGGCCCCGGAGGTCGGCGAGGTCGCGCTTGATCGACTGCATGTCGGAGCGCATCCGCAGCATCTCCTCCTCGAAGGGGGTGAACCCGGTCGGGCTGAGCAGGCGGTGCGACAGATAGACGCCGATGAAAATCGCGCCCACGAGCGCGAGCAGCGTGGTGAAGATGAGCGCGATCACGAACGCGAGCGGGTCGGCGATCGCCGACTGGACAGGGAGGGTGAAGACGTGGGTGATCTCGGCAAGCTCCACGAGAAGCAGGACGGCGATGAGGACGATCCACAGCAGGATCGCTACGCGACTGGCCCTCACGGCGCCCCTCCGGGTCCGGCGTTCGCGAGCAGGATGGCGACCGGGAGCGTATCGTTGTTGACCCCGAGAGGCGACGGCACCGCGACGCCCGAGGTCGCGGTGGCGGAATAAAGGCTCTCGCCCCCCGAAGAGGAGGCGGGAGACGTGTAGAACGCCAAGAGCCCGACGTACCAAGTGCTGCCGCTCGGACTCGTATAGTGGGCGGAGATGTTGAGGGCGACCGGGTTCGCGGCCGTGCTGACAATGACCGAGAGGGTGTCGCTATCGTTGTTCCACTGTGTCCAAGTGAGACGGTTCCAAGAGATCGAATTGGTCCCGGTCCAGTTGAAGGAGGATGCCACCCCGATCCGGATCTCATCGTAGCGGATGGTCTCCCCCAGCGCCCAGACGTAAAAGTGGAAGCTCGAGTTCGTCACGGTCTTGTCGACCACGAGTTCGGCCTGTGTGAGAATTCCGGGCGCGGGTTTGCCGTTGCGCACGAGCACCGGTGTGAGCAGGATCATGAGGACGAGAAGGAGCGAAACTCCGACGAGAGGCCACGGCGCATAAATTCCGAGCCTGCCCCGGGCGCGGGGAGGCGTCCGGCTCGGGGAGGGGGACGACCCACTCACGCGGTCCCTGCCTTCCAGCCCCGATAGAGCTGGTGCGATACACCGAGGTGGTCGAGGACCTTGCCCGCGAGGTAATCGGTGGTCTCCTCGACCGATTTCGGTCGGAGATAGTACGCGGGGGAGGCGACGAGGACCACGGCGCCGAGCTCGCTCAGGGTCGTGAGATGCCGCAAAAGGGTCGTGGAGAGCGGGGTCTCCCGCGGCACGAGGACGAGCCGTCGACGCTCCTTGAGATGGACCGCCGCCGCCCGCGTGAGGAGCGTGTCACCAAGCCCGAGAGCGATCTTGGCCGCGGTGTTCGACGAGCAGGGCACCACGACCATTCCCCTCGTAGGGACGGAGCCGCTCGCGATCGGCGCGGCGAGGTCCCGGTCGGAATACACGTGCGAGGCCCACGGACGGAGCGCGTCCTCGTCGAGGTCGGTTTCCTCGCGAAGGACGGTGCGCGCCCCCTCCGAAACGACCAGCGAAACCGGGAGATGGGCCTCGTGCAGCGCCCGGAGGACGCGCAGCGCGATCGGCGCCCCGCTCGCGCCCGACATTCCCACGACGAACGGAGCATCCTCGGTCACGATAGGTCCCCGGTGTTAAGAGGCTTGAACGAATCGGTCGATAAGACGGTTCGTGAGGCGGAAGCATTGGCTCATCTGGCGGCGATCGTAGGGGCGGGACACACCCGGTTCGGGGTGCTGGACGAAGGCCCCCGCGCCCTGGTCCGCTCGGCCGTGGAGCTCGCGTTCGCGAGTGTGGACCGGGGCGCCGAGCGCAAGGACGTGGCCGAGGCGTTTCTCGCCACCCTCGGCTTCGGCGGCGCCCAGATCGGAAACTCCGCCGCTTTGCTCGGCGAGGAAGCGGGAGTGGTCGGTGTCCCGGTGACCCGGGTCGAGAACGCGTGCGCGTCGGGTGGGTTTGCCCTCCGGTCGGCAGTGGGAGCTCTCTCGTCCCGCGCGAGCCCGCTCGTGCTCGTGGTGGGTGTCGAGAAGATGACGGACGTCTCGAACGCCCGCCGTCGGTACTGGTTGGGAGTCTCGGGGGACACCGAGTGGGAACGCCTCGCGGGGCTCACGTTCGCGGGAGTGTACGGTCTCATCGCCTCCCGTTATTTCGCCGAGCACGGAAATGCCTCCGAGGCCCTCGCGGAGGTCGCGGTGAAGAACCACGAGAACGGGGCGTTGAACCCCAACGCCCATTTCCAAAAACGCGTGTCCCGGGCTGACGTGTTGGCGGCCCCTCGCGTCGCCGACCCGCTCGGTCTCTACGATTGTTGTCCGGTGAGTGACGGCGCGGTGGCCATCCTCCTTTCCCCTCCCGAGCTCGCGCATCGGTACACCGACTCTCCCGTGTACGTGGACGGCCTAGGGGCGGGCACCGACTACCTCGCGCTGCAAGAGCGGGACACGATCACGAGCTTCCGCGCTACCCAACGTGCCGCGCACGAAGCGTTCCGATCGGCCGGTTGGCATCGGTCCGATGTGTCGTTCCTCGAAGTGCACGACTGCTTTACCATTGCCGAGCTCCTCGCGCTCGAAGACCTGGGGTTTGCCGGTCCGGGAGAAGCGGCGGCGCTGACCGTTTCGGGCGCGACCCGGCGGGACGGGCGGCTCCCTGTCAACCCGGACGGGGGTTTGAAAGCGAAAGGACACCCCATTGGGGCCTCCGGCGTGAGCCAAGTGTACGAAGTCTTCCTTCAGCTGCGCGGCGAGGCGGGCTCGCGACAGGTCGACCACGCGGGGCACGCGCTGGCCCACAATGTCGGGGGAGCGGGAGCGACCGCCGCCGTCTCGCTCTTCTCGGTGGGGTGAGCGCGGTGCGTTCGGTGGTCCGCGTTGCGGCGTACGTTCCGGCGTGGACTCTCGGGAGCCTTCGCGTCGGTGCGTTCGACGAGGACGCGTTCACCCTCGGGGCGACGGCGGTCGAGCGCGCGTGGAGAGACCGGGACTCCCCGGCCGAGTCGGTCGAGATTCACCTCTTCGGCGACTTCCCGAAGATGGCGGAGTGGGGATTCCCCAGCCTTTTGGGTCGGGACGCGGGAGTGGTCCGACACCCCGGAGATGCCGGGGAGATCGCGCGCACCCTCCAGGAGGTCGAGGAGGCGGCGGGAGGCCCCGCGCTCCTTGTGGCTGCCGAGCTGCCCGAACGGGTTCCGGTTCGACGCGGGCACTCGGCCTCGCTGATCGGCGCCGCGGCGGTCGCCTTGCTTCTCGAGCGCACGCGCGCCGCGAGACCGTATCCCCTCGAGAAGGCCGGCACCAATCGCTCCGCTGTGGACGTGGCTTTTCACCGAGCGAAGCGGAGCGAAAGTAGGCTCAAGCCCGCCGCGTACGTAGGCGACTGGACTGCCGCGCCCGAGGACGGACGTCCGGTGAATCCGGAGCTCGCCGCCCACCCGGCCGACTGGGACACATCGGCGGTTTCCGAAGGGGCGTATGTCCCTCGGGCCCGCTATCTCGAGAACCTTCCGAGTCGCTGGCGGTTCGTCGCCGAAGAGTGCGATAATTGCCATGAGGTCACGTTCCCCGCTCGAGGCGCCTGCCAACGCTGCCGGCGCCGGGACGGGCTGGTCCCGGTGGTCCTGCCGCGCGACGGCGGCCGGGTCCTGGCCGTCACGACGATCGGGAAAGGGGGTCAGCCGACCGAGTTCGACACTCAGGTAGAATCTTCCGGGCCGTACCAAGTCGCCCTCGTGGAACTCGTGAACGGAATTCGGACCACGCTCCAGGTTACCGATGCCGCGCCGGGCGAGGTCGGGGTCGGCGATCTCGTCAACACGTTCCTTCGCCGACTCTATCCGATGGAAGGAGAGTGGCGGTACGGTCGCAAAGCCGTGCCGGCGCCCTTCGGCAAGGCCGAACGCGACGAGGGCTAGGACAAGGGTCCGAGGGCGCTTCGAAAAGCCCTACGCAAAGCCCCGGAGGTCGCGGTCCTCCGGAGGTTCGTTGCCCTTGCGGACGTACGGCTCCGCGGCAATCCCGAGGTGGGCGGCCAAGGTCCGAAAGGTTTGGACCAGCTGATGGATCGACTGGGCCATCTCCCGCTGTTCGGCCCTCAACTGCTGGAGCTCTTCCCGAAGGTTCCGTAACTCGACTTCCCAGCGCGCCTCGTCGGAACCCACCGTCACCATCGATCGCCTCGACCCTCGAAGGTCGCTCGGTAGATACGTTCTCCCGAACCATCGGCCTCCGGTCGGGCCGGTACGAGGGGTCCCGCCTCCTTGGAGCGCGAGTGGGCGAGCTGCACGAAGGAGCGCGCGAAGGAGTTTACTGCGGGTGACTGAACCTTATGTAGTTCTATCGCAATTTCGATATCGGAATGTCGATGATTAGGTCGCTTGGAATCCGGGAGCTCCACCGCGGTCCGTGCAGGTGGTGGTATACCAGGAACCCGACCAGCAACGCCCAAGAACCCCTCGCGGTCGGGGAGGAGCGGGAGTTCGAATGACGGACGCGATTATCGCAGAAGGGCTCACTCGAATTTTCAACGGCACGGTGAAGGCCGTGGACGAGGTCTCCTTCTCGGTAAAGCAGGGGGAGGTCTACGGTTTTCTGGGTCCCAACGGGGCGGGCAAGACTACCACTCTCTCGATGCTGACCGCGGTCCTCGGACCGACCGCAGGCCGAGCGACGGTCGATGGCTTGGACGTCGTGGAGCATCCCCAGGATCTGAAGCAGCGGATCGGGTTGGTCTTCCAGGAGTCGACGGCCGACCAGGACCTCACCGGTCGCGAGAATCTCGAACTCGCCGCGGCGCTCTTCGGAGTCCCCCTGCGGGAAACTCCGAAACGGGTTCAGGAACTCCTGGGTCGACTCGCTCTGGCCGATTCGGCCGAGCGTCTCGTGAAGACCTATTCGGGAGGCATGCGCCGGCGGCTCGAGCTCGCCGTCGGGATTATTCACTCGCCGAAGGTACTGTTCTTGGACGAGCCGACCTTAGGCCTCGACCCTCAGGGCCGGGCCGGGTTTTGGAAGATCATCAGCGAGCTTCGAAAGGAGACCGGCATGACCGTGTTCCTCACCACCCATTACCTCGACGAGGCCGACGGCATCTGCGACCGGATCGCCATCATCGACCACGGCAAGATCGTCGCCACGGGGACTCCGTCCGAGCTCAAGGACCGGGTGGGCGGCGACGTCGTCACGGTCCGGCCGCTCGGAAACGCGTCGGCCCTGGAACCGGCCCTGCGGGCTTTGCCCGGAGTCACCGCCGTGAGCTTCGTGGACGGAGCCTTCCGCGTCAAGTGTCCGAGCGGGGATGCCCTCATTCCCAAGGCGGTCGGGGCCGCGACCAACCTCGGCATCGCTCTCGCTGGGGTTTCGCTGCGTCGGCCGAGCCTGGACGAAGTGTTCCTCGAATTCACGGGGCGCGAGTTCCGAGAGGACGAGGGACCTACCGCGACCGACCGAGCCGTCTTTCTCAGTCGTTTCCAAGACGCCCGTCGGGGGCGACGATGAACGTTCGACGGTGGGGCGCCCTCACTCGAAGGGAGCTTCTGAAGATCAGCCGCAACCCCGCGGCGATCGCGACGTCGCTGATGCTTCCGATCCTCTACCTGCTATTGTTCGGCCAGGGATTCAACTTCACGTCGTCCCTGAACGCTCTGCCTCCGGACCAGAGGACGCAGGCGCTCAACTCTCTCTTGCTGGGGGCGCCCGACTACTTTTCGTACTTCGCGGCGGGCATGGTCGGTTTCGTCTGCGTGACGGCGACCCTTTTCGTCGGGGCGAACGTCATCTTCGACAAACTCTTCGGGTCCTTGAAGCGGACCGCGGCCTCGCCCGCGACCGCGACCGACATCTTCGGTTCCCGCCTCGTGGCGGGGTCGATCCAACCGGTCGCCCTCGCATTCCTCGTGCTCGGCCTCGCGATCCTGCTCGGAAACGTAGGGCTCGCCGGTCTCCACGTCACGGGCGGGATGACGGTCGTCGGGGCCGTCGAGATCGTGGTCGCCATTCTGCTCCTCTCGCTCATGTTCGCTTCGCTCTTCCTCGCGCTCGGTTTCACCATCGAGCAACCGCAGACCTACTTCGCGCTCGTGAACGCGATCAACCTGCCCGTCCTCCTCACCTCGGCCGCCCTGTACCCGTGGGGAGCGATGCCGGCCTGGCTGCAGGGGATCGCCTCGTACAACCCGATCACGCTCGCGGTCGAGGTCCTCCGGATCAACCTGTTCGGCGGGGCGTTCTATCCCGACGCGGCCTGGGTCTACCTGCTCGGCCTTATCGGCTGGGCCGCGGCCATGTTTGCCATCGCGACGATCTTGACCCAGCGGGCGTTGGCCCCCAAGGTATAGTCGCGCGGTTCAGGTCCGGTCGCCCGTGGGGCCGAAGGGGGAGTCGGTGGTCCCCTTCTCGACGAACGGGACCCAAGTACCCTTTTCGGCGGAATAGTCGACCCGCTGGAGTTCCACCACGAACCCTTTCAGGAGCTCGGTAGCAGCGGGGCGGACGGAGATCGAGTAGACGTAGATGCCGAACCCCATGAACTCGGTGACCCGACGCAGGACCTCGGGAAGCGCGTCCCTCGGAACGGTGATCCGGATCGAGGTCCCCCCCAACAGGGCCGAGAAATCGTCGACGTCGAAGGGACGCTCGAGCGTGATGAGCGGTTGCGACGGGCCTGCGGCGGCCGGGCTCGGTGTCGAGGAAGGCGTCGGCGCGGTCCCGGGCGGGCTCGAAACGGAGGGGCGGGGGGGTGGGCCTTTGGGCGCGGTCCCGGGGGCCTTTGGGGGATAATGTTCGAGGACCGGGCTCGCGTCTCGACCGACGAACCGGGGCGGGGGGGCGGCCTTCGGGCGGCGGGGCAACCGTGCGGGGACCTTCCTCTGTCGCCCGTGTTTCTTGGTGGGCATAGGGCTCGGACGTCCCGAGGCGCGGCGGGCCATAAGGCAGAGCCCCCCCGAGCGGGATCGGCCCATGCGCGGGGCGGCATATCGTGAGTTTGTAGCGAGCTCAGCCGTGCGACTCCTCGTCACGGGGCCTCACTTTTGTCGCACCTAGGGCGACACATGGGTTATGTAGGATAGGGTTGGTGAGCCTGCCAGACTCCAACCGCAAAGTTGGGGTCGAAGAAGAGGAAACCGACAATGCCCGCACGCGTGATGAAGGAATTCCAGGCTCCCCGTGGACTGCCGCGCAAGACCGCGTCGGTCTGCCCCGAGTGTATCAAGGTCATTCCCGCGATCGTCCGCGAGAAGGAAGGCCGGGTCATCATGGAAAAGACCTGCCGTACCCACGGTTACTTCTGGGACATCATCTCGAACGACGTCGATTTCTACCTCCGGATGGAGGTCTACGCCCATGACGGGGTCGGTTACGAGAACCCGTACTACGACAAGTTCCGCGGCTGCCCGACCACGTGCGGTATGTGCAGCCACCACAAGTCCCACACGGGACTCGCGCTCGTCGACCTGACGAACCGCTGCAACCTGAAGTGCCCCGTCTGCTTCGCGAACGCCAACGCCGCGGGCTACGTCTTCGAGCCGACCCGCGAGCAGATCCACTTCATGCTGAAGACCCTCCGGGAGCAGAAGCCCGTCGGAACGGTCGCGGTCCAGTTCTCGGGCGGCGAACCGACGCTCTCCCCGCTCTTCCTGGACGCGGTCTCGATGGCCCGCGACCTCGCCTTCAAGCAGATCCAGGTCGCGACGAACGGGATCCGGGTCGCCAACGAGCCCGGCTTCGCCCAGGCGTGCCGGGACTCGGGTCTCCACACTCTCTACCTCCAGTTCGACGGTCTCGACGACGAGATCTACCGAAAGGTGCGCGGCGTGCCCCTGCTCAAGGTGAAGCAGAAGGCGATCCAGGCGGCCCGGGAGACGCACTCCCCGGCCACTGAGCTCGCGGCGGGCAAGCCGGACAAGCCGCTCTCCGTCGTGCTCGTCCCGACCCTCGTGGGCGGGTTCAACGAGAAGGAGATCTGGCCGACGGTGAAGTTCGCGATCGACAACATCGACGTCGTCCG
>Ga0209415_10015354_pt1 | contig 12416 bp, 6 predicted proteins | sample PeaSoiSIISIP2007_FD_187696 | JGI IMG/M metagenome (GOLD analysis project Ga0209415, IMG submission 187696) | Peat soil microbial communities from Weissenstadt, Germany - SII-SIP-2007 (SPAdes) (version 2) | ecosystem: Environmental > Terrestrial > Soil > Wetlands > Peat | place: Germany... | reverse complement strand
TCTGCCACAATATGGACTTGGGCGATGCCTGGGAGTGGTCCGACGACCCACGTTATCCCGAAAAGTTCGCCGCGCTGGCGTATCGCATTGCCTGCAATTACTTTGTGTATGATTTGACGCACTAAATGTTCGAGCTACTCTTCAAGTATCCGGCGGCCGTATTCTCCAAAGGAACCTTTGTGTTCCTGGGGGGATGGCCGTCCTGGCTGCTGATCGCCGCGATTCTGGCGGCGGGCGTCGGCCTGGCGCTGCTGGTGCGAAGCCGCGCGTCGGGATCGGTGCGTGTCGCGGGAGCGCGTTCGGTGATCGTCTGGCTTCTGCAAACTCTGCTCGCATCGGTGCTGCTGTTGATGTTGTGGCATCCCGCGCTCAGCGTGGCGACTTTGCGGCCGCAGCAGAATATCGTCGCGATCGTGGTCGACGATTCCTCGAGTATGGCCGTCAATGATGCCAGCGGGACGCGTCACGATGCCGCACTGCGCGTTTTGAACTCGGGACTCGTCGAAGCTTTACAGAAGCGTTTTCAAGTCCGGTTTTACCGGCTGAGCGATCAATTGGAGCGGATTCAGAAACTCGATCAGCTCAACACGTCCGGCCAATCTACGCACATCGGCGAAAGCCTGCGGCAGGTGCTGGCGGATGCGTCGAGTCTGCCGATCGGCGCGGTGGTTCTGTTGAGCGACGGCGCGGATAATTCCGGCGGCATCGATCTGGAAACCATCTCTGAAATCCGCCGCCAGCGTATTCCGATCCACACTATCGGATTCGGGCGCGAGAAGATGTCGCACGATCTGGAAATTTCCGAAGTGCAAGTTCCGCAGCGCGCGCTTCCCGATTCGCGCCTGGCCGCACAAGTCAGTTTTCATCAGAACGGGTACGCCGGCCAGACGGTCAAGATCGATCTGCGCGACGGCACCAAGCTGCTCGCCTCCAAGCAGGTGAAACTCAAGAGCGATGGCGCCGAACAGACCGAAACCATTCTGTTCAATGCCGGGACCGCGGGCGTAAAGACCATCGAGACTTCGGTTGAACCGCTGCCAGGCGAGGAGAACGCGAAGAACAACAAAGTTACGCGACTGGTGAATGTCGACAAGCGGACCGGCCTGATTTTATACATGGATGGCGAGCCGCGCTGGGAATTCAAGTTCCTGAAACGCGCGGTAGAAGACGACCGAAACGTTCACGTGATCAGCATTCTGCGCACCACGCAGAACAAGATTTACGTTCAGGACGAGCATCAGGACGCGCCCAAGAATATCAAGGACGGTTTTCCCACTCGCGTGGAGGATCTGTTCGCGTTTGATGGACTGATCATCGGTTCCAGCGAAGTGGCGTATTTCACGCCTACGCAGCTCGATCTGATTCATCAATTTGTCGACCGGCGCGGCGGCGGGCTGCTGTTTTTGGGCGGCAAGGATTCGCTCGCCGATGGCGGCTACAAGCAATCCGTGCTGAACGATCTTCTGCCGGTAACTCTGCCCGATCGCAAAGGAACTTTCGTGCGCGCCCCGGCCGATGTGCAACTCACGGCCGCCGGGAAAGACAGCCTGATCACGCGCATCGAAGAAGATCCCGACAAGAACGTCGAAAAGTGGAAGAAACTGCCGTATCTGATGGATTATCAGGACGCCGGTCAGCCGAAACCCGGCGCGGTCGTGCTGGCGGATGCGCTGCCGAAGCAGGGCGGACGGCTTCCACTGCTGATCACGCAGAATTTTGGACGTGGACGCACGGCGGTGTTCGCGACGTCGGGAAGCTGGCGCTGGCGGATGCTGCTGCCGCTAGCCGATAAGAGCCACTCGATCTTTTACACCCAGCTTCTGCGCTGGCTGGTGAACGATACTCCGCGCCATGTAGCCGGATCGACTCCGCGCCAGGTTCTCTCCGACGAAACCAACGTGAAGCTCCGCGCCGATGTGAAGGATCGCACCTATCTTCCGGCCGGTGACGCGTCGGTGGAAGCGCATATTTTGGGACCCGAAGGAATCGCGGAGAGCGTCACGATGCAGCCGGATCCGCTGGAGCAGGGAACGTACAACGCGGATTGGACCATCCCCAAACCGGGCTCCTATCTGGTGGAAATGACAGCGAAGCGCGGCGCCGAGGAGATCGGACGCGATGTGTTGACTTTCCGCCGCGAAGACGGCGTCGCGGAGAATTTCAAAGTCGAGCAGAATCGCGAGCTGCTGGAAAAGCTCTCGTCCGAAACCGGCGGACGTTACTACAAGCCTGAAGACGCGAACAAGCTCGGGACGGACATCAATTATTCGGAAGCCGGTATCACCGTTCGCGAGACGCGCGACCTGTGGGACATGCCGATCGTGTTCCTGCTGCTGTTGATGCTCCGATCCGGTGAATGGCTGCTGCGGCGCAAGTGGGGTGTGATTTGAAGAGTCTTATCTTAATTCCGTTACTGATCGCTCCCGCGCTGCGCGCCGAAACGTTTTATGTCACGGTCGCCGGTCTCGGCGGCGAGGCTGAATACGACCAGCGCTTCACAGGCTGGGCCAAGGACATCGACAAAATCCTGAAGGCCGCGGAGCCGAATGCCAAAGTCGAAACCATGTTCGGAGTCGGCGCGACCAAGGACCTTCTCACCGCCAAATTGAAAGAGATTGCCAAGGAAGCCAAGCCCGACGATTCGCTGGTCATCATGATGATCGGCCATGGGAGCTTCGACGAATCGGATTACAAGTTCAATCTGCCGGGTCCCGATATTACCGGAACCGAGCTCGCCAATCTGCTCGATCAGATTCCCGCCAAGCATCAACTGGTGGTGAACATGACCAGCGCGAGCGGGGGATCTCTGGTTTCGCTCGAAAAGCCGGGACGCGTGGTGATCACAGCAACCAAATCCGGTACCGAAAAGAACGCGACGTATTTCACGCGATTCTGGGTGGAGGGTTTGCGCGACCCCATCGCCGACACCGATCACAACGACGTGATCAGCGCGCTCGAAGCGTTCCGTTACGCCGAACAGAAGACCGCCAAGTTTTTCGAGACGCAGAATCGCCTGGCCACCGAACACGCGCTGATCGAGGATACCGGCAAGGGCGAAGGCGTGAAGGCTCCGTCGCCTGAAAATGGCCAGGGACTGGTCGCCGGGCACTTCGCGGTGCTGCATCTGGGCGGCGTTTCGGCGATGGTGAACGATCCGGCCAAGCGCATGCTGCTCCAGCGCAAGGAAGAACTGGAACAGGCCATCGACGTTCTCAAATACAAGAAAGCGTCAATGGATCTGAACGAGTACCGGCGCAATCTCCAGCAGTTGCTGGTGGAGCTGGCCAAGACGCAGGAGGCTCTCGACAAGTGAAGTTTGCGGTTTGGTTGAGCGTTCTCATCCCGCTTGGGGCGCAATCCTTCGATCCCGCGCGTTGCGCCACGCTGCGCCGCCACGGCGATCCCGACGCGACCAAGTGCTATCAGCAGTTGACAAAATCGCCCGACGTCGCGGTGCAGGCGGAAGGGTTCTGGGGCATTCGGGATTATCAAAAAGCCAACGACGCGTTTCGCGCCGCAGTGAAGGCGCACGATAAAGATCCCAATCTGCGCGTGCGCTGGGGACGCATGTATCTGGAGCATTGGCAGCCCGTGGACGCGATGGCTTTGTTTACAGAGGCGCTTCAGATCAAGGAAGATTACGCACCGGCGTTGCTCGGCGCGGCGCTGGTTTCCGCCGACGGATTCGAAGGCAAAGCGGCGGAGCTCGCGCAGCGAGCGCTGAAGAGCGATCCGAAATTAGTCGAGGCGCAGGAACTGCTGGCTCGCGTCGCGCTTGAAGACAATAATTCGGAAAAAGCCGAAGCCGAAGCCAAGAAAGCCTTGGACATGTCCAGTGAGCCTCTGGATGCCATGGCGATTCTGGCCACCGTCGACTGGCTGAACGACAAACCGACCACGCCGTGGATCGATAAGATTCTGAAAATTAATCCGATGTACGGCGAGGCGTACGAAACCGCCGGGCACTTCTTTGTCATCAACCGGCGTTACGAAGAGGGGATCAAGTTTTATCGCAAGGCAATCGCACTGAAGCCGGATCTGTGGACCGCGCGGAGCCAGCTCGGAATTAATCTGATGCGCCTGGGCCGCGAAGGCGAAGCGCGCCAGCTTCTGGAAGAATGCTATAACAACGGCTTTCAAAGCTCGGAGACCACCAACACGCTGAAGCTGCTGGACAGCTACAAGAATTTCCAGATGTTCGAGACCCCGACCACCATTCTGCGCCTGCAGAAGAAAGAAGCCGCGCTGCTGCGCCCGTACTTCCAGTCGGAGCTGGACCGCGCCATCGCCACTTACGAGAAGAAATATAAGTTCAAACTTGCGGTTCCGGTGCAGGTGGAAGTTTATCCGGATCACGAAGATTTCGCGGTGCGCACCATGGGCATGCCCGGATTAGGCGCGTTGGGCGTGACGTTCGGAGCTGTGGTCGCCATGGATTCGCCCAGCGGCCGCAAGCCTGGAAGTTTTCATTGGGACAGCACCATGTGGCACGAATTGAGCCACGTCTACGTGCTGACCATGACGAATCATCGCGTGCCGCGCTGGTTCACCGAAGGGCTCGCGGTGTTCGAGGAGACCGGCAACGGCAACCCGGATTGGGGCGATCGTCTGGATCCGGAAGCCATTTCGGCGATCAAGAACAAGAAGCTGCTTCCGATTTCGGATCTCGATCGCGGCTTCATTCATCCCACCTATCCGGCGCAAGTGACGGTGTCGTATTTTCAAGCGGGGAAGATCTGCAACTTCATCAATGAAAAATGGGGTTACGATAAACTCCTGGCGATGATTCACGATTTTGCGGAGCTGACTCCTACGCCTCAGGTGATCGAAAAAGAATTCAAGATGAAGCCGGAGGAGTTCGATAAACAGTTCCTGGCGTGGCTGGACGCGCAGACCAAGACCACCGTCGACGGTTTCGAGGAGTGGAGAAAAAAGATCGCCGAGGTCGCCGCCGCGGACAAAAAGAAGGACTGGGATAAGGTAATCCAGGAAGGCGCGGCGATCCGCGACTTGTACAGCGATTACGTCGAGACCGGCAGCGTGTACGAATTCCTGAGCGACGCTTATCTTGCCAAAGGCGACAAAGCGAAGGCCCTGGCCGATCTGGATCGCTACGCCAACGTGGGCGGGCGCGATCCGGTGCTGTTGAAGCAGCTCGCCAAACTGCAGATCGAGCAGGGTAATAAAGCGGGCGCCGCGAAGACGCTCGACCGCCTGAATTTGATTTATCTAAAAGACGAAGAAGCGCACCGGATGCTGGGAGAGCTGGACTTGGATCTCAAGAATCCCGCGGGCGCGATCCGAGAGTTTCAAGCCGTGCTGGCCGGCGGCACTGTCGATCAAGCCGGCGCGCATTATGAGCTGGCGCGTTCGCTGCAAGCCGCCAAGCGCACCGACGACGCTCGCGATGAAGTGCTGGCCGCTCTCGAAGTCGCACCCAATTTCAAACCTGCTCAAAAACTGCTGCTCGAACTGAGCGAGAAGGAATAAGACACAATATTCTAATGTCCACTATTAGTGCTGCAATCGATTCTTCCGAGCTGAAAGACCGCATCGCGCGGTTTCAAAAAGTACGCGACGACATCGTGACCCAGGTGCGCCGCGTGATCGTCGGCCAGGACGAAGTGCTGGAGCAGGTGATGATCGCGCTGTTCGTCGGCGGCCACTGTTTGATCACCGGCTTGCCGGGAACCGCCAAGACGCTACTGGTCAGGACGCTGGCGCAGACGCTGGGCCTGGAGTTCCGCCGCATCCAGTTCACGCCGGACCTGATGCCCTCGGATATCACCGGTACCGACATCATCGAGGAAGATCCCGGCACCGGCCGCCGCACGTGGACTTTCGTCCCCGGGCCGATTTTTTCGAACGTGCTGCTGGCGGACGAAATCAACCGCACGCCACCCAAGACGCAATCGGCGCTGCTCGAAGCCATGCAGGAGCTTTCCTGCACGGTGCGCGGCAATCAGTACAAAATTCGCGCGCCTTTCTTTGTTCTGGCAACGCAGAACCCGATTGAGCTGGAAGGCACGTATCCTCTGCCTGAAGCGCAGCTCGACCGCTTCATTTTTAATACGCTGCTCGATTATCTTTCGCCCGAAGACGAAATGAAGGTGCTCGGGCTGACCACGACGACGGCGCAGGCACAGGTGGAAGCGGTGACCAGCGCCGATGAGATTCTCGATTTTCAGCAGGTGGTGCGCATGATTCCGATCGCGGATTCTGTCGCGCGCTACGCCGTTGACCTGGTGCGCGCGACGCGCAGCACCGATTCGACCGCGCCCGAGTTCATCAAGAAATATGTGAACTTCGGGGCCAGCGTGCGCGCGGCGCAATTCCTGGTGCTCGCCTCGAAAGCTCGCGCTTTGATGCGCCATCGCTATCACGTGTCCTATGAAGATGTCATCGCGCTGACGCGGCCGATTCTGCGGCATAGAATCCTGCTGAACTTCCAGGCCGAGTCGGATCATCTCACCCAGGACGATATTTTGAAGAGACTGCTGGAGGCCATGCCGGCGCCCAAGCAATAGCCCCAGGACCATCGGATGTTGCAGCGATATTTAGATCCGAGCGTGCTGGCCGGCATCTCCGGGCTGGACCTGGTCGCGAAGACCGTGGTCGACGGCTTCATCGCTGGCCTGCACCGCTCTCCCGATTTCGGTTTCAGCCAGGAGTTCGCCGAATATCGCGCGTACACGCCCGGCGACGATCTGCGGCACGTCGATTGGAACGTCTACGCGCGCACCGAAAAAGCGTTTCTGAAGCGGTATCGCGGCGAGACCAACAGCCAGTTGACCATTCTGCTGGACGCCAGCCGCTCCATGAAATTTACTTCGCACAAGATCGAGAAGCTGGATTACGCGAAGTTTCTGGCGGCATCGCTCGCCTATCTGGCGAACACGCAGCGCGACGCGGCGGGTTTGATCGTGTTCGACGATGAGGTTCGCAATTATGTGCGCGCGTCGTCGCGGCAGGGCCAGCTTGCGCGGCTGTTGCATGCGATCAACAGCGCGACGGTCGGCACGCGGACCAACTTCGAGCATCCGTTCCTGACGCTTCAGGAATTTCTGCGCCGCCGCGGCGTGGTGTGCGCGATTTCGGATTTTTGGGAGGAGCCTGAAAAGATCGTCCAGACCGTTCAGCCCTTACGATATCGCGGCAATGAATTGATTCTGTTTCATGTGCTGGATCCGGAGGAAATTCATCCCAAGCTGCGCGGTCCGGTGCTGCTGGAGGATCTGGAAACCGGCGAAGCCATGGAAGTATCGCCCGACTACGCGCATCACGAATATCGCCAGAAGATGGACGCGCATATTGAAGATTTGAAAACGCGCTCCAAAGCCGCGGGCATCGATTATTTCCTGATCGATACCAGCCGCCCGTTGGACGCCGCACTGCGTGAATACCTGGCGATCCGCAAAGGGAAGATGTAATGGGTTTTTTGGCTCCCTGGTTTCTGGCCGGAATCGCCGCCGTAGGGCTGCCCATCTGGATTCATCTGCTCAAGAAGCACAGGAGCGATCCGCGGCTGTTTCCGTCGCTGATGCTGTTCGAAAAGCACGAACAAAGTTCAGTGAAGCACCGGCGTCTCGACTATATTTTGCTGTTCGCGCTGCGCGCGGCGATGCTGATTCTGCTGGCGCTGCTGTTTGCGAACCCATTCATTCGCCGGGCGATCCCGCTCTCGCAGCAGAAGCATCTGACCGTAGTTGCGGTGGACAATTCGTTCAGCATGCGGGCGGACGATCGTCTTCAGCACGCCAAAGACGAAGCGCTGAAAGTTCTTTCGAACTTGAAGCCTGGCGATCAGGTGCAAGTGGTCGCGCTGGGGTCCCAGGTGCAGGCGCTGACCCAGCCGACCACCGATATCGCCGAAGCGCGCGCAGCCGTGGCGTCGATTCAACCCTCCGATGGCCGGGCTTCGTTCGGGGAGCTTTCGCGCTACACCCGAACTTTGTCCGAATCGGTGAAGCTGCCGATCGAACTGCATCTGGCCAGCGATTTTCAAAAATCCGCGATGCCGCCGGGTTTTGCCGATCTGCGTCTAGCGCCCGGTACCACTCTGGCGGCGCATCAGGTCGGTCAGGCTGCGCCGAATTGGACTGTTGAAAGCGTCGTGGCTCCGCGGCGCGTGTACGATCCGAAAAAAGTGCGCATTCAAGCCGTAGTTGCGGGATTCGGCACGCCGGCGGCCAAGCGCACCGTATCGCTGATGCTGAACGGAAAAGTTCTCGGCACCAAGACGATGGATGTCGGCGAAAACGGGCGCGCGCAAGCCGAGTTTCTGGGGCTCGACGCGCCGTATGGATTCAGCCGGGGCGAAGTTAGGATCGATTCCGCCGATACGCTTCCCGCCGACGATCATTTTATCTTTGCGGTGGAGCGCATCGATCCGCGCAAGGTTCTGTTCGTGGACGACGGCCGCCGCCCGCGGGCCGAACTTTACTACAAGGCCGCGCTCGATGCGTCGCCCGATGCTGCGTTTCAGCTCGAATCCTTGCGTCCGGAGCAAGCCGCGAACGTGAAGCTGTCGAATTACGCCGTGGTTGTGCTTTCTGATTTGGCGTCGATGCCGGCGGGATTTGAAGATTCGCTCACTCGCTATGTCTCTGGCGGAGGAGCGGTTCTGGTCGCGCTGGGGCCCGGTTCGGTCGCGATGCCGAGGGTTCCCGTTCTTGGCGAGCCTATTCAGGCTTCAAGTTACGCCGGACGGGAAGGCGAACGGTTTCTGTCGGTTTCCGAGGTCGATACCGGCCATCCGGTGATGCGCAGCACGAATCGCTTCGACGGGGTCAAGTTCTACCAGGTGATCCGCGTCACGCCGTCGAAATCGACGGTGCTGGCGAAGCTCGATGATGGCACGCCGCTGGTGCTCGAACGGCAGATAGGGGAAGGCAAAGTGCTCGCCTTCGCGTCGACGTTCGACAACAGCGCCAACGATCTTCCTTTGCACGCGGCTTGGGTGCCATTTGTCCAGCAATCGGCGGCCTATCTGAGCGGAGGCGGCGCGGAACAGCCGGTGAATCTCACGGTGGATTCTTATGTCGAGCTGCGTTCCGCCGATAGCAAAGGAGCGGCCGCGGAAGTGCTGGGGCCGGATGGGACGCGGCTGTTGTCGCTTGAAGAAGCGGCTTCGGCCAAGAATTTCGCGGTGAGAAAAGAAGGATTTTTCGAGTTGAAAACCGCCAGCAGCCGATCGAGCTTGATTGCGGTTCATGCCGACCGGCGCGAATCGGACCTGTCGGTGATGCCGCCGGAAACGCTGGATTTGTGGAAGGCCACGGGCGGTGACGAATCCGAAACAGGCGCGTCCAGTACTGGGGATCAACAAGATAAGAAACCGGCGGGCCTATGGCCATGGCTCTTATTGGTATTGTTAGGAGTAGCGGTGGCCGAATCGGTGGTGGCGAACCGGTACCTTCGCCCTCCCGCCGAGGAGGCTAGAAGTAAGCGAAAGGAAGCGGCATGAATACGCGCGACCAACTGAATCAATACCTTCGCGGCCTGGAATCGCGGCTCCGGTGGATGGCCGTATCGAAGGGCGCCGCCATCGCAGCGGGCGTGGCGCTGGGAGTGACGGTGGCGATGGTGCTGATGACCAACGCGCTGGCGTTTTCCTCCACCAGCCTGACGGTCGCGCGCGTGATTCTGTTCCTGGCTCTGGCGGTCGCCGTGGGATTCGCGCTGGTGCTGCCGCTGATGCGCTTGAATCAACGCAAAGCTGCAGGGCGCGCCGAGCACGCTTTTCCAGAGTTCGAGCAGCGCCTGGTAACGTTCGTCGAACGAAGCGATCGGCAAGATCCCATGCTGGAGCTTCTGGCCGAAGATACGGCTTCCGTCGCCAACACAACTGCGCCGGCGCGCGTCGCGCCCCCTAAATCGATTTTCGCATTCGCCACATCCGCCGGGGCCGCCACGGCCGCGCTTGCCTGGCTGATTCTTGCAGGACCGGGATATTTCGGATACGGCGCATCGCTGCTGTGGGCCGGGATGCCCAAAGGAACCGCGGGCGCGTATTACGACATCAAAGTCGAGCCCGGAAATAAGCTGGTGAGGCGCAGAGCGGATCAGATGGTGACCGCGACGCTCTCCGGATTCCAGGCGCCGCAGGTGAAACTGTTCGCGCAGTATAAGAGCACGTCGAAGTGGGAGGAAGCTCCCATGTTGCCGCGCGCCAGCGGATCCGCGTACGAATTTCTGTTTGCCGGTCTCGCCGAGCCGGTTGACTATTACGTTGAGGCGGGCGGGGTTCGCTCGAAGACCTACAAGCTGGACGTGATCGACATGCCGGGCATCCGGAAGGTAAAGGTGACGTACCACTTTCCTTCCTGGCTGCATCTTCCCGATGCGGTGGAAGATCCGGCCGGCGATCTTCGAGCCGTTGCGGGAACTGTCGCGGAAATGACGGTTGAAACGGATCGCCCGCTGAAATCCGGGACCATCGAAATGGACGACGGCTCCAGCATTCCGCTGGATTCCACTTCTAATCCGATGGTCGTGACCGCGAAGGTGCCTATCCAGAAGGACGGCATGTATCACTTCGCCGCCAACGAACAGGGGCAGAGCGTCCGGCTGAGCGAGGATTACTTCATCGAAGCCCGGCAGGACAACGCGCCTAACGTGCGCATCACGCATCCCGGCGCGGATGCGAAGGTCAGTCCGATCGAAGAAGTGAGCATTGAAGTCACCGGCGACGACGATTTCGCGCTGGAAGGCATGGATCTGCATTATTCCGTCAACGGCCAGCCCGAAAAGGTCGTTTCGATGCTCGCGCAGAAGGGCGTGGAAAACGCGTCCGGGCACACCACGCTGTATCTCGAGGATTATCATCTCGACCCCGGGGACGTAGTGGCCGTCTACGCCACCGCGCGCGATGCCAGAACCACTTCGCGCACGGACATCATGTTCATCGAGACGCAGCCGTTTGAGCGCAACTACACGCAGTCCCAGATGTCGGGCGGCGGAGCGGGCGGCGGCGATCAGGAAGAGAATCGCATCTCGCAGCGGCAGAAGGAAATTATCGCCGCGACGTGGAACGAAATTCGCGGCGGCGGAAAAGACAAGGTAAATTCGGCCGAAAACGCCCGGTTTCTTTCCGAAGTGCAGATCAAGCTGAAGGAGCAGGCCACTTCGCTCGCGCAACGAGCGCGCAGCCGGGAACTGGCGGGCGCGAATCAGGAATTTCAGTCCTTCGTGAAGGACATGGAAGCGGCCGCGGCGGAAATGGTCCCGGCGTCGGATAAGCTCAAAGGCCAGTCCTGGAAAGACGCGCTGGAGCCGGAGCAGAAAGCGCTGCAACACCTGTTGCGCGCCGAAGCCACGTTCCGCGATATTCAGGTCGCGTTCGGCGGCGGAAATGGCGGCGGCGGTGGCGGCGGGGCCGGCCGCGATCTGGCCAATCTGTTCGACCTGGAACTGGACACGGAAAAGAATCAGTACGAGACTGGCCAGCAGCAGGGTTCGTCGGGCGATCAGCGGCAGAAAGAGATCGACGAGGCGCTGCAAAAATTGGAGCAGCTGGCGCGGCGGCAGCAGGAACTTGCGCAGTCGCAGCAGAACAAGCAGACTCCCGAACAGCGCTGGCAGCAGGAAATGCTGCGCCGCGAAGCCGAGGAGCTGAAGAAGCAGATGGAGCAGCTTCAGCAGCAAGGATCGCAGTCGCAATCGGGACAGCAGGGCCAGTCCGGGCAGTCGGGGCAATCCGGACAGTCCGGGCAATCGGGACAGTCAGGTCAATCGGGACAGTCTTCCGCACGGCCGATGCAGCGCCAGCAGGATCAACGCTTGCAGCGCGCGCTCGATCAGGTGAAGCAGGCGACGGACGATATGCGCTCGGCGCAATCGGCCGCGAGCCAGGGTAAGGACGGCGCGGCGAACAGCGAGGCCAACGCGCGCCGCGCTGCGGAGCGCCTGAAAGAAGCCCAGGACGCGATGAACGGGATGCGTCAGCAGCAGGCGTCCTCCCAGTTGGGCGATCTTTCGAATCGGGCCGATCAGCTTGCGGCGCAACAGCGCGATTTTGCCAATCGCCTGCGCAAGGCGTTCGGCGAACAGCTTCTCAACGACGGCGGACAGAGGCCGGGCCAGCAGAATCCGCAGTCGCGCCAGCAGTCCAAGGAATTGGCGGATGAGAAAGACAAGATGGCGGCCGACGTCGAGCAGCTCGAAAAAGACATGCAGAAAGCCGCGCGCGATATGGCGGGAACGCAGCCGGCCGCTTCCGGGCGCATCCGCGAAGGGCTTGCGGAGATGCAGCAGAATGAAGCCAAACTGCGCATGCAGTATTCCGCGCGCTGGATCCGGCAGGGGCAGGGCGGCTACATGGTTCCACGCGAGGCTCCCATCACGGAGACGATGGACAAGGTCGCCGACGATTTGAGGGCCGCGCAGGCAGCCATCAACAAAGACGGCCAGCAGCC
>Ga0209415_10015353_pt1 | contig 12417 bp, 6 predicted proteins | sample PeaSoiSIISIP2007_FD_187696 | JGI IMG/M metagenome (GOLD analysis project Ga0209415, IMG submission 187696) | Peat soil microbial communities from Weissenstadt, Germany - SII-SIP-2007 (SPAdes) (version 2) | ecosystem: Environmental > Terrestrial > Soil > Wetlands > Peat | place: Germany... | reverse complement strand
ATCCTCCGTGCCTCCGTGTCTCCGTGGTGGATGTTGTGCATGCGGAGGCAGAGTGCGTAGGCAATCCGCGTTGTTTCTAGCCAACATCGGCCAACTGCTCACGCTGCGGTCTTCCTGCGACGCCGCTGGCCCCCGCCGCGGGCCAGATCTCAAAGAACTCGGCATCATCAAAGACGGCGCTGTGCTCTGCCTCGGCGGCAGGATCGTCGCCGTCGGAACCACCAAAGACGCCCTCCGCGACCCCTGGCTCAAGAAGAACCGCAAGAAAGTCACCGAGATTGACTGCGCCGGGAAAGTCGTTGTGCCGGGCCTTGTGGATTCCCATACTCATCCAGTCTTCATGCACCCACGCCTGGTGGATTTCGAGAAGCGCATCGAAGGCGCTTCTTACGAAGCGATCGCGGCGGCGGGCGGAGGAATCCGGTCAAGTCTGGACGCCGTACGCAAGGCCGCCCGGAGCGCGCTGGCTGCGAAGGTGCTGCCTGCGCTGCACGACATGGCCGCACACGGCACGACCACGGTGGAAGCGAAATCGGGCTATGGGCTGAGCGTCGAATCAGAACTGAAGTCACTCGAGGCCATCCGCGAGGCCGCTTCTCACTGGCAAGGAACGGTGGTTCCCACTTTGCTCGGAGCCCACGTGGTGCCAAAAGAGTTTCAGGGCCGCTCGCGGGAATACGTCGCCGTCGTTTGTACAAAGATGATCCCGCAAGCAGCGAAGCGGAAACTCGCCCAGTTCGTTGACGTGTTCTGCGACACCGGCGCTTTTACTGCGGAAGAAACGGAGCAAGTTTTTGCAGCGGCGGAAAAGTACGGCTTGGGCGTCCGCGCGCATATGGGCCAACTGTCCGAAACGCTGTTGTGGCCGTTTCTGCGCTTCAGTCCTGCATCGTTCGACCACATGGACCACGTCAACGCCGACGACATTCCGCAATTGGCTAAACGCGATACCGTGGCTACGCTGGTGCCTGGGGCAAATTATTTCCTCGGTTTGAAGACGTATCCCGACGCACGCCGCTTGATTGACGCGGGAGTCCCGGTCGCCCTGGCCACCGACTACAATCCCGGCACTTCTCCGACTCTCAGCATGCCCATGGCGATGTCGCTGGCCTGCACGCACATGAAAATGTCACCGTCGGAAGCCATTGTGGCGGCGACGATCAATGGCGCGTGGGCGCTGCGGCTGGCCGAGCGAAAAGGCAGCATCGAACCGGGCAAAGATGCCGATCTTGCCATCTTTGCCGTGAGCGATTACCACGAGATCCCTTACTGGTTCGGGAGCAATCGCTGCGCGATGACCGTGCTGAATGGAGTTGCGGCATCCCGCGACTGAAAAAGAGCGGCCTCCGCTCAAGGCATGACAGGCAAAACCAGATGCGACGCCTTCGGTGGCGAGCAATAGATCCGCTGCTTCGCGGACACGAAGTCCGACGCCTCCGCCTGGTAAATGCTGGCCACGAATTTCTGCGGATTGCGGTCAATCACCGGAAACCAGGTGGACTGAATCTGCACCATGAGGCGATGCCCTTTCAGGAAGACGTGATCGTGATCGCGCAGAGGAATATTCCATTCAGTCGGCCCGTTCGGCGCGAGCGGGGTAGGCTTCTCGTAGCTCGTGAGATAGCGGCCGCGGCGCACTTCCATCGCTACCGGTAACTCGTAGCCATTCAACGACTGCGCATATTGCCCCGGCTTCGGTCCGTCATCACTCCATGCATTCTTCTGCGCGTTGTCGGGATAAACATCTATCAGCTTCACGACAAAGTCGCTGTCGGTTCCCGAAGTTGAAGCGAACAGCGTCGCCGATAGCGGGCCGGTAACGGTGAGATCGTGATCCAGCGGCTGGCTCACATAGGTGAGAACGTCGGAGCGGCCGTCCACAAAACGCTGGTCGGCCACTTCCCAGGTTCGCCAGTCGCCGCCCGGATACGTAGGCGAGATCGGACGCTGCCGGTAGGGCACAGGATTCGCCGGGTCGGACACATACTCGCGGTAATCCTTGCGGATCGCAGCCTCAGGCGCAGTGAAGGTGAGCGTGCCGTCGGCTTGCAGATATAAGTTGGTGAGCTTCGCTTCCTTTGGCGGCCAAACTGGATAGGTATGCCAGGTATTCGAACCGCTCTGGAACGTGCTGGCCTGCCACGCCGGCTTGTCGCCTTGCCCGTGCAGATAGTAACGGAAAAACGGCGCCTCAATATTTTCGCGGAACTCGCGCGATGTCTCATGCCCTCCGAATGGGATGATACCGATGCTGTCACCCTTGCCCCCTGCCCACTGCCCGTGAAACCAGGGACCGGCCACCATGAAGTTGGTGTGCTGAGGATCGTTTTCTTCGGCATGACGGAAAATCTGCCACGGCCCCCACGGATCTTCCTGATCCCAGAATCCGGCCACGTTGAGATTGGGCACGGTGGATGCGTGCAGTTGCCGTACCCACGCTTCCTTCTTCCAGAAGTCGTCGTAATCGGGGTGTTCGATACTTGAATTCCAGTAAGGAATGGACCCGTGGAGATACTTGCCGTTGATGTTCGACAGCGGCCCGAGGTCGAGATACCACTGGTAGGTATCGTAGGTCTCAAAATCAAAATGCGTGTTCTTGTTCTTGTCGGCCTGCTCCATGACCGCATATTCAAAGTCATAGCTCTCGCGCAGCGCGCCATAGCGGTGATCGTCGTCATTCATCCACTGGTCCACCGGCGACGCCTGCTCGCTCATGGCCTTGAGCGCAGGATGAGGATGCAGCAGCGCCAGCGCGGTCGTCAGCCCGTCATAAGAAACGCCGTACATCCCGACTTTGCCGTTGTTGTTGGGCACGTTGTGGATGAGCCACTCGATCGAATCATAGGCATCGGTGGTTTCATTGGTGGCTTTGGGATCGTTCAAGTCAACCCACGACGACAGATTGAAAACCCCTTCCGATTTGAATCGCCCGCGCAAATTCTGGATGACGAAGATATAGCCGTCCTGGGCGAGTTCTTTAATAGAGGAAGGCATCTGTTCCGGCGGCTTTTCCGGAACGCCGTAAGGGGTGCGGCGGAACAGAATCGGAAGCGGCTCGCTCTGGTCTATCGGAGTCAGAATTGCGGTCTGCAAGTGAACGCCATCGCGCACCGGGATCATGACTTCGCGGAGGGTAAACAGCGGCTTCGGCGCCGGCTGCTCGGGCGCCTGTTGCGCGGCCCCGCAGGCCGCAATCAGCAGAATCAGCAAAAATCGCGTATCAAGAAAACGCACCATGAATCCTCCGGCGGCCTTCGAACAAGAAGTCGAGCCGGAAGTATATCAACCGGCCACGCTACCTTCTAGAACGCTCCCCCTGGAATGACCGCTAGAACAACCGGCCCAGCGTGAAGTTCACGCGGCTCTGGCCGGTCGGGCTGACGCTGCCCGCCAGCGCGATCGGGCCGACAAACGTGTCGGCGATCACTCCCAGGTTGAAGGTTCCGCGCACCGCCACCGGGCCCGGGTCGTGGCCCGCCACGCCGAATGCACTGCCGGCTTCATACCAGGCTCCCCAATAAATCCTGTTCCCTACAATCTGCGGCAGGCGGTAGAGTTCGCGCCGGAATCCCAGCGCGGAGTAGGCATAATGGTTGCCCAGAAACTCATCGGGGAGATAAGCGCCCAGCCGGAATGGCCCACCCAAAGCAAACTCCTGGAAAGGCCCGGCGTTGCCCCGAAAAGTTGTTCCTCCAGCCGCCAGCAGGAACAGCGACGTCTTCCCGCCGACCGGAACGAAGTTGGAAGTTTGCAAATCCAGTTGCCCGATCGGATGCAGCAATCCCGGGCTCTGCATGACGCGTGAAAGTGTCGCGACCACGCGTGTGCCGGTGCCCGGGACCGAGGGGCTATCCTGGCTGTCCCAGACGTACCGCAGCCGGAGTTCACCGGTGCTGCCGTGCACGATCGGCAGGCCTGCGCCGCCCACCAGGGGATCCAGCTTGCCTGCGAAAATCTCGTAGCCGAGCCGGGTTTCACTGCGCCGCCCGGAGTAACCCAGGTCGAAGCCGCCGCCCGCGCGCTCATCGCCGAAAACCGCAACCCGGGTCAGGCCGGTGAATGAGTTCCGAGCGTACTTGGAGACGAAAATGTAAGGAGCGGCGAAGAACCGTGATCCCGCCAGAGGTTGAAAGAATTCAGTAGCCGCCAGATTGCTGGAACCGAAAAGAAGATCGCTGCGCCATTCACCGCCGTGGTGGGCAACATCCATGAAGGTCACGCGCGCGCCGGCGGAGAAATCAAACGCGGACACGCCCGACCCGTTGACGTTGACGGCGAGATCTACAAAAGGCGGGCCGTAAGACTTCTCGTGAGTCGTTACCCGCAGCCCAGGCACGCCACTCTGCGCAAAACCCTCATAACCCAGCCGGTCGAACTGGCCTTCCCCGGCGATGCGTGTAAGCCGAGTCTCCAGCTTGGGAAGGTTCAGCGGTCCGCGCAGGGTCTTGGCGAGTTGGTGTTGAATCCTGGCATCTTGATCAGAATCGGCTCCAACCACCTCGATTTTCTCCACCTTCTCAGGTTGCGGATGCTTGCGGGCCATCCGAGCGGCCAGATACTGCTGCCACTCCTGCGCATCCTGAATGCCATAAGGAAGAAGCCTTTCGCCCTGGTTTGCCGCTGTCTTGTAGCCGAGTTGAATGAGCTCGTCCACCCGCGAGTAATCGTTGATGGAAAACCCGCGCATATCCACGCTGACGGTGGCCTGCGCCTGGGCGAGGGATCGCCGCTCGTTCTGCGTGATCATGATGTCTACCGAACGCGAGAGCATCCCGGTGAGCGTATTCAGCTCGGCGCGATCGCCCGGAGGAACCCGCAGTTCCACGGCAATGACTACCTCTGCACCCATCTCTTTAACAGTTTCGACCGGAATGTTCTGCACCATGCCGCCATCGGCTAGAACGTGCCCGTTGATTTCGACGGGCGTGAACACGCCCGGAATCGCCATCGAGGCGCGCACTGCCCGAGCCAGTGGTCCGTCACCGAGCACAATGCGCTCTCCGCTCATCATGTCCGTGGCTACGCAGCGGAACGGAATCGGCAAGGCGTCGAAAGTGGTGCTACCAAACTCGGGAAACGCGATGCGGTCGAGGAGTAGTTCTACGCCTTCACCCGGATTGAAGCCGTTCGGTCCGCTCAGACCGTGCTTCAGGCCCAGCGGCGCTTCGATCAGGAAGTCACGACGGTCTTGCTTCCGGCGATAGGAGAGCTGCTGGTAGGTCGGCTCCGGACTCATGGCCTCATCCCAGTTGATCTTCGCGGCAAAGTCCCGAATCTCGGCCGGCGACATGCCGCTGGCATACATCGCTCCGATAATGCTTCCCATGCTTGTGCCCGCGATCCGGTCCACCGGAATATGGTTCTCTTCCATCCAGCGCAGAACGCCGATTTCGGCGAGACCGAGCGCGCCGCCGCCACTCAACGCCAGGCCGATTCGCGGACGCTCATTCGTAACCGGTGTGGCGGGCGGCGCAACCGTTTCCTGTGCCTCTGTGAAATCCGCATCTACACCACTCCACAGCAATAGGATCAGAGTCCAGCCCCTGGTTGATCGCCGGAAAAAAGCCATCGGGAACTCCTGAAGTGCGTCTGAAGATTCTCTATGGTAAGAGGAAAAGGTTAACAGGTTTGAGCGCTGGGAATTCGAGGCGGCTGGCGCGACTCACCACTTCACATCACCGACGGCACGGTAATACCCATCACCGCCAGCGCGCGAATCAGTTCGCGCCGTACGACTGCCGCGGTGGCCAGCAGAAACTTTTTTCTTGCTTCTTCGGGTTCACTCAGAATCGGATAGCGGTGGTAGAACGTGTTGAATAGCTGCGCCAGTTGGAAAACGTGCTTGGCCAGATACGCCGGCTCGGTGGTGGCAATGCACTGCTCGATGATGTGTGACGTCTTGGAGGAAGCCAGCCAGAGCTCCCAGATTTCGTCAGCGTCGCTCCCGGTCAGATACGTCGTCAGTTGCTCGGGCGAGAGGCCGCCGGCAACGTCGCTGCAGTACGTATCCGCGTCCCCACCCGCCTTGCGAAAAATGCTGGCCGCCCGTACCACCGCATACTGCGCGTAAGGCCCGGTTTCGCCCTCGAAACTTAGCGCGTCTTTGAAATCGAACGCAATAACCGACGGCTTGGTGTACTTCAGCATGAAATAACGGAGCGCCCCGATGGCGATCTGCGTGGCAATCTTCAGACGCTCATCATCGGGAACCTCCGGATGGCGCGAGTCTACTTCGTTCCTGGCTGACGTAATGAGTTGATCGAGCAGATCATCGGCCTTCACGCCGAACCCTTTGCGCCCGCTGACTTCGATGTAGGAACGCGCCTTGTCTTCGTCACTCAGCCTGTAGCCGAGTTCCGCCGCGCAACGAGGAGTGAGCGCAACCATCTCGTATGAAAAATGGGTGTAGTGGTCGGCGGCTTCGTCGTGGCCAAGTCCGCGCAGGGCTTCGATGACGGTGCTCTGCGCCTCGGACTGCCGGGCATCAATGACGTTGTAGATTTCGGCGACGTCGCCGAAATGGGGATGATCCTTCTCGCCGTCGGTTGTCGAAATCCAGCAGTCGTGATCGTTCGGATAGCGGTAAAACTTCCGATAGCCGAAGTCGCGCCCCAACAGCCCAAACTTCCACATGTGGTAGGCAATGTCTTTGCCCACGTAACCGACCGTGCCGTTGGAGCGAACAATGACTTTCTGATCTTCCTCGTTAATTTCGTCTTCCTCTGTGCCCTCTGTGCCCTCAGTGGTTGAGGTCTTCGTCCCTGCCCGCCGCATCACCCAGCAACCTTTATTCTTCCCCTCACTCTCGAAGCTCAGAACGCCGGCTTCCTTCAGCTTGCCGAACGCCGCATCCCAGAAGTGCAGGTGCAGAATCTCGCTCTCGCGCGGCAGGAAGTCATACTCGATGTCCAACCGGTCCATCGTTTCCAGATGCCGGCGCAGCACTGCCGTCGAGATCAGGTCCGCCACCACAGCGGCCTCGCTGCTCGCATCTTCGATCGCATGCAGCGTCTGCAGGCGAACCTGCGCGTTCTGCTTATCCTGCCCGTACCATTGCGAAACGCTGGCATAAAGATCCCAGCAGTAATAATCGAAGCGCGGCTGGCGGGCAAGAGCTTCAATCTCGGCACGGGATTTCTTCTCAATGTGGGTGAATCCAACGACGACATCTGCGACCTGCACTCCGGTGTTATCGATGTAGTTCTGAACGTCCACTTCCCTGCCGGCATAGCGCAGCAGGCGCACAAACGTATCGCCCAGAATCGCATTCCGCAGGTGCCCGATGTGCGCCGCCTTGTTGGGATTGATGCTCGAATGCTCGACCAGAATCTTGCCGGGCGGAGTCAATGCAGGCGGCTTCCGGTCCGCCGCGAGCGCAGTACACAACCATGCCCGGTCAATTCTGACGTTCAAATAGCCGGGCGGGGCAACCTGCATTTCGGCGATGCCTTCGACCGCGCCAATCTCGGCCCGGATGGCTTCGGCAATCTTCAGCGGGGCCGAACGCAGCGGCTTGGCGAAAGGAAAAACCGGGATGGCAAAGTCCCCAAGTTCCACCTTCGGCGGCTGCTCGACGACCACTTTCGGCAGAGCCGCTCCGGGGTACCGGCGCTGCAGGCACTCGCGCACCGCCTGGGCCAGCCGATGTTCCAGAAGACGATACAAGGATTCCCTCTAAGCTGTTGAAGAAACAGTGATTCTAACAGAGCCAGCCGGCGGTGCAGGTTTGACGCCAGCAGAGGCGTTCCCTATGATGAAAGTTCCGCCGCTAGTCGTTAGTCATCAGTCGTTGGTCGTTAGTCGTTCGTCGTTGGCCAGATAGACTCGTTTCCATTTAGAGACCGATTCGACAGCTAACGCGCAGGTTGGCCAACGACCAACGGCCAGCGACTAGCGACCAAAGACTAACGACCAACGGCGATTTTCCTATGCGTATTGCCTACCTGGAGTGTTTTTCCGGCATGAGCGGCGACATGTTCCTCGGCGCCCTCGTGGACGCCGGAGTTCCGGCCAAAACACTCGAGGACGCCGTGGCAGCGCTCGATGTCGGAGCCAAGTTAGAGATTTCCCGGGTAATGCGGAGCGGAATCTCCGCAACCAAGGTACACGTTCAGGTCGCCGGAGACGAGGATGTGGCGCGGGCGCCCTCGCCCGCGAACCCAGCCAGCAAGAACGAACATTCAAGTGAAGAACATTCCAATAAGCATCGAGTTGACCACAGGCATTCGTCAGAGGGTCAAGATTCGCGGGCGGGGGCGCCCGCGCCACACAAACACTCCCATGCTCACGGCCTGACCGAGATCCGTGAAATCATTGGCAAGGCCGGCATCAGCTCTGCCGCAAAGAAAACAGCAATTGCCATCTTCGAAGCACTGGGAGAAGTCGAAGCCGGAATTCATAATATCCCCGTCGAACAAGTCCACTTTCACGAGATCGGCGCCGTGGACGCCGTGGTGGACATCGTTTGCGCGGCGGTCGGAGCCGAGGTTCTCGGGGTGGACCAGATCATCTGTTCGCCCGTGAATGTAGGCGGCGGCAGCGTGAACTGCGCCCACGGCACATTCCCCGTCCCGGCTCCAGCGACCGTCAAATTGCTGCATGCCGCGCCAGTGTATTCTTCGGGGCTGCAGGCGGAGTTGGTCACTCCGACGGGAGCGGCAATTATTCGAACCCTGGCCAGCAGTTTCTCCGCGTTTCCCGAGATGACGATCGAAAAATCCGGTTACGGCGCAGGATCGCAGGATTTTCCGGGTCATCCCAATGTAGTGCGTTTGACGATTGGCGAGGCAGCTTCCACCTTGGCCGCTAAGACCGCCACGGAAAGAGTGACTGTTCTCGAAGCTACGCTGGATGACCTCAATCCCCAGGTGTTTGGCTATGTCACGGATCGCTTGCTCGCAGACGGCGCATTAGACGTTTTTGCCATGCCGGTGCAGATGAAGAAGAATCGTCCCGGAACTCTGCTGACCGTGTTGTGCAAGCCGCAGGATGCGAGCCGGCTCACGCAGTTGATCTTCACCGAAACCACAACGCTCGGCATCCGCCAGCGCGACGAGGTGCGGCGCACTCTGGCGCGGCGATGGGAGAGCGTGCGAACTCCATGGGGCGAAGTGAAAGTCAAAATCGGCAGTATGAACGGGACGGTGACCAGCTACGCGCCGGAATACGAAGACTGCCGGCGCATTGCGGCCGAGCATCACGTGCCGCTGAAGACCGTCATGCAGGAAGCGACGAGGGCGTACCTGAGCGGGAGGTGAGCAGGGGAAACAGAAGAGCGTCCCCTGTGATCCCCCGTGCCCTCTGTGGTTAAAGAAAAAACTATGCCCCGGAAGTTCTACATCACGACTCCGATTTATTACGTGAACGCGCGGCCGCACATTGGCCACGCCTACACCACCATCGCCTGCGACACCATCGCGCGCCGCCAGCGCATGCTGGGCGCGGACACGTTCTTCCTCACCGGCACCGACGAGCACGGCCAGAAGATCGAGCGCGCCGCCCAAGCCGCGGGCAAGACTCCGCAGCAGTATGCCGACGAGATTTCCGTCGAGTTCCGCAATCTCTGGAAGCGGATGGGCATTTCGAACGACGATTTCATCCGAACCACGGAAGAGCGTCACAAGAAGCGCGTGCAAGAGCTTTTCCGCACCATCCGCGACAACGGCTACATCTACAAGGGCACCTACACCGGGCAGTACTGCGTCTCCGACGAACTCTATGTAGACGGCGCCCAACCCGGCGATCCCTGCCCCACCTGCGGCCGCATCACCGAAACGGTGCACGAAGAGAACTACTTCTTCAAGCTCTCGGCCTTTCAAGATAAGTTGTTGGAACTCTACAAGGACCCGGAGTTTATCCGTCCCGAGACCCGCCGCAACGAAGTGATCTCGTTTGTGAAGTCCGGGCTGCGCGATCTCTCCATCAGTCGCTCGACGTTTTCCTGGGGCATTCCCGTGCCCGACGATCCCAAACACGTGATCTATGTCTGGCTTGACGCACTTGCGAATTACATCACCGCGATCGGTTATGGTTCCACCCATGCCGGAGCACAGGAAGCGTTCAAGAAATACTGGCCGGCCGACGTGCACATGATCGGCAAGGAAATCGTCCGCTTCCACTGCGTCTACTGGCCCGCGTTTCTGCTGGCAGCGGGACTGCCCCTGCCCAAGACCATTGTGGCCCACGGCTGGCTGCTGTTTGAAGAGAGCAAGATGTCGAAGTCGCGCGGCAACATCGTCCGCACCGAAACGATTCTTGACGTTCTTGGCGCCGACGCGCTGCGCTATTTCCTGCTGCGTGAAGTTGTGTTCGGTCAGGACGGGTCGTTTTCTTTCGACGCGCTCGTACAGCGCTACAACTCCGACCTCGCCAATGGCCTGGGAAACCTGGCCAGCCGCACGTTAACCATGATTAACCGTTATTTCAAAGGCGAAGTACCGTATCCTTCGCACGCGGCGGGGCATACCGCCGCGGATGATGTGATCGCCGAAGTGGCTGGCAAAACGATCAGGGATTTTGGGACACTTTTCGATCAGTTTCAGTTCTCCCGCGCGCTCGAGTCTGCATGGGCCCTGGTCGCGGCCGTGGATAAGTACATCGTCGAGAATGAGCCATGGTCGCTGGGCGAGAAACAGGATGACGACAGCCGTTCGCGACTGGCCACGGTTCTCTACACGTCGGCCGAGGCGTTGAGAATCGCCACCGCGCTCGCCCATCCCGTCATGCCGGACGCAACCGCAAGAATATGGTCGCAGATGGGCCTGGGCGAGATTCAGAAAGTTGCGTTGGCCGATCTGGCGTGGGGGCAACTGCGCCCGGGCACAAGTCTCGGGGAGGTCAGCCCGGTCTTTCCCCGCGCCGACAAAAGCGCCATCGAAAGGATGCAACAGATGGAAGAGCAGCAAAGAGGTGCGACGGCGGAGGAAGCGAAAATTCCCGCGCCCGCGCCAGCGTCAGCAGCTCCGGCCACAGCCCCGACTCAGGAGAGCACGAAAATCACGATTGACGATTTCGCCAAGATCGAGCTGCGCGTGGGCGTGGTGAAAGTTGCCGAGCGAGTTCCCAAAGCCGACAAGCTCTTGCGCCTGGAAATTGATATCGGGACTGAGGTGCGGCAGGTTGTGGCGGGCATTGCCGAGGCCTATGCCCCCGAGACCCTCATCGGCCGCAAGGTGGTCATCGTGGCCAACCTGGCTCCCCGCAAACTGCGCGGCCTGGAGTCGAACGGAATGATCGTCGCCGCCTCGCTCGAAGGCGGGAAGCCCGTGCTGGCAAGCTTTCTGGAGGACGTGCCCATCGGAGCGCGGCTGAAGTAAGGAAGTCAAGATCAAAACCGCGCCGAGCTTTCGCTCGGCCGGACAGCCGGGGGCGGCTGTCCCTACATAACCATGGTCATCATCGGAATGCTTTGCGAACGACCAACGACTAGCGACCAACGACCGTGTTCGTAGACTCCCACGCCCATCTCGAAGGCAAGCAGTTCGCCCCCGATCGCGAAGCAACCATTGCGCGCGCCCGCGAGGCCGGCGTCCGGAACATGGTCGCCATCGGCAACGGCGACGGCCCGGCAAACTTCGACTGCGGCATCCAGCTCGCCGAGAAATACGACTTCATGTACGCCACTATCGGGATTCATCCCCATGAAGCTCGGCTGGCCGATCAGGCCGCCTACGATCGAATGGCCGAACTGGCACGCCATCCCAAGATCATCGCCTGGGGCGAGATCGGCCTCGACTATTACTACGATCACTCTCCGCGAGACGTGCAGAAACAAGTCTTCGCGCACCAAATGGAACTGGCCGCGGCAGCGAAACTGCCCATTGTCATCCACTGCCGCCCTTCCGAAGGCAGCGACAATGCCTGGGAGGATTGTCTGGGACTCATCGAGAGTCAGTGGTCGGCCAACGGCCTGGGCGGAATCCTTCACTGCTTTACCGGTACGGCTGCTCACGCCAAGCGCGCCCTGGACATGGGGTTCATGATTTCCTTTGCCGGCAATGTCACGTATCCCAAGGCCCAGCAGATTCGCGACGCCGCCCTGGAAGTTCCGCTCGACCGTATGCTCATCGAGACCGACTCGCCCTACCTGGCCCCGGTGCCGCACCGCGGGAAGCGCAACGAGCCGGCGTTCGTGCTTGAGACCGCCCGCCGATTGGCCGAACTGCGCGGCCTTGGCATGGACGAAATGGGCGAGCGCACCTCCCACAATTTCTACAAGTTTTTCAAATTGGCTGAAACGGATGAAAACAAAGTTCCGCCTCGTTAAGTCCTGACTTTCTGTTAACCTCAGGTTAAAGATTCCATTGTTTCAGAAAGATTAGAAATGTATGCCTGAGAACACCTTCGACGTCGTCAGCAAGATTGATCTGCAGGAAGTCTCCAACGCCATTCAGCAGGCGCTGAAGGAGATCCATACCC
>Ga0209415_10015352_pt1 | contig 12417 bp, 12 predicted proteins | sample PeaSoiSIISIP2007_FD_187696 | JGI IMG/M metagenome (GOLD analysis project Ga0209415, IMG submission 187696) | Peat soil microbial communities from Weissenstadt, Germany - SII-SIP-2007 (SPAdes) (version 2) | ecosystem: Environmental > Terrestrial > Soil > Wetlands > Peat | place: Germany... | reverse complement strand
TCCAGGCCCAGTTCAATAACCGGACCCGATCCGTCGGACCTTACCACTCGCTCCTTCAAAAGAAACGTGGGCATTCTCTTCTCCAGTCGAAATGCATACCGGACCGACGCCCTGCTACCTGGCTACGTCCAACGTGGGCCAACCACGGTGTCGTCCTATCTATCTAATTAGAAGGTTCGCACGAATGGACGAAAAATGGAAGTATATTTCTTAATTTTTCGATGACGGCCGCATGACTCCATTGCAAGCGGTATCATCGTGGCGCCCGGTTGCCGGTCAGCGGAATGGTGTAATGACGCGAACGTTACTCTCAGGTTATCAACGGGTTCTCTTCAGCCACATGTCCAGGGCCTGGTCCACCTGCTCTGAAGAAAAGCTCGCCGAAGCCGTCACCAGGGATTTAGCCTGGCTCACCTGAATTGCATCGTAAACCCTTAGCAGTTCCGGGTGATTATCCGGGGTACTGAGCCGGGCCATGCCGATCGCTCCGCGCAGCGCATCGTGGATGTGGGTTGCGTCGTTGTCGGTGTCGCACTGCACATGCGCGCTGAAGTCCAGGCCATTGCTGAAGTCGATTCCCACTACTATGGTTCGTATCCCGCGCAACATCCGGACGATGCTTCCCAATCTGCTTTCGTCGTTTTCGCCGAAGCGCATACCCGGCGATCCGCCCGCTCGGACCAGCCAGAGCTGGTCGCGCGCCGGAATCTCCTGAACAAGAGGTTGCAGCGCAACGGGCAAACCGCTGCCGCCGCGATCATGCGCGTCGATGATGCCCTCCACAGAGGCCGTATCGCCCGCAGCGGCGGTCGTGGAATCGAGGAACGTTAGGGCAGCGCGATCAGACGTGTACAGGGCGTGCCCTTTGTAGGAGAGCGAGGTGGCACCACGAGCTTGCAAACGGGATGCCAGATCGCTCACTTGCAAACGGTCGCGGAGGATTATCGCCGCCCCTATTCCATTCGAGCACGCCAGGACCTCGCGGATGTCGCGGCGCGGATCGAGGCCGGTTGCCTGTGTGAAACGATTCAGGTCCGGCAGAGCCAGCGTTTGCAGTTTCTGCCAGGCCGGCGTTCGGCTGAGATGCTCCATGTCGGCGCCGAGAAGGTACACGGTATCGGCGGGGACCAGGGCGGCCAGCGCCGGATCGATGCGCACCGACTTCGCCCCGCTGGACCGGCAGGACACCAGGCACGCCAGCCCTGCCAGAAGCAGGAGAAGACGACGCATCAGAAGCTCCTTCGCGAGAAAACGTACAGCGCGGACCCGAGCATCACGGCGGCGAACAGAGCCGAACTCCAGATGGGCATCCAGCCGCCGAACGTATGATCCATGATCGCATTCAGCGTGATGCGTCCGACGTCGTACACCTTGGGCAGGATGTAATACAGCGTGAGCCACAGCCGGCGCGACCACTCCGACGAAAGCAGCTTCATCATGGTGTCCTTCGCCGCGAGAATGAGGCTGATGATGAGCAGCCCGATGGTGATCATGATAGACAGCGCAGTACTGTCGAAGAGCACTCCGACCAGCACCACCACCGCCAGCAGCACGGCGAAAATGAAGGTCGTGGTGGGAATGGCCAGCAGGAAAGCAGGCGACCAGATGCCCGTCTTCCAGCCGAGGATCAGCCACACGCCGATCACCAGGTAGACCGTGTTGCACAGCACTACCAGCAGGTTCCCGACGTAACGCCCCAGCAGAATGTGCCAGCGCGAGAGCGGCTTCGACACCAGCAGCTCGATGCGCCCAGGCTCCAGCACGCTCGGCGTCAGGCCGGCCGAGGCGAACACGGCGATGACGTTCCCCCACGAGTAAAGGAACGCCGCCACTCCGCCGAACACCCCTCGCACCAGCCGCTGAGCGTCCACGGCGCCATGCTGACGAAAGCCGAACAGGGAGATGGAAGCGGTGGCTCCGGCCACGATGTCGATCTTCATCACGAACAGGAAGAACACGATCATCAGGGTGGAGAGGCCGAACAATCCCCAGAAAATCTTGCGCGCAATGGCTTCGCGGAAGGTGTCGCGGATGAGGGCCATGCTGGCGGTGCGATTCATGCCGTTACCTCCACGGCTTTGGGCGCGCCGGCCACCCCGCCGCCGTTGCCGATGGTGCGCACGAACACGTCTTCCAGCGTGCTCGAAGTCTGGCTCAGCGCTTCAATCAGGCAGTTCTCTCGCCGCAGCAGATCGATCGCCTCATTGGCGTGCTCGCGCGTCGCGAACTGGAAATCGATGACGCCGTCGCGCGCGGCCACCGCCACCGCTCGCTCGCGCAGCGCCGTTTCCAGCGCTTCCGGTACCTGCGCGGCGGTCAGTTTGTAGCCCTTGCCGGCGATGAGCTCCTTCACCCTGCCCGACAGCGCCACGCGCCCCTTGTGAACGATGGCCACCTCGCTGCAAAACAGTTCCACTTCCGCCAGCAGGTGCGAGTTGATGAAAATGGTGACGCCCTTCTCCTCGAGACCGCCGAGAATCTCCCGGATGTGGCGCCGGCCCATGGGATCCACGCCGTCGCTGGGCTCGTCGAGAATCAGCAGTGTGGGTGAGTGCATGAGCGCCTGCGCCAGTCCGAGCCGCTGCAGCATGCCCTTGGAGTATTTGCCGATGCGCATCGCGCCCCAGCGCTCCAGTCCCACCAGTTCCAGCATCTCCGGGATGCGGCGCTTGCGGTCGGCGGCGCTCATCCCCGAAAGCGCGGCGTAGAAATCGAGCATTCCGGTGCCCGTGAAATAAGTGGGAAAGCGATGGTTCTCGGGCAGGTAGCCCACCGGCCGGCGCGCTTCCGGCTGGTGGACGTCTCTTCCGAATACCCGCGCCGTGCCGCCGGTCGGAATCACCGCGGAGAGGAGCAGCTTGACGAAGGTTGTTTTGCCGGCGCCATTCGGCCCCAGCAATCCGAAAGTAGCGCCTCGCGCCACCCGCAGCGATATTCCATCGACCGCGCGCACCTCGCGCCGCCGCCAACGCGAACGATACGTCTTGCTCAGATCGGATGTCTCGATGGCGTAGTCTGCCGGCATCAATTCAGAATACGCCGCTGGTCCCGTACTTGTTCCCGGCCTCTCCCAATGCCGGCACAACGGAGCGGACCGCCCGGTTTTCCCGAATGTCACCGTGGGCGGCTCCGCCCTGTGCCGGAGCGGCTACAATAGTACGGTCCATGAACTGGTTTCTCGCCAAGACCGACCCGGAAACCTACTCGCTCGATGACCTCGAACGCGACAAGCGCACTGTCTGGGACGGCGTCACCAACCCCCAGGCGGTGCGTTCCATTCGGGAAATGAAACCGGGCGACGGGGTCCTGATTTACCACAGCGGCGGCGAATCGGCCATTCTCGGGATTGCACGCGTAGTGTCGCCGCCGCGGGACGATCCGAAGAACAGCCGCTCTGCAGTTGTCGATCTCGAATTCGTACGCCGGCTGGATGCTCCGGTGACTCTTGCGGAGGTGCGCGCTTCGAGTCTTTTCGCTGATTGGGCGCTGGTTCGCCAGCCGCGCCTCTCCACCATGCCGGCGCCCGGCAAATTCATTGCCTGGTTGCGCCGCCGATTTCCGCGGGAAGATGCGTTCAGAGCCTCTTAGGTAAACGCCGGCGCAACGGAGCGGGCCGCCGGCCTTACTCGGGTCGCGCGGTGGGCGGCTCCGTCCCGTGCCGCCTATCCAGCAGACGTTCAATCGCCTCGATCACCATTCTTGGCAGGAACGGTTTCTGTAAAAACGCGGAGCGTTCGCGAATTCCGGGCGGAAAAACGTCGGTATTGAAGGGCAGACCGCTGGTGAGCAGGATGCGCACCGAGCCGCTCATGGCCGCGCACTCGAGAGCCATGGCGTCGCCGGCAAGCCCGGGCATGTTGATGTCCGCGATGATGAGCTGGTAGTCCTGGGGGGCCACCGCAAACATCTCGAGTGCTTCGGCAGAACCCGGGCACGCGTCCACGGCGAAGCCGCGCTGCCTCAGGAACGTCTCCAGGAGCCGGACGAGCGCCGGCTCGTCATCGACAAGGAGAATTCTGAGAGAACTCACCAGATCGCCAAAGGCCGCTCTCCGGTGGAGACGGCCAATCCCAATGAGACCCGGTTTTCCGCCTTGCTGGCGACGCTCCGGATGTTGTATTGGCGGTAGTCGTAGCGGGCCTCCATGTGCGCCAGCGAGAAGAGACGGCAGGTCGCTCCCGCGCCCCCGTAGAACCCGCCAAAAGGAGCGATGGTCTGCTCGCCGGCCGTGGTCATGTGTGAATAGCCGCCCGTCATTGCGAATGTCAAACGCTTGCTGCCGACATAGGAGTATGTAGCCGCGCCGGAGATCATCCGGGAGGTCAGGTAAATGCCGTCGCCGGGCATCAGGGTCATACCCCCGCTGATTCCGAACGCCGAACTGGCAAATCTCCTGCTGAAGCGCGCTTCACCGACCGGTATGATCACGTCCCGCTTCGCCGTGGTAACCGTGTAAGTCTCGCCAAGAATCGCCGCGATGACAGGGTCCAGGGGCACCTGGATCAGCCCCAACGTCACCACCCTCGCAGCGCCCCCGTCGAACCCGAAATCGGTTCTGGGTCCCAGACCATAAGACCAGCCGGCCTCCACCTGGTTGATATCGGAGAATCCGTAGGACCGTGGATACTCGAAATGCTCGTATGCGTAGGAGACGGAAACGGTCTGCCGCATGGTCCAGCGGTAGGCCATGTCGGCCCGGCCACGGTACCCGTCGGCGTTCACCAGAATGGGCGATTTTCTACGTACCAGAAAATCGTCACCGCCGAAGCCGAAGGACAGACGAGCGGTCTTTTGCCAGATCAGTTCCGCTGTGGTCTGTGAGAAGTAAGTGGTGGTATCGAAAAGATCGTTCAGGGGCACGCCCAGCAGATCGGAGTTGGCGAGCGGATAGAAGCTGAGCGTTCCGAAACTCAGGGCCGAGATGCCGCCGACTTCGTGCATGACAAGTTGCAAGTGACGCGACAGCCGGTGGGTCCACTGCAGATCGAGAAACTGGTTGGTCCCGTTGTAGCCATTGTTGGGCGTGTACTGGCGCCAGTCGCCCCGGTAGTCGAGGCGGATCTGATCGGATTCCCAGTTCTTCGACCCGGAGGCTCCGGCACCCATTTGAAGTCCATAGTCGTTGCCCTGTGCGGCCACCTGTCCCGAGGAGCTCAGCGTAGGTGGGGTGAGGCCGTTGTCCACCATCCCCGTGATGTCGCCCCACAACTGGAAGTCGAGCAGTTTTCCTCCGCGCGCGCCGGCGGTTGTCGAATCGCGCGAGAGAATCGAGGGCCCTTCGTAGGGCTCCTCGGATTGTGCTAAGGCTGGCGCCATCGAGGCGATGCCAATCCATGCCAGCAGTGCTAAGTCTCTGAATCTGCTCAAGATCAACCTCCCCGCCGCAATCGCCGACGCTTAGGCGCTCCGGCAAAGTATCGAGTAAGTACTCCCTACATTATCGGCGGAAGTACTATCGAGCGTGAGGGTTATTCCTCAGCCAGGGCTGGGCTTCCCTTCAGGGCTTCGGCGGCGGGCTGCAGTTACCGCGGCACACCGTTTCAGAGATTCGCCTGGCCGGCCCCAGCCGATCCGGTTCGGAAATGGTGGGGCGTCTCACACTGACGGTCTCCCGGACGCTGCCGTCGGCGCCTGGAACCCGCTCGACGATCTCTTCGGAGTGAAGCTTCAGGCCCGCATCCGAGCCGTCGATCACCGTCCCCGGAGCGGACTGATCGCGTAGAGTGATCTCGGTGCGCTCGGAGCCATCGGATGCTTTCGCCGAGTTCGTCACAATCTGGCTGTGCAGCACCAGCGCTCCCGTACTGCCCGGTTCGTATTCCGCCGTGTTCTCCGAAACCCGCCCGTCCTCCGCGCGATGCTCGGTGACTCTGCGCACGGCCTCATAGAAGCCGCCCTGTCCGTTCCGCCAGACGGTCTCGTTCTGTTGCCAGGCGTCCTTACTCTGCTCCTCGCGCACCACGTCGCGTTTTTCCACCACGTCGAGCGAGTCGTTCAGCGACGGGCGCGAGACGACGGTCTGGGAGTTCACAGTGCTTCCGTTGCGGCGCGTCTCGGTCTCGGTCCGCTCTGCGAGCGCCAGGTTGCCGTTCAGATCGCCGCGCCACGTGTCGTTCTGTTGCTCCACCGATCCGTCGGCCTGCGTCGTGGTGGTGATCGTCTGTTTTTCGCGTGGCAGAGGCTCGCCGTTGGGAGAATAACGCTGGATCATCCGCTCGACAACGCGGACACCCCCCGAATCCCTGACGACGTGCTGTTCGACGCGCTCGGCGGAGACGGTGCTTCCATTGAGCGACTGGCGGGTTTCGTAGACGCTGGAGTCTCCGTCGCTGCGAGTCGAACGGGTGTCGAGCCCCGGCATCGGCCCGCCGTTCACGTCGCGGGTGTCGAGATCGTACGTGGTGGTGCTCTTCGTTTCCTGAGGCAGGCCGAACAGACGAAAAGCCGCGAACAACAGCGTCGCGGCGGCGAGCCGGGTGATCCTCATGCCCCCAGCCTAAGGCGTGCGCCGACTGGCCGCAATATGTCGAACACCTTAATGAATTCTGCCTCCGGCCTCAGGAAATCGCCCGCCGGCCCCGCACCGTGTCCACCAGCCCTGCGGCGATCTCCCGCCCGTGGCGCAGAGCATCCTCGTAGGCGGCCCGGCGTTCGGCCGCCGTGTAGCGGTAGCCGATGCGGTAGTAGCGCTCCAGCGACATGCCAACCACGAACGTGCCTGCCCACGCGATGGCCGCCTTGGGTATGATGCCGCCGCCCAGCGGGATCTTTCCGACCAGTTCGCGCGCGATGGCGCGCCAGCCGAACGCTCCCGCGACAATCGAGCCGATCTCATTGCGTTGTTCGCGGTATCCCACGTCGCGATTGCTCGCGGCAGCCAGAAGAAAAGCCATACGAATCTGGTTGGCGGTCAGCACGGCGGTATCGGAAGCGAACTCGCCCGCCGCCCATGGGAGCGACAGCATGGGGACGATGTCGGGCAACGCCGTGGCGATCGCAAACAGCGCGTTTTCGCGAGCCACTTTGGCGATCACGCGATTGACGGCGGGCCGGCGAAACGGCTCCAGATGCCGGGCCAGCGGTACGGCCAGATCCTCATGCTCGTGGATGACCCGGCGCACGGTTTGTTCGGGATTCCGCCAGTCGAACGCGACAGCGTTGTGAGGCCGCGGTATCTGGTCGCTCCAGATCTCCACGTCGAACTGCTCGGGTGAATCGGGATCGCCGCGCTGCAGAATGTCGGTCGCCGCGTTGCGACGGGCCGGGCTCCAGGCGCGCGGCGCGAAGTACGTCTCCATTCGAAAGAAAGCCACCTCGCTCTCCGCGAAGAGCCCGACCCGGACTTTGCGTTCCGCTTTCTCGCGGACTTCGTGGGGCTTCAGCCAGCCCAGGGCGTCTTTCACGTGGCGCAGGTAGGTTAACGACATGGCGAGAAGGCCCGGAACAGAACCTGCAGGCCCTTCTGCCATTCTAAGCCCGTGCCGATTCTCTCCACTCTCACATCTGGTGAGAGGTAGCCGAGCACTGTTTCGTTACTGGGATGGAACATCAGCGCGGGCGCTACCAGCAGGAGCCGGGGAGGTTCCCTCAGCAGTTGCAGCCCCGGAAAGTAAACGGCTGAGGCAAAGTCCCCGCGTTCCAGATGCCAGCGCACGCGCATCCAGTAGTCCAGCGCCTGCAACGGCAGGTGGATGTCTTCACTCGCCTTGAGCTCGATTACCGTCAGCCGGCCGTCGGCGCCGGCAACGAGAAGGTCTATGAGACCGTGAGCCGTGGCAGCGAATGCCGGCACCTGACTGTAGATCGGTTCCGCAAGAAGTGCTGGATCGAGCCTGCGCAGCGACCCACGCACCTGAGCTTCCAGCACAAGCTCCGGCGCATCGCGCTCGAAGGCGCGCACGGGCCCGGATGTTTCGCGGCAGGGCTCCACTTTCGTATCCAGGTTGCCGTAGTCGCAGGCATCGAGAGGAAACTCGATGCCGTCCTTTGTGTACGCCCACGGCCGATAGCAGGCGGCCCGCTCGTCGAGGTAGCGAATGCGCAGACACGTGGTGCGTTCGTGGCCGGCGGGCAGGTAGAGGATCAGCCCGCGAATCGCATGCTTCGGCTCGCGGCGGCGCAGATAGTCGAGCCAGATCAGACCAAAGCCGAGAATTTCGTCGGCCACCAGCGCGTCATCGGGAGCGGCGATCGCGGCCCAGCCTTCCACGCCCGCGCGCAGAAAGGCTCGTGGAAAGTTGGGCGAGAGAGATGAGGTAAGAACGGCTTCGGTGGTGAGCTCGGCGATGCGAAAGCGGGCATAGTTGCGGTGCAGGAAACGGCGGAAACTCTCGCGCAGCGCAAGCCGGGCGGCGCGCCGGTGGAGCGGTTGTGCGGATGGAGCGGCCTGATCGATCAGCGAGACCGTGCCGGGGCGCTTCCCGAATCGCTCGACGCGCAGCGAGAGCCGTGTGCGGCTCTCCGAAGCCACGCCCACCACGCGCCGCACCAGCACGCGCTCTTCATCCCACGCCTGCAGAACCAGCCGTCCGCTGCGCTCCTCAAGCGCGTACGCGCCGTCCTGCAAGGGGAACAGCCCGTCGCCGTCCTCGGTAAGCACGGGCTCTTCCGCACGCTCGATAAACCTCTCAATCGTGGTTCGCGGATCATTCTTCAAAACCGGTCGCGGATCGTTCGCCGAAACCGGCGCTGCAGCGGTGGCCACGGACAACTCCTATGATGGATATCGTCGGTGCTGAAGGAAAGATTAGAAGCAATCCAGGAACGCATCGCTCGTGCCGCGGCCCACGCCGGCCGCCGCCGCGAGGACATCACATTGCTGGCGGTAACCAAGAAGTTTCCGGCGGATGCGATCGCCGCGGCCGCCGAGCTTGGCATTCGCGACTTCGGCGAGAACTACGTGCAGGAATTCGAAGGCAAGCGAGCCGCGCTCGCCGGCCTCGGCGGTGCGCGCTTCCACCTCATCGGCCATCTGCAGGCAAACAAGGCCCGTAAGGGGGTGGAATTGTTCGATGTCATCCAGACCGTCGATTCCGTGCGCCTCGCCGAGCGGCTGGACCAGGCGGCATCCGCCCCGCTCGACGTCATGATCGAGGTGAAGCTCTCTCCCGAATCGGCTAAGGCGGGGGTATCACCGGAAGATCTGCCCCAGCTCATCGCCGCCGTACGCGCCTGCGCGAACCTGCGCCTTCGCGGACTGATGACCATGCCGCCGTGGTCGGACGAAGCCGAGCCGTCGCGCCCGTATTTTCGTCGCCTGCGCGAGCTTGCCCAGCAGCACGCGCTGCCCGGGCTGTCTATGGGAATGTCTCACGATTTTGAAGTTGCCATCGAGGAGGGCGCCACGCTGATCCGCATCGGGACGGCGCTGTTCGGCCCGCGCCGCCGCGAATGACCACTGGGTTCTTCTCGCCCCTGCCTCCGGCTCGTACCGGCGTCGCGGACTATTCCGCCACGCTCCTGAAGGCGATGCGCGCCTCAGGCCAGGTGCTCGAGAATCACGGCGGAGACGTCAACCTCTATCACCTTGGGAACAATGCCCTGCACGGAGAGATATACGACCGCGCCCTGGCCGAGCCGGGTGTGGTGGTATTACACGACGCCGTGCTCAACCACTTCTTTCTCGGGAAATTCGGAAATGAGGTGTACGTCACCGAATTTGTGCATAACTACGGGGCATGGAGCGAGGATCTGGCCCGGCGGTTGTGGGCGGGCCGGTCGCGCTCGGCCGCCGATCCGTTGTACTTCCGCTACCCCATGCTGCGGCGGATTGTGGAGCGCTCGCTGGCGGTCATCGTCCACAATGCGCATGCCGCGCGCCTGGCTGGCGAGCACGGAGCCCGCGAAGTTCACCGGATACCGCATCTGTTCGAAGCGCTGGCCGTGGCGCCGGAACACCAGGTGGTCCGCCTGCGCGAACGCCTTGGCATGCGTCCCAGCGACCTGCTGCTTGCCGTTTTCGGGCACCTCCGCGAAACCAAGAGAATACCGGCGGTTCTGCGCGCACTCGCCAGCGCGCGCCGCACAAACCCCGGGGTGAGGCTTCTCGTCTGCGGCGATTTCGCCTCCCGCGATCTTCCTCTCGCCCTCGGCGAAGCGCTCCACTCCGAAGGCGTCTTCCGCACCGGCCATCTCAGCGACGACGAGTTCCTTCTTCACGCTGCCGCGACGGACGTCTGCGTGAACCTGCGCTGGCCTTCGGGCGGTGAGACGTCGGGCATCGCCATACGCCTCATGGGAATGGGCAAGTGCGTCATCCTCACCGCTGGCGAGGAAACCGCCGAGTTCCCCGACGGCGCGGTCATCCCGGTTGATGCCGGTCCGGCCGAGGAAGACATGCTCACCGCGTATCTGATCTGGTTGGCGGATAACCCCGGCAAAACGCGAGCGATCGGCGCCCGCGCGGCTGCGCATATTCGCGAATTCCACGCGGCGGAACGCGTTGCCGCCGAGTATTGGTGGGTTCTCTCCGGTTGTTATCATGAAAAGCACAGTTCCGCCGTAACGTGAGACTTGCTCTTTTTCTCTTCGCCACCGTGGCGGCGAGCGCCGGCTTCGCCCTCGCGGCTCAAACGGTCACCATCGAAAAACACCTGCACTTGCGCGTCTCCATGCGCGACGGCGTGCACCTTGACACCAACGTCTTCCTTCCCGCGGGCGGTCACCGCGTTTCCGCGCTGCTGGTTCGCACCCCCTACGGGAAAGGCGTCGATCTGTTCCCCGGCTACCCTGCGTTCCTTGAGCACGGCTATGCCGTGGTCACTCAGGATGTGCGCGGGCGATTCGCTTCCGAGGGTCTGTTCGACTCGATTCACAACGAAGGCTCCGACGGCTCCGAGACGATCGACTGGATCGCCCGCCAGCCGTGGTCGAACGGCCGCGTCGGCATGGTCGGCGGCTCCTATCTGGGAATCGTGCAATGGAAGACGGCGATCCTGGGCAACCCCCATCTGAAAGCGATCTGCCCGGTCGTTTCCGGGGACGACGATTACACGGACCGTTTCTACTCCACCGGCGGCGCCAGCAAGCTTGGCCATCGCCTGCTGTGGATGTCGGAGAATCTTCTGGCCCCCGGTTTCGCCCTGCCCACGTTTCAGAGCTACATCTACCATTTGCCGCTCCGCAGCATCGATCGCGCCGCCACCGGACAGCCCATCGGCTTCTACCAGCAGGCGCTCGATCACCCCGCCTACGACGACTACTGGAAGAAGCTGAGCGTGCGCGAACAGTTGAAGGACGTCACCACGCCGGTGTTCTCCGTGGGCGGCTGGTACGACAACTACGTCGAAGGCGACCTGGATGCTTTCACGACGCTGCGGAAGAAGGGCACGCCCGCGCACATCCTCATCGGCCCCTGGACCCACAATATGATGTGGAAGGCTCCCGGCTTCGACTTCGGCCCCCACGCTCTGGCGCCCATCCGCCGCTATCAGATCGAATGGTTCGATCGCTGGCTCCAGCCGAGCCATTCGGCTCCCCAGACTATCAGCCTGCCCGATTTGCCGGTGCGCATCTTCGTCATGGGACGCAATGAGTGGCGGGATGAGCGGGAGTGGCCGCTGGCGCGCGCGGTGGAGACGCCGTTTTATCTCTCGGGATCGGGCCACGCCAACACGCTGCGCGGCGATGGCATGCTCGACATGAAGCCGCCTCGCAAATCCGCGCCCGACCGTTTTATCTACGATCCGAAGACCCCGGTGCCCACGCTGGGCGGCGCGGTTTGCTGCGATCCGAGGATCTTCCCCTGGGGGCCCGTGGATCAACGGCCGGTAGAAGCGCGTCGCGACGTGCTGGTCTATACCAGCGAGCCGCTGAAACGAGCTCTGGAGGTCACCGGACCGGTTCAGGCGATGTTGTATGTTTCCACCTCGGCGCCGGACACCGATTTCACGGCCAAGCTGGTGGATGTCTATGCGGACGGTGACGCGCGCAACCTGAGCGACGGCATCCTGCGCCTGCGCTATCGTGACGGACTGGAGAAGCCGGTGCCCGATCGCCCCGGCGTCGTGAACGCGATCACCATTGATGTGGGCGTCACCAGCAACGTTTTCCTCGCGGGCCACTCCATTCGGCTGGAAGTGTCCAGCAGCAATTTTCCGCGGTTCGACCGCAATCCGAACACCGGCCGGCCGGTGGCCGATGAACGCGTACTTCGCAAGGCGCAGCAGACCTTGTACCACGACTCGCAGCACGCGTCGCGCCTGCTGCTGCCGGTGATTCCCGAGCCGGCCGCTGCAACCGGAGCGGGAAACAAAGGGAAGCCCCACACCACGCTGCATGGTAGAATGGCGGTCGGTGGCAGGCCCACCGCGGTCCTTCTTCGCAACACCACACCGAGAGCGGGCGCGTAGCTCAACTGGCAGAGCAACTGACTCTTAATCAGTAGGTTGAAGGTTCGATTCCTTCCGCGCTCACCAC
>Ga0209415_10015351_pt1 | contig 12418 bp, 6 predicted proteins | sample PeaSoiSIISIP2007_FD_187696 | JGI IMG/M metagenome (GOLD analysis project Ga0209415, IMG submission 187696) | Peat soil microbial communities from Weissenstadt, Germany - SII-SIP-2007 (SPAdes) (version 2) | ecosystem: Environmental > Terrestrial > Soil > Wetlands > Peat | place: Germany... | reverse complement strand
TTTGGCGACTTCGACAATGACGGCGACATGGACGTGCTCATCATGAACCGGAATGAGCCGCCCTCGCTTCTGCGCAACGACGCGCCGGCGGGCAATCATTGGATCAAAGTGCGGCTGGAAGGAACGAAAAGTAATCGCAGCGGTATTGGCGCGCGCGTGCTGGTGCGCTACGGTGGAAAAGTGCAGGCACAATGCCTGACCAGCCAGTCCAGCTTTCTTTCGGCGCACGACCCGCGCCTGCACTTTGGCTTGGGCGCCGCCTCCAAAGCGAGCGTTGAGATTCACTGGCCGATGGGCACAACCGAGTCCTTCGCTGATCTCACCGCCGATCAGCTGGTCACGATCCGCGAGGGCCAGGGGATCGTCAAAGGGAGACCATTTCGTTAGGCAGCTCGCGGGCGGCCATCCCAGGAGGAAACAAAGATGAGTACCGTACTCTTGGAGAAGAAGGTGAAGTTGAGTCGTCGGGACCTGTTGCGCGGTGCGCTGCTGGGAATGGCAAGCCTCCCACTCGTCCCGGTTCTCGGATGGACGCAAAAGCAACGCAGCTTTACCGAGCCGGCGCGCGTTCCTTACACCGGTTCCGATGATGCGCTGCTGGACGAGATTGAACGAACTGCGTTTGATTTCTTCTGGAACGAGACGGGCGCGGCGACCGGCCAGGTGAAAGATCGCGCCCAGTTGAATGGCAGTGACAAACATACGGTCGCCAGTATCGCGGCCACTGGTTTTGGGCTTACGGGGCTGTGCATTGCGGACGCCCGCAGCTACAGAAAGAAAGATGAGATCGTCGAGCGTGTTCGCCGAACTCTGCGTTTCGTATGGCAGAAGCTTCCCCATGAACACGGTTTCTACTACCACTTCATCGACGTGAACAGCGGGGAGCGGCAGTGGAAGTGTGAAATTTCGTCGATCGACACGTCCCTTCTGCTCTGCGGAGTGTTGACTGCGCGGCAACATTTTGCGGACGCAGAAATTCAGGACCTGGCCACCAAGATATACGAACGCGTGGACTGGCCGTGGATGTTGAACGGCGGCAAGACATTTTCCATGGGCTGGCATCCTGAGTCAGGGTTTCTCGATACCCGCTGGGAACACTACTGCGAACTCATGATGATCTACCTGCTGGCGCTGGGGTCACCGACGCATCCAGTTCCGGCGGAAACCTGGAAAGGATGGACGCGGCCCAAGGTAAAGTTTCAGGGTCTGGAATATATTTCAGGGAATGACCCGCTGTTCACGCATCAGTACTCGCAAGCCTGGTTCGATTTCCGGCGCAAGCGCGACGCGTACGCCAACTATTTTGAGAACTCGGTGAAGGCCACGATAGCCCACAAAATGTTCTGCCTGTCGCTGCGCGAGGAGTTTCCCGACTACTCCGACCACCTGTGGGGCATTACAGCATCGGACTCGGCCGCGGGATACCAGGCGTGGGGCGGGCCGCCGCGGCTGGGTAAGTTGGATGGAAGTGTGGTTCCATGCGCGGCTGGCGGGTCGCTGCCGTTTCTCACTCCCGAGTGCAAGCTGGTTCTGCGGACGATCCGGGAGCGCTATCCGAAGGCGTGGGGACGGTACGGGTTTGTCGATGCCTTCAACCCTCTGACCAACTGGTACAACCCCGACGTGCTCGGGATCGATCTCGGAATCACGATGCTGATGGCCGAGAATCTGCGCACCGGCTTTGTCTGGAACACGTTCATGAAGAATAAGGAAGCACAGCGGGGGATGGAGCGAGCCGGGTTTCAACCCGAGCAGAAATAAAAACCGAGGGACACCCGGACTTTCCGAGTGCCCCAGCGGGATCCACGACACAGCTAAGAGACACGCTGCCGCAGGATGAACAGGTTTGTTCTGCCTACGGAGCCGTGTGTTTATGACGGGTATTCTCTCCCGTTACGGAGTACACCCTAGAATTCGAACCGAGCTCCCAGGGTGATTACACGTGCAGCCAGGGCACCGTTGGACCTGCCGAAGTTTGAATCCAGAATGCTGCGATCGATGCCTCCGTTGCCACCGGTCAGGTTCAGGTTGTTGAAGAGGTTGTAAGCGTCGAGGCGGAACTCGAACCTGGCTCCCTCGCCGAGAACACGCGTGTTCGGCAGGCCAAAAGCCTTGACCAATGATGCATCTAGGCTCCTGTATCCAGGCCCGGTGATCCAGTTGCGCCGCATACCCGATTGCGGATTATTATTCCCGTAGGGGCAGATGCCAGTGTTTGGGTCGCAGTAATAAGCCGAGCTGTAGGCGCCGGACCCGGAGTAGCTATTCGGCAAGGTGAAGTACGAGAGGTGGTTGCCCGCCTGCCCGCCAAAGTTGGAGCCCGTCTCGTACGCCGAGTTGCCGGTGCCCCTCCCGGCACCCGACATAGCCACCGGGTACAGGTTGTTGTACCAGCAGTTTGCGCAGTACATGCTCTGGCCTTCAGTCACCGGTCCGGTCGGGGTTTGCACCTGGACGCCTGGCAAGCCGTACTGAGGGGTCCACGGGAATCCAGTATGGGCGTTGAAGATGCCGGTCAGGGTCCATCCGCCTAGCGTCCTTTCCATCCAAGCCGACCGTCCCGTAAAGAACTTCGGCGTATACGAGCCGTAGAATTTCCAGGCCCGCGCGATGTTGTTGTCGGAAGGAGCATAGTTCAGGCCTCCGCTGTACGGATAGATGTCTTCCGTGTAGGGGCCGGTGTTGGTGTCCCAACTTCTGGCCCAGGTAAACTGAGTGTCAAACAGCAGCCCACGCCAGGAGCTGGTCCTCGCCTCGGCGATTATGGCGTGGTAGTTGCCGTGACCGCTCGCGTTCCAATAGTTGGTCCAGCTGTTGTACTGGACGGACGGATTGTTCAGGCTGTAACCATTCGCCGCGGCATACGGGCCAATCTGGGCGTTGGCGATGATGTTGCTCGAGTGGCTCCCTTGGTAACCAAGCGAGGCAGTCCACTTCGGCAAGAACTCGTACTGCATATCCCCTGACCAGTGCTCGGCTCTCATGGTCGGCATCGTCTGGGGGAAGATGTGTATCTGCGCCGATCCGGAGGCAGGCAGCCCATTTGTACCGAAAGTGGTCTGGAAGGCTGGATTCGCCGGGTAGTTCAGGGAATGCAGGTCGGACGCGGTGGCATACATAATCGACGGATTGATGTTCGCAGGCCCGCCCGAGGAGAGACTCTGTCCCACGGTCAATCCCGGATTGACCGAGATATTGGAGGAGATGGCGATCTCATCCTGGTTGTAGTTGATGCCGAATCCGCCGCGGAACACCATCTTGTTCTGGAACCTGGTGGGGCTCCAGGCGAAGCCGAGCTCGGGCGAAAAATTAGCTTTCTGCGCATTCCAGCCATTTTCCTTGACCACGCTGAGGCCGGTCAGGAAAGCCGTCCCGGCGCCCGGAACCGCGCGATAGATGTTGTTCTCTTTGGAGTACAGCGGACCAAAGTAGGACCAGCGCAAACCCAGGTTCAGAGTCAGGTTGGTACGGAGCTTGAAGTCATCCTGAACGAACAGGCCCCACAAGTTCTCTCTTTGGTCCTGACGCTGAGGCGTCGGGGTACCGGTTGTGGGATCCACGTTGGCCGACTCTGAGTGAGGAGCATCGTTCAGGAAATCCCAGATGTTGTAGAAGTTGTAGCTCGGCAAGGCACAGCCCTCACAGGCTTGGAGGTAAGACAACCGCGTTATTTCGCCGCCGAACTTGATGGTATGGGGCCCGAGGACCTTGGTCGCCACGTCCTTGTACGTGTACGTCCACTGGTCTAAGTGGCTGCCGACATTGGGTCCAAACTGCGTGATGGAAACAGGGAGCCCGTCCATATTGTCTGCCGGCAGGCCGAGCGGGGATTGGGGATTGTCCTTGAGCTCGTTCCAGCGCCAGCCGGCGGCATTGACGCGGGCTTCATTCAGCAACGTCGTCGAGATGGTGCGGTTCCAGATCAGCGAGAATGCGTTGTTTTTCTGGTTGTGATGGAAAAGATCATAGGCGCGGGTACCCAGGCTGGTCGACGACTCCGGAATCCAGTAGATGGATCCGGCGAGCCGGTCGTTCTGTGTCAGGTTGGCATCCACGCGGCCGATATATTGGTTGAAGGAGGCGGTGGTCTTGTTGAGGATGTTGTACTGGGCGATATCGGCGGGGCCGTTCGCGTTCAGACCGCCACCGACACCTGGGTTTTGGGCGTTAACCCAGTTCATATCTTGCGTGCCAACACCTGTTGTCAGCGGCGAGCCGATATTCAGGCCCTTGCCCGGAATCATGATGCAGTTGGTGTTGCCGTTGGCGTTGAATCCGGCATCGGTACAGGTCACGTCATTAATGCTCGGATTACTCGGAATCGAGCCGGGATAGCTCAGGTACGTTGAAGCGATGCTGCCCGACTGGGCCAGCTGCTGAAAATCCGGTGTCTCCATCCAGGCTGTACCCGGCTGCGCCACGATCGAGGGAAGGCGAGCGGTCTCCCAGGAGAAGAAGCCGAAGACCTTGTCCTTCCAGATCGGCGCTCCCACGCTGCCACCCAGCTGAGAGAAGAAGTTGGCGTCTCTTAGCTTCCGTCCGCTGGTGCCGTTCCAGGACTGATAGGCGTCCAGACCGGGACGGTGGGCCGTGAAGAAAAAGCTGCCGTGGGGCTGATTGCTGCCGCTTTTGGAAGTGACCTGAATCTGAGCACCGGAGAAGCGCCCATTCTCGGAATCATAGGCATTGGAGATGACCTTCACGTCGGCGACCGCCTCTTCCGAGGGAGTGATGACGGATGTGCCGCCCCACACCGCGCTGACGGTGCTGATGCCGTCGATCGAAATGCTGTTGTGCTGGTAGCCTAACCCGCCAGCCACAGCTTGCGGGCCGTTCTCCGTCGCGAAGATTCCCGAGTTCACGCCCGGGGCTGACCCGGGGTTGCCCGGGCCGGCCGAGCCCGGCAGACTGTTGCCGCCGCCGCTGGCCCCTTGCGAGTTGTCCCCGGTGATGCCGGGCGCAAGCTGCGCCAGCATAAAGACGTTGCGCCCGGACGACGGCAGGGTCTGAATTTCGCTGCCCCTGATGGTGCCGCTGACCGTCGCGGTCTCGGTGTCGAGCGCCTCGGTGGTCGAGGAAACCGTGACAGTCTCCACGGCCTGCCCAACCTGGAGTTGCAGGTCAAGGTTATTCAACTGGTCGGGGATGATCTGTACATTTTCGAGCACGTTTTTCTTGAAGCCGGGGTGCTCGACCGTGACCTTGTAATGTGCCGCAGGCAGTGCGTTGAAAACATAGATGCCGTCCTGATCCGATTTCGCCGTCATCGCCAGATTGGTATCGGTGTTCAACAGCGTGACGGTGGCGTCCGAGACCAAAGCGCCCGAAGGGTCCGTGACAACCCCGCGAATCGAAGCGCGATACTGCGCGTGGGCCATTGCGGTGAAGAGAATGATGCAGGCAACCATCGAAACTGCGCGGAGTGCGGAAGAAGTGGAACGGTTCATTGACGCCCCCAGTGTTGCTCAGAACTTTCGAATAGCCCGGAGTTGCATTTACTAAAACGCTACAAAAGCGATTTAGTAACATTCGGACCGCTTATAGCACAGGCGATTTTCCACAGTCAAGCGCATTGTTTTCAATGGAGAGCAGGGCGCCATAAGTTCCTGCCGGAACGAATTTCTCGAACTCAATTACCTTAACGATTTTGTTCGGCTGATCCGGAGATTGTCCCGTGACGCGACACGCCCCGGCCTTCAAGAAAAGATTTTTTGGCGAGATTTCGAGAATCGCAGACAACTCCGCGCAGTGAAAGCAGGTTCTACTTGAGACGGCGGGCGCCGTTTGGAGCGTTGCCGGTGGTCTCGCGGATGATCAGTTTCGGTTCGACCATGGTCTCGCCGCCGTGCGCATCCGATGGGGAACTCCGGATGCGGCGCAACAGGGTCTCGGCGGCGATTCTTCCCATTTCGCGCAGGGGCTGGCGCACCGTGGTCAGAGCAGGATTCTGGTAGGCGGCACTCTGAATGTCGTCGAAGCCCACCACGGAAACGTCGTCGGGCACGCGCAACTTGGCCTCGCGAAGCGCACGGATCGCGCCCATCGCTGAAATGTCATTGAAGGCAAACAGCGCGGTGAATGGCTTGCGGGACGCCAATAGCTTCCGGGTGGCCTCATACCCCAGCTCGGGAGAAGGAGAGTCTCCTTCGAGTTGGGAAATCAGCGATGGGGAAATCGGGAGGCCCAGCTGGCGCGCGGCTTTCTCGATGTTCGTCCAACGGATTTCGGTGTCGGAACTGAATTCCTGTCCTTTGATGAACGCGATGTCGCGATGACCCAGTTGCGCAAGGTGCTTGAGTGCGACTTCCGCGGCCCGCACATGGTCGAGAACGATGTTAGTTACGCCCTTCACCTGGTTGTGCCCTGACACGGTGACCACGGGAACCGAGAGCGCGAGTGTCCACGGAGTGTCGACTGCGATCAGGCCGTCAACCGATCGCTCCAAAAACAGCCGGGGATATTCATCAATCAGATCCGCGCGGTGCCTGTGGCTGACGACAAAGTAGAAATATCCCTCCTGCAGGAGATGGTCCTCCACGCCGCTCATGACCGAGGCCGAGTAGCCATCGCTGACTTCCGGAACGATGACTCCAATGGTGAAGCTGCGCTGTGCCCGCAGCGAACGGGCAAAAAAGTTGGGACGGTATTTGTGCTTCCGGGCGGCGGCAAAGATGCGGTCTTTCGTTTCCTGGGGGATGGAATCCGCAACGGGCGAGCGGTTGATGACGAGCGAAACGGTGGCGGGCGAGAGTCCAAGACCTTCCGCCAGCTCTTTCAGACTCACCGGTTTGGGCCCCATGCGCACGGTCCGGCCCGAGGCCCCGCCCCTCTTTTTTGTCGTCACGCTGCGCAGTCTCGCACAAACCAAATGGTGGTAGCAAGCAATTGTAACGGCAGCGCGCATAAAACCCGGCCGCAATACTTATTGACATTGCCGGGAAAAACGTTTTTCATACACTGCGACAACACTCTACTAACTCGATTTAGTAACTACACGCCCCAGGCCCGACGGAGATTGTTCCCCATGCCATCTTCAACATACTTCATCCTTTCCCCTCTGCGGTCACATCGAAGAACCCGTTTGACCTTGATGACGAGGCTCTCACGCGCACCGAAATGCGGCCGGAAGTTGGGCACATTCATTGTGGCCATGAGCCTGACTCTCGCCGCTCAGACGCCATCCAGACAATCGTCAACAAATCCACCGTCCGGCTTTGCAGACCCGAGTCTCGACGCCCGGGTGGAATCGGTTCTGCGTCGCATGACACCAGAAGAAAAAGTCGGACAGTTGGTACAGTATTCCGCCGGCCAACCCACCGGACCAGGAACGGGACGAACCGATTATGACGACATGATTGCCCGAGGACAAATTGGCTCGCTGTTCAACGTTGTCGATCCGCACGAGATCAATAAGTATCAGAAGATTGCGATGGAGAAGTCGCGGCTGCACATTCCCATCCTGTTTGGGCTCGACGTCATCCACGGATTCAAGACTGAGTTTCCCATTCCACTCGCACTGGCCTCCACGTGGGATCCAACGATCGTAGAGAGAGCGTCACGGGTGGCGGCCGTGGAAGCGTCCGCTGACGGGATTCGCTGGACATTTTCGCCCATGGTTGACATCGCACGCGATGCGCGCTGGGGCCGGATGGCGGAAGGTGCGGGCGAAGATCCTTTCCTGGGCTCGGCGATGGCTGCTGCCTATGTGAAGGGCTATCAGGGTGCGCGTTTGGATGCGCCCGACAGCATTGCGGCGTGTGCCAAACATTATGTCGGCTATGGCGCGGCTGAGGGCGGACGCGACTACAACAGCACGGAAATTTCCGAACATACCTTGCGCCAGTTCTATATGCCTCCCTTTCATGCGGCCGTCGCAGCTGGGACAGCATCGCTGATGAGCGCATTCAATTCCTTGAATGGAGTGCCGTCCTCGGCCAATCCATTCACGTTGAAACAGGTTTTGCGAAAAGAGTGGGGATTTCGGGGACTAGTGGTCAGCGACTGGAATTCAATCGGCGAACTGATCCCGCACGGTATTGCGATCGACGCTGCGACCGCGGCCCGCAAGGCTTTCGTTGCCGGAGTAGATATGGATATGGTGAGCAGCCTCTACCACGATAACTTGCTGCAAATCGTCAGTTCGGGTCAGGCGACGACTGCTGCGTTGGATGAAGCCGTTCGACATGTGCTTCGCGTCAAACTTGCTCTCGGTCTATTTGAACGTCCTTTTGTGGACGAGGACGCGGCCGCGAAAGCGCTCTACCATCCGGAGAGTATTGCACTGGCGCAGACCGCGGCCGAGCGATCATTTGTGCTGCTCAAGAATGCCAGCGGGCCGGACGGCAGAGCGCTGCTACCGTTGGCGACCGGAACTGAAAACATCGCCGTCATCGGACCGCTGGGGGACGATTCTTCGTATCCGGGCGGAGCGCCGCAGGGATCGGGTCCGCGTGTTTCGCTCCCGGCAGCGCTGGCGCAAAGAGTTGGCGAAAGTCATGTTTCTCGTTTCAAAGGAACTGGCATTCTCGACGGCACCGACGAGCAGATTGCGGCGGCCGTGGCGGGCGCAGAGAAGGCCGATCTCGTCGTACTGACGCTGGGCGAAAGCCCGGAGATGAGTGGGGAGGCGGCTTCGCGCGCCCATCTTGGACTTCCCGGCCGGCAGCAGGAATTGCTGGAAGCTATTGTCCGCACGGGCAAACCGGTGGTTCTGATTTTCTTCAGCGGACGGCCTCTGACGGTACCCTGGGCCTTTGAACATGTGCCGGCAGTGATTGCGGCCTGGCTGCCTGGAATCAGTGGAGGGCCTGCCCTGGCGCGCACGCTGTTCGGTGAAGTAAATCCCAGCGGAAAGCTGGTCGTCAGTTGGCCACGCAGCGTGGGGCAAGAGCCCCTCTATTACAACTCCCTCAACACTGGACGCCCCCCTGGCGACACTGACCTCACTCGCCCACCGACCGACATCGTCGCCAAATACGTGTCGCGATATTTCGACGAACAGAACACTCCACAATTTCCTTTCGGCTATGGTGGCTCCTACACTAGCTTCTCTTACGGAGCAACCACCATCAGCACGCAACGTTTAAGCGCGGCGGCTCTGAACAGAGGCTTGAGCGCCGGCGCGATGGCAATGACTGCAGAAGCCCAGGTGAAGAATACCGGATCACGGGCTGGCGAAGAGATTGTGCAGCTCTATATTCAACTGCGAGGGACCAGTGTCGCGGAACCGGTCCGCATGCTGAAAGGATTCCAGACGGTCTCCACAGCTCCCGGGGAAACCAAGACGGTGAAGTTTGAGTTGATGCCGGAAGCGTTTGCGATCTGGAACGATCGCAATGAATTCGCTGCCGAACCGGCTAAGGTCAAAATCTGGATTAGCCCCGATTCCGCGCATGGCTCCGCGGCAGAAGCGGAGATCCAGCCGTAAGGCGGCTAGATAGGCGCAGTTGGTGCCGTTTTCGTGTCGGGGAATATTCTTCTTGCTTGCTCGAGTGGGTCGCTCACGCTGCTCCGGCGGCAACTTTTGCACACGCAGACCTCCGGTTCGTTTACAGTATCCCAGTTCAACCAGAGCCGGCCAAAATCACCACAAGATGCGACAAGTGCCAAGCCAAAATTTGGTATCTGTGGGCTGCAGTAGTGGAGGACACAATGAAGAGTCAGCTTCGGTCTGGCAACTTTCTAGAAACCGCGGTCTCGCGGCGTAAGTTCATATCGCAAACGGCTGCAGCGGCGATTGGTTTTTCGATTGTTCCGCGCCGCGTGCTGGGCGGTGCCGGCTATGTTCCGCCAAGTGACAAGGTCAATGTTGCTTTCATCGGCGTTGGCGCCCAAGGCTTGCGGGTCATGCTGCACTTTTTGCGGGAGCCCGACGTGCAAGGGGTGGCGGTCTGCGATGTCAATAGATCGGGAGCGAATTATCCGCAATGGGACACCCATGAGTTCTGTAAGTCCGTCCGCAAATTGCTGGGCGTCGACAGCGGTTGGGACTGGCTCAGTCCGGACCAGCCGATTCAGTTGTCTCATTCCCTCGCTGTCACCAGCGGGGTTGCGGGCCGCGAGCCTTGTCAGAAAATTGTAGACGGCTATTACGGCACTCAGCAGCGCTCCGGTCAGTATCGTGGCTGCGCAGCCTACAACGATTTCCGCGAGTTGCTGGAGAAGCAGAAAGACCTCGACGCAGTGGTTGTGTGCACTACCGATAACCTGCATGCGGCGGTGTCCGCCGCGGCGATGAAGAAGCACAAACATGTGTTTTGCCAGAAGCCGCTCACACACACTATTTATGAGGCGCGCCGCGTTGCCGAAATCGCGCGGGAGACTGGCGTGGCCACTCAGATTGCGGTTGGCAACCAGGCATCCGAATCCACTCGCTTGCTGTGTGAATGGATTTGGGACGGCGCCATTGGACCTGTACGGGAAGTGAAGAACTGGTCAAGCCGTCCTTTCTGGCCGCAAGGAATCGAGCGGCCAAAGGACGCCGAACCCGTGCCTGAAGGTCTGGATTGGGACCTCTGGCTCGGTCCGGCGCCGCAACGGCCTTTCAACCATGCCTACCTGCCTTTTGTGTGGCGTGGTTGGAGCGACTTCGGGTGCGGCGCTCTGGGAGATATGGGCTCCTACAGTTTCGACACAATTTTCCGCGTCTTGAAGTTGGAGGCACCCGTAAGCGTGGAGGCAAGTTCCAGTGACCGCTATGACGAGACCTACCCGCTGGCCTCGATCGTGCGTTACAGCTTCCCGGCGCGTGGCGACATGCCGCCCGTAAAATTCACCTGGTATGACGGTGGTCTGAAGCCGGCGCGCCCGGAAGAACTCGAAGAGAATCGCCCTCTGAAGGGCGATGGCGAAGAAGACGAGGGGCTACTGTTCATCGGAGACCGCGGGAAAATTCTCTGCAGCTTCAATGGCGCCAATCCCAAGCTCATTCCGCAAACCAAGATGGACAGCTACAAACAACCTCCAAAGACGCTGCCCAGGTCGCCGGGCAACGAGCGAGAGTGGCTCGACGCCTGCAAGGGAGGTAAAGTGAAGCCCGGCGGGAATTTTGAATTCGAAGGCCTCGTCACCGAGACCCTGCTGCTGGGTAACGTCGCGACTCGCATGGGACAAAAACTCAACTGGGATCGTTCCAACCTGAGCGTGAACTCGGAGGTTGCCCAGAAATACGTCCGGCCAGAACGCCGCAGCGGGTGGGAATTGTAGCGACCGCAAGTAACTCAAGATCGGACGGTCTACAATTCATTCGTTCGGTGAGATCGTGAGGAGGCATCCATGTCTGCGATTTCAAGACGAGAGTTTCTGAAGAGTGCGGCGACATACACGGCGGCGGCCAGCTTTCTTTCCGCAGGTGCGCTCGAGCTTCACGCCAATCCGCTCGGAATGCCGATTGGGTGCCAGACGTGGCCTGTCCGTGAAACGATCGCCAAGGATTTTCCCGGCGCAATCAAGCAGCTTGCCGACGCCGGATTTCAGACCATCGAATTATGCTCGCCGGCAGGCTACGCGGAATTCGGGTTTGGCGGCCTCGCCAAATATGAGGGCGCTGAGCTGCGAAAAATTCTGAGCGATGCAGGCGTCAGTTGTATCAGTTCGCATTTCGGCATCGAGGAACTCAGAAAGGATCAAGAACGCGCCATCGCATGGGCCAAAGATGTCGGCCTCACGCAAATGTTGGTCCCCAGCCTCGACGGCCCCAAGAAACCCACCATGGACGATGTGAGGCGCGCGGCTGACGAATACAACAAAATGGGGGAACAAGCGGCCAAGGCGGGAATCCAGCAGGGTCTTCACAATGAGGACTTTGAGCTCTCGATGGTTGACGGGAAGCGGACCTATGACGTGTTGTTCGATCTTCTCGATCCGAAGCTGGTGAAATTCCAGTTCCAGGTCTCGACCATCAGCCACGGCTACGATGCGGCCGAATATTTCACCAAGTATCCCGGCCGATTCATTTCCATGCACGTGCAGGGCTGGTCGGTAGAAACCAGGAAAGTTGCTCCGGTGGGACAGGACTCTCTGAATTGGAAGAGGATTTTCAGCGCGGCGCAAACGGGCGGCATCAAGAATTATTTCGTCGAAATGAATCTGGAAATGATGCGAGCCAGCGTTCCGTTCCTGCACAATCTGCAGGTCTGATGAGCGGGCCAAAACCTTATGGCAACGCAGAAGACCATGCTGAGCGAATTTGGATGGGACCCGCGCTACTGCGTGTCCAGCGTCGACGACGTGCTGACCCCGGCGCTGGTGATGTATCCAGACGTCATTGCCGCAAACATCGAGCGAACCCTGGAGTCGCTGGACGGCGATGCAGATCGCTGGCGTGTCCACATCAAGACCGCAAAGCTGGCCCGCACTCTGCTCATGCTGACCGGACGCGGCGTCCGCAATTTCAAGTGCGCCACCACGATGGAACTGC